>Ga0207735_100188_pt1 | contig 14369 bp, 13 predicted proteins | sample TtaePargueraPR_9_FD_187280 | JGI IMG/M metagenome (GOLD analysis project Ga0207735, IMG submission 187280) | Aerobic enrichment media microbial communities from Bioluminiscent Bay, La Parguera, Puerto Rico - Tt and E2 (1) (SPAdes) | ecosystem: Environmental > Aquatic > Marine > Unclassified ... | reverse complement strand
TCGTCGGCGGCGCCCGCCGCCTGCACCGCGACGGCACCGACGTCCACCACCACCTGGGCGTCAGCGCGTTCGCCACCCACGCCGTCGTCGCCGCGGCCTCCGTGGTGCCCGTGCCCGACGACGTCCCCGCCGACGTCGCCGCCCTGCTCGGCTGCGCCGTGCTCACGGGCGGCGGGGCCGTGCTCAACGCCGGACGGCCCGCCCCGGGCGACGCCGTCGCCGTCGTCGGGCTCGGCGGCGTCGGGATGGCGGCGCTCCTCGTGGCCCACGCGCTCGGTCACGAGGTGATCGGCGTCGACACCGTCCCGGCCAAGCTCGAGCTCGCCCGCGAGCTCGGCGCCACCCGGGTCCTGACCCCCGCCCAGGTGGCCGACGGCAGCCTCCGGGCCCCCGTCGTCGTCGAGGCCGCCGGCAACGCCCGCGCCTTCGAGACCGCCTACGCCCTGACCGCCCCCGGCGGCACCACCGTCACCGTCGGGCTCCCCGGCCCGGACGCCCGCGCGAGCATCGCACCCCTGAGCCTGACCGCCGAGGCGCGCACCGTCATCGGCTCCTACCTCGGCTCGGCCGTGCCGAGCCGCGACATCCCCCGCTACGTGGAACTCTGGCGAGCAGGACGACTGCCGCTGGAACGACTCGTCTCGGCCCGCATCGGCCTCGACGAGCTGCCCCGCGCGCTGGACCGCCTCGCCGCCGGCGAGGAGCTGCGCCAGCTGATCACCTTCGACGAGAGGAACACCGCATGACCTCCCCCACCGCACGCGTCGCGATCGTCACCGGAGGCGCCCGCGGCATCGGTGCCGCCGTCGCCGGGCGCCTCGCCGCGGACGGCTACGCCGTCGCCGTGCTCGACCTGCTCGAGGACGTCGCCGCCGAGACCGCCGCGAAGCTCACCGCCGACGGCCACCGGGCCCTCGGCGTCGGCGTGGACGTCGCCGACGAGGACTCCGTGGCCGCCGCCGTCGACCGCGTCGTCGCGGAGCTCGGGGCACCGACCGTCCTGGTCAACAACGCCGGGATCCTGCGCGACAACCTGCTGTTCAAGATGTCGGCCGACGACTGGGACTCGGTGCTCGGCGTGCACCTGCGCGGCGCGTTCCTCATGACCAAGGCCGTGCAGCAGCACATGGTCTCCGCGAAGTGGGGCCGCATCGTCAACCTGTCGAGCACCTCCGCGCTCGGCAACCGCGGGCAGGCCAACTACTCCGCGGCCAAGGCCGGCATGCAGGGGTTCACCAAGACCCTCGCCATCGAGCTCGGCAAGTTCGGCGTCACCGCCAACGCGATCGCCCCCGGTGTCATTGCCACCGACATGATCGCCGAGACCGCCCAGCGCGTCGGCGTCCCGCTGGAGGACTTCCTGGCTCACATGGCCTCCGAGGTGCCGGTGGGGCGCGTCGGGCAGCCGGAGGACATCGCCGCCGCGGCGTCGTTCTTCTGCTCCGAGGAGGCGTCGTTCACCAGCGGCCAGGTGCTCTACGTGGCGGGCGGGCCGCGGGCATGAGCGACGTCATCCGTATCGAGAGCCCCGCCGCGCTGGGCGACGCCGTCGGCCGGCAGGCCACCGGGGAGTGGTTCGCCGTCGAGCAGCCGCGCATCACCGCGTTCGCCGACGCCACCGAGGACCACCAGTGGATCCACCTCGACGCCGAGCGGGCCGCCCACGGGCCGTTCGGTGGCACCATCGCGCACGGCTATCTCACGCTGTCGCTGCTGCCGAAGCTCACCGGCGAGCTGGTGGAGGTCAGGCACACCGCGATGGCGGTGAACTACGGGCTCGACAAGGTCCGGTTCCTCACCCCGGTGCCCGCCGGCGGCCGGGTGCGCGCGGTCGTCGAGATCACCGGCGCCGAACCCACCGGCCAGGGCGTCCGGCTGGCGTCGACCGTCACCGTCGAGCTGGAGGGTGCCGACAAGCCGGCGCTCGTCGCCCAGACGCTGGCGCTGTACGTCCCGGCGGCGTAGCCGTACCCTCACCGTCGGGTCGGCACTGTGGCCCCGGATCGGCAGGTCGTCCTGCCGATCCGGGGCCACAGTGCCGACCCGACCAGTCAGGACGACAGCGGCGCGGCGCAGCCGTACCTGATCCCCCTGTCGCTGGTCTGGCTGGACGAGCGGGTCGTGCTCGCGCTGCCGGCCTCGACCCGCACCGCACGCAGCATCACCACGACGTCGACGACGCGGCTCGCGCTGGGCCACACACGGGACGGCGTGCTCGTGGACGCCGTGCTGGAACGCACCGTGCCCGTCGCCCAGGCCCCCGCCGACCTCGCCGAGGGGTACGCCGCCCAGGCGGACTGGGATCCACATGACGCCCGGACGGCTACGTCTACCTGGTCCTGCGGCCGGAGCGCATCCGGGCGTGGCGTGAGGTGGACGAGATGCCCGGCAGGGTCCTCCTGCGCGACGGGGAGTGGGTCGCCTGACCCACTCCCCGTCGACACGCGGTGCCCTGCGTCAGAGGCGCTCGAGCACCATCGCCATGCCCTGGCCGCCACCGACGCACATGGTCTCCAGGCCGTAGCGACCGCCGGTCGACTCCAGCCCGTTGAGCAGCGTCGTCGTGATCCGCGCGCCGGTCATGCCGAACGGGTGGCCGACGGCGATGGCCCCGCCGTGCACGTTGAGCTTCTCCTCGTCGATACCCAGCTCGCGGGCCGACGGGATCACCTGGGCGGCGAACGCCTCGTTGATCTCGACCAGGTCGATGTCGTCGATACCGAGCCCGGCCCGGCCGAGCGCCTGCCGGCTCGCCTCCACGGGGCCGAGGCCCATGATCTCCGGGGACAGCCCCGTGACGCCGGTGGAGACGATCCGGGCGACCGGCTGCAGGCCCAGCTCGTCCACGACGCGACCCGAGACGATCACCAACGCTGCCGCGCCGTCGTTCAGCGGGCAGGCGTTGCCGGCCGTCACCGTGCCGTCGGGCCGGAACACCGGGTCGAGCGTCGCGAGCTTCTCCACGGTGGTACCCGCCCGCGGGCCGTCGTCGGCGGACACGACCGTGCCGTCGTCGAGCGTCACCGGCGTGATCTCCCGTGACCAGAAGCCGTCCGCGATCGCCTTCTCGGCCCGCTGCTGCGAGCGGGCGGCGAACGCGTCCTGCTCGTCCCGGGTGATCCCGTGCAGCGACGCCACGTTCTCGGCCGTCTGCCCCATGGCGATGTACGGGTCGGGGACCAGCCCGTCGGCGCGGGGGTCGGTCCAGACGCCCCCGCCGCCGACAGCACGCTTGGCCGTGCGTTCGGTGGCCTCGGCGAACCGCGGGTTCTCCAGGTCCTGTCCCTCGATGTAGTCCGAGGAGCCCTTGATCATGCGGCTCACCGACTCGGCGCCGGCGGAGACGAACACGTCGCCCTCCCCGGCCTTGATCGCGTGGAACGCCATCCGGGTCGACTGCACGCTGGACGAGCAGTACCGGGTCACGGTGGTGCCGGGCACGCCGTCCAGGCCGAGAGCGACCGCCACGATGCGGCCCATGTTCATGCCCTGCTCGCCGCCGGGCAGCCCGCAGCCGAGGATCAGGTCGTCGATCCGCTCCGGGTCGAGCGAGGGCATCTTGTCGAGCGCCGCGCGGACCATCCGGGCGGCGAGGTCGTCGGCGCGCAGCTCGCGCAGCGACCCCTTGTGCGCGCGCCCGATCGGAGAGCGCGCCGTGGCCACGATGTAGGCCTCGGTCATGATGTGGGTCCTTTCCTCGACAGGTCTCAGACGAAGGCCGCGTGGCCCGTGATGGAGCGTCCGACGATGAGCTGGTTCATGTCGCGCGTGCCCTCGAAGGTGTAGACGGCCTCTGCGTCGGCGAAGTAGCGCGCCACCCCGGTGTCGAGGGTGATGCCGTTGCCGCCGCAGACCTCGCGGGCCAGCGCCACGGTCTCGCGCATCCTGGTGGTGACGAACGCCTTGGCCAGCGCGGCGTGCTGGTCACGCTGGGTGCCGTCGTCCTGCATCTGTGCGAGGCGCACGCACATGGCCAGGCTCGCGGTGATGTTGCCGAGGGCGGTGGCGAGCTTGTCCTGGACGAGCTGGTAGGAGGCGATCGGGTTGCCGAACTGCTCACGCTCGGCCGTGTACCGCACGGCGGCCTCGTAGGCGCCGATCATGGTGCCCAGCGACTGCCACGCGACACCGTCACGCGTCACCCGCAGCACGTTGGCCAGGTCCTTGAAGCTGTCGATGCCCTGCAGGCGGTCGGCTTCGGCGATCTCGACGCCGTCGAGCGTGATGTCGGCGTTCTGCACGATGCGCAGCGACTGCTTGCGCTCGATCTTCGTGGCGGTGAAGCCCGGCGTCCCCTTGCGGACCAGGAAGCCCTTGACCTGGTCGTCGGCGGTGTCCTTGGCCCAGATGACGACGACGTCGGCGAAGGTGGCGTTGCCGATCCAGCGCTTGGCACCGTCGAGCACCCAGGTGTCGCCGTGGCGGGTGGCGGTGGTGCGCAGGCCGCGGGCCGTGTCCGACCCGGACAGCGGCTCGGTGAGCCCGAACGCACCGATGAGGTCGCCGCGCGCCATGGGCGGCAGCCACTGCGCCCGCTGCTCGGCGGAGCCGCCCAGCCCGATCGAGCTCATCGCCAGACCGCTGGACACGCCGATGAAGGTGCAGAACGAGGAGTCGACGCGGGCGAGCTCCATCCCGACCCAGCCGCGGAAGACGGCGCTGTTCTCGAACTGGGCGGTCTCGGCCCAGGCGGCGCCGACCGAGCCGAGCTCGGCGAACGGCTTGAACAGGTGGACCGGGCACTCGGCGCGGTCCCAGTAGTCGTCCGCGACGGGTCGCACCTCGCGCTCCATGAAGTCGCGCACGCGTCCGACGGCGGCCTGTTCCGTCGCGGTGAGCTGGTGCTGGAAGCCGTAGAAGTCGGCGTCCAGCAGCTCGGTGGCTGCGGGGGCGGCGGGTGCCGCCGGGGTGGTGAGAGTCATGGTCGCTCCGATCGTCGTCGATCCCGTGCCGTCAGTGTGCATCATTCTCCCAGACGTTGCACCCATCGGGGGTGCGCGGGCTAGGCTGCCGACATGCTGTCCCCGTCGAGCGACATCGCCACCGTGGGCCTGCGAGCCGCGCCGACCCGCCTGTCCGCACGGCTCGCTCCCGGCGTCCACCCCGATGCGCTGCGCGCCTTCGACCGCGCACGTGAGACCTTCGTCTCAGGTCGACGCATCGACATGGGCGGCCTGGCCGCCGAGCTCGCCGTCGACCGCACGTCGGTGTTCCGCTGGGTCGGCAACCGCGACGCGCTCCTGTGCGAGGTGCTGTGGTCGCTGGCGGTCCCCACGCTCGTCCAGGCGGAGCACGCCGCCGACGACGTCGCCCCCGACGGCGGGCCCGCCCACGTCGCGACGCTGCTCACGCACTTCGCCACCGACCTGATCGAGGCCGAGTACTTCCGCACCTTCCTCGACCGCGAACCCACCCGAGCGCTGCGCCTCATGACGACGACGGCCGCACCCATCCAGCGCCGCTACGTCGCGACCGTCGAGCACCTGGTGCAGGTCCACCTCGGCCCCACCCCGTTCGACGGCGCCATCGACGCCCACGCGCTGGCCTACCTGCTGGTGCGCGTATCGGAGTCCTTCACCTACGCCGACCTCATCGCCGGCGAACCCCCGAGCCCCGACGCCGCCGGCTCGGCGTTCCGCCACCTGCTGCGCGTCTGACCCCGCCCGAGAGGACCCTCATGCCCGTCCGCCACCCGTTCGCCCTGCGCTGGAACGACAACGACCAGTACGGCCACGTCAACAACACCGTCTACTACCAGGCCATGGACACCGCGGTGAACACCTGGATGATCCGCGAGGCGGGGCTCGACCCCGCCGGGGCGGTGCGCGGCTACTGCGTGGCGTCGTCGTGCGAGTTCCGCTCCCCCGTCTCCTACCCGGACGACGACCTCGAGGTCGTCATCGGCGTCGAGCGTCTCGGCACCACCAGCATCACGTGGGACCTGCCGATCGTGCGCGCCGGCACCGACACCGCGGTCGCCACCGGTCGGTTCACCCACGTGTTCGTCGACGCGACCACGCAGCGCCCCGTGCCGGTGCCGACGTCGATCCGCGCCGCCGTCGAGCAGCAGCTCGCACCCAGCGCCGCCTGATCCTCAGCGCCCGTCCCACCAGCGCAGCAGGAGCTCGGCCGTCAGGGTCAGCCACGGAGACGACTCCCCGACGGCGACGTCCTCCTCGAACCACACCCGACCCGGGTGCCGGTGGTCGCGAGCCCACGTGCCGTCGTCGCGCCGCGCGGCCCGGACCACCTCGACGGCCTCCGACAACCGCTCGTCCGGGGCGCCGCCGTCGTGCCGCGCGGCCCGCCGGAAGTAGTCGGCGGCGTTGAGCACGCTGTAGCGGCCGCGGAACGGGTACTCGAACCGGCGCACCCACGGGGCGAGCTCCTCGCCGGTCGAGAGCCGACGCGTCAACCGCCGCGCCAGCAGGTACTCCTCCCCCGTCCGGCGCGCCGCCCGCACTCGTGCGTCACCGCCGGCAAGCTGCTCGTGGGCCAGCAGCCCCTTGAGCACGTTCAGGGTGGAGACGAACGAGGACACCGTGGCGCCCTCGACCCACTCGCAGTTCCAGCCGCCGTCGGGCATGCGCCCGGTCACGAGGCGGTCCCGGATCCCGGCGACGTCGACCCCGAGCCAGGTGCCGTTGGCGAGCGTGAAGGCGTTGATGCAGCAGTCGACCTCGCCGTCCCAGTAGGGCAGGTCGTCGTACTCCCACCGGCAGTGCCGGGCCAGGAGCTCGGGCGTGCCGTTCGCCCGCAGCACCTCGGCGTCCAGCCCCCACTCGCGCAGCGAGGTCAACGCCCAGGTCGTCGCGGTCCACGGCTGGGGCGCACCCGCGCCCTGCTGCGCGAACCACGCCTGCCCGCCCGGGAAGAAGGCACCGCCCGCCCACCGGCCGTCGTCGTCCTGCCGGGCCAGCAGACGGGCTCCCATCCCCTCGGTCGCCACGCGCTCCCGCGTGGCACGCCAGACGGCGTCGTCGACGCCGAGCAGGTCGCGCTCGACCTGCCACCGCAGGGCGGGGTCGGAGTCCAGCAGCCAACGCTCCACGGGCGTGGTGGTCACCCGCCGAGCGTAGTGCGCGGCCGGCTCGGACACACCGGGAGCAGCGTCGGCGGGCCGTCGGGCAGGACGGCGTCTCGGCCCGTTCGACCACATACCGACCGCGCGGTATGCTGACACGGCCCGGCACCGCGGCCGGGCCCGAGCAGAGAGGTGAGGTCATCGATGACCGACGTCCCCGGCCTGGACCGCGCCGGCCTGACCGACTGGCTGGCACGAGAGCACCCGGAGCTGGTGCCGTCACCCGACGTGACGCTCACCGTCGAGGTCATCGCCGGCGGCCGCAGCAACCTGACCTACCGTGTCGACGGCGCCGCGCTGCCCCTGGTGCTGCGGCGTCCCCCGCTGGGCCACGTGCTCTCCAGCGCGCACGACATGCGCCGCGAGCACCGGGTGATCTCCGCGCTCGAGGCCGGTGAGGTGCCCGTCCCCGCGACCGTCGACGTCGTCGACGACACCGCCACGAACGAGGTCACCGGGACGACGTTCTTCGTGATGGAACGTGTCGAGGGGGTCGTGCTGTCCCGCCCCGAGCAGAACGCCGACTACACCCCCGCCGGGCTGCACCGGTTGGGCATCGGGCTCGCCCGCACGCTCGCCGACCTGCACCGCGTCGAACCCTCCGACGTCGGCCTGGCCGACTTCGGGCGCCCCGACGGGTATCTCGAGCGCCAGCTCGCGACGTGGCGCCGCCAGTACGACGCGTCGCGCTCCCGCGAGCTGCCCGACCTCGACGCGCTGCAGGACCGGCTCGCGTCCGGCGTCCCCGTGGCGCACCGGACCGGGATCGTCCACGGCGACTACCGCCTCGACAACGCCATCGTCACCGGCCCCGCGGACCGGCCCACCATCGCCGCCATCCTCGACTGGGAGATGGCGACCCTCGGCGACCCCCTCGTGGACCTCGGCCTCCTCGGCCTCTACTGGGACATCCGCGCCCTGAGCGACGACGGCGTCGCGGCCAGCGCCGTCGTCCCCGGTGTCGGCTACCCCACCTTCGACGAGCTCGTCGAGGCCTACGCGAACCGGGTCGACGTCGACCCCCCGGACCTGTGGTGGTACCGCGCGTTCGCCGCGTACAAGCTCGCCGTCATCCTCGAGGGGATCCACTACCGCTACCGCGCCGGCGAGACCGTCGGTGCCGGCTTCGACACGATCGGCGACCTCGTCGCCCCGCTCGCGGCCGACGGCCTCGCCCGTGCGTCCGCCCGACCCAGGAGCAGCTGAGATGGACTTCGCCCCCGACGCCCGCACCACCGAGCTCGCCGAGACGGTGCACCGGTTCCTGCACGACCAGGTCCTGCCGGCCGAGCCCGTCCTGGACCGCCAGCTCGCCGACACACCCGACGTCTGGACGTTCCGGCCGGTCGTCGACGAGCTGCGCGCCAAGGCCCGCGCGGAGGGCCTGTGGAACCTGTTCCTGCCGTCCGAACGCGGTGCCGGACTGACCAACCTGCAGTACGCACCGTTGGCCGAGCTCACCGGGTGGAGCCAGCGTCTGGCCCCGGTCGCGATGAACTGCGCCGCCCCGGACACCGGCAACATGGAGCTGCTGGCCGAGTTCGGCACTCCCGCGCAGCAGGAACGCTGGCTGGAGCCGCTGCTGGAGGCGCGCATCCGCTCGGCGTTCAGCATGACCGAGCCGGACGTCGCGTCCTCGGACGCGTCCCAGATCGGCACCCGGATCCGCCGCGACGGCGACGAGTACGTCGTGACGGGGCGCAAGTGGTGGTCGACGGGGGCCATGAGCCCGGACTGCCGGTTGCTCATCGTCATGGGCAAGACCGACCCGGACGCTGCGCGTCACCAGCAGCAGTCGATGGTCCTGGTCCCCCGCGACACCCCGGGGGTGCGGATCGTGCGCCCGCTGACCGTGTTCGGCTACGACGACCGCGACCACGGCGGGCACGCCGAGATCGTGTTCGACGACGTGCGCGTGCCGGTCGAGAACCTCCTCGGCACGGAGGGCGGCGGGTTCGCGATGGCCCAGGCCCGGCTCGGCCCGGGACGCATCCACCACTGCATGCGTGCGCTCGGCACGGCGGAGCGCGCGCTGGCGCTGGCCACCGAGCGGGCGCGGGAGCGGTCCACGTTCGGGGTGCCGCTGTCCGAGCAGGGGGTCATCCGCGAGTGGGTCGCCGAGTCCCGCGTCGAGATCGAGGCGCTGCGGCTGCTCGTGCTCAAGACCGCCTGGCTCATGGACACCGTGGGCAACCGCAAGGCGATGACGGAGATCCAGTCGATCAAGATCGCCGTGCCCCGTGCGGTGCAGCGGATCCTGGACCGCGTCATCCAGGTCTTCGGCGCTGCCGGGGTGTCGTCGGACCAGCCGCTGGCGGAGATGTTCGCCGGCAACCGGTCGCTGCGCATCGCCGACGGGCCCGACGAGGTCCACCTCGCCTCGCTGGGCCGCGCCCAGCTGCGCCGCTGAGCACCCGACGCGCATCGCCGAGGTAGGCAAACGTCCCGCGAGGTAGGCGGGTTCCGGCCCAGGTAGGCAACCTCTCGACGAGGTAGGCAAAGTCCGGCCGAGGTAGGCACCCAACGTGCCTACCTCGGCCGGGCTTTGCCTACGCCGCGGGACGTTTGCCTACCTCGCGCAAGAGTTGCCTACGCCGCGGGGATGTTGCCTACGTCGCGAATGAGTTGCCTACCTCGGCGAGGAGTTGCCTACCTGGCGAGGGAGGCCGGCGCGGACGCACGACGACGGGTCCCGGCACCGGGGGGAATGGTGCCGGGACCCGTCGGATCAGGGGGGGTCGCCGCCGTCGCGGCGTCAGCTCACTCGGCGGTCGGGATCCCGTTGCCGTCCAGGGGCAGCTGCTCCGGCTCGATCGCCGTCACCGACTCCCCCTCCAGGCGGTAGGTGGACCCGACGAAGTCCTGCACGCCGCCGTCGACCAGGGTGATCCCCACGGCGTCGTACCCGGAGTGGTTCTCCGCGCTGTAGGCCAGGGGCACGATGCCGTTGCCCACGACCTCGCCGGACTCGAGCGCCTCCACGAGGGACTCGCGGGTCGGGTCCTCGCCGGCGGCCTCCAGCGCCTCGACAAACGCGTACCCGACGCCCATGCCGAACACGGTGTTGCCGTCGAAGGCGGCGCTGCCGTTGTACTCGTCGTTGATCTCGGTGAAGAGCTCGACCCACTCCCCGTCCGGGCTGAACGGCAGGTAGTTCACCGAGGTGAAGCCCTGCAGCACCTGCGCGGCCACGTCCTCGCCGAGGAACTCCACGAGCGTCGGGTAGTCGCCTCCCGCGGACGCCGCCATCCAGGTCGGCATGAAGCCCATCTGCGCGGCGGTGCCCACGGCGAGCGCCGTGAAGCCGTTGACGGTCGCGAGCATGACGACCTCGCACCCCGCGGACTGCATGGCGCCGATCTGGGCGGTGACGTCCTGGTTGGAGGTCTCGTAGGTCTCGTAGGTGGTGACGCCGTCCTCCCCGAGGGCGATCTGGACGCCCTCCAGGAAGGTCTCGCCGTAGTCGTCGTCCTGGCCGAGCACGCACACGCTCTTGCCGGCGTGCTCGTCGGCGGCGTACTGGCCGAGCGCGGAGCCCTCGACGTGGTAGTCGGCGTTGTACCCGAAGGTGTACGGGTACTCCTCCGGGTCGTTCCACGCCGTCGACCCCGAGGAGACGAACAGGTCGGGCACCTCGTTCTGGTTGAGGAAGTCCAGCACGGAGGAGTGCGTCGGTGTACCGAGGCCGTTGACGACGGCGAAGACGTCGTCCTGCTGGACGAGCTCGCGCACCACCGTCTGGGTGTTCGCCGGGTTGTAGGCGTCGTCCTTGACGATGTACTCGATCTGGCGTCCGTGGACGCCGCCGTTCGCGTTGACGTAGTCGAAGTAGGCGCTGGTGGCGGCCGAGATCGACGAGTAGCCGGCGGCGGCCGGACCGGTGAGCGGCTGGTGGGTACCGATCGTGATGGTGTCCTCCGAGACGCCGGGTACGGCCTCGTCGGCGCCGCCGCAGGCGGCCAGGGACAGCAGGAGCGCTCCGGCGCCGGCGGCGGCGACGAAGGTCCGTGCCGGGGCACGGGTGATGGTGGGGGTCCGCATGAGGGTCACCTCTCTGTGAGCTGTTGCGGGACGGTCCGGGAGGGCCGGAACCTGGTGGTGAGGGAACGGATGCGGTCCCCGAGGGCGTGGGACAGCCCTCCGGGCCACACGACGGTGACCGCGATCAGCAGTGCACCGAAGACGAGGACGGCGACGTTGCCGGACAGCCGCTGCTCGAGCTCTGACGGCAGGCCGACGGCGGCGACGGCGGTGTCGATCAGCCAGGGCAGCAGCACGACGAGGACGGCGCCGACGGCGGCCCCGCCGATGCTGCCGAGCCCGCCGACGACGACGGCCACGAGCAGCAGGAGGGAGAAGGCCAGGTCGTAGGCGCCCGGGCTGACGTTCTGGGTGACGACGGCGAGGACTCCGCCGCCGAGCCCTGCGGCGAGGGCTCCGGCGACGAACGCGCCGGTCTTGACGCGGGCCGGCGAGATCCCCGCGAGGCGGGCGGCCGTCTCGTCGTCGTGGACGGCGCGCATGCGCAGCCCGCTGCGTCCCGACCGCACCAGCGCCAGCGGTGTGACGGCGAGGGCCGCCACGAGCACGGCCACCCAGGCGTGCCACTGCTCGATGCTCACGACGCCGCCGAGCGCGTCGGGGACGCCCTCGAAGGGGACGCCCACGCCCTGGGCGCCGCCGAGTGCGGGCACCTGGGTGCTGATGGCGGGCAGCGCGATCACCAGGGCCAGCGTGAGCCCGGCCAGGTAGGGGCCACGCAGCCGTGCGCCGGCCAGCCCGAGGAGGCCGCCGACGGCGCCGGCCAGCAGGAGCGCGCCGAGCAACCCGCCGAGGATGCGCAGCACGCCCTCGACCCCGGCGTCGGCCAACGGGGCGGCGGTGAGCGCGTACCCGTAGCCCCCGGCGGCCATCAGGACGGCGTGCCCCAGGGAGAGCTGGCCCGTGAGGCCGACGAGGAGGGTGAGACCGGCGGTGGCGCAGAAGATCGCGGCGATGGTGGCCAGCTGGTAGTTGGCGTAGGAGTCGAGGACGAAGGTCGCGCCGACGGCGAGCAGTGTGCAGACGGCGGAGCGCACCAGGACGGCCCGGCGGCGTTGTGCTGGAGTGGTCATGCGGTGCGTGCCTCCTTGACCGCGAAGATGCCGCCCGGGCGGACGAGCAGGACGAGGGTGAGCAGGGCCAGGACGGCGATCGGCGCGAGCCCGGCACCCAGGAACCCGGTGACGAGGCTGATCAGGACGCCGACGACGATCCCGCCGACGAGGGCCCCGACCGGGGAGTCGAGCCCGCCGAGCACGGCCACGGTGAAGGCGTGCACGAACAGCACGTCGCCGCTGTGGGCGTTGAGCCCCAGCTCGGTCGGGACCAGGAGCAGCACCGCGAGCGACGCGACGGCGGCCGAGAGCATCCAGCCCAGCGTGACCATCCGCGGCACCCGGACGCCCAGCAGGCGGGAGACCTCCGGCGCCATGGCGGAGGCCCGCATCTGCAGGCCGAGGGTGGTGCCGTTGAACAGCAGCGCCAGCCCGCCGACGACGCCGAGCGCCACGAGCAGGACGAACAGGTCGTACGGCGAGAGCACGGGCACCCCGCCCACGGTGAAGGGCTGCTCGGAGAAGGGTGCCGCCATCGGACGGTGCTGCGGGCCGAACGCGATGCCGATGCCGGCCTGGAGCACCATCACGAGCCCGATGGCCACGATCATCCCCGGCAGGGGCGTCCTGGCGGGCACGAGGCGGATGAGCCAGCGCTCGACGGCGTAGCCGACGACGGCGCCGGCGACGAGCGCGGCGACGAGCCCGAGCCAGAACGAGTCGGTCAGCGCCGTGACCGCGAAGGCGACGAACACGGCCACGACGGCCATGGCGGCCTGCGCGAAGTTCACGATGCGCGCGGCACGCCAGATGATGACGAGGGACAGGGCGAACAGCGCGATCACGAGGCCGCGCGCGAGTCCGGTGGCGAGGAGAAAGGCGATGCGATCCATCAGAACCCCAGGTAGGCGTGGCGGAGGGCCGGGTCGGCGGCGATGTCGGCCGCCGGGGCGTCGGCGACGATCTCGCCGAGCCCGAGGACGACGCCCCGGTCGGCGACGGACAGCGCGCTGGTGACGTTCTGCTCGGCGAGCAGCACGGTCAGCCCGGTCCGGCGGGCGGTGTCGCGCAGCGTGTCCAGGAGCTGGGCGACCACGCGGGGCGCCAGCCCCAGGGAGGGCTCGTCGAGCAGCAGCACCCGGGGTTCCGCGATGAGCGCGCGGGCCAGGGAGAGCATCTGGCGCTCGCCCCCGGAAAGCTGGTGTCCCAGCGACCTGCGCCGTCGGGACAGCGGCTCGAACGCGTCGTACATCGCCTCCACGGCGTCCCGGCGGGCACGCCGTGCCGGGATCTTCCAGAGGGCCCCGAGGTGCAGGTTCTCCTCGACGCTGAGCTCGGCGACGACGCTGCGCCCCTCGGGAACCTGCGCGAGGCCGCGGCGGACGCGGTCCTCGACGGACACCGCGGACAGGTCCTCCCCGTCGAGCACCACGCGCCCCGACCGCGGGGTCAGCAGGCCGGAGACCGTCCGGAGCAGGGTCGTCTTGCCCGCGCCGTTCGCGCCCAGCAGGGCGACGATCTGGCCGGCCGGGACCTCGAGGGTCAGGTCGGCCATGACGGGCGCGCCGGCGTACCCGACGGTGAGTCCCTCCACCCCCAGGGCGGCGGGAGCTGCGGTCGAGGCCTCGGCAGGTGCGGCGGCCGCGGTGGCGGGCCGGGGGGTCGCGGGGCTCATGCGGCGGCCTCCAGCCCGAGGTAGGCGGCCTCGACGGCGGGGTCGGCCCGGACCTCGTCCGGGGTCCCGCACGCCACGACCCGCCCGAAGTCGAGGACCACGATGCGGTCGGCGACGTCCATGACGAAGTCGACGTGGTGCTCGACGAGCAGCACGGAGCACCCCTGCGCGGACAGGGTCCGCACGACGTCGGCGAGCTCGGCGATGTCGTCGGGCCCGAGCCCGCCGGCCGGCTCGTCCAGGAGGAGCAGCTGCGGCCGGGTGGCCAGGGCACGGGCGAGGGCGACCCGCTTGCGGGCGGGGTAGGACAGCGCGGCGACGGGCGTGGCGGCGTCGGCGGCGAGGTCGAGCCGTTGCAGGGTCTCGAGCGCGGCGTCGCGGCCGGACCCGTCGCGCCGTCCCGAGAGCGGGACGAGGACGTTCTCGAGGACGCTGAGCGACTCGAAGAGCCCGAGTCCCTGCAGCGTGCGCGCGACGCCTCGTTCCAGCAGTCCGGTCGGCGTGGCGGGCGCGC
>Ga0207735_100186_pt1 | contig 14430 bp, 11 predicted proteins | sample TtaePargueraPR_9_FD_187280 | JGI IMG/M metagenome (GOLD analysis project Ga0207735, IMG submission 187280) | Aerobic enrichment media microbial communities from Bioluminiscent Bay, La Parguera, Puerto Rico - Tt and E2 (1) (SPAdes) | ecosystem: Environmental > Aquatic > Marine > Unclassified ... | reverse complement strand
CCGTGACGTAGGCGGGAAGGCCGTCCACGTCGCCGTCGAAGGTGTGGGTGAGGGTGAGCTCGACCTCCTGGCCCTCGAGGGTGCCGTCTGTGCAGAGCCGGTCCGTCACCGTCAGCTCAGTTTCGACGTAGTAGCCGATCTTCGACCCCGATCCGTCGTTGAGGAAGACCCCCAGCACATCGGCGTCGCCGAGGAAGGTGCCGGAGGCAGACGTGCCCTCCAGGATCTCCTGCTCGTCGTCACGCGCCGACCACACCAGGAAACGGCGGGCGTCGATCGCCCTCTCCACGCCTCCGAGGCTCGCCGTCTGTCCCGACGCGATGCTCGAGAAGAGCGCCCCAGCGGCCCGGAGGAAGAAGACGTCCTGCGCGTCCGGGTCGTCGAACAGGAAGTAGGCCCCGTTGAGCATCAGCGACGCGAGGTTCGCGGAGGTGATCTCGACGCCCGCGACGTCGATCGGCGACGCGCCCTCGATCATCCAACCGAGCGCGATCGGGTCGATCGAGAGCACGCCGTCGACCGCCTGTCCCGTCTCGTCAGTCCAGAACGCGCTCACGAGCTCGGCGGTGCGGGGGAACTCTGGCGTCAGGTTGGCGTCGTGCGGGTAGAACGCCATCCGGTAGGTGTAGATCCGCTCCTCGTCTGCAGTCAGCGGCGCGACGCCGTCGCGCACCTCGAGCTCCTGCGCGGTCTTGTAGTCGCCGAGGGCGAAGCGGCCGTCGTCGACGGTCAGCTCGAGGAATGCGCCTGGCAGCCCGCCGGTGGCGCGCGGCTCGGCGTTGTTCTGCACCACGACCACGTAGCGGCGCTCGCCGTCCGCGCCCAGCATCGTCGGCAGCAGCTCTGCCGTGACCCGCGCGCCGTCGACCAGGTCGCGCAGCGTCTCGACCTGGTCCCCGAGGTCCTCGAACGGCTCCCGCAGCGGCTCGACTGTCCCCGACAGGTCGACGGACTCGAGCGCCTCCCCCTGCTCGGTGAGCGCCGCCGAGGCCTGGGTCAGCGCCGGGCGGTACGGCTCGAGCACATAGGGGTCGATGCGCCCGCCGTCGAACTGCGGTCCTGCCAGCGCCTCGAGGTCCTCGAGCTCCGCGAGCGGCCGCAGCGCGTCCTCCGCGACGGCGCCGACCGCCTCGCCGGCCACGCGCAGCGGCACCACCTGGTCGGAGACCCAGGGCACGCGCGCCGCGACCCACCAGTGAGGGCCGTGCGTCGCCTGCTCGAAGGTCCGCGCCGCTTCCTCGACCTCGGCGACCTCGACGCGGAGCGACGCGATGTCCTGCGCGCTCAGGGCCACGCGTGCGGCGCCCGCGTGGGCGACGAGCGCGTCCGCCGCGCCTTGCAGGCGGTACGCGTCGTACGCGAAGAGCCCGACCACCGCCGCGGCTCCCGCCGCCAGGACGAGCAGCACCCACGGCCAGCTGCGGCGAGGCGGCCTCGCGACAGCGCCGTCCGTCTCCACGTGCACTCACCCCCAGCACACCCCCGGTAGCGGGCGGCATCGAGGCGTGCCCGCTCCTGCGCCCAGTGTAGGCACGGCAACGGTCACGGCCTCAAGAGGCTACGAGCGCACGGGCTCCTCGCTCACGCCCAGGACGCGCGCGAACGCGTCCAGGGCGGCGTCCTCCGACAGGACCGCCTCGCGGTACGCGCGGCCATTGGCGCCGAGCGCCTCGGCGCGCGCCGCATCCGCGGCCAGCGCGAGCGCCGCGTCGGCCAGCGCCGCCGGGGCGCCGGACGCGACCACGGTCCCCGCGTCCGCGGTGCGCACCTCCTCCGCCGTCACGCCGCCCGGGTCGGTCGCGGCGAGCACCGGGCGGCCCGCGTCGAAGTAGGACGTGAGCTTGGACGGCACTGCCATCTCGGACACTCCGGGCGCCTCGTGCACGAGCAGCACGTCGGCCGCCGCGAGCGCGCCGCGGAAGCCGTCGTCGTCGAGCGGCGCGAGGAAGTCGACGTTGGCCAGGCCCGCGGACTCCCGCTCGAGCCGGGGGCGCTCTCCGCCGTCGCCCAGCAGCACGAAGCGCAGCGGCAGCCCACGCTCCTGGGCGTCGCGCGCCGCGCTCAGGACGTGCTCGAGGCCCTGCTTCACGCCCATGTTGCCGGCGTGCAGCACCACGGTCTCGTCTCCCCAGCCGCGCTCCTCGCGGGCGGCGACGCGGTCGATCGGCGCGTGCGGCGCCAGGTGCGTCCAGTTGCGGACCACCGCGACCCGCTCGGGGTCGACCCCGTAGTCCTCGACCACGGCCCGCTTGAATCGGTCGTGGATCACCACCACGCGCGTCGCGCTGCGCAGCAGCCATCCCTCGACGGCCCGGAGGACCTTCGCGACCGGCCCGCCGCCGCCCGAGGTCTCCTCCTGCCCACGGCCGTAGAGGTCCTGCACCCACACCGTGGTCGGCACCGACCCGCGGCGGAGCCGCGCCCGGACGTTCGCGAGCGCCGAGGAGAACAGCGCCGGTGAGACGAGGAGCACCGCGTCGGCGCGCCCCCAGCCGGCGATTGCCGTGTGCAGCCCAAGGGACAGTTCGGAGACCAGCCGCGGCAGGCCCTGAGGCCGGCGCGGCACCATGTGGCGGAGGCGTCGCACGTCGGCCCCCGCATCGTCCTCACGGCGCCGCCACTGCCCGTACCCGGGGTACACCTTCCACTCCGGGTAGTGGGGGTGCGCGGTCACCACACGCACCCCGCATCCCCGCCGTACCAGGCCACGAGCCAACGCGCCCGTGTACGGGGCGATGCCCGTGCGCTCCGGCGGGTAGTTGATGCCGACGATGGCGACGCGCGGCGCGTCGGACTTGCGAGCCATGGAACCTCCCCCGATTCGGGCACTCATCCTCCCACGCATCGGCCCGCTATCCTGCGGATTGGCCGACCGGCCGCGACCAGGAGGAGGACCGTGTTCAGGATCCTGACCGTCTGCACCGGCAACATCTGCCGCTCGCCCGCAGCCGAGCTCCTGCTGCAGGAGGCGCTGGGCGACCTTGCCACCGTGTCGAGCGCGGGGACGCACGCCCTCGTCGGTCATCCGATCCCCGACCCGATGCTCACCGAGCTGGCGGCCGACCGCATCGACGGTGGCGCGCACGGCGGCCGGCTCCTCACCGAGGCGCTGCTGCGGGAGTCCGACCTGGTGGTCGCGATGACCACCGAGCACCGCCAGCTCGCCGTCCAATCGGGGCCGTTCGCGCTCAAGCGCACGTTCACGCTGGCCGAGCTGGCCGCCGCCGCGGGCACGGGCGCCGAGCTTGAGGGCGCGGGCACTGCCGAGCGCCTCGCCGACATCCCGCGCGCGGTCGCCGCCCACCGGCACGTGCTCGCGGAGTACGACCTCGACGACGTGCCGGACCCGTATCGTCGCTCGCAGGAGACCTACCACCAGGCCTACTCGCTGATCCGCGGCGCGGTGGCAGAGATCACCCGCTGGGTGCGGGCCTCATAGCCTCTCAGTGCACGTAGCCGTCCTGGCGGACGAAGAAGTCGCCCGAAAGCGACTGCTTGATGGCGGTTCCACGAGGGCTCGCGATCAGCGCGCCCGGAGCGGGGTCGCCCTTGCCGACGACGGTCCCCATGCCTACTACGCAGCGGTCGGCGATCACCGCGCCCGGGCACACCACGGCGTTGGACCCGACCAGCACGTAATCCCCGATCACGACGGGATGAGTCTTCTGGGACGAGTCCCGCCAGTCAATCCCGTGCGTGACGATGGTCGACCGCACGCCGGCGACGATCGTGTAGTCCCCGATGGTGATCCCGCCCGAGCAGTCGAGGTAGTGACGGCTGGTGATGTGCGAGTGCCGCCCCAGCTCGAGGCTGGCCTCTGTGCCGTACTTGCAGGCCAGCTCGGGCGCCGCCGTGATCCAGTTGAATTGGAGGATGATGGCGTCGTCGGCCATCACCACGCGGCCCACGTTCTTGAAGACGTTGAAGTGGCCGATGCGGGCGCGCTCACCGAGCGTCAAGCGGGTGCTCCCGCCGATCAGGACCATGCCGACGCGTGCACTCGCCGGGACCCGATGTCCGAGAATCCGCAGACACAGGTTCTTGAACCTCGACGGCAACCACGTTCCGACCCAAGCCTGGATGATGCTGCGCATCGGACCACCCCCAGCGGCGTCCTCTGGCGGACCTGGCTCCGCTCCCCCGGCGGGATCCGCGACCTACCGCGAGCATATCGCCGGAGGGTCGGGATGGCCACGTGTTTCGCGGCATAGATGCCGATTTGCCGGAATCCCTGGTCAGCCCGTGTGGGGCGTGGAAGAATCCGGGACATGCCGGATCGCGCGGTCCTCGTCCTGGGCAATCACGCCGACGATGCCTGGAGCATGCGCCACTACTCGCGGCTGCTGCGCGAGGCCTACGCCGACGCCGGTGTCCTGGTCGAGTATGCGGAGCCCGACAGCTCCCTCTCCCGCGGCGTGAGCCTGCGCCCACTGGCGAAGCTGATCTCCCACGCCGAGAACCTGCTCGCCTTCCCGGTCGCGGTGCGACGCCGGGCGCGGGCCGCATCCGTCATCCACATCGCAGACCACGGCAACGGCGCCTGGCTCCTGTGGCCCCACCTGCGCGGCAAGACGATCATCACCTGCCACGATCTGCTCGCGGTCCGCGGCGCCCGTGGGGACTTCCCCGAGCACGTCCCGGATCTCAGCGAGAAGGTCCGCCAGCGGCTGATCGTGCGCGGCCTCCGCAAGGCCACGGTCATCCACTGCGTGAGCGAGACGACAGCGAGGGATGTCGCAGCGGAGCTGCCAGAGGCGCGCACCGAGGTGATCCTCAACCCGCTCCGGGGGCCGTTTGCGGCTCCGCGCCGGACCGGATCCGAGGGCGCGAAGCGGACCCGCGGGCCGGCGGTCATCGTGTCCGGCGCCAACTGGCGCAAGCGGCGCGACTTCGCGATCCGCGCCTGGCAGCGGCTGCGCCAGCAGCCCGCCCTGTCGGGAATCCACCTGCACGTCGTCGGCCCACCGCTGTCCGACGACGAGGCGAGCACGCTGACCGCCGCCGAGGCGCGGGCGGTCCACATCGAGTCGAACCTCACCGACGAGGAGTTGGCTGCGCTCTACTGCCGCGCGCGGGTGCTGCTCCAGCTGTCCAGGTACGAGGGCTTCGGCTGGCCGATCATCGAAGCGCAGGCGATGGGGACCGCGGTGTTGTGCACCGACGGGCCGATCTTCCGCGAGGTCGCGGGCGACGGCGCCGTGTTCATTCCGGACGACCTCGACACGGTCGACTGGGGGCATGTCGCGAGCGCCATCGGCGGGTCCGAGCTGCCGGCGCGCGGCACCGCGAACGTGCGCCGCTTCACCTACGAGGAGTTCACGGGCCGGCTGGCGTCGCTCGCCCGCAGCGTCGCCAGCGCGGGATCGATGATCTCCCGCTAGCGCCTCCGCTACGCCGAGCCGCGCGTCGCGTGCGCCCGATCGTCACCCTTCGCGGGCGCCCGCTGCTCGCCCTCGCTCGCGGCGCCACCGGACCCCGGGTCCACGTCCGCGGCCGCATCCGCGGCGGCCTCCACCGCGTCGAAGTCCTCGCCAGCATCGGCCGCTGCGAGCGAGGCCACGCTCACCGCGTCAGTCGGCGCAGGCCGCTCAGGCGCGTCATCAGCGGCCTCCGACGGGGGTTCCCCGGATTGCGAATCGGCGTCCTCGCCTCCTTCATCGGCCTGCGCCTCGCTGACCGCGAGCGGCGCCGGCACCTGGCTGCTGGTGTACGCGTAGGCCCGCATGCGCGCGCCGACGCCGTGCGCGCCGTTGAGAACCACGCCGAGCGCGCGGCCCCTCACGCGCGCGAGGATCGCCATCGCCTCATCCATGGTGTCGAAGGTGGTCGACCCCGACCTGACGACCACGAGGGCTCCGTCGGTGCGTGCCGCGAGCACGGAGGCGTCGGTTACCGGTACCAACGGCGGCGTGTCGACAAGGATGATCGTGTCCTCGGGGAACGAGTAGAGCAGCTTGCGCATCGCCTCGGACCCGACGAGCTCAGACGGGTTCGGGGGGATCGGTCCCGAGGCGAGGACCGACAACAGTCCGGTCGGCCCCGCCTTCTGGAGCACATCCTCGAGCGCGGCCTGGCCCGCGAGAACTGACGTGAGGCCGCCGGCCCCGACCAGCCCCAGCTCCGCGGCAAGCGACGGCCGTCGGAGGTCGGCGTCGACGAGCACCACGGGCTTGCCCGATTCCGCGATCGCCTCGGCGAGCAGGATCGACGTGGTCGACTTGCCGTCTCCCGGCAGCGGCGAGGTGACGACGATCACCCGGGGCGGGTGATCGACATCCATGAACTGAAGGTTGGTGCGCAGCTGCCGAACCGCCTCGACCAGGCGGAAGTCCGGGGCGCGATGCCCGGCACCCTTCTTCGACAGCGCGCCGTCCCACGGCAGCGCACCGACGACGGACGTCGCGGCAGCACGCTCGACGTCCTCGCGCGTGCGCACGCGACGATCGAGCGACGCCCGGACGAACGCGTACGCGATGCCGAGCACCAGGCCGAGCATGAGCCCGATCGCTACCGCCTGCTTCGTGCGCGGAGCACTCGGAACAGCGGGGAGCCGGGGCGCCTCGAGCGTGGTGACGGTCACGCCGGCGTTGTCGTCACGTGCCGTGCGTTCGATCTCGTTGATCGCGAGAGTCGTGCCCTCGACCCAGACCTCGACCAGCCTCCTCGCGGCCTCGGGAGAGGGACCTGAGGCGCTGAAGTTCAGGAGCGTCGTGTCGTCGGGATTGATGACGGTGACCCGGTCGAGCAGGTCGTACGGGTCTCCAGACACGCCTTCCTGCTCCGCCGCGTACACCGCGACCTGGTCGGACTTGGCCACGACGCTGTACGAGCCCATGCGCGTTCGCGCGTAGTTCTCCGCAAGCAGCCCGTCCTGGCCGGCCCACGCGGTGCCCGGCGTCACGAGCACCGAGCTGTGCGCGGTGTAGACCTTCGGCTGCGTCAGCGTCCACGCGAAGGCGAGGCCGCCGACCAGCACCGTGGCAAGGGCGATCGTCAGCCAGCGCGCTCGCATCACCGCGAGATAGTCGCGAAGCTCCATCGGACCCCCCGTCCCTGCCACTCCTCAGCATAGGCACTGAGACGGCGGAGACCTAGGACGGTGTCGTCGTCCCCACCGCTCCCCCACGGACACATGCGTGCCTGCGACTCGCCCCTCAGCGTGCTCCTACCGTAACTCCCAGTGGTCACCCCTGGTCAAGTATGGATTCGAAGGCACTCGGGGGCCTGGGCATCGCCCGGACGGCGCATTACGATGGCGGCAGGTACCAGTTTCACCGCGCTCGCCCTCGGGCCGCACGGCGGACGGGACGGGGGATGCGCGATGCACGGTCCGGCGACGCTCACGGCGGCGGCCGCGCCCGTCGCGGGCCGGGCGTCCCGCACTTCACGACTGCAGATCGACCCGGACCGTGCTCACGCCGCCGCGACGCGCGTGCTGGTCGCCTACGTGGTGCTGTGGGTGCTCGAAGGCGCTGTCCGCAAGTGGGTGCCCGGCATGGACCTGGCCTTCTACCTTGTCCGCGACGCGATGCTCGGCCTGGCGGCGCTTTCCTTCTTCGTCGCCGGAGCGCCGCGGCGACGGCATCCGTGGTGGACCGTGTTCTGGGCGGTCGCACTCACGCTCGGGACGCACGGAAGCATCGCCGCCATCCTGGGGACGGTCGACCCGCTCACCCTGGCGATCGGGTTGCGCGCATACGTCGGATGGCTGCTGCTGCTCGCGTTCGCCGCGACATACGCAACCCGCCGTTCGCTCGCCTCGGTGTCGGACGCGGTCGCAGTGTTGGCACTCGTCAATCTGCCACTGGCGCTGCTGCAGGTCCAGTCATCCGGCGAGGCATGGATCAACCGAGTAACCGCTGGCGACGACAACGGCTGGCTCAACGCCGGCGAGGTGGTGCGGGCGACCGGGACGTTCTCCGCACCCGCGGGTCTGACATCGTTCGTGCCGGTCGCACTCGCACTGTCGCTTGCGGCGCTCGTGGCGGGCACCCGCCGACGCGCCCTCCACGTCGCATCGCTGGTGTCCGTCGCGCTCATCACCGCAGTGAGCGGATCGCGCGGGATCGTGCTCGCGGTGGCCGTGGTGATGGCTGTCTTCGTCTACCTTCAGCTGCGACGCCTGTCGTTCCGCTCGTTCCTCACGCTGGTCGCGACCGTCGGCTTCGCGGTACTGGGCACCTACATCGCCTCGATCGCCGCCGCATCCGCGATCGAGGCCTTCCAGACGCGCGTCGAGCAAGCCGCGGCGGTCGAGGACACCGGGGGGCGCCTCTGGGACGCGATCGCAGGCTTCGCGTGGCACGACTTCGCGCTGCTCGGCTCGGGCGCCGGGGCCCACACGTCAGTGGGAGTCCAGCGCCTGGGCTCGGTCTGGGTCGAGGTCGAGAAGCATCGGTACGCCGCGGAGCTCGGGGTGCTCGGCTATGCGTTGGGGGCCGCCGCCCTCGCGGCCGCGCTCGTGTGCCTCTGGCACATCGCGGTGCACGCGCGCACCGCACCGCCGGCCCGGACGCTCGCCCTCGCCGCCATCGCCCCGATCCTGCTGTTCGGGTCGCCGACCCAGCAGCCGTCGACCCAGGCGGGCTTCGCGGTCTGCTGCCTGGTGATCCTGCTCACGACCCGCCTGTTCGACGACGACAAGCCTGCACTAGCGCAAGGCGTCACCGGACATATACGCTGAAACCGGACCTTTCACCTCAGGGCGAGGGTCTAGCGAGGGTTCCAGCGAGGGAAGCGACGCGACTCCGACGGCGGCTGCCGCACGGCGCCGACGGCGACGCGCGCCGCGTAGAGGGGCGTTCATGGCACACATCGATATCGCGTACCCGGGCGCCAGCGTCGCGTTCGACGGCATCGCCGACCACACCGCGCGGCTGGCAGGCGCGCTCGCCGACCGCGGGCACGACGTGCGCGTGCTCGGTCGTGGCCCGGGAACGGCACACATCGGGGGCTACGAGTACGTCGACGCGTGGGGCACGCGCAGGATCGAGCGCCTCGACGGCCTGGTCGCGGCGGTCAAGGCGGGCACACCAGACCTGCTCGTCGTGCAGTTCGAGCAGTTCGCGTACGGCGTGAACGGCTTCAGCCCCGAGCTCACCGGGCTGATGGCGAGGCTCCGGCTCGCCGCCAGGTCGACGACGACCATGCTGTTCGCCCACGAGACCTACGTGACGCCGACAACCACGCGTCGCTCCGTCGCATGGGCATATCAGTCCACCCAGCTGCGCGCACTCGCACGGGGGGCCGACCACGTGGTCACGAACTGCGCCGTCGGCATGCGTCGGATCGGCAAGTTCACCGAGCCCGTGGGGTTCGTGCCCGTGCCGTCGAACATCCCGCGCCTGGCGATCGACCGCGAGCACGCCCGCCGCGAGCTCGGCCTCGAGCAGGACGCGCTGTACGCCGTGGTGTTCGGACACCTCGACCAGACCCGAATCACCCTCACCACTGCGGCGCTGACGCGCATCCAGGAGGCCGTGCCGGTCGAGCTCATCTATGTCGGCAAGGACGGCGACGCCGCCCTGGCGATGGCAGGGAATGCCGGAGTACCGGCTCACACGTTCATCGGGGCGAGCGAGCGGGTCGCGTCGCTCGTCCTCTCGAGCGCCGACCTGGCAGTGACCCCGTTCGCCGACGGGGCGAGCGGCAAGCGCGGGAGCCTCGCCGCCTGCCTGGAGCATCGGCTCCCCAGCGTCACCAATCGGGGGGACAACACCGACCAGTTCCTGGTCCGCGCTTCCGACGCGGGGGCGCTGGCGCTCGCCGAATCCGAACCACGGACCTTCGCGAGCGCCGCTGCAGCCCTCGCCACCGACGCACCCCGGCGCGCCGCCATGACGCGAGCCCTCGAATCGGGAGATGTGCGCATCGCGAGCTGGGACGACACCGCCGATGCCGTCGAGGCGCGGCTGCCTGCCGCAGTCCGGGCCTGAGGAGACCACGCGATGCTGATCCTCGGGCACGCCAACGCGAACGCGAACGTCCGCGAGGCGGCGCTCGCGCTGCTCGAGGCCGACCTGCTCGCGGAGTTCCATACCGGGATCGACACGACGCACATCGCCCCGCGTGCGCCTCGACGGCTCCGCGCGGAACTCGAGCGCCGCTCATTCGACCCGCGCCTGAGCGCCAGGATTCGCACGCATGCGATCCCGGAGGTCACGCGCCTCGTGCTCGAGCGCCAGCGGCTGGTCCCCCACAACTCACGCGATGGCCGGTGGTCAATCCAGGGGCGGTTCGAGGCGATCGATGCCGCCGTCGCGCAGCGGCTGCGGCGCTCACCGGAAATCACGGGCGTGTACATGTACGAGGACGGCGCCGCGACCTCCTTCGCCGCCGCGGAGGCGACGGGCCGCACCCGCGTGTACGACCTCCCGATCGGTTACTGGCGCGAGTCTCATCGCGTCCTCGGAGAGGAGGCCGAGCTGCAGCCGGCGTGGGCGTCGACGATGCCGGGGCTCGCGGACTCGCCGGCCAAGCTCGAGCGCAAGGACCGCGAGATCGCACTCGCCTCCCGCATCGTGGTCGCGAGCGACTTCACACGCCGCACGCTGCAGGCGGCACCCGGGGCCGCGGACCTCGACGTCCACGTGGTGCCGTACGGCGTTCCGAAACCGTGGAATGGAACGCGGGAGCCGTCGACGGGACCGTTGCGCGTGCTCTACGTCGGCGGCCTGTCCCAGCGCAAGGGGATCTCCTACCTCTTCGACGCGGTGCGGGCGCTCGGTGGAGACGTGCGGCTCACGGTCATCGGCTTGCCCGCCGACCGCGAGAGCGGGGCGCTTCGCAATGCGCTCGCGGAGAACACCTGGATCGAGACGCTCCCCAACGCGGCCATCCTCGAGCAGATGCGTGTGCACGACGTGCTGGTGCTGCCGTCGCTCTTCGAAGGGTCGGGTCTAGTGCTCGCCGAGGCCATGTCCCAAGGCACGCCGTTCATCGCGACAGATCACACCGCGGCGCCCGAGCTGGTCGGCGACGCCACCGGCGACGATGCCGCGGGGTGGATCGTGCCGATCCGCTCCTCCGACGCCATCGCGGAGCGGCTCCAGTTCCTCGCCGACGACCGCGACGCCCGTGCGGCCGCGAGCGCCGCCGCGCTCGCGCGTGCGGGAGAGCTGCCGTGGAGCCGGCACCGCGCCGCCCTCGCGGACGTCACCCGGGAGGCACTGAGCGTGGCCTGAGGCACGCCCGCCGGGACCACGGTTGCGACTCAGCGCGCGACGGCAGTGCTCGACCCCGCCATCTCCTCGATCTGCGCGGCGGCGCGCTCCCACGTCCACCGCTCGCGCGCGTATTCGCACAGCGCCGATGCAGCGGGCCCGGCATCGTCGCGCGCGGCGTCGGCCAGGCCCTCGGCCAGCACTTCGGGATCCTGCGGGTACGTTGATGCGACGCCGTCGTGCTCCGCCTCGAGCATCGCGACCACGCGATCGCTCGTGACGACTCCCATGCCGGCCGAGGCCGCCTCGGCGACGGCGATCCCGAAGCTCTCGTCGTCACTCGGCAGGATGAAGACCCGCATGCGAGCGAGCAGGTCGCGGCGCTGCTCCTCCTCGACGGTGCCGACGAAGTCCACGTGGTCGGCGATCCCGAGCTCGCGGCACAGCGCCTCGGGGTCGTAGGGAAGGTCGGGCTCGATCGGCCCTCCGACAACCATGGGGTGACCGCGCTCGGCCAGACCAGAGCGCGCATACGCGTGCAGCGCAAGATCGAGGCGCTTCTTGGTCGCGACACGGCTGAGGAAGAGCACGCCACGACGATCCTTCCACGCCGTGTCGATGCGATGCAGGGCAGGGTCGACGCCCAGCACCATTGTGTCGGTACGCGGGTAGCCGCGCTCGCGGAGGTAGCCCTCGTCACGGCGCGAGTCGGAGACCACGACGTGCGCGTGGCGCATCGCGGGCCGGAGCAGCACGCGGTCCCACACCGCGTTCAGCCCGGGGTGATGCGGACGGTGGTCCGGCGTCCACACGCCGTGAGGAGCGGCCAGGAACGGCACGCCCGCACGGCGGGCCTCACGCATGCCGAAGACGGCCGCGAAGGAGTAGACGCCGTGCACGTGCACGAGGTCCGCGTCGCCCACGGCCGCGCGGATCGCCTGCCGCAGTCCGCGCCCGTATCCGAGTTGACCCGGGCCGACCAGCGGCACCAGGCGCACCTCCGCGCCCGGCACACGCCGGTCCTCCTCCGACTCCGCGAAGAGGTCGGTGGCGACGACGGTGACACTGTGTCCGCGGTCGCGCTGCACAGGCACGAGCCCCCGCAGGAGCGAGGTCGGACCTCCGAGCCGCCGGCTGGTGCCCGGGGCGATGTGCAGGATCCTCATGTCGTTCCTCTCCCTCAGCTGTCGAGGATGCGGCTTGCGGCGCATCGTCCGGTCAATAGGCGCCCTTGCCCGCGATCACGGCCCACACGGTGCGGAGCAGGATCACGGCGTCGAGGCCGAGCGTCCAGTTGTGCGTGTAGTGGAGGTCGAGCCGGACGCTCTCCTCCCAGGACAGGTCGGAGCGCCCGCTCACCTGCCACAGCCCGGTGATGCCGGGTCGGACCAGTTGACGGCGGAACACGTCGGCGTCCCACAGCTCGGTCTCGGACGCCAGCGGCGGCCGCGGACCGACAAGCGACATGTCGCCCTTGAGAACATTGATGAGCTGCGGCAGCTCGTCGAGCGAGTAGCGGCGCAGGAAGCGGCCGACCGGCGTGATCCGGGGGTCGTCGTGGCGCTTTGCGAGGACACCGTTGCCGTCGTCGCGCGCGAGCGCCTCCGCGCGTCGCGCATCTGCATCGAGGTACATGCTGCGGAACTTGAGCATCTCGAAGGGTTCATGCCCGAGCCCGACGCGCTCCTGCCGGTACAGCACCGGTCCCGGACTGCTGAGCTTGACAGCCAGCGCGATGGCGAGCATCGGCAGCGCCAGCACCGTGAGGATCGCTGCCGATCCCACCTTGTCGGCGGCGCCCTTGAGCACGCGCGACGGTCCCGTGAACCGCGGCGGCTCGACGTGCATCAACGGGAGGCCGGCGACCTGGCTCACGAGCACCCGCGGCGCGGCCACGTCGGCGACGGTCGGCGCCACGATCAGGCCGATGCCCGTATCCTCCACCGCCCACTCCAGGTGGCGAGCGTCGCTCAGCGACACCTCCTCGCTTCCCGCAAGGACGATGTAGTCGGCGTGCACGGACTGTGCGGCCGCGGCCGCTCCACCGACGGAGCCGAGCACCGGAACGCGCGGCAGGTCCGCCGCGAGGGCGTCGCCGGAGTCGGAGCCCGAGAGGCAGACGCCCACCACCTGGTAGGCGTGGTCGTAGTCGCCACTGAGCCGCCTCACCATCTGCTCGACGGTGCACCGCGGCCCGGCGATGATCACCGGCTGGCGCAGATGGCCGACCTTGCGCTGCTCATGCAGCCACGCGCGCCACACACGCCGATAGCCGAAGAGCAGGAGCGTCCCGAGAGGCAGGGCGAAGAGCAGGTAGCCGCGGCTGATCGGCCACCCGCCGAAGAATCCGACCACAGCGACGATCGCGAGTGTGCGCAACCCGGCGGACAGCACTCGCTGATACTCGTCGGGACCGGAGCCCAGGATCCGGATGTCGCGCGTGCGCTTCCACCCGAGCTGCAGGATCCACAGACCCGCAATCGCGACCGTGACCCACCAGTACGCAGGCCCCGCAGGCCCCATGAGCGGCACGAACGGGTCCCACCCGAAGCGCACGCCGTGGGCGAGGACCATGGTCATCGCGACCACGAACACGTCGGTGAACGCGATGCGACGCTGGACGCTCTTCGCCCACGCGGGAGCCGCGACTGCGGCGGGTGCAAACGCGGAAACCGTCATCGGACCATCCCTCAGCAGATCTGGCTATCCGACGTCGAAGCGGAGCGCTAGGACTGATCACCCGCCGCGGTGCGGCGAGCGGCGACGACGACCGTCGCGGCCCCGGCCACGAGCAGCGCACCGGCCCCGATGGCCATCGACGTGCCGGTGAACCCGGTGGCGGAGAGGGTCTCCTCCGCGGTCGCGATGGTTCCGGTCGTGGAGGTGGTACCGGCATCCAGGACGGCAGCCTTCTGCGAAGCCTCCTCAGTCGGCGTCTCCTCGGGGAGCTCGCCGCCCGTCGTGGTGACGGGCACGGTCTCCGACGGGCTGGGCGACGGCGACTCCTCGCCGGGCGGACCGCCCTGCGGCGACGGCGGAATGTACGCCGAGGCCGCCAGCGGGACCAGCGCGGCTCCCCCAGCGATCACGGCAACAGCAATGGTGCGACGGATCATCTCGCCACTTCCCCTCATACCCCTCATATGAGCGCGACCCCCCTGATCGGCTCCGTTTCGACACTAGCACCGCATGTCCGGTTTGTCGCTGTTTTGCTGTTCGACCGAAATGCGTATGCAGGAATCTTGCGCGAGGGGCCGCGGGGGCTACT
>Ga0207735_100184_pt1 | contig 14498 bp, 12 predicted proteins | sample TtaePargueraPR_9_FD_187280 | JGI IMG/M metagenome (GOLD analysis project Ga0207735, IMG submission 187280) | Aerobic enrichment media microbial communities from Bioluminiscent Bay, La Parguera, Puerto Rico - Tt and E2 (1) (SPAdes) | ecosystem: Environmental > Aquatic > Marine > Unclassified ... | reverse complement strand
ATGACCACGATTCCGGCGAGCGGTCGTCGGCTGGGTATCCTGAGCCGCATGACTGGCTCCACTGCGACCGAACGGTTCTACAGCGTGATCCCGGCCGGCGGCATCGGGTCGCGGCTGTGGCCGCTCTCGCGTGCGGACGCGCCGAAGTTCCTGCACGACCTCACGGGGTCCGGGCAGACGCTGCTGCGGGACACCTGGGACCGGCTCGTGCCTCTCGCCGGCGAGCAGCGCATCATGGTCGTCACCGGCCGCGCGCACCGTGCCGCAGTGGAGGAGCAGCTGCCGAACCTCGAGGACGCCAACGTCGTACTCGAGAGCGAGCCGCGGGACTCCTCGGCGGCGATCGGCCTGGCGGCCGCGATCCTCGAACGCCGTGAGCCGGGCGTGATCATCGGCTCGTTCGCCGCGGACCATGTCATCGGTGACGTGGCGGCCTTCCACGGCGCAGTGGAGGAGGCTGCGGCACTCGCCGACGCGGGCTTCATCGCGACGATCGGCATCCGGCCCACCGAACCCGCGGTCGGCTTCGGGTACATCCATACCGCGCAGCCGCTCGAGGTCGAGGGGGCTCCGCACGCGCGATCGGTCTCGAGCTTCGTCGAGAAGCCCGACCTCGACACCGCGAGAGGCTACGTCGCCAGTGGGGATTACCTCTGGAACGGCGGCATGTTCATCGCGCGGGCCGATCGGCTCTTGGACGAACTTCGTCAGACGAGGCCGGCGCTGCATGCCGGACTCCTCGAACTCGCGGAGGCGTGGGACGATCCGGCGACCCGCGGACCGGCCGTCGATCGCATCTGGCCATCACTGGAGAAGATCGCGATCGACTACTCGGTCGCCGAGCCCGCCGCAGCCGCCGGTCGTCTCGCGGTCGTGCCCGCGAGCTTCGACTGGGACGACGTCGGCGACTTCAACTCGCTGGCGGCGCTCCTGCCGGCCGACGACGACTCGGGGTCGAAGGTGCTCGGTGACAGCGCGGACGTCGTGCGCGTCCAGAGCGCCGGCTCCGTGGTGGTCCCCGCGGGCGGGCGGACGGTCACCCTGCTCGGGATCGACGACGTCGTGGTCGTCGACACCCCGGACGCGCTGCTGGTGACCACGCGCGGGCGGGCGCAGCAGGTGCGCGCCATGGTGGACGCGGTCCGTGCCAGCGGCCGCGAGGACCTGCTGTGAACGGGCCCGGCGCCCGTCTGGACGAGATCGTCGCCGGCCTGGAGCCGGAGCTCGTGGCCGTGCGCCGCGACCTGCACGCCCACCCGGAGACCGCGCGCCAGGAGGTGCGCACGACGGCGGTGCTCGCCGAGCGGCTCCGCGCGGTCGGGCTGGCGCCCCGGCTGCTCGAGCCCACCGGGCTGGTGTGCGACGTCGGGCCCGACGTGCCGGGGCGCGGCCGCGTGGCCCTGCGCGCGGACATCGACGCGCTGCCCCTGGACGACGCCTGCGGCTGCGACTTCGTCTCGACCGTGCCCGGCGTGGCGCACGCATGCGGCCACGACGTGCACGCCGCCGTCGTGCTGGGCGCCGGGCTGGCGCTGGCGAGGCTGGCCGACGAGGGGATCCTGCGGCACGGCGTCCGGCTGATCTTCCAGCCCGCCGAGGAGACGATGCCGGGCGGGGCCCTGGAGGTCGTCGCCCAGGGTGTGCTGGACGGGGTCGACCGCATCGCTGCGGTGCACACCGAGCCGAAGCTCGACGTCGGTCTCGTGGGGACGCGCATCGGTCCCATCACGTCGGCGTCCGACCTGGTGACCGTGACGCTGTCCTCCGGCGGCGGGCACACCTCGCGTCCGCACCTGACCGGGGACGTCGTGTACGCGCTCGGTCAGGTCGTCACCCAGGTGCCGGCCGTGCTGGGGCGTCGCCTGGACCCGCGCTCGGGGGTGAACCTCACCTGGGGTGCCGTCGAGGCGGGGCACGCCCACAACGCCATCCCGGCGTCGGGCGTCGCCAAGGGCACCCTGCGCTGCCTCGACGTGCGGGCGTGGGAGAAGGCGGGCCAGGTGCTGCACGATGCCGTCGAGCAGGTGGTGGCGCCGTACGACGTGGACGTGTCGGTGCACCACGTGCGCGGCGTGCCCCCGGTGGACAACGACGCCGACGTGACCGCCGCGCTGGAGGCGGCGGGGGCTGCGGTGCTCGGGGAGGACGGCGTGGTCCTGACCGAGCAGTCCCTCGGCGGCGAGGACTTCGCCTGGTACCTGACCAAGGTGCCCGGGGCGATGGCGCGGCTCGGCACGGCGACACCGGGCGGGCGCCGCTACGACATCCACCGGGGCGACCTCGTGGTGGAGGAGGGCGCCATCGCGATCGGCGCCCGGGTGCTGGCGCGGTTCGCGCTGTCCTGACGGACCGTCGGGCGTACGGTCGGGTGTGACGCACCTCATTCCAGCGGTGTACCCATTCGATAACGACTCGGCCACGACCTGCCCTCTGGACTGGAAGCGGCCCCCGGCGTGGCTAGGCTGTGCGTCTCTGATCGTGAGACGGGCGGGCGCCCGTGCTCACCCCCATCATCGACAGGAGCGACAGGTGAAGAGTGCGATCAAGTTCACCGCCCTCGCCGGCGCGGCGGCACTGACCCTCGCGGCGTGCGGAGCGGCCCCGGAGGAGACCCCCGCGGACGAGTCCACCGAGACCGAGATGGCCGAGAGCGAGACCGTCGACTACCAGCCCTGCATCGTCTCCGACCAGGGCGGCTTCGACGACAAGAGCTTCAACCAGCTCAGCTTCGAGGGCACCCAGCAGGCCGCCGAGGAGCTGGGCCAGACCGTCATCGACGTGCAGTCGCAGTCGGAGACCGACTTCCAGCCGAACCTCCAGTCCCTGGTGGACCAGAGCTGCGACGCCATCGTCTCGGTCGGCTTCGCCCTGTCGGCGGACACCATCGAGTCCGCGAACGCCAACCCGGAGACCGACTACTTCCTCGTCGACGACGCCGCGGACGCGGACTTCGACGGCGAGGCGGACGCCGACAACATCAAGCCGCTGCTGTACAACACGGCCGAGGCCGCGTTCCTGGCCGGCTACCTGTCCGCGGGCTACTCCGAGGCCGGCAAGGTCGGGACCTTCGGCGGTCAGCCGTTCCCGACCGTGACCATCTTCATGGACGGCTTCAAGCAGGGCGTCGAGCACTTCAACGAGGTCAACGACGCCGAGGTCGAGGTCATCGGCTACTCCGGCGGCGAGGACGGCTCGTTCACCGGCGGGTTCGAGGCCAACCAGACGGCGAAGACCACCGCGACGAACATCCTGGACCAGGGCGTCGACGTGATCCTGCCCGTCGGCGGCCCCATCTACCAGTCGGCCGTCGCCGCCATCCAGGACTCCGGCCGCGACGTCGCCCTCGTGGGTGTCGACGCGGACTTCTACGAGACCGACCCGAGCACCCAGCCCTACGTGCTGACCTCCATCCTCAAGAAGATGGACGTCTCGGTCCACGACGCGCTCATGACCGCCGCCACCGAGGAGTTCGACCCGGAGCCGTACATCGGCACCCTCGAGAACGAGGGCGTGGGCCTCGCCCCGCTGCACGACTTCGAGGACCAGGTGGACCCCGAGCTGATGACCGAGGTCGAGGACCTGCAGCAGCAGATCATCGACGGCGAGCTCGAGGTCACGTCCTACCTGGACCAGTGATCGGCTGAGCAGTCGTCACCGCGCGACGGGACACGGTGCGTCCACCGTGTCCCGTCGCGCGGTGCGGCCTAGGCTGACGACCAGAACCGTGACGGAAGGGGCGGGCGGACCGCGATGAGGCTCGAGCTGCGGGGGATCACCAAGCGTTTCGGCGCGCTGGTGGCCAACGACCACATCGACCTGGTGGTCGAACCGGGGGAGATCCACTGCCTCCTGGGGGAGAACGGCGCCGGCAAGTCCACGCTGATGAACGTCCTGTACGGCCTGTACGACGCCGACGAGGGCGAGATCCTCCTCGACGGCGAGGTGCAGGACTTCGAGGGCCCAGGTGACGCGATGAACGCGGGCATCGGCATGGTCCACCAGCACTTCATGCTGGTGCCCGTCTTCTCCGTCGCGGAGAACGTCATGCTCGGCCACGAGACCACCCACGGCCCCGGCATCCTCGACCTGTCCGCCGCGCGCGAGACGGTGCGCAGCACCGCGGACCGCTTCGGCTTCCACGTCGACCCGGACGCCGTCGTCGAGGACCTGCCGGTCGGTGTCCAGCAGCGGGTCGAGATCATCAAGGCCCTCAGCCGGGACGCCCAGGTGCTCGTCTTCGACGAGCCCACGGCGGTGCTCACCCCGCAGGAGACCGACGAGCTGATGGCGATCATGCGTCAGCTCAAGGATGAGGGCAAGGCCATCGTCTTCATCACCCACAAGCTGCGCGAGGTGCGCGAGGTCGCCGACCGGATCACCGTGGTCCGGCACGGCAAGGTGGTCGGCGAGGCCGACCCCACCGCACCGGACAACGAGCTCGCCTCCCTCATGGTGGGCCGCGCCGTGCAGCTCACCGTCGACAAGCAGGCGGCCCGGCACACGGACAACGAGCTGGCCGTCTCCCACCTCCAGGTCGCCACCCCGAACGGGCAGGTCGTCGTCGACGACGTCAGCTTCACCGTGCGCGGCGGCGAGATCCTGGTGATCGCGGGCGTCCAGGGCAACGGGCAGACCGAGCTCACCGAGGCCCTCATCGGCCTGCACCCGGACGCCCGCGGGTCGATCCTGCTGGACGGGTCCGAGCTGCGGGGCCGCAGCGTGCGCAAGGTGCTCGACGCCGGCGTCGGGTTCGTGCCCGAGGACCGCAGCACCGACGGGCTCGTCGGCGAGTTCAGCATCGCCGAGAACCTCATCCTCGACCGCACCGACGGGGCGCCGTTCGTGCGGGCCGGCTCGCTGCAGCTCGGTCTGCGCGACGAGTTCGCCCGCGAGAAGGTCGACGAGTTCGACGTGCGCACCACCGGCATCGACCTGCCCGTGGGCCGGCTGTCCGGCGGCAACCAGCAGAAGGTGGTGCTGGCGCGGGAGATGTCCCGCGAGCTGCGGCTGCTGGTCGCCGCCCAGCCCACCCGCGGCGTCGACGTGGGCTCGATCGAGTTCATCCACCAGCGCATCGTGGAGACGCGCGACGCCGGCATCCCGGTGATCGTGGTCTCGACCGAGCTCGACGAGGCCGTCGCCCTCGCCGACCGGATCATGGTGATGTACCGCGGGCGCGTGGTCGGGATCGTGCCGGCCGACACCCCGCGCGACGTGCTCGGCCTGATGATGGCCGGCGTCGCGCCCGAGACCGAAGGAGACGCCGCGTGACGACGCAGCGGGCACGGGCACGCAAGGAGGGATCCGCGTGAGCGCGAGGCCGGGACAGGACCCCGCCGACTCCGCCGAGCAGCCGCCCGCGGACGACCGCGAGCCCGTCGGGACGACGGAGCCGGGTCGGGCCGAGGAGATCGAGCAGGAGAAGGCCCGCGAGGGCGCGGCGGACGACGGCGAGACCGACGACCGCTGGCAGGAGGCGTTCCGCCGGATCATCTCGGGCGGCTGGGCCGTGGCGCTGGGCGCCATCCTGCTGGCGGTGATCGCGGGCTCGCTGATGATCATCGTCACCGACGAGGCGGTCCAGGAGGCGGCCGGGTACTTCTTCTCCCGTCCGGGTGACACCTTCGCGGCCGTCGGCGAGGCCGTGGGCGGCGCCTACTCGGCGCTGTTCCAGGGAGCCGTCTACAACTTCCGCGCGGACACGTTCGCCGCCGGGATCCGCCCCCTGACGCAGACGCTCAACAACGCCACGCCGCTCATCGCGGCGGGTCTGGGCGTGGCGATCGCGTTCCGCGCCGGCCTGCTGAACATCGGTGGCCAGGGCCAGATGCTGATGTCCGCCACGGCGGCCGGCTGGGTCGGCTTCGGCGTCACCGGGCTGCCGTTCCCGCTGCACCTGATCCTGGCGCTCGTCGCCGGCATCCTGGCCGGGGCCCTGTGGGCGGGCATCGCCGGTCTGCTGAAGGCGCGCACCGGCGCCCACGAGGTGATCGTGACGATCATGCTCAACTACGTGGCCCTGTACCTGCTGTCCTACTTCCTGGCCACGCCGGGGCTGATGCAGGCTCCCGGGTCGGCGAACCCCAAGACCCCGCCGACGCCGGAGTCGGCGCAGCTGCCGCCGCTGCTCGGCGAGCGCTACACGCTGCACTGGGGCTTCGTCCTGGCGCTCGTGGCCGTCGCGGTGGTGTGGTGGATCCTCAACCGGTCCGCGGTCGGATTCTCCTACCGCGCGGTCGGGGAGAACCCCCGCGCCGCCCGGGTGGCGGGCATCGACGTGTCGCGCTCGACGGTCTCGGTGATGCTCGTCGCCGGTGCGCTCGTGGGCCTGGCGGGCGTCACCCAGGTCCTGGGCACCGTCACGACCGGCTTCGGGTCGGACATCGACGCGGGGATCGGCTTCGACGCGATCACCGTCGCCCTCCTGGGCAACTCCAACCCGCTCGGCGTCCTCGGGGCGGGCATCCTGTTCGGCGCCTTCAAGGCCGGTGGCTCGGCCATGCAGGCCGCCGAGGGCATCCCCATCGAGATCGTGCTGGTGGTCCAGTCCCTCATCGTGCTGTTCATCGCGGCGCCGCCGCTGGTGCGGGCCATCTTCCGCCTGCCCCAGCCGGGCAGCGCCCCGAAGAAGAAGCGGTCGAAGGCCGCCCGGAAGGAGGTGTCGGCATGACCGCCCCCGCCGTCGACGGCACGCCCGCGGCCACGCCGGACGGGCCGCGCACCGTCAGCACCGTGTCGTGGAAGACGCCGATCGCGCTCGGCGTCGTCCTGGCGCTGTATGCCCTGCTGCTCCTGCTGGCGCCCCGCGAGGGCGACGCCCGCTTCTCGCTGTCCACCCCGACGGACTTCTTCCAGCTGCCGGTGTACGTCATCCCGGGCACGGCGACCGCCTGGCTGTGCGCCGCGATCGGCGCGGTGCTCGTGGTGCCCTCGGTGCTGGCGACCCGGCGTGCGCGCCGCACCCCGCTGTGGGTGACGGGCGTGTTCGCCGCGGTGCTGCTGTTCGGCTTCCTCGCCTGGGCCGCCGCCGGCAGCGCCCGCGACCTGTCCGTCGTCGGTCTGCTCGGCGGGGCGGTCGCGCTGTCCGTGCCGCTCGTCTACGGCTCGCTCAGCGGTGTCATCGGCGAGCGCTCCGGCACCATCAACATCGCCATCGAGTCCCAGCTGCTGGCCGGTGCCTTCACCGCCGCCGTCGCGGGGTCGCTGACGAACAGCCCGTGGGTCGGCCTGGTCGCCGCGATGCTGGCCTCCGCGCTGGTGTCCCTGGTGCTCGCCGTGTTCACCATCACCTACCGCGTCAACCAGATCATCGTCGGTGTGGTGCTCAACGTGCTGGTCATCGGCCTGACGAGCTTCTTCTACTCCCTGGTGCTGGTGCCCAACACCGAGACGTTGAACTCGACGACGCGGTTCGAGCGCATCCCCATCCCGTTCCTGGAGCGCATCCCCGTCATCGGGCCGGTGCTGTTCGACCAGACGATCGTGGTCTACCTGATGCCGGTGATCGTGTTCGGCGTCTGGTACGGGCTGTTCCGCACCCGCTGGGGCCTGCGGCTGCGGGCCGTCGGCGAGCACCCGCGTGCCGCGGACACCGTGGGCATCGAGGTGCTGCGCACCCGGTACCGCGCCCTGCTGATCGCGGGTCTGGTCGGCGGCATGGGCGGCGCCTTCTACACGGTGGTCTCCATCAACCAGTTCGGCCGCGAGATGACCGCGGGCGCCGGCTTCATCGCCCTGGCGGCGATGATCTTCGGCAAGTGGAACCCGGTGCGCGCCGCGCTGGCGGGGCTGCTGTTCGGGTTCGCGACGAACCTGCAGAACGTGCTGTCCGTCGTCGGCTCCCCGGTGCCGAGCCAGTTCATGCTCATGCTGCCGTACGTCGTGACGCTGTTCGCCGTCGCCGGCCTGGTGGGCCGTTCGCGGCCGCCCGCGGCGCTGGCGACCCCGTACACGAAGGAGTAGGCGACGTGGGACCCGACTGGGACGCCCTGCGGTCGGCCGCCCGCGACGTCTCCCGCCACGCCTACGTGCCCTACTCGCAGTACGCGGTCGGCGCGGCGGCGACGGCGGACGACGGTCGCCTCCTGGTGGGCTGCAACGTGGAGAACGCCGCCTACGGCGTCACGCTGTGCGCCGAGTGCTCGCTGGTCTCGGCGCTGGTCACGGGCGGTGGGGGCCGGCTGACCGCCTTCACGTGCGTCGACGGGCGCGGCCGCGTCATCACGCCGTGCGGGCGCTGCCGCCAGCTGCTCTGGGAGCACGGGGGGCCGGAGCTGCTGGTCGAGACCCCCCAGGGCGTGACCACCATGGACCAGCTGCTGCCCCAGGCGTTCGGACCGGAGGACCTGACCCGATGAGCGAACCGTTCGACGTCGTCGACGTCATCCGTACCAAGCGCGACCGCGGCCTGCTGTCGGACGCGCAGATCGACTGGGTGGTGGACGCCTACACCCGCGGCGTCGTCGCCGAGGAGCAGATGGCCGCGCTCGCGATGGCGATCCTGCTCAACGGGATGCAGCGCGACGAGATCGCGCGCTGGACCGGGGCGATGATCGACTCCGGCGAGCGGATGGACTTCACGTCGCTGTCCCGCCCGACGGCGGACAAGCACTCCACGGGGGGAGTGGGGGACAAGATCACCCTGCCCCTGGCTCCGCTGGTCGCGGTGTTCGACGTGGCCGTCCCGCAGCTGTCCGGACGCGGCCTCGGGCACACGGGCGGCACGCTCGACAAGCTGGAGTCGATCCCGGGCTGGCGGGCGTCCCTGAGCAACGCGGAGATGCTCGCGCAGCTCGACGACGTCGGCGCGGTGATCTGCGCGGCGGGCGCGGGTCTCGCCCCGGCGGACAAGAAGCTGTACGCCCTGCGTGACGTGACGGGCACGGTCGAGGCGATCCCCCTCATCGCGAGCTCGATCATGTCCAAGAAGATCGCCGAGGGCACGGGCGCCCTGGTCCTCGACGTCAAGGTCGGCTCGGGCGCGTTCATGAAGGAGCTCGACCAGGCGCGCGAGCTCGCGCGGACGATGGTCGGGCTCGGCACGGATGCCGGGGTGCGTACGGTCGCCCTGCTCACCGACATGTCGGTGCCGCTGGGTCGCACCGCCGGCAACGCGCTGGAGGTCCGCGAGTCCGTCGAGGTGCTCGACGGCGGTGGGCCGCGCGACGTGGTCGACCTCACGGTGGCGCTCGCCGTGGAGATGCTGGCCGCCGCCGGCCGCCCGGTGGGCGAGGACGAGGTGCGCGCGTCGCTGGCCGACGGCCGCGCCATGGACGTCTGGCGGCGCATGATCGCCGCCCAGGGCGGGGACCCGGACGCACCGCTGCCGACGGCGCGGCACACCCGCGACGTCGTGGCCGACCGCGACGGGGTCGTCGACCGCCTCGACGCGTACTCCGTGGGCGTGGCGGCGTGGCGGCTGGGTGCGGGACGGTCCCGCAAGGAGGATCCGGTCCAGGCGGGCGCGGGGATCGAGATCCACGCGCGTCCCGGCGAGACGGTGCGGGCCGGGACTCCGGTGCTCACCCTGCACACGGACACGCCCGAGCGCTTCGACCGCGCCCTCGAGGCGCTCGACGGCGCCTGGACGGTGGCGCAGGACGCCCCGGCGCGCGGCCCGGTCGTGCTGGACCGGATCGACTGACCCCGGTGTGACGTCATGGGACTGCCGGGGCTGCGCCTGACCGACCTGCTCGGGTCGGTGGGGCTGTTCGGCGGCCGTGCCCCGCAGCCACCTCCGGCGGGCCGCTACCGTCGCCCTCCCGTGCCGCCAGCCGTGGCCGCACGGCTCGACCGACTCGACGGTTCGGACGCGCGACGGCTCCGGGACCCGCTCGGTCGCGACGACCCGCCGGCGGCGTGGGTGCCCCGGCCACTCCTGCTCCCGGGTGACGTCCCGGCACGGCAGGTCTCGCCGACGACGTGCGGGGCCGCCGTCCTGACGATGCTGCGGTACGCGGGCGACCCGCACGCTGCACTGACGCTCGTCGCCGGCCCGGACGGGACGGCGACGTCGGCGACGCGGTTCGCCGCCGACCAGGAGAGCGTCCACCGCGCCACGACCCGCGGTCCACTGGGGCTGCCGAGCTGGCCGCCCTCGCTGGGCACCCCGCCCTGGGCGGCCGCCGCGCACGCCCGCTACGGCCCGGTCCGGTACACGCACCGGGTGGTCGGCGCACCGGGGTCGGCGGCAGCCCGCCGCGTGCTCGACGCCGCGCTGGACGCCGCCCGCGCCGGGGTCCCGGTGCCGCTGTACAGCGGCGGCGACCTCGCGCGAGGCCCGGCGACGGCGGTGCCCCGGCACGTGGTGCTGCTGACGACGGTCACGGGTCCGGCCCCGGACGTGACCGCGACGCTGTACGAGCCGTCGTCGGGCACCCTGCACTCCCTGCCGGCCGCCGTGCTGCGCGCCGGGACCCGCGCCCGTACCCGGCCGGACCGCCGCGGCGAGGCGGCCAGGACGCGCGCGCTGGGCGGCTGGCCGCACGTCGTCTGGGCGATCCTGCCTCGCGGATCGAGCGACGAGGCGCCACCATGGAGGGCATGAGCACGACACCGTCCGACGCCTGGCGCGACGCCGGCCTGGACGCTCCCGACGACTCGACGAGCCTGGCCGAGGAGCTCTCCGGACCCGCGTCGACGCCCACGCCCGAGCACGACGCCGAGGAGTACCACCCCGGCACGCCCCGTCCCGACCTGGAGGGGTCGGCGGACGAGGCCGACGTCGTCGAGCAGGCCGGCGAGGTCCCTGTCGACGACCCCGACGCCGACCCCGGTGACACCGGTCACGACCCGACCGTCTGACGCCCGCGGGTGCGCCCGGACGTCGGCGCGCCGGTAGGTTGGCCCCATGACGCAAGTGCTGCTCGACGAGATCCCCGACCTGCCCAAGGTGCTCCTGCACGACCATCTCGACGGTGGCCTGCGCCCGCAGACCGTGCTCGAGCTGTGCGACGCCGTCGGGCACGAGCTGCCTGCCACGGACGCCGACACCCTGGCCACCTGGTTCCGGGACGCCGCCGACTCGGGGTCGCTGCCGCGCTACCTGGAGACGTTCGACCACACCATCGCGGCCATGCAGACGCCCGACGCGCTGGCCCGCGTGGCCCGGGAGGCCGTGCTGGACCTCGCCGCGGACGGCGTCGTGTACGCCGAGCAGCGCTGGGCCCCCGAGCAGCACGTGCAGCGGGGCATGTCGCTGCCCGAGACGGTCGAGGCCGTGCAGGCCGGGATCGACGCCGGCATCGCCGAGGTCGCCGCGGCGGGGCGCACCATCCGCGTCGGGCAGCTCGTGACCGCGATGCGGCACACCGACCGGTGGGTCGAGATCGCCGAGCTCGCCGTCGCCTACCGCGACGCCGGGGTGGTCGGGTTCGACATCGCCGGGCCGGAGGACGGGTTCGCGCCGGACCGGCACGCCGAGGTGTGGCGGTTCCTGGCCGAGCAGAACTTCCCGACGACGATCCACGCGGGGGAGGCCGCCGGGCTGGACTCCATCTCCCAGGCGGTGCACCTCGGGCAGGCCGACCGGCTGGGGCACGGCGTGCGGATCATGGAGGACGTCACCCTCTCGGAGCACGACCGCGCCGCGACGCTCGGCCGGCTGGCCCACTGGGTCCGCGATCACCAGATCGCCCTGGAGGTCTGCCCGGTCTCGAACCTGCAGACCGCCGCGGCCCCGGGCGTGACGTCGGTCGCGGACCACCCGATCACCCGGCTCAAGGAGCTGGACTTCGCGGTCACGCTGAACACCGACAACCGGCTGATGTCGCGCACGTCGATGTCGCACGAGATGCGCCTGCTGGTCTCCGAGGCGGGCTGGACGATCGACGACCTCGCCGACGTGACGCTGACGGCGGCCTGGAGCGCGTTCTGCCACCACGACGAGCGGCGCGAGCTCGTCGACGAGCTGATCCTGCCCGGATACCAGAAGGTCGAGGGGGCCCTGCGATGAGCACGAACGACAGCACCGGGACGCCCGCCCTCCCCGGCACGCCGGCCGAGCTGGCGCGCTACGTCGACCACACGCTGCTCAAGCCGGAGGCGACCGCCGCCGACGTGACCGCGCTGGTCACCGAGGGCGCCGCGCTCGGGGTGTTCTCCGTGTGCGTCTCGCCCACGTTCGTGAGCCACGCCGTGGAGGTGGCCGACGGCCGGCTCGCGGTGGCGACCGTGTGCGGGTTCCCGTCCGGCAAGCACGCGAGCGAGATCAAGGCCGCCGAGGCGGCCCGCTCCGTGCTCGACGGCGCGGACGAGGTCGACATGGTCATCGACGTCGGCGCGGCGAAGGCCGGCGGGTTCGACGTGGTCCAGGCCGACATCGCCGCCGTGCGCGCCGCCGTGCCGTCCGACAAGGTCCTCAAGGTGATCATCGAGTCCGCCGCCCTGGACGACGACGAGATCGTGGCCGTCTGCCGGGCCGCCGACGCCGCGGGAGCAGACTTCGTCAAGACCTCGACGGGCTTCCACCCCAGCGGTGGTGCCTCGGTCCACGCGGTCGAGGTCATGGCGGCCACCGTCGGTGGTCGGCTCGGGATCAAGGCCTCCGGGGGAGTGCGCACCCTCGCCGACGCCCGTGCCGTGATCGCCGCCGGTGCCACGCGCCTCGGGCTGTCCGGGACCGCCGCGGTCCTCGCGGGGTTCGACGACGCGGACCCGGCCGGCGGCACGTCCGCGGAGACCTCCGGGAGCGGCGGCTACTGACCCGTTAGCCTCGGCACCGTGCATGAAGTGCTCGTCGACGTCGAGGCCGTGACCAGGACCTACGGCACCGTCCAGGTGCTCGCCCCCACCTCGCTGCGCCTGCTCGCGGGGCAGGGCTCCGCCGTCGTCGGCCCGAACGGGGCCGGCAAGTCCACCCTGCTGCGCCTGGTCGCGGGGACGGAGGAGCCGACGTCGGGCACCGCGACGGTGCTGGGGCTGGACGCCCCCGAGGCGCGACGACGGCACCGGGACCGGATCGTGCGCCTGCTCGGCCCGGCGCCGGCCTACCCGGACCTGACGGTGGCCGAGCACCTGCGGCTCGTGCAGGTGGCCTGGGCCGGCCGTCACGACGGCCCCGACGTCGACGAGGCGCTCGCCGAGGCCACCCTGGACCGGGTGCGGGACCAGTTCCCGGGTGAGCTGTCGTCCGGGGAGACGCAGATGTTCGCCCTCGTGGCCACGCTGTACCGGCCCGCGGACCTGGTGCTGCTCGACGAGCCGGAGCAACGTCTCGACACCCGCTGGCGCGAGGTCGCCCGCCGGCTCGTGCTGCGCGCCCTGGACCAGGGCCGGGCGGTGCTCGCCGCGACCCACGACCCCGGGCTGCGCGAGGTCCTCGCCGACCGGGGCCCTGTCGTGGAGCTGGCGGAGCCGACGCGGTGAGCGGCGACGGCGACGCGGCCGACACCGCGGGGCCCGTCGCGGCGATGCCCTACGGGCCCTGGCGGCGCTGGGTCCGCGCGCTGCGGGCGCACCACCGCCGGCGTCGGTCCGACGACGGTGAGCGCACCTACCTCGCCTACGGGTTCACCCTCCTGGCGCTGACGTACGGGCCGATCCTGTGGACCACGCTCGCCCAGGCCGGGCTCCCGCTGGGCGACAGCGCGGGGTGGTCGGTCCGCGGCATGCTGGTCGTCACCGGGATCGTCGTCGTCGCGGCGGCCGGCCTCGGCGGGGTGCTCCTCGCCCGGCTCGGGGCACCGCTGTGGGTGACACGGACCGACGCCGCCTACGTGCTCTCCGGCGTCTGGGATCCACGAGCCGTGCTGTGGCGGCGGGTCCTGGTGCTCGTGGCGGTGGCGGGCGTGCTCGCGGCGCTCGTCGGCTCGGCCCTGGCCTTCGGGGCGCTGGACGCCGCCGGAACACCCGCCGGTGCCGGGGCGCTCACGGCCTGGGGTGCGTGCGCCGCCGGGGTCGCGATGCTGCCGCTGACGCTCGCGGTGGCCGCACAGTGCCCGCGATGGCGCACGACGGCACGGGTCGCGGCGGTGCTCGTCGCCGCCGTCGGTGCTCTCGTCGCGGTGCAGGGTGCCGACTTCCCCGTCGCACCCGCCGGCCCGCCCGCCGCCGTCGTGGGCTGGGCTGCAGGGCTGGCCGTGGTCTGCGGGTGGCTGCTCCTCGCGGTCCTGCCGCGTGATCTCGACGCGGACCTCACGGCGGAGGCCTGGAGCCGGACGGTGGCGACCGGTGAGGCGCTCGGTGCGGGGGACGCGACCGGGGTGCGCACGGTGGCCGGGCCCGCCCGGCTGACGGGCCGACAGCGGACCTTCCCGCGGAGCCTCCTGCCGTCCGTCCCACTGGTCGCCCGTGACGTCCTGGCCCTGTCGCGGCGCCCGGCGGCCCTGCTCGGCTCCCTGCTGACGGGCGCGGTCGGGGTCGTGCTGCTCGCCGTCGCGGCCGGCGGCGGACCGGGAGCCGCGCTGGCAGCGGTCGGCGGCGGCGTCGTGCTGTACGCGGCCGCCGCGACGTGGACGGGCGGGCTGCGGGACCTGGCGGAGCAGGCCGAGCCCGGCGGG
>Ga0207735_100183_pt1 | contig 14521 bp, 9 predicted proteins | sample TtaePargueraPR_9_FD_187280 | JGI IMG/M metagenome (GOLD analysis project Ga0207735, IMG submission 187280) | Aerobic enrichment media microbial communities from Bioluminiscent Bay, La Parguera, Puerto Rico - Tt and E2 (1) (SPAdes) | ecosystem: Environmental > Aquatic > Marine > Unclassified ... | reverse complement strand
GAAAGCCTGATAGCGCGACGACATCAGCGACAAGCGATTAACGGACTTAATTTCGGGCGGTGCAGCAATCGCGCCCGCCACGCCAAAAGCGGAAAAAGACATGCCGAAACGTACAGATATCAAATCCATCCTTATCATCGGTGCCGGCCCGATTGTCATTGGTCAGGCCTGCGAGTTCGACTATTCCGGTGCACAGGCCTGCAAGGCCCTGAAGGAAGAAGGCTATCGCGTCATTCTGGTCAACTCGAACCCGGCGACGATCATGACCGATCCGAACCTGGCCGATGCGACCTATATCGAGCCGATCACACCTGAAATGGTCGCCAAGATCATCGAAAAGGAACGCCCGGATGCCCTGCTGCCGACCATGGGTGGTCAGACAGCACTGAATACCGCACTGGCACTTTATGACGATGGCACGCTGGATAAATATGGCGTTGAAATGATCGGTGCGAAAAAGCACGTGATCGAAAAAGCCGAAGACCGCCAGCTTTTCCGTGAAGCGATGGATAAGATTGGTCTTGAAAGTGCGCGTTCCGCGATGGTTCGCACCTTTGAAGAAGCCGTTGTCGCGCTTGAAACAACCGGCCTTCCGGCCATCATCCGGCCAAGCTTCACCCTTGGCGGTGAAGGCGGTGGCATTGCCTATAACCGCGAAGAATTTGAACAGATCGTGCGTAATGGTCTTGCGATTTCTCCGACCCACACGGTTCTGGTCGAAGAATCCATTCTCGGCTGGAAAGAATACGAGATGGAAGTCGTCCGCGATAACGCGGATAACTGCATCATCATCTGTTCGATCGAAAACGTCGACCCGATGGGCATTCATACCGGAGATTCGATCACCGTCGCTCCGGCCCTGACGCTGACGGACAAGGAATACCAGATTATGCGCGACGCCTCCCTGGCGGTCCTGCGCGAAATCGGTGTGGATACCGGTGGCTCGAACGTTCAGTTCGCGGTCAATCCCGATGATGGTCGCCTGATCGTCATTGAAATGAACCCGCGCGTGTCGCGTTCGTCTGCGCTGGCATCCAAGGCGACCGGCTTCCCGATTGCCAAAATCGCGGCCAAGCTGGCAGTTGGTTACACACTTGACGAACTTGATAACGACATTACCGGCGTGACCCCGGCTTCGTTCGAGCCGACCATCGATTATGTCGTCACCAAAATACCACGCTTCACCTTTGAAAAATTCCCGGGTGCCCAGGCACTTCTGGGGACTGCGATGAAATCGGTTGGCGAAGCCATGTCGATTGGCGGTTCATTTGCCGAAAGCCTTCAGAAAGGCCTGCGGTCGATGGAAACCGGCCTGACGGGTCTGAACGAAGTCAAAATCGAAGGCGCGCCGGACAAGGCCGCGATCCGTGCGAAACTGACGCAGCCGATGCCGTTCCGCATTCTTTACGCGGCACAGGCATTCCGTCATGGCCTGACCCTGTCGGAAATCCAGCAAGCCACCAAATTTGACCCGTGGTATCTGCGCCAGATCGAAATGCTGGTCGCCGAAGAAGAGCAGGTCCGCGCAACCGGCATCCCGAAAGACAAGCAGGAATTGCTGCGTCTCAAGAAACTCGGTTTCTCGGATGCGCGTCTGGCGGAACTGGCCGGTATCGAAGAAGACGCCGTGCGCGAAACCCGCCAGGCTATGAACCTTCGCCCGGTTTACAAACGTATTGATACCTGTGCGGCCGAATTCCCGTCGCGCACGTCCTACATGTATTCGCTTTACGAAGGCGACGGTTTCTTTGAACCGGAAAACGAAGCCGAAGTAACCGATCGCAAGAAAGTCATTATTCTTGGCGGTGGACCGAACCGTATCGGTCAGGGTATCGAATTTGATTACTGCTGTGTGCACGCGGCTTACGCGCTTCGCGAAGTCGGCATCGAAGCCATCATGGTCAACTGCAACCCGGAAACGGTTTCAACAGACTATGACACTTCGGACCGCCTGTATTTCGAACCACTGACCGCCGAAGACGTCATCGAACTTTGCCAGCTTGAACAAAGCAAAGGGGAACTTCTTGGCGTGATCGTTCAGTATGGCGGCCAGACCCCGCTTAAACTGTCCGCTGCCCTTGAAAAAGCAGGCATTCCGATCCTTGGTACCAGTCCGGACAGCATCGACCTTGCCGAAGACCGCGACCGGTTCCAGGAACTGATCCACAAGCTGGGCCTGAAACAACCGGCCAACGGCATTGCGCGTTCAGTTGACGAAGCTGTTAAAATCGCCGAAAGCATCGGTTACCCGATCGTAATCCGCCCAAGCTACGTGCTTGGCGGTCGTGCGATGGAAATCGTTCACACCACCGAAGACCTGCTGCGCTATATGACCGAAGCCGTTCAGGTTTCGGGCAAAAGCCCGGTTCTGATCGACAGCTTCCTTCAGGATGCGATCGAAATTGATGCCGACGCGGTTTCGGACGGGGAAAATGTCTTTGTGGCCGGCATTATGCAGCATATCGAGGAAGCCGGTATCCATTCCGGTGACAGTGCCTGCTCGCTGCCGCCCTACTCGCTGGGTCAGGACATGATTGATCGCCTGAAAGAACAGACTGTTCAGCTAGCCAAGGCACTTGATGTTGTTGGCCTGATGAACGTGCAGTTTGCGATCAAGGGCGATGTGATCTATCTGATCGAAGTCAACCCGCGTGCCTCGCGTACTGTTCCGTTTGTTGCCAAGGCCACCGGCAACCCGATTGCAAAAATCGGCGCGCGCATCATGGCAGGCGAAAAGCTTTCGGACTTCAGGATCAACGAAGGTCCGTTCAAGCATATTGCGGTCAAGGAAGCGGTGCTTCCGTTCAACCGCTTCCCGGGTGTCGACACCCTGCTTGGCCCGGAAATGCGTTCAACCGGCGAAGTCATGGGCCTTGATACCGATTTCGGTCGCGCCTTTGCCAAGGCCCAAATGGCGGCGGGTCACGATTTGCCGCAATCTGGCAAGATCTTCATGTCAGTCAAAAACTATGACAAACCGGCCGCTGTTCAACTCGCACGCGACGCGATCGAGCTTGGCTTTGTGATTGTTGCGACGCATGGCACTGCCGAAGCTCTTGAAAAAGAAGGGCTGGACGTTACCCCGGTCAATAAGGTACAGGAAGGACGTCCCCATATCGTGGACATGATGAAGAACGGCGATATCAACCTGGTATTCAATACCACCGAGAGCAAACAGGCCGTGGTCGACAGTTTCTCGATCCGGCGGACTGCACTCAGCAACGATATTCCGTACTACACTACGATTGCCGGTGCCCGCGCCACCCTGCGTGCCATCGACAACCTGAAACGCGGAGCACTTGCAGTGCGGCCCGTTCAGGAATATCTTGGGGATGAATACTGAGGTTCCTTTTCGAACCCGTTCAACGAGTTTAGACCGCCCGGCGGTATCTGCCGGGCGGTCGATTTTGTAGTATCGATCGCTAATAAGAATAGGCTGTGAGCGCGATGGAAAAAGTACCTATGACCCCGCAAGGGCATCAGCGCCTCGAAGAAGAGCTGAAGCACCGCAAATCCGTCGAACGCCTTGAAATCATCAAGGCGATCTCGGAAGCGCGCGAGCATGGCGATCTCTCGGAAAACGCCGAATACCATGCTGCGCGTGAACGACAGAGCTTCTGCGAAGGTCGAATTGCCGAACTGGAAGATGTTCTTAGCCGCTCCGAAGTCATCGATGTCAAATCGCTGGCCGGATCGGTCGTCAAATTCGGTGCGACCGTGCATCTTGTTGACGAAGACACCGACGAGGAAACCACCTATCAGGTTGTCGGTCCGATCGAGGCTGATATCAATTCCGGCCGCATTTCGACCACGTCTCCGATTGGCCGGGCGCTGATCGGCAAGGCTGTTGGTGAATCCGTAGAAGTCACCGTTCCCGGTGGGACAAAGAGCTACGAGATCCTTACGGTCAAGTTCGCCTGATACTCGATACACTATCTTGCGAAAGTACGGCCCGATAAATATCGGGCCGTTTTTTTTGATCCAAATACTCTGCACAAGTATCTGCCATGACATCTGATATCATCATTTCAAAGGCCCGTCCGGAAGACAGCATCCATGTCGCCGACATGTCGAATGCCCTGCATGTCGAACTTGATTACGACAATCCGCCCCACACGACCGAAAGCATCCATAAAATGATGTTCGGGCCAAAAGCACTGATCAAAAGCCTGATCGCATGGAACGGAGGTCGCGCTGTCGGACAGACGATCTTTCAACCGTTCTATAACCCGGATTACTCGAAGATCGGGTTATGGATGACCGAACTTTACGTTGCACCCGATATGCGTTCGGAAAAGATCGGAAACAAACTGATGAAGGCACTTGGCAAACTCGCCATCGATGAGGGCTATATTTCGATGTGGTGGTCCGTCCTGCATCGCAACGAGGCCGCCTGCCGGTTTTACGAACGGCTGGGTGCGCGCAATTCCGGCGCCCTGCAGTACGAGATTGATGGTGATGAGCTAAAGGACCTTGCCCGATAGGGAAATAAATCATCAGGCAGGTGACAAAGCATTGAATTCAGAATACTTTCCGGCATAATTCTGAAATGATCGTTCCGGAAGTATCGGGAACATCAACAGGGTGCGACGCCCGGCCGGGGGGATAACGGGCGTCTCGAAGCGGGACCGGTTGAATTGACCGGTCCCGCTTCGATTATCGGATCCGCAATTGGTACATTCAAAAAACAAAAAACCGGCGACCAAAGGGTGCCGGTTTTCAAAGTTTGGCGTGGCAACGCATGTCAGTCTTCAGCTTCAATATCGATGGGAACTCCGGGCTGATTTTTAGCGGTACGAATCGAAAGTGCCGATTTCACATGATTGACGTTTTCCGCAACGGTCAGCTCGGTCGTCAGAAACTTCTGATATTCGTCCCAGCTGTGCGAAACGATTTTCAAAAGGAAATCCATTTCACCTGCAACCATGTGACATTCGCGAACTTCCGGCCATGCCGCAGCACGGCCCTCGAAGGCGCGCAGATCATGTTCTGCCTGACTTGCAAGACCGACCAGCGCAAACACGGTTACATTGTAACCCAGCGCCTGTGCATCAACGTCGGCATGATAGCCCTGAATGAAACCGGCTTCTTCAAGCGCACGGACACGACGCAGACAGGGTGGCGCAGAAATACCTGCACGGCGTGCAAGTTCCACATTGGTCATGCGGCCATCTTCCTGGAGATCGCGCAGAATTCTGCGGTCGATCTTGTCGAGTTTGACCCGTTGCATTTATCCCTCGATTCTGTGCGCTGAACTTACCCCGGACGAAACAATATTACAGGGGGCCAGTACGCTGGCAATAATATATTCGGCGGCAGAATGCAATCTGCCCTTTTGTAATGCGCACAAATGCATTGCACAATTTTGTATCAAAACGTTGCAAACCGCCATTTTCCGCCAGTCGCGATGGCGGAGTAAAATACCCGATCAGGAACTGTTCCGAAAACCTTGCAAAACATCGTGCGAGGCGGTTGCGCAATGCCATATCACCCCATATGTTCGGAACCTGTTTTTCACTGACCACAATATGCAAAGCACATGGCCCAGGAACATAACACCAAAGTCCTCATCATCGGATCCGGCCCGGCCGGTTACACAGCGGCGATTTATGCTGCACGCGCCAATCTGGAACCCATGATGGTTATGGGCCTGCAGCCGGGTGGGCAGTTGACGATCACGACAGATGTCGAAAACTATCCCGGCTTTGCCAACGTCATCCAGGGCCCGTGGCTGATGGATCAGATGAAGGCACAGGCCGAGCATGTCGGAACCAGAATGATTCATGACCTGATCACCGAAGTCGACTTTTCCAAACGCCCCTTTGTCTGCAAAGGCGATTCGGGTGATATCTATGTCGCAGAAAGCGTGATCATTTCAACCGGTGCACAGGCCCGGTGGCTTGGCCTTCCGGGCGAAGAAAAATTCAACGGTCGTGGTGTCTCTGCATGCGCCACCTGCGACGGTTTCTTCTATCGCAACAAACCGGTCGTGGTTGTTGGTGGTGGCAATACCGCTGTTGAAGAAGCCCTTTATCTTGCCGGGATCTGCTCGAAGGTGACACTCGTGCATCGTCGCGACGAACTGCGCGCGGAAAAAATGCTGCAGGATCGCCTGCTGAAGCATGAAAAGATCGACGTCGTCTGGGACAGCGTCATTGACGATATCCTGGGTGGCGACGGCCCGATGGACGGCGTTGAAGCCGTTCGCGTGCGCAATGTCAAAACCGGCGATCTTTCCGACATCACCGCCGATGGCTTCTTTGTCGCGATCGGTCATGATCCGGCAACCGCCGTGTTCAAGGGGCAAATCGACATGGATGATGAAAATTACATCCTCGTCAAACCGGGTAGCACCACAACCAACGTTCACGGTGTCTTTGCCGCTGGTGATGTGACCGACAAGATTTACCGTCAGGCAGTTACTGCGGCGGGCATGGGCTGCATGGCGGCACTCGAAGCTGAAAAGTTCATTGCCGAGCACAACGAATAAGCACGGTTGTTCTTACCGGATATGACAAAGGGGCGCCAATGGTGCCCCTTTTTTGTGCCTACGGCCTGGAAATATGACTGCATTCAGAAACGGCGAACGTGCCAATTTTCGGCAATCCCCTGAGTTCATTTATGAATCCGGCGTGAACGAAATCACCACTTTCGTAATTGGTTGCTTGCAGATCGCGCCAAAGGCCTCATATTGATTTAATGATATCAGTTTGGAAGCAATTTCACATGCGGCTTAATAGTGTGGAAACCAAATGCTTCTAAGAAGAAGATAAAGAAGTATCAGGGGACTGGCGCGGCAATGGCGCGACAGTGACATTAGGAGCAGGTCTATGGACTGGGACAAGCTGCGTGTTTTTCACGCTGTTGCGGAAGCTGGAAGCTTCACACACGCGGGGGAAAATCTCAATCTGAGCCAGTCGGCGGTCAGCCGACAGATCAGCGCACTTGAAGAAAGCGTCAAGGTGCCGCTATTCCACCGCCATGCACGCGGCCTGATCCTGACCGAGCAAGGCGAACTTCTGTATCGCACGGCCCATGATGTGTTTGCCAAACTTTCCATGGCCGAAGCCCGCATTCGCGAATCCAAGGAACGCCCCAGCGGTCCGTTAAAAGTAACCACCACGGTTGCCTTCGGATCAACTTGGCTGACCCCGCGTATCAACGAATTCCTTGAACGCTATCCGGAAATTGAACTGTCGCTGGTGCTCAATGACGAGGAACTCGATCTTGCCATGCGCGAGGCCGATGTTGCTATCCGCATGCAGCCCCCGCGTCAGGCCGATCTCGTTCAGCGCCAATTGATGACATTGCGCTATCATGTCTTTGCGTCGCCTGAGTATATCAAGCAGTTCGGCATTCCCAAAAAGCCCGAAGACCTCAAAGATCATCGTCTGATCATTTACGGTGCGGATGCGCGCCCACCGGTCTCGAACGTCAACTGGATGATGGCCGTCGCCCAACAGTTCAAACCGGATATGCGGCCGATCCTGAAACTGAACAATATCTATGGCATCTTCCGTGCGACCGAGTCCGGGCTTGGTATTTCAGCCCTGCCCGATTACCTGCTACCGACTGACAGCAATCTGGTCCGCATTCTGCCGGAACTCGAAGGGCCAAGCTTCGATGCCTATTTCGTTTATCCTGAAGAACTGCGTCATTCCAAACGCATTGCCGTCTTCCGCGATTTCCTGATCGAGGAAATCAGTAAGGTCAAAGCCAAAATGAATGCCGCCGCCGCGACCGATTAACGCAAACGACAAGCGATAGAATCCGAAAGCCCCGCACCGAAATCGGCTGCGGGGCTTTTTTTGATGTGCCAGCCCGTAAAAATACAACCCCTAGTTCATGCGAAAAACTGCAATAACAGGTCTCCAACACAAAACCCTGACGCGAACTGTCACCGATAATGACCTTTTGAACCAGTTCATCAGTACGCAAAATCAGCTTCTCAGGGAAAATGCAGTCATAATAGCTTCAAATTACTGACATTTTTTCGCCATGCACTCAGCGCATGGTTGGATTGTTGTTATTCTATTTTTAAGCGTAAGATCATATGCGTATATTCACATCAGAAGTTGTTAGCGACCGCGAAAGCGATGAGCGCTTTCATCTTTCCCTGATCTCCGCATGATCCGTCTGCCGAAACGTTATTCGGCATGGAATCTTCCCTGGATTCCACGTCTCCCAGACGTTAAAGCCTCCCTGTTGATCTTGCCGGTAGCTCCCCCTAGCTACCGGCATTTTTTTTCGCATTCGCACAATTAAGTAGCAGCGAATTGATCAAAAGATTGGAAACAGGCGCATTAGAACCCATAAATATTGTAGTTATTTCAGATATTTAATGTCTGAATTTTCGTAGCCCAAGATTTATGCAATTTACGCATGGCTGAATGAGCAATTTGACAGTGGTGTTTCCCGTCAAAAACGCTATCTTCCTCTTCGAACCGCAGCGGTGAATAACTGCATCGCGGTACAGAGTTTTCTCCCTGACCGAATTTTCGGTCTTTGTCGGGCGCCCTGCCCGGCATACCCAGGGCCCTGAGAAGGGTCCTACGTCTCCCAGACGTGAAGCCTCCCTGATAAACTTGCCGGGCACATTTGTTGCCCGGCTTTTTTTTGCCTTGATGAAACCCCTTCCTCTAGCACGCACAGCTGTGATCGGTCCCGGCTTGGCAGTCTCATATAAACCGCGCAGTATGGCATCTGCGTGCAATGGTGTCTGACGATCAGGGTTGAAATCATGAAAAGCAATATTGGCCAATTCCTGTTTGGCAAACCAGCACAGGATCGTCTGCCGGACCGTGTGCACGATGCGATTGCCCGTCAGCAGCAGGACAGCGAAAAACTGATCGGCTGGGTGCAGTTGCTGCTAGTGACGATCTTTGCGACCCTTTACACCGTGTCGCCCAAAACATTCATGAATACCGGAATTCATCCGGTGCCATGGGCTTTGGGGCTGTATTTCCTGTTCACCTTTATCCGGCTGGCGCTGTCCTATCGCGGCAACCTGTCGAACTGGTTCCTGACGCTGTCAGTCATTGCCGATATTGGTTTGCTGATGGTCCTGATCTGGAGCTTCCATATCCAGTATATGCAACCGGCAAGCTTCTATCTCAAAGCGCCGACCATGATCTATGTGTTCATCTTCATCTCGTTGCGCACCCTGCGGTTTGATCCGCGTTATATTTTGCTGGCCGGGGCAACGGCGGCGATTGGCTGGCTGATACTGGTGTTTTATGTGATCTGGAGCGAACGGGGCGAAAGCATGGTCACACGGGATTATGTGACCTATCTGACATCCAATTCGATCCTGATCGGGGCCGAGATCGACAAGATCATTGCCATTGTTCTGGTATCAGCCGTGCTGGCGATTGCGGTTTCACGCGCACAACGTTCCTTTACCCGTGCCGTTACCGATGAAATCGCGGCAAGCGAGCTGTCGCGCTTTATCTCGCCCGAGGTCGCGGCCCGCATTACCCACGCAAACCAGCAAATCAAACCCGGCGACGGCGAAGCAGCAAGAGCCACCATCATGTTCACCGATATCGAAGGGTTTTCTGGCGTTTCCGAAAAGCTGAGCCCGCAGGAACTTGCCGCAATGCTCAATGAATATTTCGCGGCAACCAGCAACGTGATCAACAAACACGGCGGCGTCATCACCCAGTTTCAGGGGGATGCCATGCTGATTACCTTCAACGCCGTCAAACCTGATCCCGATCACGCGCTGAACGCCGTCCGCACGGCAATTGATATCACACGGCTCTGTGCCGACACCACGTTCTGTCATGGCGGAAAGCTTAGAACCCGATGCGGCATCAATACCGGGGATATCGTAATAGGTGCGATTGGCTCGGAAAACAGGCTGACCTTCACCGTCCATGGCGACAACGTCAATATCGCCGCCCGACTTGAACAGCTTAACAAACAATATGGAAGCTACATCCTTGCAACCGAGGATACAGTGAAGTCCTGCCAGGAAGAGTTCGCATGGCAGGCGCGCGGCGAGGTCACCGTGCGCGGGCGTGAAACGCCAACGCCGATCTTCAGCCTTTAGGCAGATACGCTTATCGCCTTTGCCATCCCCACAAAGAAAAAGCGCGCGGCGGGCGATTTGCCCGCCCCACGCTTTTTGGGGACAGATGGTCTTGGGGAGACCGGTCAGATACGGTGCCTTGACCTTGGGGTGCAGATCACTGCGGGGGACAGTGATTTTAAAGGTCCCGGTGATTAGCGAGGGAGGGGCGCTTCACCGGCGTTTCCGCATCTGACAATTGTGAATATGCCTTTGAATTGGGGCGTAAAAACCGGCCGGTAATGACCATTCAGGGGCAAATTGGGGCGAAATAAAGTTTGGAACTGTAACCGCGAAAAGCCGTTCCCGGTTTGGGAAAAAAGAAGGGGCGGGATTTACCCGCCCCATTTTCGGGGTCTTCATGGTCTTGGGGAGACCGATCAGCCGGGGCCTGGGATTGTTCTTTCTTCGGGGGAAGATGAAAGAACGGGCCAGAAGACGTTTGAGGGGGGACAGAAGGTTCTGGCCGTTGCCTCGACTGACAATGCCTAATCTGCCTTGTGAATAGGGCAGGAAAACAGGTCGCATAGGGCCATTTGAGGGCGAATTATGGTCAAAAAGGGGCATATGAACCCGCAAACCCTTGATAGTGATATAGCCAATAATGATCTATCCTGAAGATTGTCCGGCTCCGCATTGGCAGAAACACGCCAATCCGGAATGACGCATGCAATTGCATTCCCTTCCGGCACCCGTACCCTGTTGCCTTCTGTGCCAACGCAGACCGGACACCCGCACCACACAGACCCGGAAAAACCGGGCTCGCGCAACGTCCTGACCGGCTGCATCATTTGCAGAAAGCACATGGAATTGGCAAACCGCTTATTTAGGCGGGATAATACAGATCTCCATGTGCGGGCCGGCCCCATGCGTCCCATGATGCATCAAGGAGATGTCCATGCCCCCGTCCAAAGACCCAAAAGACAAAGCAGACACCACAAATCCCCTCGCTAGTCCCCGTCACGTTCCGCGATGTGCCGCGTTAATCGGCCCCTATTCCAGTGGCAAGACCAGCCTGTTTGAAAGCCTTCTTGCCGCGACAGGTCAAGTACATCGCAAGGGGTCCGTTCGTGATGGCACGACAATCGGCGATGCAACAGCCGAGGCACGCGAACGGCAAATGAGCATCGAAATGACGGTTGCCCAAACCCGGTATCTTAACGAGGAATGGCATTTTATCGATTGTCCCGGCTCGGTTGATTTTGCACAGGATTCCCGTGAAGCTGCGATGATATGCGATGTTGCCATCGTGGTTGTCGAACCCGACCCGACACGCGCCATGATCGCCGCACCGATCCTGAAATTTCTGGATCGCAACCGTATTCCGCATCTGATTTTCATCAATAAAACCGATCATAGCGGCATTCGCCTGCGCGATAGCCTTGATGCGCTGCAATCAATCTCGGAGCGTCCGCTTGTGCTCCGTGAAATTCCGATCCGCGACGGCAAGGGGCCGGACGATACGATAACCGGTTTCGTCGATGTCGTTTCCGAACGGGCCTATCAATATCTGGAAGGACAACCTTCAAAACTGATCACTCTGCCCGCCAACGCCAAAGAACGCGAAGCCGAGGTCCGGGATGGATTGCTCGAGGCACTTGCCGATTTTGACGACAATCTGCTTGAACAAATCCTTGAAGATCAGACACCGGCAAGAGAAACAATCTATGACAATCTTGAACGTGATCTGGCCAAGGATTTGATCGTTCCGGTGTTCTTCGGGTCGGCCGAACATGACCACGGCATCATTCGATTGTTAAAGGCATTGCGTCACGAAGCGCCGAATGCCGATGTGTGCGCTCATCGTCTGGGCGTTGAACCGCAAGGCGAGATTACTGCTCTCCAGATTTTCAAAACCGTTCATCTGCCCCATGCGGGGCGGTTTTGTTATGGGCGGGTCCTTTCGGGGCAGGTAAAGAACGGCGACACACTTGGTCGCGACAAGATCGCAGGCATGTGTCAGGTATTTGGCGACAAGCACGAAAAGCTCGATATCGGTACATTTGGCAGCATCGTCGGCCTGCCGCGAATTGATCATCTGCGCACCGGTTCGCTGTGCACAGCCGATGGCGAGATGGATAGTCTTTGGCCAGATCCCCTGCCCCCGCTTTATGAAACCGGACTGGAAGTTACCAAGCCCGGTGATGACGTCAAACTGACCGAAGCATTGCGCCATCTGTGTGAACAGGACAGATCGCTGTCGTTCGTTCATAGCGACGATACCGGGCAACTTGTATTGCGGGGCCATGGCGATATTCACCTTCAGGTCGCACTGGCCCAGCTTCGCACCCGCTATCACCTTGAAATCGAAACCAGACCGGTTGAAACCGCCTATCAGGAAACCGTGCGCAAGCCGGCACAGGCGCGGGGTCGCTATAAAAAGCAGACTGGCGGACATGGGCAATTTGGCGATGCCCAGATCGAACTGAAACCTCTTGGACGCGGCGAAGGTTTTTCATTCAATGAACGGATCGTCGGCGGTGCCATTCCGCGGCAATATATCCCCGCTGTCGAAAAGGGGGTGCGCGATGCCATGCGTTCCGGGCCTCTTGGTTTTCCGGTTGTCGACATCGCGGTCGAACTGGTTGACGGGTCCTATCACGCGGTTGACAGTTCCGATCAGGCATTTCAGATGGCCGGGCGCATTGCCATCGCCGATGCGCTTAAGGAAGGGCAGTCGGTTCTGCTTGAACCCATCGAAAGGTACGCGATTTCGATCCCGTCGGAATTCACATCCAAGGCCCAGCGGCTGGTCAGCACCCGGCGCGGTCAGATCCTTGGTTTCAGTGCCAAGGATGGCTGGCAGGGATGGGACGAAATTGATGTCCAAATGCCCGCATCCGAAACCGGCGATATGGTGATGGAGCTACGATCACTGACACAGGGAACGGGCTTTTTCACGCGGAGTTTCTCGCACATGCAGGAACTTGCGGGCAAGCAGGCCGACATGATCGTAACTGCGCGACAAAAACCACATAGAAAGTAATAGAATTGATCTATCGCTAATCATTAAACTATTGATTGGCGTAAAGTTTTCCAATCGTTGATACTCTGTGCAGACAAAGAGCTAACCTTCGGGCATGTGCCCCTTTTACCGGAGTGAAAACATGCAGATTGATATCGGAATCAATGAAACCAACCGCACTGCAATCGCCGACGGCCTTGGCCGCGTTCTGGCAGATTCTTATGCGCTGTATCTCAAAACCCATAACTTCCATTGGAACGTGACCGGGCCGATGTTCCAGACCCTGCACACCATGTTCGAAGAACAATATACCGAACTGGCCATGGCGATTGACGAAGTCGCCGAACGTATTCGTTCGTTGGGCGCGTTTGCCCCGGGCAGTTTTTCGGCTTATGCCCAACTCTCGTCGATCCCGGAAGAAACCGGTGTGCCTGCCGCCAAGGACATGATCACACAACTGGTCGAAGGCCATGAAACCGTGATCAAGACCGCGCGTTCGCTTTATCCGATCTGTGACTCGTCAGACGATGATGCCACCGCCGACCTCCTGACCGCACGCATTCAGGTCCACGAAAAAACCGCATGGATGTTGCGTTCCCTGCTGGAAAGCTAAGACGAGAACGTCGTGTTCAAGACAAAGGCCCGGAAATCCATCCGGGCCTTTTTCATATCCGGTGAAGCCAACCGAACACTATCCACGCAGCAAAGGATCAATCCGGCGCGCCGCATGCAGGACGGCAAAGTCGTGCCCGTGCGGTGCCGCAATCATCAATGCCCCCGGCGCAACGCCGTCACCAGCCGGAACCGGGATTGAAATGGCGCAGGCATCCGAAAGGTTCAGATAGGAAGTATTGCGCAACATCATCGCATTCAAACGGTCAAAGTCGGCCTCAACTTCAGCAATCTTGGGTGCCATCATTGGCAATGTCGGTGAAATCATCACATCGACATCCGCCATGGCCGAACTGAACATCGCAATCACGTCGGTTCGCTTGGCATAGGCATCAATTAGGTCTGCCGCACTTAGCGTATCGGCAAAACGCATCCGGTTCAAAACACGCGGATCGCCACAAGTTTCAAGCGCCTTGAAATCCCGCGAATAGATTTTGTGCGCCTCGGCCGCGACAAGAATTTTGTTGATCACCGCATTCTCGGCCAAAAAGCCCAGATCAATCTCGATCAACTGATGTCCGGCATTTGCCAGCTTTTTGCAAACCGCATCAAAATCCGCCCGCACCCGGTCATCAAGATCATTAACAAAGGCATGAACCGGCACACCGATTTTGATCGGGGCGGGTTTGCCATCCTGTGCGGGCAAGGTTTTGCCCGCCATGACTTCAAACGCGGTAATCGCGGTTTGCAGATCACCGGCAAGCGGCCCCGCCGTGTCAAAACTTTTGGCCAACGGATGAATGCCTTCACCCGACATCCACAAACGGCTGGGCTTATAGCCATAAAGCCCGTTGATCGCCGACGGAATGCGA
>Ga0207735_100180_pt1 | contig 14583 bp, 10 predicted proteins | sample TtaePargueraPR_9_FD_187280 | JGI IMG/M metagenome (GOLD analysis project Ga0207735, IMG submission 187280) | Aerobic enrichment media microbial communities from Bioluminiscent Bay, La Parguera, Puerto Rico - Tt and E2 (1) (SPAdes) | ecosystem: Environmental > Aquatic > Marine > Unclassified ... | reverse complement strand
CCGGCCAGGAGGAGACGCGCCGGGACGCCATCGAGACGATCGAGGCGATCCGCGAGATCAACCGCCTCTACCCCGGCGTGCACACCACCCTCGGTGTCTCGAACGTCTCGTTCGGCCTCAACCCGGCCGCGCGCACGGTGCTCAACTCGGTGTTCCTGCACGAGGCCACGCAGGCGGGGCTGGACTCCGCCATCGTGCACGCCGCCAAGATCCTGCCGCGCACCGCCATCGACGACGAGCAGTGGCAGGCCGCCGAGGACCTCGTGTGGGACCGGCGCGAGTACGACGACGAGGGCAACCTGACCCACGACCCGCTGTCGCACCTGCTGGAGGTGTTCTCCGGCGTCGACGCCGCCGCGATGCGCGACCAGCGGGCCGCCGAGCTCGCCGCGCTGCCCGTGGGCGAGCGGCTGGAGCGGCGCATCATCGACGGCGCCCGCAAGGGTCTCGAGGGCGACCTCGACGAGGCGATGGCCGGCGGCATGAAGGCACTCGACATCGTCAACACCCACCTGCTGGGCGGCATGAAGGTCGTCGGCGAGCTGTTCGGGTCCGGGCAGATGCAGCTGCCGTTCGTGCTGCAGTCCGCCGAGGTCATGAAGACCGCCGTCGCGCTGCTCGAGCCGCACATGGAGAAGGTCGAGGGCGCCGAGGAGCAGTCCAAGGGCGTCATCGTGCTGGCGACCGTGCGCGGCGACGTGCACGACATCGGCAAGAACCTCGTCGACATCATCCTGACGAACAACGGCTACACCGTGGTCAACATCGGCATCAAGCAGCCGATCTCCGCCATGATCGAGGCCGCCGAGGAACACGGCGCCGACGTCATCGGCATGTCCGGGCTGCTCGTGAAGTCGACCGTGGTGATGAAGGAGAACCTCGAGGAGCTCGTCTCGCGCGGCATGGAAAAGCGCTGGCCGATCCTGCTCGGCGGCGCGGCCCTGACCCGCACCTTCGTCGAGGACGACCTCGCCTCGCAGTTCCCCGGCGTCGTCCGGTACGCCCGCGACGCCTTCGAGGGGCTGCGCCTCATGGAACCGCTCGTCGCCGTCGCGCGCGGCGCCGACCCGGAGGAGGTCGGGCTGCCGGAGCTGCGCAAGCGGCGCCACAACGTCGTCAAGGTCACCGAGACCGCGCCGGAGGACCTGCCCGAGCGGTCCGACGTCGCGACCGACAACGAGGTGCCCGCTCCGCCGTTCTGGGGCACGCGCGTGGTCAAGGGCATCCAGCTCGCCGACTACGCGGCGTTCCTCGACGAGCGCGCCACGTTCATGGGCCAGTGGGGCCTCAAGCCGGGCCGTGGCGAGGGCGGCGCCTCCTACGAGGAGCTCGTCGAGACCGAGGGCCGGCCGCGCCTGGCGCAGTGGCTCGACACGATCCGCACCGACCAGATCATGGACCCGACGGTGGTGTACGGGTACTTCCCCGTGTGGTCCGAGGGCGACGACATCGTCGTGGCGCACCACGGGCCGGGCCTGGCCGGCATCGGGGCGCCCGACGGCGGCTCCGGCGGCGAGCCCGGGACCGAGCGGCTGCGCTTCACCTTCCCCCGCCAGAAGCGCGACCGGCACCTGTGCCTGGCCGACTTCGTGCGGCCTCGCTCATGGGTCGAGGAGACCGGCCGCTACGACGTGCTGCCCATCCAGCTCGCCACCGTCGGCGAGCCCGTCTCCGCGTACACCGCGAAGCTGTTCGCCGAGAACAAGTACCGCGAGTACATGGAGCTGCACGGGCTGTCCGTCCAGCTCACGGAGGCGCTGGCCGAGTTCTGGCACTCCCGGGTGCGCTCCGAGCTCGGGTTCGGCGACGAGGACCCCCAGGACGTCGAGGGCATGTTCAAGCTGGAGTACCGCGGGGCGCGGATGTCCCTCGGCTACCCGGCATGCCCCGACATGGAAGACCGCACCAAGGTCGTCAAACTGCTGCGACCCGAGCGGGTCGGTGTCACGCTCAGCGACGAGCTGCAGTTGCATCCAGAGCAGTCGACGGACGCGTTCGTCCTGCATCACCCGGAGGCGAAGTACTACAGCGTGTGATCCTCTCTAGCTGCTTCGACCCCAGCAACACAGAAGGTCGAACAACGTACAGGGACAAGCAACCCAATCAGCGGTTGCCCGAGATAATCCTCACCGCAAGCTCATGTATCGCCCTTGCCTTATAGACGATCCCGAGATCAATCAACTCGTTCACAACAGGAGCACCTGGTCCCGCGGCAGCTTGAATCACTGGAACTTGTCGCTGGTGCACAGCAGCCACTACGCCTAGCAGGATGGGCGGCTTCACCGGACCGCCAATCGAAATATTGCCGCGCTTGTCCGGAGCGGACGGCCTTGGAACAAGGAATACAGGGCTGCCGCTCGAACCAGGAAAAACGGAAGCGTCGATCAGAAACACGGGCTTTGCCTCATAATCGACATTTAGTGCTGTTGCCGAAAAACCCTGTCGAACAATCGGCAGCAACGATGCCGAATCGTAGAGACCGTTTGGGTATCCAATAAAAGTAATTGGCTCGATGGGTTCGTAGTCCTCTAGAACCAATTCCGTCGCACACATGGAGGGCGACACAGTCCTGAAAAACGCAGGACTGCCAGCGTCGGAAAGCTTTTGCAGTGCCCCTCCGATGCCAATCATCGCTACATCTACTGCTTTGTCTGGGTGGCCAATAAAGTCGCTCCCCGAACAACTTATAGTTAGCCCCTCCCCCAAGGCCGGAGAACTCGCATTCTCAGCGGCAATGAAATGCACGGCGACCCGGTCAGCCCCAGCAACAACATGCTTGTTGGTCACGAGAAGAATCGCGGCCCCACCTTCGGGGCGCGCCTCCGAGAGTAGGAATCCTGTACCGCTCCCGTGTCCGGCCGGAGATTCTGTCGTGATACGCACCGTACTGAAGAGCAATTGCTCAGTCACTGTTTGAACCTGCATGGATCCCTCTCACGCTCGTCGCAAACGCACACTTCTTGACATTGACGTCACCACTCTTGGGCGCAAAAAAACTTTATGCGGATTATGCCCAACCGCAGCCGCAGAGGCTAAACCTCAGCCTACACCTGTGAATCAGCCGTTTCCGAACAGCCAGGCTGGTCACAGATTTCGGATCCGCTGGCACTCGGAGCATGACTTGCCCATATTACAGCCATATCAACCTCCGACAACGCCTCCCGCAACAACTTAACCGCGTGATCTGAGAAGCGGAGGTGGCGCTGTGCGCCGAAGCGGAAGACATGCGCCACCTTCTCGTTGCGATCGATGCCTGTGTGGCGCCGCAAAGCCACACAACGCGGCGGAGTCAAGCCGAGCTTGTCTGCCAGATCCTTTGACCGAATGTGGAACTTCTTCTGGAGGTCGACCTCACGGATTGCCGCTGCAGGAATTGACTCATCGCTTACATACCTGACCGGAGCACCCTCCTTCTTCGTCATCCGGACGACAAGTTCGGTACCTATGCCGCCAGCAGTTGACTGGAGCATGACGAGCTTTAGAAATACCTGCTCAATTGGCAAACCAGATCGCACGCCCTCTTGTACGCGATCGACGTCATTCTTGGAGACCTTCGATTCTTCCCCCGCATAGGACTCGAGGGCAAGTAGGGTACGTATTCGACCTCTGGCTTCATGTGACATGCGCTTCCCCGGGCGGAGTAGATCACCGATTGCCTCGTACTCGGAATCGACTAGTGTGTCAAAAGTCTTGGGGGGGTCGAGCGATAAAGGTAAGACTCGAACAGGAAGGTGGTCTGCCAGTGATTCATCGAATACACGTCGCAGTATGTCATCGAATGCGGTAATCGCCAGGCGCGCCTGGAGGTAAAGTATCTGCTCGCTGACTTGATTGAACCAATGCTGTTCATCGTCACGCATGGCGTCGATCGCCCGGAGCGCCCCTGCTTCTGAATCCCGGAGCCTGATCGCGTCGCGTTCTGTCGCAAGGGCCACACATTTTTCGAACCCAATTGATCGCCCGGTCTTGCGATCGAACACCGAATCAGCCTGGCGTGACTGCGTATGCACTAATGCAGCCTTCAGCAGCATCTCGAATGCGTGCTGGAGCGTGAGGAGTACTCGCGTGTGTCGTCCATCATCGTCAGGATCATTAAATGCGGCAACGGACGATCGTAGTGACGCAACAGATTTCGCCTTCAGAACCTTGACCTCTTGCCTTAGCCTCATACCCACAGGCCCCTCTCATATCTGCATTCATGCAGTGCATAACGCGCTTGACAATAGTCGAGGTGGAAGACATTAGCTTTCGGCATCACCGCATCGTTGGACACCGAGGTCGCCTCTGCGATTCCTTTGCGCTGCGCGCCGATCATGCACTCAAGGCGCTGCGAGCTCGTGACAGCCAGGCCAACCGAACCATGTCGGTGTGGTTCGAACGGTCTACGCAACTGGTCGCCGTTCGACCACATTGGCGTGCACAACTGATTTCGGACTTCTCCTGCTCGCGAGCGGCGTCCAGCATAACGGTTCATCCGTTCTGTGGGTATAGCGGGGTCTCAACCCGCCGGTCTCGAGCAGGCACCGGAAGATCTATTTGACGAACTGGATGAAGAATGCTGAAGCCCCACACCATCATGAATCCGGCTCACCGATGGCGTGCAGTCGCCCGCCAATCGGGACCGCCGAAGGCGGGAGTGTCGTTAGCAACAGTTCCTTTGCCGCTCCGCGGCCGGACCGGGACGACGCTGAGTAGTTCAGCCCGACGGCGCGCTTAGAGATGCGCCAGGTCTTCACTCCCTCGTTCGTGCGCGCCCCCGCAAGCGGGTGCATCGCCTTGGCCGCGTACAACGCGGGATCCTCAAGGACGGCATCATCGTAGTCGTACGACAGGATCCAACGGTAGCGAGCCTCGGTGCGCAGGTACTGCGCCAGTCTTTGATGTTGGAGACCGGCGGTCCACTCAGCCTCGTTACCGAGCTGAGATGCTTTGACTGCGAACGATTGCCTATAGAGCTTCCAGGATTTGGAGATGTAGGGCGGGTCGAGGTAAGCGACAACTCTGTTGGGAACAAGCTTCTTGTAGTAGGTGACCACGCGGTTGAGGGTGTCCTTCCAGTCAGCAAACCACACGTCGGCGATCCGGCCGATCTCATACAGGTGGCCGACGTACTCAAGGCGATCCGTCAACGCGTCGACGTTGAACCTGCAACCGATCGTGTACTCGGATTCCTGCTTTCGTCCTCCGATTGGCCCTGCGCGACCGTGGAGGATCCCGGAGAACGTAGTGCGGTTGAGGAAGAGGCACTTGGTGGCCAACTCAAGCTCCTCCGTGGTCTCGCTCATGCCTGCGGAGGGTACCCATGCACGCCAGTAGTCCCAGCGTGCTAGAGCTCGGTCGCCGCCACCCTTGACGAACTGCTCGTGCTCGTAGCTGATCCGCTCCACGAGTTCAGATGTGCGTGCTGCCGCCACTCTCCAGAAACTCGCGACCATCGGATCGGCATCGGCTAGTACGGCTCGCTCCACCGTTCCGTCGCCGAGGAGGCGCAACGACGTCGAGGCACCCCCCGCGAACGGCTCGACTAGCAGGTCGATCCGGTCCATGGCCGACGAACTCTGTGCGGACTTGAGCACGTCACCGATAACGCGTGCGAGACCGCTCTTCGCCCCGGGGTAGCGCAGCGGGCTCTGGTAGCGCCCCATGGCAAGCCGGTGCTCGATCGGCCCGGGAACGTCCCAGATCTCCCGTGGCTTGTCGGCTCCATGGACATCAGCATCCGGGTCGGAGCCGTCACGGGTATCGATCGTCACGGGCTCAACCTACCGGTCATGGTGCCTGCTGACTGTCTAGGCCCAGGCGCTGGGTCGCGACGAGACGCAGGACGTCGGTACCTACTCCGATGGGGAAGGCCGCCTTTCCGTGGGCAGCGGCGACGGGAATAACGCCGTCGACGTACATCGACGACCCGGTCCGGTCAATGACATCGAGAATCGCAGGCAGCCCTGGGTAGGCATCTGGCTCAGGCATTCCGCCGTCGGAGTCGTACGGCGCTCCCGTGGGTGGGAGAACGGTGAGTACGACGACACGTCCGTCCAGCGCTCGGTACACGAACTTGCGCCCCCAGTACGTCTCCTTGCCGTAGGCGCTCACATTGTCCGTGTTGGTGACCCGCGCGATGACCTCTTCACCGCAGACGAGGAGGTCCCCCTCTTTTAGGACGTCGTGCCGAGCGAGTTGCCGGGCCAGATCGACCATCGATCCCGTCTTCTCGAGACCGCAGAGGAATGGACCGTCGCCGGAAGTCTTGCTGGCCATGTCCTGGAAGTAGTCCAGCGCCCAACTGCGCAACTTGGCAGACGGACCGAACATCGCGAGCGGCCCGTCCACGATGAATAGGGTCGTCGGAAGAATCGTGTGGCGTGCCTGAGACCACAACAACGTCGTCAAGCCGACGAGGACAAGCAACTCCACGACGGACATCAGGCGGCTGAGCGCAGACTGGTTGGATCCCTCCTCAGTGACCTCGTCCTGCAGGCGGAGAGTGTCCGTCGGGTATAGTTGTGTGTCGCATCGCGGGCAGAGCCGCCCATCGCGGCCCACCGGTATGTCTTTGTCGCAGTCGCGCGTCGGGCAGTTCACGGGCACCGACGTCGCCGGGACGTCGGGACGGCCCCTGAGCATGAAGAGAAGATCCAACAGCGACTGACCTAGCCGATTGACCTCGACCTTCTTGGTCTTGAAAAGTTCGAATATAGCTTCCCGCCACGACGTGGCAATGTCCGCACCTTCTCGCGTGTAGGCACCGGACACAGGCAGATCGAGAGCGACAAGAGCGGTATTGATCGCTCGCTCAATCTCGTACGGGTCTACGAAGCGCTCGGCTGACTGCGTCGTCATAATCCCCAGATCGACATACGCGGCCGCCGCCTGCGCGAAGCCGTACAGCACCGAAGGCAGCCCATCTCGGATCGGCTCGACGACGTATGAACCGTCGATCGCGATTGCCGTGCCGAGTCGCAGAGCGTCGTCGGGCATCGCAACGTCCGCGCGCGGTCGAATGTGCTTCGCGATCGCATCCACATCGCGCAGCGCCTCGGCCGGGACGTGGAAGGTTCGAGTGTCCGCGATGGCACGAACTGCGGCCGTCGAGTGTCCGAGCCTTGAGGCCAGCTCGTGCGTCCCGGCGATCGTTTCGTACGGCATCAGACTTGACCACTTCCGGGGGCGGGCGGCAGCGGCGTGTCGCCCGCAGCGGCACGGGCAGCATTGACGAGCGCGTGGTCATACCGATCGATCTGAACCGGCACGATGTACGGCGAGGAGAGCGTCTTCATGCGCACGTATCCGCGGTCTTCGGAGGAGAGGATGGCCTCCGAGAACGATCCGAAGTCGTAGTAACGGCCAAGTTCCTGAAGCTCCTTAGTGTTGTTCAAGTGGGCGACCACCCAATTGGCGGTGTTCGCTCGGACCTGGTGCGCGACACCCGAGACTTCCTGCGTCGCATACGTCATTCCGAGGTTGAGCTTGCTCGCCTCCTTGGCGAGCTTGACCCACACGTCTCCATCGTCCTTGTATTTGTCCGCGGAGAACAGATTGTGCGCCTCCTCCAGCATGACCTGAATGGCGGGCGGCTTAACGTCTGCTCCAGATGTGAATACTTCGGTCTGCTTGGCCACGAGCCGTCGTGTGATCGTCTCGCTCAGAGCACGGGTGATCGAAGGAGTGCCGACGTGAAGATCAACGATCGCAATGCGTCCATCGACGAGGTCGTCGTAGATCTCGTCGGCGGGGTCGCGCTGAGTTTCGGGGTTGTGGAAGTCCTTGAGGTCGATCAGGTTCCGCCAACCACGCACGCGGCCCGACGAGCCCGTGGCGCCCGTGTAGATAGGTTCCGTCGAAGACCACCGGATGTCATCACAGAACTCGTTGGCGCCCTGGTTCCCCTGCTCGCGCAGTGAAAGGATGGCATCAATGACGGGCCGAACGTCCGCAGCCCCAAGGCTCCACAGGCGCCCGACCGCAGAGAACGGGTCGCGATGAAGTGCCTGCACTATGTCTTCGCGCAGCTGCTTGTTGATGCTGACGAGCACGGAGTACGGGAAACGCGTACCCGCGTTGAAATGCGGGACCTGGAAGTCCGCTCGCATAAGGCAACCATAGAGCAACAGGCGACCTCGTTGGGCACGAGTTGTCCTTGAGTAGTCCCCGGGGACGTCAGCGAACTCCGTCGACGCGAAGTCGTTCACGTATCCAGCCGACCCGTCTGAGCGCAACTTGTCCGCGATCAGGCCCTGCACTGCATCAATCTGGGCGGGGTCGAAGAAGTTGATTCCGAGAGGCCGGACGTGCGGCCGGCTTCCGTCTGCCCCAAACTTGAAGATCCGGACGTGTCGCTCGCCGATGGCCGCAATCTCCGTCCCGTCCTGGGAGTTGGGGTTGGCGTACTCCCCCTGTGGGTCGAGAATTAGTTGCCCTATCGGCAACTCCCCGTTGGCACGTCGCCTCTCCGAAACCTCAAACGTGCGGGCGATGAGTGTTTTCGCGGTATTGGACTTTCCCATGCGGGTCATGCCGAGCAGCGCGGTCTTGTTTCCGATGAAATCGTGGATGTTTACGGTGACCGCGGCATCAGCCTGGCCCGACGTCTTCGCGCGACGCCTGGTGGCTGAATAACGGACGGCCCCGAGTCGGATCCGCCGCTCCTCACGTCCGGCCGGCTTGAGGTAGGAAGCAATCGTCGAAAGCCCCGGGCCGATGGGCTTGAGAACTCTGTAGGTCGAGGTCGCGTAGAAGTTGTCGACGTCTGCGCCGAACTCGAGAATCTTCTGCCCGTCAACTTCGTCCTCGTAGAAGGTGCCGAGGATCTTGCACCGGAGGCCTGTGAAGGAGACTCGGTTGCGCGTGAACGGGTCCATCGTCACGTCGAGAACAGCTGACGGGGACGGGTCGTTCGACGTCGACAACGCGGTCCGGAGGGACTCCTCGCGAACGGCATGAAGTTCGGACTCCATGGCGAGGGGGGCCGTCCCCTCGACCCGTAACAGCAGCACCTCGTCATCATCGACTTGCGGAGTGTTGATGTCCTGGGCCGTGGCCAGGAGGAAGGAGTACTGCGGGATGCCCCCGGTCTCAAACTTCCATCGGTCGTGAGTCAGCACGATCGCTTCGTTGAAATCCAGCCTGTAGATCGCACCGATGCGGGTCGATCGGTCCTCTGCCAAGAGCTGCGACTTGAGCAGCGACCCGGCTCCGACGCCGGGGATGAGGTCGGTCACATCACTCACCTTCTGTTGCAATCCGGGATACCTGCCATGAGTCTCACATGCGCTACCGACAAGGACCCCACTCGCGACACGCGGTTGTTCGAATCAGGTTCCCCCAACGCTCCGCCCGGGACGGATGCCGCGCAGACCCGCACCGCGCATGTGTCGGTGCACGGTGCAGCGCGCCATACGGTGCCCCGGAACGGCTCAACTCGGCGTGGGCCTTCGTGACTCCATAGAGGCTCCGTAGTTGTCGACATGGACCTGCCAGATCGTCTCCTGGCTGTTCACGTCAACGATCGACCGGGCCGACGGCCGGCATGCCGTGGTCGCGCTCCGCCGCGATGAATGCCGACGCGCTGTGCGGGATCCTGTTCGCTCGCCGCAGTTCGCGGCTCTCCCGCTCGCGCTCGGTCAGCCGCTGGGCATCGCCGGTCGTGATCCCGGGCCGGTCGCCGGCACCGAGCGCTTCGCCGACCGCCCCGTGTCACCGACCAGGCTCCCTCCACCGGTTCCGTACAACGACATCCGCTGTTCATCTCCCCATGACGTTTCCGTTCACACAGGCTGGCTACTGTGAACGCATCGTCCACCAGAGGAGGCAGCCCGCGTGACCCCGACCATCCTGTTCGACTTCGACGGCACCCTCGCCGTCGGTGACGGCCCCGTGCTCGCGTTCGTCCGGCAGGTCGCCGGCCACGCCGGGCCCGGGTACCTCGAGCGGGTCATGGCCACGTTGCGCGACCACGACGCCGGCACGGCCACGCAGTTCCGCGACGGGTACGACGTCGTCGGCACCCTGGCCCGCCAGGACGGCGTCGCCCCCGATGCCCTTCAGCAGTCGTACCTGGCCAGCCGCAGCGTCCTCGGCACCCCCGAGGCGCCCGTCGACGCAGCCCCCGGGCTCGCGCAGCTCCTCGCTGCGCTCCCCCGCAGGGCCCGCGTCGTCCTCGCCACGAACGCCCCCGGCGTCGGCGTCGAACGCCTCTTGACCATCTGGGGCGTCCGCGAGCGCTTCGCCGCCCTGCACTACGACGTCGGCAAGCCGGCCGGGCTGACCCCGATCGTCGAGGCCGAGCTCGCCACGGGCCCGGTGCTCGCTGTCGGCGACATCGTCGAGAACGACCTGGCGCCCGCCGCGGCGCTCGGCGCCGCGACGGCGCTGGTCGGCCCCACGGCCGACGTGCCTCCCGCCGACGTGACGATGCACGCCCGGACCCTCGCCGCCCTCGCCGACCAGATCACGGCGTGGGCGCACCAGGCCATCGACACCGCGACCCACTCAGCCACCCCTGCGACCCACCCCGAGTCCGTGCCGACCGGCACGGCCGACTCCCTCGAAAGGTGACCCTCCTGATGCGCAAGTCCCTGCTCGCTCCCGGCGCCGCCGCGGCGCTCGTCCTCGCGCTCGCCGGCTGCGCCGGTACCGACGACGCCGGCAGCAGCGCCGGCAGCGACTCCACCGACGCCGGCACCGAGTGGCCCGAGTCGATCACCATGTCCCTGGTGCCGTCCGTCGAGGGCGAGAACCTCGCCGAGGCGCTCGACCCGCTGACCACCTACCTCTCAGACGGCCTCGGCATCGAGGTCGAGGGCGTCGTCGCCAGCGACTACACCGCCACCGTCGAGGCGCTGGGCGCCGACCAGGCGCAGGTCATCATCACCGACGCCGGGTCGCTGTACCAGGCGACGCAGCGGTACGGCGCGGAGCTGATCCTGCGCGACGTCCGCTTCGGCGCCACCTCCTACGCCTCGGTCGCGTACACGAACAACCCGGACAAGTACTGCGAGGACGAGCCGGTGATGGCGACCTACGACGCCAGCGGCATCGAGCTGTCCTACTGCAACGGGCTCGAGGAGGCCGGCGCCTCGGCGACCGGTCAGGGCCCGGCCGCCACCGACGTCTTCGGCGAGCTGGGCGGCGCCCAGGTCGCGCTGCAGTCGGCCACCTCCCCCGCCGGCTACCAGTACCCGGTGGTGCTCATGCGTGAGGCCGGCCTGGACACCGACGCCGACATCACCCAGGTGCCGGTGGAGGGCAACAACAACGCCGTGCTCGCCGTCGCCAACGGTGACGCCGAGGTCGGGTTCGCCTACTGGGACGCCCGCACCACGGTCACCGAGGAGGTCCCCGACATCGCCGACAAGGCCGTGGCCTTCGCCTACACCGACATGATCCCCAACGGCGGCGTCGCCGTCACCGACACGCTGCCGGACGACCTCGTCGCCGAGCTCACCACGCTCATGGACGAGTACGCCGACTCCTCGGACGAGGCGGCCGACGTCATGTTCGAGCTCGTCGGCCTGTCCGACTGGACCGCCGAGACCGCCGACGACGAGATCGCCCGCTACGGCGAGGTCCTCGAGCAGTTCGCCGGCTGACTGCCCCGATCCGGAGAGCCACACCCTTCATGACTCACGACACCCAGGCGGCGGAGGCCGGGCACGCCCCGGCCTCCGCCGCGTGGCCGATCCGCCTCGACGGCGTCTCGGTCATCTACCCCAACGGCACCGCCGCCCTGCGCGACGTCTCCCTGACCATCGAGGCCGGGGAGATGGTGTCCGTCGTCGGCCTGTCCGGCTCGGGCAAGTCGACGCTCATCCGCACCGTCAACGGCCTCGTGCCGGTCACGAGCGGCACCGTCACCGTCGGTCCCCACACCGTCTCCGGGCTGTCCGGCCGGCGCCTGCGCGAGGTGCGCGGGCACGTCGGCATGATCTTCCAGGGCTTCAACCTCGCCCCGCGCCTCGACGTCTACCGCAACACGCTCGTCGGGCGGTTCGCCCGCGCCGGCGTGCTGCGGCGGCTCCTCGGCGTGCCGAGCGCCCGCGACCGCCAGGTCGCCCTCGAGGCGCTCGACACCGTCGGCATCCTGGAGAAGGTCTGGGCCCGGGCCGGGGCGCTGTCCGGCGGGCAGCAGCAGCGCGTCGCCATCGCCCGCGCACTGTCCCAGGAGCCGAGCATCATGCTCGCCGACGAGCCCGTCGCCAGCCTCGACCCGCCCACCGCGCACGCCGTCATGGCCGAGCTGGCGCGCATCAACGCCGACCGCCACCTCACCGTGCTGGTCAACCTGCACCTCATGGACCTCGCCCGGCAGTACACCCACCGCATGATCGGGCTGCGCGACGGCGAGCTCGTCTACGACGGCCCGGCCGCCGAGGCGACCGAGGCCGACTTCGAGCAGATCTACGGCCGCCGCATCCAGCCGCCGCAGCGACCCGCGGAGCAGCCGTGAGCGCCCCCGCCAGCCCGGGTCCGACGTCGGAGGCACCGCTGGTTCTCCCGCCCCGGCCGCGCACCTGGCCGCGCCGGGCGCTGACCCTCGCCGCCCTGGCCGCGTTCACCCTGGCGACCTGCCTGCCCGCGATCGGCGGCGTCGAGATCGACCTCGGCGCCATCGCGCGCAACTGGCGCCACGGCGCGGCGAACCTGTCCGCGCTCATGCAGCCGAACTGGGCGTTCGTCCCGCGCACGATCCAGCCGATGCTGGAGACGCTGCAGATGGCGTTCGTCGGGGCCGCGATCGCCGCGGCGCTGTCGATCCCGCTGACCCTCTGGGCCGCCCGCCCCACCAACCCGAACACCGTCACCCGCACCGCCGTGCGGGCCGTGATCAACGTGATCCGCGCCGTGCCGGACCTCGTCTGGGCCACGATCCTCGTCGCCATGGTGGGCGTCGGCGCGCTGCCCGGCCTGCTCACCCTCGTGCTGTTCGACGTCGGCATCGTGGTCAAGCTCGTCTCCGAGGCCATCGACTCCGCCGACCACCCCTACCTCGAGGCCGCCCGCGCCGGCGGCGCCACCCAGGGCCAGATGAACCGCGGGCTCGCGCTCGGTCAGAACCTGCCGCTGTTCGCCAACCAGTGGCTGTACGCCCTCGAGCTGAACGTCCGCATCTCCGCGATCCTCGGCATCGTTGGCGCCGGCGGCATCGGCCGGCTGCTCGACGAGCGGTTCGGGTTCTTCGCCTACGGCGACGTGTCGGTGATCATCCTCGAGATCCTCGTGGTCGTCCTCGTCATCGAGGCCGCCTCGAACCTGCTGCGCCGGAGGCTCGCATGAGCACCACCCTCTCCCCCGCCGTCACCACCGACCGGCCCGCGCTGACCCTGCCCCCGCGCCCGTCGCGACGCGGGCAGACCGCCGCGACCGCCGTCGTCGGCCTCGCCCTGCTGGTCTCCGCGACCACGCTCGACGTGGCGTGGGCCGACCTGCTCGACCTGCCCCGCGCGGTCTGGGACTACGGCGTCCTGATGTTCGCCGACCCCGACTGGTCGCGCCTGCCGCGCGCCCTGTTCGAGATGTGGCGCTCGATCTCCATGGCCTGGCTCGGCGCCCTGCTGTGCGTGGTCGTGTCGATCCCGCTCGGCATGCTCGCCGCCCACGGCGTCGGCCCCGCCTGGCTGCGCCTGGCGCTGCGCGGCGTCTTCGCCGTCATCCGGGCGGTGCCCGAGGTCATCATCGCGCTCGTGCTGCTCACCGTCACCGGGCTCACCCCGTTCACCGGCGTGCTCGCGCTCGGCATCGCCGGGATCGGCACGCAGGGCAAGTGGACCTACGAGACCATCGAGACGCTGCGTGACGGCGCCGCCGACGCCGTCCGGGCGGCGGGCGGCGGACGGCTCGCCGTCATCCGCTGGGCGCTGTGGCCGGCCGCGCTGCCGGCGCTGCTGTCCTTCGCGCTGTACCGGTTCGAGATCAGCATCCGCATGTCCGCGGTGCTCGGCATCGTCGGCGCCGGCGGCATCGGGAGCATGCTGGCGAACTACACGAACTATCGTGAGTGGGACACGGTCGGCATGCTGCTGATCGTCGTCGTCGCCACGACGATGCTCGTCGACGCCGTCTCGGGCGCCCTGCGCCGCCGCATCATGGAAGGGGCCTGACGCCGTGACCTGGACCGGATCCGCCGACGCGCCGCTCACCGCGCGCATCGTGGCCCTCGCACCGTCGATGCACCCCGGCGAGCGCCGCGCCGCCGAGGCCATCGCCGCCGACCTGGGGGCCGCCGTCGAACGCTCCGCCCAGCAGGTCGCCGACGACGTCGGGGTGGGCCGGGCGACCGTGGTGCGCGCCGCGCAGACCCTCGGGTACGAGGGCTACCCGCAGCTCCGGGTGGCCGCCGCCCGCGAGCTCGCGCTGCGTCCGTCGTCGGACGGCTCGTCCGACGGGACGATGCTCGGCGCGCTGCGGGAGTCCGTCGACCGGTTCGCCGCCCGCGTCGAGCACACGCTGTCCGGACTGACGGAGGAGGTGCTGCAGGAGTTCGTCGCCGCGCTCGACGGCGCAGGCCGCGTGCTCGTCGTCGCGAACGGGCTGTCCTCGCCGCTCGGGCTGGACCTGGTGCTGCGCCTGACGTCGGCCGGCCGACCC
>Ga0207735_100179_pt1 | contig 14588 bp, 10 predicted proteins | sample TtaePargueraPR_9_FD_187280 | JGI IMG/M metagenome (GOLD analysis project Ga0207735, IMG submission 187280) | Aerobic enrichment media microbial communities from Bioluminiscent Bay, La Parguera, Puerto Rico - Tt and E2 (1) (SPAdes) | ecosystem: Environmental > Aquatic > Marine > Unclassified ... | reverse complement strand
AGCACGGCGAGCTGCTCCTCCGAGAGCGACTCCGCGGTCACGCCGGGGAAGTACGAACGGCCCAACGCGGCGCTGTCCGCGCCGAGGTCCCTCAAGAAGTTCACCTTCTGATACGCCGCGCCCAGGCGGCGTGCGCTCGCGCGCAGGTCGTCGGGCATCGGTCGCGGCCCCATCCCGGTGTTGAGGAACACCGCGAGGCACATCTCGCCCACGACCTCGGCGGAGCCGTGGATGTAGCGGGCGAGGCTGTCCTGGTCGTGCTCGGCCGTGTCCAGGTCCATGCGCATTGAGGCGAAGAAGGGATCGACCAGTTCGCGGTCGATGCCGACCGCCCGGGCCGTCGTGCCGAACGCGTGGGCAACCACGTTGGTCGAGAACCCGCGCGCCATCGCGCCGTGGACCTCTGCCTCGAACGTGTCGAGCTGCGCGCCGGCGTCGGAGCCGCGGTAGGTGTCGACGATCTCGTCTGCCACCCTCACCATGGCGTACACGGACTCGATGTGGCGCCTCATCGCTCCCGGAAGCAGGCGGGTGCCCATCCCGAAGGACGTGGAGTAGTGGCGGATCACCTGCGCCGCCGCAGACTGCGCAGCGGTGTCGTACAGGTCGAGCGACGTGAGATCGTCCGCCACCGGCTCCGGTGCGGTCATGAGGGACGGCCGTCCAGCATGTCCACGACGCCGGTGAGGTAGCCGCTGAGCGGGGCGGGCACGCGCTCGCTCGCGATGCGCCGGGCCTGCCGGGCGTGACGCCTGGCGAGCTTCAGCGTCGCTTCCCTGGCGCCGGTGTCGATGAGGACCTGGCGGACATGGGCGGCGCCCGTATCGGTCAGAGCCGGGTCTCCCACGTGGCGGTCGAGAATCGCGCGCTGGAGCGGGTCAGCCTCGACGTGCGCGATGCGCATGAGCTCGGTCCGCTTGCCGGCGCGCAGGTCGGACAGGTTGGTCTTGCCGGTCACGTCGGGGTCGCCGAACACGCCCAGGTCGTCGTCGACCAGCTGGAAGCTCAGACCCAGTGCGGTGCCGATGCGCTCGAGGTGGGCGATCATCGTGGGGTCGGCACCGGCGATGGTGGCTCCGGTGAGCAACGGCACCACGAACGAGTAGGTGGCGGTCTTGAGCTCCGCGACCGTGAGGGCGTCGGCGTCCTCCATCGAGGAGAGGTCGCCGCACATGTCCAGGAGCTCGCCGGCGATGGTCGCGCGGATCGCGCGGGTCACGAGATCCAGGGCGGCCAGGCGATGATGCGCCGGCAGCGACGCGCGAGCGATCATGTCGTAGGTGCTGGAGAGGGCGAGGTCTCCGCTGAGCAGCGCGGCGGTCATGACATGGTCGTCGACCTGCGCGGGAGGGAGCCTCCGTGCGGCGAGCTCGGCGCGCCGCGTTCCGGCGACATTGGGCCGACCGCGACGCACCTCGTCATGGTCGAGGATGTCGTCGTGCACCAGCATCGCGGTGTGCAGCATCTCCATCGACGCGGCCACCGGGACCACGGCATCGGCGTTGTCGCCGCCGAGCCCGGAGTACGCCGCGAGCGTCAGGGCCGGGCGAAGGTTCTTGCCCCCCGCGAACTGCTCTCCCAAACGGTGCCACAGGCGCCGGTACTCTGCTCCCGCCTGTGGCAGGTCGGCCGGCATGCCCTCGACGTGGGCCGTCAGGGCGGCGTCGACCAGCGACAGGCGGGAGTGCACCCACGCGTGGAGATCCTGTGTCGTCATCACCGGAGCCATGATGCTCCAGTCAACACGTGGTCAAGACTTGTGCATTCCCCGTGCATCTCGCTCCACTCGCGAGGCTTGCGGCCCTCATTCCGCCCCTGGCTCGACTCTTGCACGTCCGCGCTCCTTCGGCCATGCGGCTCGCGGGATGCGAACCGCCTCACCTCTACTTCCGTCCGAGGACGCGGTTTGGATGCACCGGTGCTCAGCGTTCGCGCAACAGGGGCCCGATTCGCTCGCCCAGGAGCTGGGGCGAGCGAATCGACCGCTGCGACGGCTCAGGGCCGATGCGCGGGCTGGCTCTCGTTCAGACGCTAGGGGGACGGGGTCACCGAGGGCTGTGGCTGGGGGCCGCGCGACAGCACGAGCGTCACCTGCGTGCCCGGCGCCACCTGCGTGCCGCCGTTGGGGTTCTGCGAGATCACCGAACCCGCGGGGACGTTGTCGTCGTACTGCTCCGTCCCGTACGTGAATGTCAGGCCCTGGGTGCCCAGCTGGCGCTCGGCCTCCGCCTGTCCCAGGCCCGTGACATCGGGCACGGCCACGGTCGACGGCGCCACGGCCACGCCCAGCTGGACGGTCGATCCCTGGGGCACTCGGCCCGGGCTCGGGCTCTGGTCGAGCACCGTGCCAGCAGCGACGGAGTCGTCCTCGACGTCGTTGACGTCCGGGATGAGTCCCAGTTCACGCAGCGTCGCCCTGGCCTCGTCCTCGGTGCCGCCGGTGACGTCCGGGAGCTCGACCTGACCGCTCGAGACGTACAGCGTGACGGTCGATCCGCTGGGCACCTCGGTGCTCTCCTCCGGATCCGTCTTGGTCACGCGGTCCTGCTCGAGATCGGGGTCGTCCTCCTGCTCGACGGAGCCGACGGTGAGGCCGGCCTCCTCGATGCGCGTGCGGGCGTCGTCCTGCGTCATGCCGCGCACGGAGGGCACGGTCACGGAGTCGGGTCCGGCGGACACGTACAGGGTGACCGTGGGCGGACCGGTCGCCTCCGCGGTGGCAGTCACGCCCATCGCCAGGGTCAGTGCCTGGGCCTCGGCGTCCTCGGTCCAGGTGAGCTCCTCACCCACGGGCGGGTCGGTGCGCGTGACGAGACCCTCGTCAAGGTCCTCGCTCGCCTCCTGCTGCACCTCGACCAGCAGGCCCAGTTCCTCGAGCGCGTCCCGAGCCTCGTCCTCCTCCATGCCCACCACGTCGGGGATGGTCGCGGTCTGCGTCGTGGGCTCGCCGGGACCGGAGTCGCGCATGAACAGCCACAGCAGCAGGATGATCGCGATGATCGCCGCGGCGCCCAGCGAGATCCACAGGATCAGCTTGCGGCGGCGCGCGTCCTCCTCGTCCACGAGGTCGTGCTCGTCGGTGACGGCCACGTGCGAGGACTGCGGCGGTGGCACGGCTCCTGCGGCGCCGGGGCCGACGGCGGCCCACGGCTGGCCAGCGGAGGTCATGACCTGGGTCTCGCCGGTGATCGGGGCCTGCGCCGGCATGGCCTGGGTGGGCTGCTCGGCGATCTCCTCGGGGGTGAGCTGGGGGTTCTCGCCCGTTCCAGCGCTTGCGGCTGCTGCTGCGGCCACGCCCGCCGCGCCTGCACCGAACGCGGCGGAGCCCACCGCGATCGCGCCGGTGGTGGGGCTGAGCGGGGTGCCGCCCATCACCGCACGCAGGTCGCCCAGGAACTCCTGCGCGGTCGCGTAGCGCTGATTGCGGTCCTTGGCCAGCGCACGCAGCACCACCTGGTCGAGCTGCGCCGGAACATCGGACGCGAAGTCCGACGGCTTGGGGGCCTCTTCGCGGACGTGCTGGTAGGCCACGGACACCGGCGAATCGCCCACGAACGGCGGGCGTCCGGTGAGCAGCTCGAACAGCAGGCATCCCACGGAGTACAGATCGGAGCGGGCGTCGACGGTCTCGCCGCGCGCCTGCTCGGGCGAGAGGTACTGAGCCGTGCCCACGACAGCCTGCGTCTGGGTCATGGTGTTGCCGGCATCGGCCAGGGCTCGGGCGATGCCGAAGTCCATCACCTTCACCGCACCGGTCGGGGTGAGCATGACGTTCGCAGGCTTGATGTCCCGGTGGACCAGGCCGGCATGGTGGGCGTAGTCGAGTGCCGTCAGCACGCCCGTCGAGATCTCGATGGCCTCGTCGATGGGGGCGGCGACGTCGCCCTTGAGGATGTCGCGGACCGTGTGGCCCTCGACGTACTCCATGACGATGAACGGCACGGCCTGAGGATTGCCGTCGCCGGTGCGCACGGAGTCCTCGCCGGTGTCGTAGACCGCGACGATCGCGGGGTGGTTGAGTCCGGCCGCCGCCTGCGCCTCACGGCGGAAGCGCGTCTGGAACGACGGGTCGCGCGCGAGATCCGCGCGCAGGATCTTGATCGCGACAGTGCGACCGAGCCGGGTGTCGTAGCCGATGTGCACCTCGGCCATACCGCCACGGCCGATGAGCTCGCCGACCTCGTAGCGGCCTGCCAGGATCTTCGCGTCGTCGTTCATCAGTTCGTCAGTCTCCCACGTGCGTGCGTGTATCGGTGGTCATTGTCCCATTGATCCCTGCGAACGCCCGCGAGGCGGGGCATCCGGGCGTGGACGGTGCTCGCGCGGGGCGATGCTGGGCGGCATCCGGCGGGCATTCCTGCGACCGCGCGCGGACTCTCCGCTGGAGGGGGAGCCAGAAGCCGCGGGTGTGCCCGCGCTGGGCGTGGCCGGGCTCGCGGCGCTGGTGCCCGACGCGCGCAGCTCGAGCCCCTCGAGGCGCTCGAGCAGTTCGCGTGCCGAGCGCGGCCGCTTGCGGGGGTTCTTCTCGAGCAGGTCCATGATGAGCCGCGCGAGATCGGGCGAGACGGTTCCCGGCAGCGGTGGCACTGACTCGTTGACGTGGGCGATCGCGATGTCGACCGCGCTCGCGGCCGTGAACGGCCGCTTGCCGACCACGGACTCATACGCGATGATGCCCATCGCGTAGAGGTCCGACGCCGGGGTTGCCGGCTTGCCGAGCGCGAGTTCGGGCGCGAGGTACTGCGCGGTGCCCATGACCATTCCGGTCTGGGTCAGGGTGGTCTGATCGGTGCTGCGGGAGACGCCGAAGTCGGTGATGCGGACCAGGTCCTCCTCGGCGATGAGCAGGTTGCCTGGCTTGATGTCACGGTGCATCACGCCGGCGTCATGCGCGGCGCTCAGCCCATGCGCGGTGCCGGCCATGATGCGCACCAGCCGGTCCTCGGCGATCGTTCGCTCGCGCTCGAGAATGGTGGACATCGGCTCGCCCTCGACCAGCTCCATGACCAGGAACGCGGTTCCCTCCTGGTCGCCGTAGTCGAAGACCTGGGCGATGTTCTCGTGCGCGAGGCCGGCGGCGTTCTTGGCCTCGTTGGTGAAGCGCTTGAGGAAGGTCTCGTTGGCGGCGGCGCCCTCCTTGAGGACCTTCACCGCGACCGGCCGGCCCAGCTCGGTGTCCTCGCCGCGCCACACCTCGCCCATGCCGCCCACGGCCAGCAGCGACCGGAGCACGTACCGGCCACCGAGGGTGGTGCCCACGCTGATGCTCACAGGTCGCCCTCCGCATCGAGGCGCAGGGCCTCCTGCATGATGGTCTTGGCGATGGGTGCCGCGAGGGCACCTCCGGTGGTGCCGGTCTGCCCGCCGCTCTCCTCGACGATCACGGCGAGCGCGATGACGGGGTCGTCAGCGGGCGCGAAGGAGACGAACCATGCATGCGGCGGGGTGTCGCGGCCGGTCTCGGCCGTTCCCGTCTTGCCCGCGACCTCGACCCCGGCGATCTGGGCCCCCCGGCCCGAGCCGTTCGCGACGGTCGTGACCATCATGTCCGTGAGATCGGCCGCGTCGGACGGCGCCATCGACTCGCGGTAGACCTCGGGCAGGGTCGTGTCGATGACCTGGAGGTCGGGAGCGCGGACCGACTCGACCAGGTAGGGCCGCATGAGCGTGCCGTCATTGCCGATGGCCGCCGCCACCATCGCCATCTGCAGCGGCGTGGCGCGGACGTCGTACTGGCCGATCGAGCTCATCGCCGTCTGCGCATCGTCGGGTGCTGCTGGGAGGCGCGACGCCGTCACCGGGAGCGGGATCTCCAGGGACTCGCCCCACCCGAAGTCCTGTGCCTTGCGCTCGATGACGCCCCAGCCGAGCGACATGCCGAGGTCGCCGAACGCGGTGTTGCAGCTGATGCGCAGCGCGTCCTCGAGCGTCATGTGGTCCGAGCTCGAGCATGCCTCGCCACCGTAGTTGCCCAGCGTCGCACTGGAGCCCGGGAGCTCGAGCTCCTGCGGTGCGTAGACCTGAGTCTCCGGCGAGTAGCCGGATTCGAGAGCTGCGGCGGAAACCACGAGCTTGAAGGTCGAGCCCGGGGGGTAGGTGTCGCCCGCGATCGCGCGGTTCACCATGGGCCCGTCCTCCCTGCTGATGAGGTCCGCGTAGTTCTCGTTGACCACGGACGTGCTGTGGCCGGCCAGCAGCGCGGGGTCGAACGTGGGGCTCGTGACCATGGCGAGCACGGCGCCCGTGCCCGGGTCGAGCGCGACCACCGCGCCAGCGCGGTCGCCCAGCGCATCGGACGCGACCTGCTGGAGCGAGCCCGACAGCGTGGTCTCGACCGTCGCCCCCTGCTGCTGCTCGCCAGCGAACAGGTTGCCGAGCCGCGTCCAGAACAGGGAGTCGGCGCTGCCGTTGAGCAGCTCGTTCTCGGTCCGCTCGAGGCCGGAGCGGCCGTAGACGACCGAGTAGAAGCCGGTCGCGGCTGCGTAGAGCGGGCCGTCAGCGTAGGTCCGCTGGTAGTTGAAGGGATCGTCGACGGGCTCGGACCACACGACGGACGTGCCGTCCACCACGATGGGCCCGCGGAAGTTGCCGAACTCCCGGTAGATGGTGCGGACGTTGCGCGGGTCCTGGTTCAGGCTGTTGGCGTTCACCACCTGGATCCACGATGCGGCTGCCATGAGCGCGAGGAACAGGATCAGGACGATGACGCTGAGGCGGCGGGCGGGCTCGTTCATCTACGCCGCCTCCTGCGCGCTGCGACGCGCCTGGTCGGACACCCGCAGGAGCAGCCCCACGATGATCCAGTTGGCGATCATGCTCGACCCGCCGTACGCGAGCCACGGCGTGGTGAGGCCGGTCAGAGGGATGACCCGGGTGACGCCGCCCACGACGATGAACACCTGCAGGGCGATGGAGAACCCCAGGCCGGCGGCCATGAGCTTGCCGAACCCGTCGCGCACGCCGATCGAGCTGCGGAAGGCGCGCTGCACGATGATGAGGTACAGGGCAAGGATCGCCATGAGGCCCGTCAGCCCCAGCTCCTCCCCCAGCGACGCGATGATGAAGTCGGACTCCGCGTAGGGCACCAGATCCGGGCGCCCCTCGCCCAGTCCCGTGCCGAACAGCCCTCCTGACGCCATGCCGAACAGGCCGCGCACCAGCTGCTCCGAGGTGCCGGACGCGTAGACCTCCGCGTCGAGCGCGTTCAGCCAGGCGTTGTAGCGGGCTCCCACGTGACTGAAGATCGTGCCGGCGGCGACCGCTCCCACGCCGAACAGCGCCAGGCCGGTGAGGACCCAGCTGATCCGTTGGGTCGCGACGTAGAGCATCCCCAGGAAGATGCCGAAGAACAGCAGCGAGGCACCCAGGTCGCGCTCGTAGACCATGAGCAGGATCGCGGCCGCCCACACGAGCAGGAGCGGGCCCATGTCGCGGGGGCGCGGGAAGCGCAGCCCCAGGATCTTGGGTCCGGCGAGAGCGAGGGTGTCGCGGTTGGTCACCAGGAAGCCGGCGAAGAACACCACCATGGCGATCTTGGCGAACTCGCCGGGCTGCAGCGAGCGCCCGAACAGGGAGATCCAGATGCGCGCGCCATTGATCTCCAGCCCGAGCCCCGGCACGAGCGGCAGCAGGTAGAGGATGAGGCCGGCGATGCCTGCGGTGTAGGTGAAGCGGCGCAGGCGACGGTGATCGCGGATGATCAGCACCACCGCCATCGCCGCGATCACGCCGGCGATGGTCCAGCCGATCTGGATGGTGCCGAAGTCCGTGTCGCGTCCCCGGTACTGCGCGTAGCCCAGGTCGATGCGGTGGATCATCGCGAGGCCCACGCCGTTGAGCGCGAACACCGCGGGCAGCAGCACGGGGTCGGCGTGAGGAGCGAAGCGGCGAAGGACCAGGTGCGATCCCAGCATGAGGACGGCCGCCCCGCCGGCGTAGATGCCGAGCTCGTCGAGCTCGAGGAACGCCGCGTGGTAGTCGACCAGGGCGCGGGCGAGCACGACGATGGCCCACGAGATCACGAGTAGCGCCAGCTCCGCGCGCCGGCCTGTGCGGACCTTGAGCTCCGCGACGGTGGCCACTAGGCCTCCGCCTCGAGCGAGTCGACCACGCCGAACGCGTCTTCCAGGCTCCCCGCCCGGATGGTCGACTCGATGCGCTCCTGCTGGTATTCGGGCAGATCTGCGAGTTCGACGGTCGACAGCTCGACCAGGGTGTGGAGGTCGACCAGCGGCAGGTCCTGTGGGATTCCTCGGAAGATCGCCACCCTGCCGTCGGACTCACCGACGTAGTACTGGTTCTGCGTCCACGCGTAGGCACCCCAGGCACCACCCGCCACCACGAGCAGCGCCACGACGGGCAGACCCCAGGCACGCAGCTTGGGCCACAGGCGCTCCCATCGGGAGGGCTCCTCGTCGTCGTCGGACTCCTCGGGCGCGGACAGCCGCGCGGCCTTCGCGGCGGCGCTCGAGCCGCCGGCGGAGGGTCGGTGCCTGTCCCGGGCGGCAGCGCCGACGATCTGCGTGGAGGTGGACGGGCCCACGTGGTCCTCCACCGCGTCGATGTCCACCACATCCGCGACCACGCACGTCACGTTGTCCGGAGCCCCCGCGGCCAATGCCAGGGAGACCAGCGCATCGGCGCAATCCGCGGGATCCTCGACCTCCTGCAGCGTCTTGTGCAGGGTGTCGCGGCTGACCACGCCGGACAGTCCGTCGGAGCAGAGCATCCACCGGTCGCCCTCGCGGGTCTCGCGCACCGAGATGTCGACGGGGACGTCCGCGTCGACGTCCCCGAGCACTCGGAGCAGCATCGAGCGCTTGGGGTGATGCTCGGCGTCGGCGGCGCTGATGCGGCCGGTGTCCACGAGGTGTTGCACGAACGAGTGGTCCGTCGTCACCTGGTCCAGTTCGTCGCCGCGCAGCAGATAGGCGCGGGAATCGCCGATGTGCGCCATCGACAGCGTCGAGCCCGCGCGCAGCAGTGCGGTGACGGTGGTGCCGAGTCCCGACAGTTCAGGATCGTTCTGCGCGCGGCCCACGATCTCCGCGTGGGCGTCCGCGATCGCCTCCTTGAGCTCGTCGAGCGCCTCGTCCGAGCCGTGGGACTCGCCATCGAGCGCGGCGAGCCTGCCGACCGCGATCGACGACGCGATGTCGCCGCCGGCGGCGCCGCCCATGCCGTCCGCGACCACCAGCAGGTGGGGCCCGGCATACGCGGAGTCCTGGTTGTTCGAGCGGATCAGCCCCACGTCGGACCGTGCGGCGAAGTGGAATCCCAGAAACACGTCAGCCCCTCAGCTCGACGGTCGTGGCGCCCAGTCGCAGCTTGTCGCCGCGTTTGAAGGGCATGGGGTCGTCGACGCGCTGGTTGTCGAGGAAGGTGCCGTTGGTGGATCCCAGGTCCTCGACGCGCCAGCCGTCGTCCTCAGGGAAGATCCGGCAGTGCTTGGCCGAGCAGTAGTCGTCGTCGATGACCAGCGTGCAGGTGGGCGAGCGGCCGATGAGGATGGGCGCGGAGCCCAGCGGGATCGTCGTGCCCTTCAGCGTGCCCGCGGTCACCGCCAGGTGCGCCGCCGCCTCGTCGCGCGTCGAGATCGAGCCTGTACGGATGCCCGTGGCAGACCGGGAGGGCGCCGCCACCTTGTCGCCCCGCGCATCGGCCCTCCGGCGGTTCTCGCGGCCGCGGCCGCGAGAGATCACCCGCGTGCCGTACAGGTCCGCGCGCAGCACCCCGATCGCGGCGAGCACCAGCGCCCACAGGAGGATGAGGAAGCCGAACCGGAGGAGGGTGATCGAGAGCTCGCTCATGCGATCAGACGTCCTCGTCCACTGGGAGGCCGTCCCAGTACATGATCGTGGTGCGTCCCACCCGCACGGCGTTGCCGTCGACCAGGGTGACCTCGGTGATGCGCTGACCCTCCACGAGGGTGCCGTTGGTCGAGCCCAGGTCCGTGAGGATCGTGCCCTGGTCGGTGACCTCGAAGCGGCAGTGCTGGCGGCTCACGCCGGTGTCGTCGACCACGATGTCCGCCTCGGAGCCGCGGCCAATGACCGTCATCTCGCCTGTGAGGTGGTAGCGCTCACCGTCGATGTCGAGCAGCGGGTAGCGGGAGTGGTGGTCCTGGGTGGTGACCGGGGCGGCGGGGCCACGCGTCGACTTGCTGCGGACCGCGAGGCGGCCGGTCGAGAGTGACTCGTCGAGCTGGAACTCGACGCTCACGCCGCCCACGAAGGAGTAGCGCTGGCGCTCCGCATGGTCTCGCAGGGCGTCCTCGAGCTCGTGCGCCAGGGCGTCCGCGCCCCACTGTTCGATGGCCTCGTGATCGGTGGTGCTCAGCGACACCGAGTACTCGTTGGGAACCACCGTGCGCGAGCGGTCGACGGCGGCCGCCCGGGCATCGCACTCGCGCCTCACCGCGCTCGCGATCTCCACGGGCTTCACGCCAGACTTGAAGGTCTTGGCGAACGCGCCTTGCATCACGTTCTCCACGCCCTTCTCGAACCGATCGAGGACTCCCATACGTGGAATCGTATCGGTCGTGTCGATCGTGCTAAAGTTGCTCGGCGCGCGCGAGTGGCGGAATAGGCAGACGCGCACGGTTCAGGTCCGTGTGCCCGAAAGGGCGTGGGGGTTCAACTCCCCCCTCGCGCACCACCAGGAAGGCCCTCTCCCAGGTAGTTGGGAGGGGGCCTTTCGCATGCCCGGGGCGCTCCGGGCTAGTGTCCAGCGCGCTGGCAGGTCGTCAGTGCCCACGCGTGCGCGATTCGAGCACTGAGGACCTGCTGGGGCGTGTGCGGAGGGCCGATGCGCGGGCTGGGTGGGCGCGGCAGGCACGGTTGGGACTGAACGGCTCGGCTACAGCAGCAGCGCCGCGATCACGATCAGCACGGGCGCACACAGCGCCGTTGTGATGAGACACGCGCGCGAGGCCAGATCGATGGCGCACCCGTAGCGGTTGGCGAAGACCACGACGTTCTGCGCCGTCGGCAGCGCCGCCATCGCGACCACCACCGCGAGCGGCAGGCCCTCGAGGCCCACGGCCGCGCCCACGAGGAAGGTCAGCAGCGGGTGCACCACAGCTCGCGAGACGGTCGCCACCACCAGCGGCACCGTCAGCCCGGCGCGATCCACGCCCGCACCCACCTTGCGCGCGCCCACAAGAGACATGCCGAGCGTGAGCAGCGCGAGCGGCGGTGCGGCAGCTCCCACGAGGTCGAAGGGCGCGAGCGCCACCTCGGGGATCCGCCACGGCAGCAGCGCCAGCACGAGCCCGAGCAGTGCGCCGATCGTGAGGGGGTTGCGCAGCGCCATGAGCACCGGATTGCGGCGCACCCGACCCGAGCCCGAGGTGCCGCCGTCGCCTTCCCCGGCCAGCGCATCGGCGCTTCCTGAGGCGGACCGGGAGGAGGCCCGCACGGGCGTCGCGTCCGGTGCCCGGTCCAGGATCGCGAAGGACACCGGACCCATGATGAGCAGCTGCACCAGCATGGTCGGCACCACGGCGAGCGCGTCCCCGAACAGATAGACAGCGAGTGGAATACCTAGGTTTCCCGCGTTGAGGTATGCGCCGGACAGCACCGCCATGGTTGCGCGCCCCGACGGCAGGTGCAGGCCCCACCGAGCGATCGCCGCCAGCACCAAGGCAAGTGACAGCGTCACGCCCCAGGTCACGGCGGCGCCCGTCGACAGCAACCGTGACAGGTCCGCGCGCGCAACGGTGCCGAGCAGCAGCGCCGGGCCGGCCACCGTGAAGCACACGGTCGCGAGCACCTGCCGGGACTGCGCGGGCAGCCAGCCGCGCGACTGGAGCAGCCAGCCCGCCGCCACGATCACGCCCATCGTGGCGATCGCGGCGAGGACGTCGCTCAAGTGCGCGACCAGGGAGCGCCGAGCTCCGCGAACGTGCGGCTGGTGCTCGAGACCTTCTCGCACCACGCGGCGACGTCCTCGACGACCGGGTGACGGTCGTCGCCCTCGCCGTGCCACTCGACGTGCTCGTCGGCGATGGGGCGGGGATCGCTCGCGGTGCGGACGGCCTCCATGACGCGCATGAACGCGCCGGTGTCCCGGACATCGCAGGCCAGCTGCCGCGAGGGATCGCGGCGCGCGGCCACGAGGTCCTCGAGCAGCGAGTCGCGCCCGTAGGACTTCTCGAGATCCATGGTGTCGGTGATGACGCGCACGGTATCAGTCTCGTATGCGAGCTCGATCCGGCCCTTGGTGCCGTGCACGATCACGCGCGCCGGGGTGCGCTCGGGAGCGCACAGCGTGAGCCCGAACCCGCAGCGCAGCCCCTCGCTCGTGACGACGCGTACCGAGGACGTGTCGTCCGCCTCGATGGGATTGGCGCGATACAGGTCCACCACGATGTCTGCGACGTCCGCGCTGTGCGTGGCGCCGGCGATCTTCAGCGCGGTCGCGATCGCGTGCGCGAGCGGATTGGTGACCACCCCATCGACCACGTCGCGGCCATCCAGGGTGCGCCGCCCCGCCCACGGCGCCCGCGCCCAGTAACCAGCCGTGCGCACCCACGTGCCCACGGCCCCGACACCCGTGACCTCGCCGATCTCCCCGTGCGCGATGAGCCGCTCAATCGCGGGTATCGCGTGAGAGCCGAAGGTCTGGAATCCCACCTGGCAACGGCGACCAGTCTCCTCGGCGACCTTCACGAGCGCGGTGTGCTCGGCGAGCGAGGCGGCCGTGGGCTTCTCGAGAAGCACGTCGACGCCCGCCTTCATGGCGGCCGATGCGAGGGGCAGGTGAGTGGGGATGGGCGTCGAGAGCACCACGATGTCCGGGCGAACCTCGGGTTCCGGTGCGGAGAGCAGGTCGCCGAGCGTGGGGAACCAGGGGGCACCGGTGCCGGCGGCGTCGGAGCCGTGCCGGGGGCCGGCAGGCCCGCCGGTCGCCGGGGCATCGCTACCGGCGAGGGGCCGCGGGTCCACCAAGGCACTCAGTCGTGCGCCGCCGCTGTCGACGAGGTCCTGGATGCGGCGCAGGTGAGAGGCACCGTGCCCGTGAATGCCCACGAGCGCAATGGAGACGGGCCGCGCCTGCGTCTCGCCTGGGAGCCGAACGGCTTCGGTCATCTCACGCTCGCTGCCTGGGCCGCGAGCGCGGCGGCCTCGCCGTGGCTCAGCGCGCGATCCACCATCACGGTGGTGAGGCCGATCTCGACCGTGCCGCCAGCCGGAATGGTCAGCGGATCCTCCCACGCGAGCGACGGTCCGGCGCCGGGGTACTCGTCGGCCCGCACGAACCACGGCAGCGGCTTGCCGTGCTGCACAGCGAGCACCGTGACGGTCGAGGTGCCGCGCCGCTGCACGAACGCCAGCCATGGCGAGCGCGAGCCGTGCGCGAGCTCCTCGCTGTCACCGTCCGCGCTCAGCACCTGGGAACGGCCTTCCAGCGGCAGGCGCCAGAACCAGCCTCCATAGCCGGCGCCGGGGCGTCCATTCGTGGCAGGAGACCCGATGGTCAGCGCGCCGTGATCCGCGCGCAGGATGGTGCGCCACGACAGCGCCCAGGCGTCGTGCCCGGGAAGCAGGTGGCCCGACAGTGTGCGGGACTCCTCGACCTGGGGGACGTCCTCCTCGTCGTACCAGCGCACCGCGTCGTAGAGGACGTGATGGTCCTCGGAGTCCACCCGCGCGCCGGCGCTCTCCTGGCGGCCGTGGTTCTGCAGCAGCGTGGGACCCACGTCGCGCACGAAGGTGCGACCTCCCCAGTAGCTGGTGCCGTTGACATCCGGCACGGCGATGGACGCACCGTAGTGGTGGCGGTGGTCGACCGGACCGGACTCCGTGACGACGGTCCCGCCGAGCGTATGCACCGGATGCAGGTAGGGCCGGCGCGCATGCACGACGGGCAGCCGCTCGCCTGTCTCGTACCGGGCGAGCGACTCACCACGCCATTCGAGGACGAGGGCCTCGCCGTCGTGACGCCACTGCGGTGCCTGCTCGACCGGCGCATCGGCCCCCGCGTCGCTCTCCGCTGGAGTGGGCGACGTGGGCGCCGCCTTCTCGTCGCCGCTGCTCGTGCCGACGGGGGCGAGGCCCCCCGCCGCGACGGACCGTGGCACCGGCCCTGTCGAGGCGCGGATCTCGAGGCGCGGGTCGAAGCGGGTGCTTGTCGAGGCGCGTCCCTCATGCTGGTCGATCACTGCGTGCAACTCCTGCCAGGCCTGCCGCCCCAGCTCGTGCTGAGGCACGGCGGCGGTCGTGAGTGTCGGGGTCGAGTACTGGGCCAGCTCGATATCGTCGAAGCCGGTCACGGAGATGTCCTTGGGCACCGCGACACCGGCCTGGTTGAGGGCGGCGAGCAGTCCGAAGGCGACCAGGTCGTTGAACGCCACGACCGCCGTCGCCCGTGCGGCGAGCACGGGATCCAGCGCGCGATACCCGGCGCCGACCGTCGCACCCCCCGACACCACCACCAGCTCGAGACCCGGCGTGGTCGCGGCGACGTCCTCAAGTCCTGCCCGGCGGCGATCGTCCGACGCGGACGGCGTGGGTCCGGACAGGTAGACCACGCGCCGGTGGCCCAGTCCCACGAGATGAGTGAGCACGGCGGCTGCGCCGGCGCGG
>Ga0207735_100178_pt1 | contig 14595 bp, 15 predicted proteins | sample TtaePargueraPR_9_FD_187280 | JGI IMG/M metagenome (GOLD analysis project Ga0207735, IMG submission 187280) | Aerobic enrichment media microbial communities from Bioluminiscent Bay, La Parguera, Puerto Rico - Tt and E2 (1) (SPAdes) | ecosystem: Environmental > Aquatic > Marine > Unclassified ... | reverse complement strand
CCGCGGGAGGTTAGACTGGTCCTTTCAGCGCGGCGCGCGCGGGCCTAGGCTCCGCCGCCGCTTCACGAATGACGGATGACTGTCCATGTACGTTCCCGAGGTTTTCCGCCTGACCGACCGCGAACGCATCGCCGAGGTGCTGCGCGCCTTCGACTTCGGCCTGCTGGTGACGGCGCCTGATGGCCTGCCGCAGGCGAGCCACCTGCCGTTTATGTATGAACCGGAAGCGGGCGAGAACGGCAGGCTGCTGGCCCACATGGCGCGGCCCAACCCGCAGTGGCGCGACTTCGAGAAGCTGGCCGTGGCGGGGCAGGAGTCGCTGGTGATTTTCCAGGGCCCGCACGCCTACATCTCGCCCAGCTGGTACGGCGAGGGACCGCCCAACGTGCCGACCTGGAACTACGTCGCCGTGCATGCCTACGGCACGCCTCGGGTGATCGAGGACGCCGGCGAGGTGCGCGCGCTTCTGGACCGCCTGGTGGCGGTGCAGGAAGCGGGGCTCGAGCCGTCCTGGTCCACCGCGGGCCTGACCCAGAAGTACCTGTCGGGGATGCAGCGCGGCCTGGTCGCCTTTGACATTCCCGTGAGCCGACTGGAAGCCAAGGCCAAGCTCAGCCAGAATAAGACCACGGCTCAGTTGAGTGCGGCGACGGCGGTGCTGGAAACCGCCGAGGCCCCGCTGGCGCGGCAGACCGGTGCCTGGATGCGCCGGGCGCTGGAAGGCAAAGCCTGAGATGACACGAGACCCCGAGAACCTATGCCCGAAACCCCGAAAGCGCAGCTGAAGAAGCAACGCAGACTCTCCGGCGCCTCGCGCTTCTGGATCGGCTTCACGCTGCTGCTGCTCGCCCTGGGCATCTACACGGCCTTGTTTCCGGGCACGCCGCCGCAGAGTGCTTTGGAGGCCCGCGCCTCCGGCTCGCGCAGTTTCGACCTTCAGGGCCATCGCGGCACCCGCGGCCTGATGCCGGAGAACAGCCTGCCGGCCTTCGAGAAGGCGCTGGCCGTCGGGGTCACCACCCTGGAGCTGGATACCGTGATGACCGCCGATGGGGTCGTGGTGGTGCATCACGACCGCCGCCTCGCGCCGCCGCGGACTCGCGATTCCTCGGGGAGCTGGATTGCCGAGGAGGGGGCGCCAGCAATCTTGACGCTGAGCGCCGAGGAGCTCGCCGCCTACGACATCGGCCGCGCCAGGCCGGAGAGCCGCTACGCCGGGCGCTGGCCCGAGCAGCAGGGACTGGACGGTGTCGCCATTCCGCCGCTGGCCGCCGTGCTGGCCCGCGCCGAAGAGCTTTCCGGCGGGGCCATCCGCTACAACATAGAGACCAAGATCTCGCCGCTGTCGCCGGAGGATTCCGCCGATCCTCAGGTCTTCGCCGAGGCGCTGCTCGCGGTCATCCGCGACGCCGGCGTCACCGGCCGCGCGGCGGTACAGTCTTTCGACTGGCGCACGCTGCAGGCGGTGCAGCGGCAGGCGCCTGAAATCGAAACGGTATACCTGACGGCGGAGCAGGACTGGCTCGACAACCTGGGGCGCGGCGATGCCGAGGCCTCGCCCTGGATCGGCGGCCTCGCCATCGACTGGGCCGAGGTCACCCTGCCGCAGGCCATCGCCCGGGCCGGCGGTGCCGTCTGGTCGCCCTACTTCCGCGACCTCACCGACGCGAACCTGAAAGAAGCGCAGCAACTCGGCCTGCGTGTCGTGCCCTGGACGGTGAACGACCCCGCCGACATGGCCTCGCTCATCGACCTCGGCGTCGACGGCCTCATCACCGACTACCCGGACCGGGCCCGCGACGTGATGGCGCAGAAGGGCCTGAGCCTGCCCGCGGCGTTCCCCGGCGAGTGATTCCCCGCTAGACTCCAGGCAAGGACTGTTGACCGGGGGGTCTCTTCAATGCGGGTTCTGCTGACCGGCGCCAATGGATTCATCGGCGCCCACCTGACCGCCGCCCTGATCTCGGCGGGCCATAAGGTCGTGGCCGCGGTCCGCAATCCTGAGGCTCTGGCGGCGCGCTTTCCCGACGTGGAGGCTATCGCCGCCGACATGAATCATGACACCACGCCGGCGGCTTGGCTGCCGCGTCTCCAAGGGGTCGACGCGGTGATCAACTGCGCCGGCGTGCTGCAGGGCGGGCGCGGCCAGGACATGGCGGCGATCCATCATCATGCACCCGCCGCCCTCTTCGACGCCTGCGTGAAGGCCGGTGTGAAGCGCGTCGTCCAGATCTCCGCCATCAGCGCCGACGACGAGGCCGGCACCGAGTACGCCCGCACCAAGAAGCAGGGCGACGATCACCTGCGCGCGCTAGATCTCGACTGGGTGGTGCTGCGGCCTTCGTTGATCTACGGAGAGGGCGCCTACGGCGGCACGGCCATGCTGCGCGCGCTCGCCGTCTTTCCCTTCGTTACTCCGATGATCGGGGAAGGTCAGCAGGTCTTCCGTCCGCTACACGTGAAGGACCTGGCGAGGACGGTGCTCGAATGCGTGACGCGGGAGGACCTGACGCACCGTACCTTAGAGCCGGTGGGGCCGAAGATCGAGACGGTGAAGGAGATTTTGGCGCAGTACCGTGCCTGGCTCGGACGTCCGCCGGCGCGGCCGCTGCGCATCCCGCTTACCTTCGTGCGCCTGCTGTGCCGCCTTGGCGATCTCTTGGGGCGCGGGCCCGTCTCCTCCACCGCCCTCGAGCAAATGGAATACGGCAACGCGGGCCGCGAGACCGGCTTCGCCGAGACCTCAGGCTTTCAGCCGGCCTCCCTGGCCGAGCGCCTGCAGGCCAGCCCGGCCCAGACCCAGGACCTCTGGCACGCGCGGCTCTATCTTCTGCGGCCGCTGGTGCGCGGGGTTCTGGTGGTCTTGTGGCTGGCTTCCGGGCTGCTCGGCCTGGCGACCCTGCCGTCTTTCGCCCTGCCGCTATTGGGCGGTCTCGGCTTTCCGGCGCCGCTCGCGACGGTTCTGGCGGTCGGCACTTCGCTGCTGGATCTGGTGATCGCCGGTCTGCTCGTTCTGAACTGGCGTCCTCGTTTGGCCGGTTTGCTGCAGCTCGTGGTGATCGCCGGCTACTCTGTCGTGCTGACGCTAATTGCGCCGGATCTCTGGGGTGACCCCTTCGGACCGCTGCTGAAGAACCTGCCGATCCTGGTGCTCGTGCTGGTGCAGATGGTGCTGGCGGAGGAGCGCTAGTGGACGCTTATCTTCCCGATGCTTATCTGGTGGCGCGCGGCCTGCACGTTTTCAGCGCCTTCATTCTCTTCGGCACCGGCCTGGGTACCGCTTTTCACATGTATGCCGCGTGTCGCAGCGGAGAAGTCGCGGCGATCGCCCGGGTCACCCGCCAGGTGGTGCTGGCCGACTGGGTCTTCACCACACCGACGGCGGTGCTCCAGCCGGCGACCGGCCTCTGGCTGGTCCATCTTGCCGGCTACGGCTTCGCCGAGTCCTGGCTGCTGGCAAGCTACCTGCTCTATGCCGTGGCGGGGGCCGCCTGGTTGGTGGTGGTGAAGCTGCAACTCGACATGCAGCGTCTGTCCGCAGAGGCACTTCGCCAAGGCACGCCGCTGCCCGAGGCCTTCCAGCGCGCCTTCCGCCTCTGGGTCCGGCTCGGCTGGACCGGCTTCACCAGCCTGATTGCCGTCTATCTCCTGATGGTGGCCAAGCCGGCGCTCTGGTGAGCGCCGGTCTTAATCTCAGCCCAGCTTGATCTCGCCGTCGATGTCGTGGCTGAGGTCCAGGCCGTCGATGGAGAGCACGGCCTTCACCTTCAGGGTCTCGGAGCCCTTCAGCTTGCCGCTTTCCAGGGCTTCGCGCACGGCGGTCTCGATCTCGCGCTGGGAGGTGACGCCGACCTTTTTCAGGAACTTGCGCAATTCCATGTTGAAGACTTCTTCGTCCATCTTTCGCCTCTCTCTCTTGCGTCAGGGGATTGCTTCGCCTTCTAGATAGCGGGCGTCATGTCCTATGGAAAGGGCTTCCATTCCGCAAACGCGGTTGCCAAGCCGGGGCCGCTGCGGAAAGCTAGGCGGCAAGGCCAGGACCCGCCAGAGGTTCCGTGAAAAACAAGGCTCAACAACGCCACGGAGGAGGATGCCGCCATGAAACTCACCCCCGAGCAGCTGGAAGTCTTCGACCGCGAAGGGTATCTCTTCCTGCCGAGCGTCTTCTCGGCCGAGGAAACCGCGCTGCTGCGCGAGGAGGCGGCCCGCGTCTACACGCTCGACCGCGAGGAGGTCTGGCGCGAGAGCTCCGGCGTGCCGCGCACGGCCTTCGCCGCCCAGACCTACAGCGAGCCTTTCCGCCGCCTCGGCCTGCACCCGCGCCTGGTGGAGCCGGTGATGCAGCTGCTGGACGGCCCGGTCTACCTGCACCAGTACAAGGTCAACGCCAAAGCAGCCTTCGATGGTGAAGTCTGGCAGTGGCACCAGGACTACGGCACCTGGGCGCGCGACGACGAGATGCCGGAGCCGCGGGCCATGAACATCTCGGTCTTCCTGGACGAGGTGACGGCGGTCAACGGCCCGCTGATGTTCATCCCGCGCAGCCACAAGCAGGGGGTGCAGCAGGCCGGCCACGACCTGGAGACCACCTCCTATCCCCTCTGGACGCTGGACCGCGCGACGGTGACGCGCCTGGCCGAGGAGGGCGGCATCGTCGCGCCGACCGGCCCGGCCGGTTCGGTGCTGCTGTTCCACGGCAACCTGGTGCACGCCAGCCCGCCCAACATCAGCCCCTGGGGCCGCACCATCGTCTACCTGAGCCTCTGCCACGTGGACAATCACATCCGCCGCTTCAAGCGTCCGGAATGGGTCGCGCACCGCGACTTCACTCCCATCGAGCCGCTGGCCGACGACTGTCTCAGTGAACTGGTCGCAGCCGGCAAGGCGGCGGAATAAGGAAGGTATCCTGTCATGAACCTGCATCATCTGCTGCGCGCGCGGGCCGCCGAGAAACGGCCGATCCGCATCGCCCTCATCGGCGCCGGCAAGTTCGGCTCCATGTTCCTGGCCCAGGCGCGCCTCACCCCCGGCTTCCACGTCGCGATCATCGCCGACTTGAACGTGGAGAAGGCGCGGGAGTCCCTGAAGACGACCGGCTGGTCTGAAGAGCAGTATGCGGCGGCGGACCTCGGCGAGGCGCTGAAGCGGGGCAGCACCTGGGTGACCGACGACAGCGCGGCGGTCTTCGCCGCGGACGAGGTCGAGGTGGTGATCGACGCCACCGGTCATCCGCCCGCCGGCATCCGCCACGCCCGCTTGGCGCGGCGGGCCGGCAAGCACATGGTGATGGTGAACGTGGAGGCCGACGCCCTGGCCGGTCCGCTGCTGGCGGCCGAGGCGGCGGAGGCGGGCCTTGTCTACAGCCTCGCCTACGGCGACCAGCCGGCGCTCATCGCCGAAATGGTTGACTGGGCGAGGTCCTGCGGCTTCCCGGTGATCGCCGCCGGCAAGGGCACCAAGTACCTGCCGAGCTACCACGAGCTGACACCCGACGATGTCTGGGACCACTACGGCATCACCGCGGAGGAGGCCGCCAAGGGCGGCATGAACGCGCAGATGTTCAATTCCTTCATGGACGGCACCAAGTCCGCCATCGAAATGGCGGCGGTCGCCAACGCCTGCGGCCTGACGCCGGCGCGCGATGGCCTGGAGTTCCCGCCGGTTTCCTGCGACGAGCTGGCCGAGGTGCTGAAACCGCGCGGCGAGGGCGGTGTGCTGGCGCACAAGGGCCAGGTCGAGGTCATTTCCAGCCTGGAGCGCGACGGCCGCGCCATCGAGCGCGACCTGCGCTGGGGCGTCTACGTGGTCTTCGAGGCACCGACCGACTACGCCCGGCGCTGTTTCCGCGAGTACGGCCTGGCGACGGATTCCAGCGGGCGCTACGCCGCCATGTACAAGCCCTATCACCTGATCGGCCTGGAGCTCGGCATCTCCGTCGCCCACGCCGCGCTGCACGGCCAGGCGACCGGCACGGCGCGCGACTGGCGTGGCGACGTGGTGGCGACCGCCAAGCGGGACCTCAAGGCCGGCGAGACTTTGGACGGCGAGGGTGGCTACACGGTCTGGGGCCGGCTCTGCCCGGCCGCAGACTCTCTCTCCGGCGGCTACCTGCCGCTCGGCCTGGCGCAGGGGGTGAAGCTGGCGCGCCCGGTGGCCAAGGGCAAGCGGCTCACCTGGAAGGACGTGGAGATCGACGCCAACGACGCGACGGTCGCCTGCCGCCGCGAGATGGAGCAGCGTTTCGCCGCCGGCCTCGGGGCCGCCGCCGAGTAGCGCCGCTTCGCGCCTGATTTCCGAAGGTTTTTTCTCCTGCGTCTTGTGGCAATTGCCACCGTTTCGCTGACGCAGCCGCGCGACACTGGCGGTGCGTCCGGAACCATCCGGACCGCTCCGGTGTTGGCTCCTCATGATGGAAATCCATCGGTCGCTGCACTGGGGCCGAGGAAAAGGAGGCGCCAGCCATGCGCAAGACCACATCACGCTCCGACGTCCGCCGCCGCTTCGCGGCCCCGGCCGCCTTCCTGTCCCTGGCCGCCACGCTGGTCTTCTTCGGTCAGCCCGCCGCGGCACAGCCCGCCACCTGCGGCGCCCGCGACGCGCTTCTTGAACGGCTTTCCGCGCGCTTCGAGGAGCAGCCGGTCAGCCTCGGCGTCACCGCCACCGGCAGCCTGCTGGAGGTGCTGGCCAGCCCCTCCGGGTCCTGGACCATCATTGTCACCATCCCCAACGGTCCGACCTGTCTGGTGAGTTCCGGCGAGGGCTGGCGCTCGGCGCCGCTGCAGCTTGCAGAGGAACCTGCCGTCTGACGTTTAAGCGTCCCTCCCCTAGGCCGCCGTCTCGAAGGCGGTGACCGAGCGGGCGAGGCCGTCGAAGAGGTCGAGCATCAGCCCGCGCCAGATCCTGATATCGCTATCGTCCGGGCCAAGCACGTCCACGTCGCAGGCCGAGCGCATCATCTGGAATTCTCCAAAAACGAGGTAGTCAGCATAGGCCGGACGTTCGCCGCAGAGAAAAGTCGTCTCCGACAGTCTCTGGCGCAGCGGCTCCAGCACCGGGCCCAGCGCCTCCAGTAGGGCCGCGCGACGCACGGCGAGCTGTTCCATGGTCATGCCGAACTTTGCCTCCCGGGTCCGCCGGTAATAGGCGCGGTCGTCGGGATGTACCACCGCCAGCATGTAGGGCGCCACGATCGGCGACAGCGCCTTCTGCAGGCTGTGATCCACCCAGTGATTGACCAGGCGTGACAGCGCGCGGCCGCCCGGCCCGTCGAACAGGCTGGGCGCGTCGGGGTAGTTGTCCTCCAGATAGCAGGCGATGGCCCAGCTGTCGGCGACCACGCTGTCGCCGTCGACCAGCACCGGCACCTTGTTCTGGCCGCTGAAGGCCACCTGCTCAGCTTCGGTGAACTTTATCGCGCGCACTTCCGGCGTCAGGCCCTTGTGGGCCAGCGCCAGGCGCGCCCGCCAGCAGAAGGGGCTGGGACGGCGGTCGTCGGCGCAGAGCCTCTCGTAGAGAATCAGTGGCATGGCGGTCCTCGCCTGGGGCCGGGAGGATATGGTGACCGAGGGGGCGGGCTCTGCCAAGCCCCGGCCGCGGTAGGTGACTGAACGCCGACTGGCGGCAGCGATTGTTAGCAGACAATGCACCGCTTGGCGGCCTGTTGTGGGCTGCGATATGCTTCAACCGCTTGCGGCGGATGTCTCCGTCACAGTCTTCAAGACCTGCTTCATCCTGCAATGCCAGCGGAAGGGCACCTCCGCCCATGCGCAGTCCGGCGCCCTTAAACGAATCCTCGGTGAACCTCCCCGGAATCAACCTGGGCCTCTACGTCGCCACGGTGCTGTTCTGGGGCACGACCTGGATCGCCATGAAATACCAGGTGGGGCCGGTGGCGCCGGAGCTCTCGGTCGCTTACCGCTTCACCATCGCGGCTAGCGTGGTCGTCCTCTGGGCGCTAGCCGCGCGCCAGCGGCTGCGCTTTCCCCTGCGGGCCCACCTGCTGCTGGCGGCGATGGGCCTCTGCATGTTCTCCTTCAACTTCTATTTCTTCTACCAGGCGGCGGCCTTCGTTACTTCCGGGCTGCTGGCGGTGATCTTTTCGATGACGGTGGTGCTGAACATCGTCAACGGCCGCATTTTGCTGGGGCGCCGCGCGGCGCCCCGCACCCTGGCCGGCGCCATCCTCGGCGTCGCCGGGATTCTGGTGCTGTTCTGGCCGGAGGTGCGCGGCATCGACCTGGCGGGGATCGCGGCCGACGAGGGCAGCCTCGGCCTGCTGCTGGCGCTCGCCGGGACGTTCTGCTTCTCCCTCGGCAACATCGCCTCGGCGCGCGCCCAGATGCAGGGCCTGCCGGTCCTGTCCTGCAATGCCTGGGGCATGGCCTACGGCGCCGTCATCATGTACGCCCTGGCGCTGCTCGGCGGCGCGCCCTTCGTCTTCGATACGCGGGTGACCTATGTCAGCGGACTGCTCTATCTCGCCATCTGCGGCTCGGTGCTGGCGTTCGGCGCCTACCTGACGCTGCTGGGCCGCATCGGCGCCGACCGCGCGGCCTACGCGACGGTACTGTTCCCGCTGGTGGCCCTGGCGATTTCCACGGTGGTGGAAGACTATCATTGGACGCCGCTGGCGATCACCGGCGTCGCCCTGGTGCTGGCCGGCAACCTGCTGGTGCTGCTGCGTCCGCCCGCGCCGGCCCCGCAGGCTGCCGGCGATTAGAGGAGAAGGATAAATGACGGGGACCCTTCTGGTGACCGGCGGCGGACGCGGCATCGGCGCCGCGGTGGCGCGGCTCGGCGCGGCGGCCGGCTACGCCGTCTGCGTGAACTATCGCAGCGACAAGGCGGCCGCCGAGGCGGTGGCCGGCGCGATCGAAGCGGCCGGCGGCCACGCCCTGGCGGTACAGGCCGACGTCGCCCGCGAGGAGGACGTGGAACGGCTTTTCACCACCCTCGACGCGGAGCTGCCGCCGCTCGCGGCCCTGGTGAACAACGCGGCCGTCTGCGGCCAGGTCAGCCGGCTGGAAGAGGCTTCCACGGAAACACTGCGCGGCGTGCTGGATCTGAACGTGCTGGGCGTCCTCTGGTGCTGCCAGGCAGCGGTGCGCCGCATGGCCCGGCGCTACGGCGGCGGGGGCGGTGCCATCGTCAACCTCTCCTCGGGGGCGGCGACCATCGGCAGCCCCGGCGAGTACGTCTGGTACGCCGCCTCCAAGGGCGCGGTCGACAGCCTGACCCTGGGGCTGGCCAAGGAGAACGCCCGCGAGGGCATCCGCGTGAACGCGGTGGCGCCCGGTTTCGTGCGCACGGAGATCCATGCCGCTTCCGGCATGCCCGACCGCCTGGAGACCGTCGCCCCGACCATGCCCATCGGCCGTGCCGCCGAGCCGGAGGAGATCGCGGAGGCGGTGATCTGGCTGCTGGGCGACAAGGCCTCCTACACCACCGGCGCGGTGTTGCGGGTGGCCGGCGGGCGCTAGGGAGATCGCCGGGGACCACGCAAAAGCGCCGCTTTCCCTGCGCCCGGCTTTGCCGTAAACAACGGCGCCATGGGGCAGGGTTCCGACACAGAGGCAGGGCCGCCGGAGGGGCCGATCACGGCCTACCGCGCATTGCGGCAGGACGGCGCGCTGCGCCACGACGCCGGTCAGCTGCTGGCGGCGGAGAAGCTGCAGTCGCTGCACAACGCCCTGCGGGGCTACCGGCCGGCTGGCGGGGGCGGCGGCTGGAAGGCGCGGCTCGGCCTGGCCCGGCGCCGCGAAACCCCGCCGCAGGGCCTCTACATCTTCGGCGGTGTCGGCACCGGCAAGTCCATGCTGATGGACCTCTTCTTCGATACCGCTCCACTGGAAAAGAAGCGCCGCGTCCACTTCCACGCCTTCATGCAGGAAGTCCAGGACCGGCTGCATGCCTGGCGCCAGGACCCCGCCAACAAGGGCAAGGCGGATCCCCTGCCGGTGATCGCCGCGGAACTGGCGGAAGAGGCCTGGCTCTTGTGCTTCGACGAGTTCCACGTGGTCAACATCGCCGACGCCATGATCCTGGGCCGCCTCTTCGAGACACTCTTCGACAGGGGCGTGGTGGTGGTCGCCACCTCCAACTGGCCGCCGGACCGGCTGTATGAGGGCGGCCTGCAGCGCGAGCGCTTCCTGCCGTTCATCGAGCTGGTGAAGGCGCGCCTCGACGTGCTGGAACTGGACAGCGGCGTCGACTACCGCCTGCAGCGGCTGAAGGACATCACCGTCTACCACGCGCCGCTGGGCCCGCGCGCCGAGGCGGCCCTGGACAAGGCCTTCGCCGAGCTGACCGAGGGCGCCGCGGCGGCGCCCGACAGCGTGGTCTACAAGGGCCGAGAGATTCCCGTACCGCTGGCCGCGCGCGGGGTGGCCCGCTTCTCCTTCGCCGATCTCTGCGAGCGGCCGCTGGGCCCCGGCGACTACCTCGCCATCGCCGGGCTGTACCACACCCTGGTGCTCTCCGGCGTCCCGCAGCTCTCGGGCGACAAGCGCAACGAGGCGCGCCGCTTCATGACCCTGATCGACGCGCTCTACGAGCACCGGGTGAAGCTCGTGGTCTCCGCCGAGGCGCCGCCCGAGCGGCTCTATCCCAGCGGCGACGGCGCCGTCGAGTTCCAGCGCACGGTCAGCCGGCTGCAGGAAATGCGCTCGGCCGACTACATGGACAAGGCCCATATGACGTAACGCGGCAAAATTCCGCGAGTGAATTTCGCGTCTGCGAGAATCCTGTGCCTGTCGCCTTGCTCCGGCTGCTGAATCGCGCTAGGAAACGCGGCAATGCCGCAGCGCAAACAAGAACGGCGATCGCGGCGACAAGGGTTCTGACGGGAGCCTTGGCGACGGGGCTTCCATATTTCGTGACCGCTCACACCGATGGGGGAAACAAGACATATGGCTCGCAACAAGATCGCGCTGGTCGGCGCCGGCAATATCGGCGGCACCCTGGCGCTGCTCGCCGGCCTGAAGGAACTGGGCGACGTCGTCCTCTTCGACATCATCGACGGCGTGCCCCAGGGCAAGGCCCTGGATCTGGCGGAGTCCACCCCGGTCGAGGCCTTTGACGCGAAGTTCGCGGGCGCCAGCAGCTATGCGGCGATCAAGGGCGCCGACGTGGTCATCGTCACCGCCGGCGTCGCCCGCAAGCCGGGCATGAGCCGCGACGACCTGCTGGCCATCAACATCAAGGTGATGAACGCGGTCGGCGAGGGCATCAAGAAGAACTGCCCCAACGCCTTCGTGATCTGCATCACCAACCCGCTGGACGCCATGGTCTGGGTGCTGCAGCAGGCCAGCGGCCTGCCCGCCCACAAGGTGGTGGGCATGGCCGGCGTGCTGGATTCGGCGCGCTTCCGTTACTTCCTGGCCGAGGAGATGAACGTCTCGGTCGAGGACGTCAGCGCCTTCGTGCTGGGCGGCCACGGCGACACCATGGTGCCGATGGTGCGCTACTCCACCGTCGCCGGCATTCCCCTGCCGGACCTCATCAAGATGGGCTGGCTGTCCAAGAAGCGCCTCGACGAGATCGTCCAGCGGACGCGCGACGGCGGTGCCGAGATCGTCGGCCTGCTGAAGACCGGCTCGGCCTTCTACGCCCCGGCCTCCTCGGCGATCCTCATGGCCGAGTCCTACCTGAAGGACAAGAAGCGGGTGCTGCCCTGCGCGGCCTACCTGACCGGCCAGTACGGCGTGAAGAACCTCTACGTCGGCGTGCCGGTGGTGCTGGGCGCCAAGGGCGTGGAGCGCATCGTCGAGCTGGACCTCAGCAAGGCCGAGCAGAAGATGCTCGACAAGTCGGTCGGCGCCGTCTCCGGCCTGGTCGACACCTGCAAGGGCATGATGAAGGAAGCCGGCGGCAAGGGCGCCGCCAAGAAGACGTCAACTAAAAAGACCACTAAGAAAGCAGCCAAGAAGAAGTAGTTAGGAATCAAGCGGTCTTTCGCGACTGGATTGAAATAAAGCCCAGAACTGGGCCGAATTTCGGACCGAAAAACGGCTCTTTTCAAGGCCTTCGCCAGGTTGCGCTGAGGGTGTGGGGTGTTAAGGTAGCGCGGGTCCCGGACAACGCTCGAACACAGCGATCCCGGCGGTTATGCCGGTCCGCAGAGGGGTCCGGCGGAGACGCCGGAGGGTCGCGCAGCGACGGCGCGGGTTTCACGCAAATACAGAACGAACACTTGAGGAATGCCCTGTCCGGTATGCCTGATCTTCACCAACCAAACTGAAGCGACGGTCAATGAACATCCATGAGTATCAGGCCAAGAGCCTGTTGGCGAAGTACGGCGTAGCAGTGCCCCGGGGCGCTGTTGCATTTACGCCGGAGGAGGCCGAGAGCGCCGCGCGCGATCTGGGCGGGTCCCTCTGGGTCGTGAAATCGCAGATCCACGCGGGCGGCCGCGGGGCGGGGCGTTTCCAGGACGATCCCGACGGCGCGGGCGGCGTGCGCGTCGTGAAGTCCGTCGAGGACGTGAAGGCCAATGCCGGCAAGATGCTGGGCCACACCCTGGTGACCAAGCAGACCGGCCCGGCGGGCAAGGAGGTCAAGCGCCTCTACATCGAGGAAGGCTGCGATATCGCGCGGGAGCTCTACCTCGGCATGCTGATCGACCGGGCGACGAGCTGCGTCACCCTCATGGCCTCCACCGAGGGCGGTATGGAGATCGAAGAGGTCGCCGCGGCCCATCCGGAGAAGATTCTGAAGCTGGTCATCGATCCGGCCATCGGTTTCATGCCCTTCTACGGCCGCAAGATCGCCTTTGGCCTGGGCCTGGAAGGCAAGCAGGTCAGCGCGGCTGTGAAGTTCATGACCGCCATGTACAACGCCTTCGTCGCGCTGGATGCCTCGATTGTCGAGATCAACCCGCTGGTGGTGACCGGCGCGGGCGAGGTCATCGCCCTCGATGCCAAGATGAACTTCGACGACAACGCGCTGTTCCGCCACAAGGACGTGGCCGAGATGCGCGACGAGGACGAAGAGGACCCGATGGAGCTGGAGGCCGCCCAGCACGAGCTGAACTACATCAAGCTCGATGGCCAGGTCGGCTGCATGGTCAACGGCGCGGGCCTCGCCATGGCCACCATGGACATCATCAAGCTGTATGGCGGCGAGCCGGCCAACTTCCTGGACGTCGGCGGCGGTGCGACCAAGGAGCGGGTGACCGCGGCCTTCAAGATCATCCTGTCCGATCCCAACGTGGAGGGCATCCTGGTCAACATCTTCGGCGGCATCATGCGTTGCGACGTGATCGCCGAGGGTGTCGTGGCGGCGGCCAAGGAGGTCGAGCTGCACGTGCCCCTGGTGGTGCGCCTGGAAGGAACCAACGTGGAATTGGGCAAGAAGATCCTGGCCGAATCCGGCCTGCCGATCGTCTCTGCCGACAATCTGGCCGACGCCGCCGAAAAGGTGGTCAAGGCCGTGCGGGAGGCTGCCTAATGTCTGTCATGGTCGATAAGAACACCAAGGTCATCTGCCAGGGTTTCACCGGCGCGCAGGGCACCTTCCACTCCGAGCAGGCCATCGCCTACGGCACCAAGATGGTCGGTGGCGTGACCCCCGGCAAGGGCGGCACCACGCACCTGGACCTGCCGGTCTTCGACACGGTGGCGGACGCGGTTGAAAAGACCGGGGCGAATGCCAGCGTCATCTACGTGCCGCCGCCCTTCGCGGCCGACGCGATCCTGGAGGCCATCGACGCCGAGGTCGAGCTGATCGTCTGCATCACCGAGGGCATCCCGGTGCTCGACATGGTGAAGGTCAAGCGCGCCCTGGCCGGGGCTCCTTCGCGGCTCATCGGGCCGAACTGCCCGGGCATCATCACCCCCGACGAGTGCAAGATCGGCATCATGCCCGGCCACATCCACTCGGCCGGCCGGATCGGGGTTGTGTCGCGCTCCGGCACGCTTACCTATGAGGCCGTGGCCCAGACCACGGCGGCGGGCCTGGGTCAGACCACCTGCGTGGGGATCGGCGGTGATCCGGTGAACGGGACGAACTTCATCGATTGCCTCGATGCCTTCCTTGCCGACCCCAAGACCGAGGGTATCATCATGATCGGAGAGATCGGTGGTACCGCCGAGGAGGAAGCGGCAGAATTCTACAAGGCGTCAAAGGTTAAGAAACCTATCTGTGGTTTCATTGCCGGGGTTACGGCGCCTCCGGGCCGCCGCATGGGTCATGCCGGGGCGATCATCGCCGGCGGCAAGGGCGGTGCAGGCGACAAGATTGAGGCGTTGAAGTCGGCCGGATTCCTCGTTGCGGACTCGCCGGCCAGTCTAGGTTCGACCATGCTGCAAGCCATGGGTTAGCAGCGCTATTACGCGGAAGGCGGCCTGGGGTCGGGTTCGCCCGGCCCAGGCCGGGAAAGGCCATGACGATCTATTCGGAATCCCAGGCGGCGAAGCTTGCGGATCTCTACCATAAGTTCAATCAAGACCCCGGGTCTTTGGATGAACAGTGGAGGGGGTTCTTCACCGACCTGGATGACGAAGCCAAAGCGATCATCGAGAAGCTGAACGGCGGCGCCCCTGGCGCCGCCGAAGCCGTTGCTGCGGTGGCACCCGCCGCCGCTGTCGCGGCCGGCGC
>Ga0207735_100177_pt1 | contig 14648 bp, 14 predicted proteins | sample TtaePargueraPR_9_FD_187280 | JGI IMG/M metagenome (GOLD analysis project Ga0207735, IMG submission 187280) | Aerobic enrichment media microbial communities from Bioluminiscent Bay, La Parguera, Puerto Rico - Tt and E2 (1) (SPAdes) | ecosystem: Environmental > Aquatic > Marine > Unclassified ... | reverse complement strand
GAAGCCGTCGAGGAGCGCGAGGGTCCCGATCACGGGCCTCCTTCGGTGAGCGGAGAGCGCACCTATTAGACGAAAGGCCAACAATCGCTGTCAAACCGCGGTGCGCCTCTCCACACACGAGGGTCCGTCCGGGCCCGTTCCTGTGCAACCTCGGCGCCGTGGAGCGGCTGTGTGTGGAGGGGTGCACATCCTGTGTGGAGAGGTGCACCCGGGCGCGGCAGGCCCGTGGCGCGAGCCCCAGGGAGGACGGGCCCGCGCCACGGGGGACAGGAGACATCAGCTGACCGAGGTGAGCTCCTCGTGCGCGGCCGCGCGGACCGCCTCGTGCGCGTCGGCCGCCGTGCGCGCGGCCAGGGCCAGCGTCGCCAGGTCGCGGCACTCCGCGAGCGTGTGCAGCGACAGCGCGAAGCGCACGGCCGGCACCTTCTTCGGGGCCATGGACAGGCTCGACACCCCGAGCCCCGTGAGCACCAGCGCGAGCAGCGGGTCGCCCGCGGACTCGCCGCAGACCCCGACCGGCTTGCCGGTCGCCTCCCCGCCCGCGCACGCGGCCGCGACCACGTCCAGCACGCCCGGCTGCCACGGGTCGAGCAGGTCGGACAGCTCGCCCTCCATGCGGTCGGCGGCCATCGTGTACTGCGCCAGATCGTTGGTGCCGAGCGAGCCGAAGTCGACCTCGGCGAGCACGTGGCGCGACCGCAGCGCCGCGGCCGGCACCTCGATCATCACGCCCGACTTGGGCAGCCCGGCCGCGCGCACGCGCGCGGCGAACCACTCCGCCTCCTCCGCGGTGGCGACCATCGGCGCCATCACCCGCACGTCCGCGCCCGTGTCGCGCGCCGCGATCGCGAGGGCCTCGAGCTGCGAGTCGATGAGCTCCGGCTTCGCCTGGCACAGCCGCAGGCCGCGGCGGCCGAGCGCGGGGTTCTCCTCCTCGCCCAGGTTCGCGAACGCGAGCGGCTTGTCCGCCCCGGCGTCGAGCGTGCGCACCACCACCCGGCGCCCGGGGAACGGGGCGAGCACCTGGCGGTACACCTCGGCCTGCTCGTCGACCGAGGGCAGCGCCTGCGCGGAGAGGTAGAGGAACTCCGTGCGGAACAGCCCGACGCCCTCGAGGTCCTGGGCGCCCGCGGCCACCGCATCGTCCACCCCGCCGATGTTGGCGAGCAGGGCGACGGCGTGCCCGTCGGCCGTGCGGCCGGGCCCGGAGACCCGCGCGAGCGCGGCGGCCCGGCGCTCGCGGTGCTCGCGCTGCGCCTCGATGAGCGCCATGTCGGGGTCGACCGTGACCTCGCCCGAGTCGCCGTCGACGGCGACCGTGGTGCCGGGCGCGATGTCGGTCGCGCCGTGCACCTGGACCGCGGCGGGGATGCCCATCTGCGCGGCGAGGATCGCGGTGTGCGATGTGCGCCCGCCGGCGGCGGTGACGATCGCGACCACGTGCTCGCGGTCGAGGGTGGCGGTGTCGGCCGGCGCGAGGTCGTGCGCGATCACCACGGTGGGGCCGGTGAGCGTCGGCACGCCCGGGGCGGGCACGCCCAGCACGTGCGCCACGGCGCGCGAGCCCACGTCGCGCAGGTCGGTGACGCGCTCGGCGAAGTAGCCGCCGAGGGCCTCGAACTGCGCGGCGTACTCGTCGACCGCGGCGGCGATCGCGGTAGCCGGTCCGGCGCCGCCGCCCACCTGCTTCGCGGCCGCCTTCGCGAGGCCCTTGTCGCGGGCGATCATCGCGGTGGCCTTGAGGATGGGCGCCGCGTGCTCGTCCGCGGCCGCGGACTTGGCATCGAGGTCCGCCGCGACCGCGGCGAGCGCCGAGCTCACCTGGGCGGTGGCGGCCTCGGCATCGGCGGGTGCGGGCTCGTCGGCCGGCGGCCGGACCGGCGGCGCGACCTGCACCACCGGCCCCGCGGCCGTCCCGGGGCTGACGCCCACGCCCGTGAGGGTGTCGCCGGACATGTCAGCCCTCCTCGGCGTCCAGGTCCCGCGACAGGAGGGCGACCAGGCCGTCGAGCGCGGCGTCCGCGCCGTCGCCGTCGGCGGTGAGGACCACCTCCTCGCCGTGCTTGGCGCCGAGGGCCATCACGCCCAGGATGCTGGTCGCGTCGACCGGGTCCTCGCCGGCGCGGCCGATCTCGACGTCCAGGCCCGTGCCCTGGGACGCCTCCACGAAGAGGGCGGCGGGGCGGGCGTGGAGCCCGACGGACGATGCGATGGTGACGGTGCGCTGTGCCATGACTATCTCCTTGTTCAGACGGTGGCGACCGCGTCGACGGTCGCGAGCTTGCGGTCGCGGGACTTGAGGACGAGCACGATCGCGGTCATGAGCGCGACGCCGGCGGCGAGCGCGACCAGGAACCACAGGAAGCCGCCCATGAGGGGCAGGACCCAGATGCCGCCGTGCGGGGCGCGCAGCGTGACGCCGAACACCATGACCAGGCCGCCGGTGAGCGCCGAGCCGACCACGGACGAGGCGATCACGCGGACCGGGTCGGCCGCCGCGAAGGGGATCGCGCCCTCCGAGATGAACGAGGCGCCCAGCAGCCACGCGGCCTTGCCGTTCTCGCGCTCGGGCTCCGAGAAGAGCTTCGGGCGCAGCGTGGTGGCGAGCGCCATCGCGAGCGGGGCGACCATGCCCGCGGCCATGATGGCCGCCATGATCGTGAGCGCGGGGGCGTCGGCGGCGGTGCCGGCCGCGGCCAGTCCCGCGGTGCCGAAGAAGTAGGCCACCTTGTTGACCGGGCCTCCCAGGTCGAAGCCCATCATCGCGCCCAGGACGAGGCCGAGCACGAAGGCCGAGCCGCCCTGCAGGCCGGTGAGCCAGTCGTTGAGGCCGTCCGACAGCGCCTTGATGGGCGAGCCGAGCAGGGTGATGAACAGGCCCATCGTGATGAGGCTCGACAGCAGCGGGATCACCACCACGGGCATCACGCCGCGCACGCCCTTGTGGACCTTCCACGAGGCGACCCACTTCGCGGTGAGGCCGCCGAGGATGCCGGTGACGATGCCGCCCAGGAAGCCCGCGCCCATGGTCGCGGCGATCGAGCCGCCCACGATGCCGGGCACCAGGCCGGGCCGGTCCGCGATCGCGAAGGCGATGAAGCCCGACAGGATCGGCACCAGGAACCCGAAGGCCGCGCCGCCGATCACGAACAGCAGCGCCGCCCACGCCGTCAGCGACGTGACGTCGAAGTTCTGCGCGATGTTGTACGCGTCGTCGGACGTGAGGTTGTAGTTCACGATCTCGATCGCGCCGTTCTCGCCGAGCGCGACCTGCGCCAGCATGAACGACAGCGCGATCAGGATGCCGCCCGCCGCGACGAACGGGATCATGTAGCTCACGCCGGTCATCAGCCACTGGCGGATCTGCGTGCCGAGGCCCGCCTTCTTGTCCACCTTGCTGGCGAGGCCGGCCGATGCGGCGGCCGGGGCCGCGGTGGTCGCGGCGGCGGGGTTGGTGCGCCATTCGGACGCCTTCGCGGCGGCCTGCGAGATCAGCGCCGGGCCGTCGGAGATGGCCTTCTTGACCCCCACGTCGACGATCGGCTTGCCGGCGAAACGCTCGGCGTCGCGGACCTCGACGTCGTGCGCGAAGATCACCGCGTCTGCCGCGGCGATCTGCTCCGCGCTGAGCGGCGTCGCGCCCGCCGAGCCCTGCGTCTCGACCGCCATCGTGTGGCCCGCGTCCTTGGCGGCCCGCTCGAGCGCCTCGGCGGCCATGTAGGTGTGGGCGATGCCGGTCGGGCAGCTCGTCACGCCCACCAGGGTGAGGGACGATGCGGCGGCCGGCTCGGGCTCCGGCGCCGCCTCGGGTGCGGCGGCGGGGGTGGCCTCGGCCTTTGGCGCGGCGGGCTCGATGTCGCCGACCTCGGCCTCGACGATCGCGACCACCTGGGCCTGCGTCGTCGCCTCCGCGAGCGCCTCCTTGAAGTCGGGCTTCATGAGCGCCTTCGCGAGCTTGGGCAGCACCTGCATGTGGGCGTCGGACGCGCCCTCGGGGGCGGCGATGAGGAAGACCAGCGACGCGGGCCCGTCCTTGGCGCCCCAGTCGATGCCGTCCGCGCGGCCGAACGCCAGGGTGGGCTCGGTGATGGCCGCGGACCGGGCGTGGGGGATGGCGATGCCGCCGGGAAGCCCGGTGGCCATCGTCTCCTCGCGCTTGCGCACGTCGGCGAGGAACGCCTCGAGGTCCGTGCAGCGGCCGGTCGCGACCAGGGTCTCCGCCAGCGCGCGCGTGGCGTCGTGGCGGTCGGTCGCGCCCAGCTCGAGCACGACCTGCTGCTCTGCGATGAGTGACATGGGGGGTGTTCCTTTCTCGAGGGTCAGCGCTGACCCAGTGCCAGTGCGGCGGGGGGTGTGTGCGTGAGATCCACGGGGATGCCGTGGAGGTCGGCGCGGGTGGGGACGCGGGTCCCGGGGAGGGTGACGGCGGCGGCGCCCCAGGCGACGCCCTCGGCGAGCGCATCGGCGGGCCGCAGGGATCGGGACAGCCCGTTGACCATCCCGGCGACCATGCAGTCGCCGGCGCCGACGGTCGACACCGCGGCGACGATGGTCGCGCGGGCGTGCGCGACCTCGTCGGCCGTGACGAGCAGCGCGCCGTCGGCGCCCAGGCTCACCGCGACGGTGCCGATGCCGGACGCCACCAGCTCGTCGGCGGCCGCCCGCACGTCCCCGAGGGTCGGGAGCGGGTGGCCGACCAGCTCGGCGAGCTCCTCATGGTTGGGCTTGACGAGGTCCGGGACCGCTGCGACCGCGGCGGCGAGCGGGGCGCCCGAGCTGTCGATCGCGACCCGCACGCCGACGGCCCGGGCACGCTCGACCAGCCGCGCGTAGAGGTCGACCGGAGCGCCGGGCGGCAGGCTGCCGCAGCCCACCACCCACGTGGCGCCGGCGATCGCGTCGCCGGTGGCGTCGAGCAGCGCGTCCACCTCGGCGGGGGACAGCGCGGGGCCGGGCTCGTTGAGCTTGGTGGTGGTGCCCTCGGGCTCGAGCACCGAGATGTTCATGCGGACGGCCCCGGCGATCGGCACGACGCGGCTCGGGACGCCGGCGTCGGCCAGCAGCCCCTCGAGGAGGCGGCCCTCGGGGCCGCCGGAGGGGAGCACGGCGACCGCCTCGCCGCCCTGTGCCGTGATCGCGCGGGCGACGTTGAGGCCCTTGCCGCCGGCGTCGACGCGGACCTCGGTCGCGCGGTGGACCTCGCCGCGGCGCAGCGCGTCGATGGTGACCGCGCGGTCGACGCTCGGGTTGGGGGTCAGCGTGACGATCATGCGGTCACCACCTCGGGTCCGGCGGCGCGCAGCTCCTCGGCCACGTCGTCCGCGAGATCGGCGTCGGTCACGACCAGGTCCACGTCGGCCAGGTCGGCGAAGCGGTGGAGGTGGTCGTCGCCGGCCTTGGACGAGTCGGTGGCGACCACCACGCGTCGCGCCGCCGCGACCATCGCGCGCTTGGCCTGCGCCTCGGCCTGGTCGGGTGTGGTGAGGCCGCGCGCGGCGGAGATGCCGTTGGTGCCCATCACCGCGACGTCGACCACCACGCCGGCGAGCGCGGCGCCCGCCCAGTCACCGACCGCGGCGGCGGTGACGCCGCGGACCCGGCCGCCGACCAGGTAGAGGTCGATGCCGGGGCGCCCGGCGAGCGCCGCCGCGGCGGGGATCGAGTTGGTGATGACGGTGAGGTCGGTGTCGACCGGGAGCAGGTCGACCAGCGCCTGCGTGGTCGAGCCCGCGTCGAGCAGCACGGTGGCGCCGGCGGGCAGCTCCTGGAGCACCCGGGCCGCGATGCGGCGCTTGACGTCGGTGCGCTGAGAGGACCGCGAGGCGAGCGTCGGCTCGGCCTCGAGGCGCTCGACCGGGATCGCGCCGCCGTGGACGCGGCGCAGCGAGCCGCGCTGCTCGAGCGCGGTGAGGTCGCGGCGGATGGTCTCCGGGGTGACGGCGAGCGTCTCGGCCAGCGAGGCCACCTCGACCCGCCCCGCGGCGCGCGCCTCCGCCAGGATGCGCTGCTGTCGCTCCGTCGCGTACATGAGACTCCTTCGTCCGGATTCCCACAGAAAACCACAGAACCAAAGCGAAAGCAACAGGAACGGGCAAACTCGGATCGCGCATCGTCCCGCGCGCCGGTCCGTGGAACACCGGAACGGGCTGCCGCGTTGGCGGGGTGAACGGCCTGTCGTGGTGCTTCCGCGCCTGGATACACTGGGCCGGTCACCCAACGAGGAGGAACCGTGGCAAGTCCGGTGTTCAGCAACGCCAAGGAGTTCAAGCCCGACCCGCTGCTCGCGCAGCCGTCGGCCACCGATCTCCAGCGCCAGTACGACGCCCCGGCGGGCACGCCGGGCTACGTCGACGACGACCGCATGTCCTACCAGGGGGTTGTCAACAAGACCGCGGGCCTCGCGATCCTGACGATCGCCGCGGGTGCCTTCGGGTACACCATGGGCAACCTGATGATCGCCCTGATCGGCGGCGTCGCGGCCTTCGTGCTGGGCCTGATCCTCGCGTTCCAGCGTCACCCGAACCCCGTGCTGATCGGCGTCTACGCCATCGCCGAGGGCTTCTTCCTGGGTGCGATCACCATCTGGATCGAGACGGCCTACAACGCGCCGGGTGCGGGCCTGCAGGCGCTGGGCGCCACCGCGGTCACGCTGCTCGTGTGCCTGTGGCTGTACCGCTCGGGGCGCGTGCGCTACACGAGCAAGCTCAACAAGGTCTTCATGATCGGCGCGATCTCCTACCTGGTGTTCAGCCTGATCAACGTCGGCTACATGATCTTCTCCGACTCGAACTCGGGCTTCGGCCTGCGTACCGACGTCGAGCTGTTCGGCATCCCGCTGGGCGTGATCATCGGCATCGTGGCGGTGCTGCTCGCGAGCATCTCGCTGATCGGCGACTTCGACTACATCGAGAACGGCGTCAAGCGCGGCGTCGAGAAGCGCACCGAGTGGCGGGCCGCGTTCGGCCTCATCGTCACGCTGGTCTGGCTGTACCTCGAGTTCGTGCGACTCATCGCGATCTTCTCGGGTCGCGACTAGCCGCCGGCGCGAAGGGCCCCTCACCCCGGCGGGTGAGGGGCCCTTTCGCATGCCCGGCCCGTGCGCAACCGCCGACTCATCCGACGCTCGGCCGGCGTCGCGCCTGGTCGGGCGACGCGAGCGTGCGGGGAGCCGGCGGTTGCGGACGAGGCGGGGCGGCTACGCGTAGCTGACCTGGCAGAAGCCGTGGTTGCAGTAGCCGTCCGGGTTCTTGTGCAGGTAGCCCTGGTGGTAGTCCTCGGCGTAGTAGAAGACGCCGTCGCCGGCCTCCGCGGCGCGCGCGACCTGGGTCGAGATCGCCCCGTAGCCCTTCTCCGTGAGCCGCTCCTGGTACCGGGCCAGCGACGCCTCGGCCGCCGCCAGCTGCGCGTCCGTGGTCGCGAAGATCGCGCTGCGGTACTGCGTGCCGATGTCGCCGCCCTGGCGGTTCGGGGTGGTCGGGTCGTGGTTCTCCCAGAACGCCGCGAGCAACTCCTCGACCGTCACCTTGGCGGGGTCGTACACCACCTGGACGGTCTCCGTGTGGCCAGTCAGCGAGGTGCAGGTCTCCTGGTAGTTCGGGTTGCGGGTCCAGCCGCCCATGTACCCGACGGCGGTCGAGTGCACGCCCGGCAGCTGCCAGTAGATGCGCTCCGCGCCCCAGAAGCAGCCCATCGCCACGTACAGCACCTCGTGGCCCTCGGGCCACGGGCCCTTGAGCGGGGTGCCGAGCACCACGTGGCGCTCCGCGATCTGCATCTCCGCGTCGCGGCCCGTGAGGGCCTTGTCCGCGGTGATCATGGTGGTCTTGTCGATTCCGAGCATCGGTGCTCCCTTCCGCCTGACGAACGCCCCCGCCGGCCGTTCTGTTCCGGCCGCCGGCGACCCGCGCATGTCCCCGCCGCCCGGCCTCCCGGAGCGCGACCATGCGCGCGCTAGGCTCGCGTTATGCCTGAACCGGCCGAGGACACGCGCCCGCACAGCCCCGACGTGGTCGCGGAGAACCTGCCCGTGTGGCTGCGGGTGCTGGCAGCCTACTCGTGGCGGCTGATCGTGGTCGGCGTCGTGCTGTTCATCCTGTTCCAGGGCTTCACCACGCTCGCCTCGGTGCTGATGCCGCTCGGCATCGCGCTGCTCATCGCGGCCCCGCTCGAGCAGATGGTGAGCCGCCTGCAGAAGTGGGGCGTGCCGCGCACCGGCGGCGCGCTGCTCGCGATCCTCGCGCTGATCCTGGTGGTGCTGGGGCTGGGCGTCGCGGCCTCGAGCTCGTTCGTGGCGGGCTTCTCGGAGCTGCAGGAGGCCGCGGTCAACGGCTTCAACCAGTTCCTCGACTGGCTGGTCGACGGCCCGATCCACATGTCGCGCGAGCAGATCGACGAGCTGATCGGCAACGCCCAGTCCGCGCTGCAGGACAACGCGTGGGGCGTCGCGACCGGCGCGTTCTCGGTGACCGGCACCGTCGGCGCGCTGTTCGCCGGCAGCGTCGTCGCGCTGTTCTCGCTGTTCTTCTTCATGAAGGACGGGCGCCGGCTGTGGATGTGGTTCGTCGGGCTGGTGCCCGAGGTCCGCCGCGACCGCATCGACCGCGCCGGCACCGCCGCGTGGCTGACGCTCCGCAAGTACACGGAGACCAGCGTCTTCGTCGCGTTCATCGACGCGGTCGGCATCGGCCTGGCCGCGTGGCTGCTCGGGCTGCCGCTCGTCATCCCGATCGCGATCTTCGTGTTCCTGCTGTCGTTCATCCCGCTGTTCGGCGCGACCCTGTCGGGCGCGATCGCCGTGCTGGTGGCGCTGTTCGACGGCGGCTGGGTGCGCGCGCTGCTCATGCTCGCCGCGGTCCTGCTGGTGCAGCAGATCGAGGGCAACGTCCTCTACCCGTGGCTGTTCGGCAAGGTCGCGTCGCTGCACCCGCTCGCGATCCTGCTCACGGTCGCGACCGGCACGCTGCTGCTGGGCCTCATCGGCGCCGTCATCGCGGTGCCCGTCGTGTCGTTCATCTACGCGTTCTCGCGCAGCCTGCGGCAGACCTACAAGGAGGAGGACGAGGAGGAGCCGCCGGACACCGGCCAGATCCTCACCGAGCATCCGCGCGAGGCGCTCAAGCGCGCCCGCGAGGTGATCGCGCGCACCGGCGAGATCCGCATCCGCCGTCATCCTCACGACGACGACGAGCCGCCCGCCTAGACTCCTGAGGTGCGCTGCGCCTACTACGACTCGGGGACGTGCCGCTCGTGCACCCTCCTCGAGATCCCGCACGCCACGCAGGTGGCGCGCAAGCAGGCCGACCTCGAGGCGCTGATCGCCGGGGCCGTCGGCGACCGCGCCGCGGGGCTCGCGTGGCTCGAGCCGTTCGTGAGCGACGAGGCGGGCTTCCGCACCAAGGCCAAGATGGTGGTCGCCGGCACCGTCGACCAGCCCACCGTCGGCATCCTCGACGCCGCCGGCCGCGGCGTCGACCTGCGCGGCTGCCCGCTCTACCCGGAGCCGCTGTCCGCGGCGTTCCCCGTGCTCGCCCGTTTCGTCACCCGCGCGCGGCTCGAGCCCTACGACGTGCCCGCGCGCCGCGGCGAGCTCAAGCACATCATCGTCACGCTCGCGCCGGACGGCGAGCTCATGGCACGCCTGGTGATGCGCTCCACGGAGGCGCTCGCGCGCATCCGCAAGCACCTGCCGTGGCTGCTCGCCGAGCTGCCGTCGCTCGCGGTGCTCACGGTCAACGTGCTGCCCGAGCACAAGGCCGTGCTCGAGGGCGAGCGGGAGATCGTCCTCACCGACCGCGACTCGCTCGCGATGGACCTCGGCGACGTGGCGCTGCACCTGCGCCCGCAGAGCTTCTTCCAGACCAACGCGGGCATCGCGCGGCGCCTGTACGCGCAGGTGGCCGGCTGGGTGGACGATGCGGCGCCCGCCTCGGTCTGGGACCTGTACTGCGGCGTGGGCGGCTTCGCGCTGCACTGCCTCGCCGAGGGGCGGCGGGTGACCGGCGTCGAGACCTCCGAGCAGGCCGTCGAGAGCGCGCGGGTCAGCGCGGCGGAGCTCTCCTCGGCGGGCGTGCCGGGGGCGGCCGACGCGGCCTTCGTCGCCGCGGACGCGACCGCGTGGGCGCGCGCGCAGGGCGCGCCGCCGGACGTCGTGGTCGTGAACCCGCCGCGACGGGGGATCGGCCTCGAGCTCGCCACCTGGCTCGAGGAGTCCGGCGTCGGGACGGTGGTGTACTCGAGCTGCAACGCCGTCACGCTCGCGCGCGACCTCGAGGCGATGCCGTCGCTGCGACCCGTGCGCGGCCGGCTGCTCGACATGTTCCCGCACACGGCGCACTACGAGGCCGTGGTGGTGCTCGAACGGGCCTGAGCATGCGACAGGGCCCCGGGGTGTCCCCGGGGCCCTGTCGCGCGTCAGGTGCGGCGGCTCAGCCGGTGAACGGCTCCGCGGCGACGATCTTGACGGAGATCTGCTTGCCGTTGGGCGCCTCGTACGACGTCTCGTCGCCGGCCTTGCGTCCCAGCAGCGCGGCGCCCAGCGGCGACTCGGCGCTGAACACGTCGATGTCGGTGCCGTCGGCGATCTCGCGCGAGCCGACCAGGAAGCGCATGTCGCGGCCCATCACCTCGGCCGACACGATGGTGCCGGAGGCGATGGTGCCGTCGAAGGTGGGCTCGCCCACCGTGGCCGACTGCAGCTTGTGGCGCAGCTCCTCGATGCGGGCCTCCATCTTGGCCTGCTCGTCGCGGGCCGCGTGGTATCCGCCGTTCTCCTTGAGATCGCCCTCCTGGCGGCGCTCGTCGATCTCCTTGGCGATCGCGGCGCGCCCGACGTTGACGAGGTGGTCGTACTCCGCCTGCAGACGGTCGTACGCCTCCTGGGTCAGCCAGGTCCCGGTGGTCTCGGTCACGATTCCTCCTCCTGTGACAAGGTGAGCCAGGATATCAAGCGTGGCACGCGGCCCCCAAGCCGCGCATCGTCCCGCCCCTACTCGACGGGCACGCAGCCCTGGACGGTGGCGGTGGTCGCGACCTCGGTGGTGACGATGCGGGTGGTGACCCGCTGGTGCTCGCCGTCCGCGAGGGACACGCGCTGGGTCGCGACGCCCACCTCCGCGAAGCTCTGGTTGAGCGCGCGGACGGTGCACTCGGCGTCGGTGTCGTCGTAGAGGTACACGTCGTAGGTGGCGGTGGCCTCGGTGGGGGACTCGACCGAGAAGCCGACGTCCTGCCAGCGGACCGGCTCGTCGGCGAACTGCAGCGCGTACCAGACGGTGCCCGCGGTGAGCAGGGCGAGGCCGGCGGCGACCCACGCCCACGTGCGCGCGCTCAGGCGCGGGATCGCGGGGGAGTCGTCCTCGGGCTGCGGGCTGCTCATGATGAGGCAGGATAGTCGGGTCAGAGAGGTGGACATGTCGTCAGACTTCAGCGGCGGACCGGGCTTCCTCGCCTTCGTCGTCACTTTCGCGCTCGTCATCGCGGGCGTCGTGCTGTTCCTGTCGCTCAGCAGGCACCTGCGCAAGGTGCGTGCGCAGGCGGCCCGCGAGGCCGAGGAGGCCCGCCGGGCCCAGGCCGCCGAGGCCGTCGAGGCCGTCGAGGGTGCGCCCGACGAGGGCCCGTCAGACGACGGAGAAGGCGGCGATCGAGGCGGCGACGAAGTGGCAGGCGAACCCGGCGATCGTTAGCGCGTGGAAGATCTCGTGGAACCCGAAGTACTTCTGGGATCCGCGAGGCCACTTGGTGCCGTAGATGATCGCGCCCACCGTGTAGCACAGGCCGCCCACGATCACGAGGGTGACGACGGCCGCGCCGCCCGCCTCGTAGAACGGGCCGATGAAGCCGATGGCGACCCAGCCGAGCGCGACGTAGATCGGCACGTACATCCATCGCGGCGCGCCCAGCCAGATCACGCGGAACAGCAGCCCGAGCAGCGCGCCGCCCCACACGACGGCGAGCACCCAGATGCGGGTCGAGCCGTCGAGCAGCAGCACCGTCAGGGGCGTGTAGGTGCCCGCGATGATGAGGAAGATGTTGGCGTGGTCCATGCGCCGCAGCACCGAGCGCGTGGTGTCGGACCACTCGCCGCGGTGGTAGACCGCCGACGTCCCGAACAGCAGCACCGCCGTGAGCGTGAAGATCGCGAAGGACACGCGTCCGGCGAGCGTGGGAGCGATGGCGGTGAGGACCAGGCCGGCGACCAGCGCGATGGGTGCGGCACCCAGGTGCAGCCATCCTCGCAGCAGGGGCTTTCCGGGCACGGGGAGGTTCTCTGCCATGAACCTACGATACCGTAGGTTATGACCGCGCTGTACGGTTGAGCCAGTTCGGCGGCAACCGAAGGAACGGACTCCATGGCCCTCAGCTCGCTCCTGTACGGGACGTACGAGAAGCGGCTGGCGCGCACCCTCAAGCGGACCGCGCGGCCCCCACGGCACATCGGCGTGATCCTCGACGGGAACCGGAGGTGGGCGCGCCAGGTGGGCGCCACCGCCTCGCACGGCCACCAGCGCGGCGCCGACAAGATCACCGAGGTTCTCGAGTGGTCGCAGGAGGCCGGCGTCGAGGTGGTGACGCTGTGGATGCTGTCGACCGACAACCTCGAGCGCGACCCGCAGGAGCTGGGCGCGCTGCTGGAGATCATCGCGACCGCGATCGAGCGGCTCGCGGACGACGGCCGCTGGCGCCTGCGCCACGTCGGCGACGCGTCGCTGCTGCCCGCCGAGCCCGGGGAGCGCATCGCGGCCGCGGTCGAGCGCACGAAGGACGTCGACGGGCTGCACGTCAACGTCGCCGTCGGCTACGGCGGGCGGCACGAGATCGCGCAGGCCGTGCGCAGCGTCCTGCGCGACGGCGTGGACCACGGCCACTCGCTCGAGGAGGTCGCGGAGAGCTTCTCGGTCGAGCACATCGCCGAGCACCTCTACACCAAGGGCCAGCCCGATCCCGACCTGGTGATCCGGACGTCGGGGGAGCAGCGCCTGGGCGGCTTCCTGCTGTGGCAGAGCGCGCACTCCGAGTTCTACTTCTGCGAGGCGTACTGGCCGGACTTCCGCCACATCGACTTCCTGCGCGCGCTGCGCGACTTCTCGCAGCGCGAGCGCCGTCTCGGGCGCTGAGTCGCGACTCGTCGGCGTGTCGCGGGCGACACGCCGCGCGCGCCCGCTGGGTGGTGCGGGCGGGCCGCGGCCGTGAGATCGCGGGACGATGCGCATCCTGCCTGGCACATCCGGCGAGCCGCGGAATTGGGACACGCCCGAGCGCGGGTGGCGAGTTACAGACGTGTGAATTCTGTCGGCGTGTTCTGTCGTCCCGCGGCTCCGGGGGCGTAGCGTCGGGAGCGTGGTACACAACCATCGACGCGCCACCCGGGTGCGAACGTAGCCAATCGCTTCAGGGCGGTTCGGCGCCCTGCGGCCAGAACGCTGGGAGCCCTGTTGACCACCTCGCCTAGCACCACCCCTCAGCCCTCGACCGAGGCCATCGACGACGTCGCGCTGCGCACCTTCGTGCTCGACACGTCCGTGCTGCTCTCGGATCCGCGGGCCATGAAGCGATTCGCGGAGCACGCCGTGGTGCTCCCGGTCGTGGTGATCACGGAGTTGGAGGCGAAACGGCACCACCCCGAGCTCGGCTACTTCGCGCGTTCGGCGCTGCGGATGCTCGACGAGCTGCGCGTCAAGCACGGCAAGCTCGACGAGCCTGTCGCGGTGAACGAGGCGGGTGGCTCCCTGCGCGTCGAGCTCAACCACACCGACCAGGAGGTGCTGCCGTCGGGCTTCCGCCTGGGCGACAACGACACCCGCATCCTCGCAGTGGCGGCCAACCTCGCGGCGGACGGCCACCACGTCACGGTGGTCTCGAAGGACCTGCCGATGCGCGTCAAGGCCTCGGCGCTGGGCATCGAGGCGGAGGAGTACCGCGCGGAGCTGGCCGTCGAGTCCGGCTGGACCGGCATGCGCGAGATCCAGCTGACGGACGAGCAGATGGCCCAGCTGTGGTCGAACGAGACGCTGCCCGCCCCGGCCCCTGCCGACTGCGGCGAGGACCTCAACGCGCTGCCCGTCCACACCGGGCTGGTCATCCACGCGGGCCGCGGCAGCGCGCTCGGCCGCGTCGCGGAGGACGGATCCGTGCGCCTCGTGCGCGGCGACCAGGAGGTGTTCGGCGTGCACGGGCGGTCGGCCGAGCAGCGCATCGCGATCGACCTGCTGCTCGACGAATCGGTCGGCATCGTCTCGATGGGCGGCCGTGCCGGCACCGGCAAGAGCGCGCTCGCGCTGTGCGCGGGCCTCGAGGCCGTCATGGAGCGTCGCCAGCACAAGCGGATCATGGTGTTCCGCCCGCTGTACGCGGTCGGCGGCCAGGACCTCGGCTACCTGCCGGGCTCCGAGTCCGAGAAGATGAACCCCTGGGCGCAGGCGGTCTTCGACACGCTCGGCGCGATGGTCTCGACCGAGGTGGTCGAGGAGGTGATGGCGCGCGGCATGCTCGAGGTGCTGCCGCTCACGCACATCCGCGGCCGCTCGCTGCACGACGCGTTCGTGATCGTGGACGAGGCGCAGTCGCTCGAGCGCAACGTGCTGCTCACGATGCTGTCGCGCATCGGCCAGTCGTCGCGCGTGGTGCTCACCCACGACGTCGCGCAGCGCGAC
>Ga0207735_100176_pt1 | contig 14648 bp, 13 predicted proteins | sample TtaePargueraPR_9_FD_187280 | JGI IMG/M metagenome (GOLD analysis project Ga0207735, IMG submission 187280) | Aerobic enrichment media microbial communities from Bioluminiscent Bay, La Parguera, Puerto Rico - Tt and E2 (1) (SPAdes) | ecosystem: Environmental > Aquatic > Marine > Unclassified ... | reverse complement strand
TGTAGCCTGTTCTGTCAGATCGATATCAGCTTCCGCCTGCGCAGTCTTCGCGGGACGCAGGGCCTCGAGCGACGTCTCGCAAGGGAGCCCGAGCCGGGTGCAGAGATCGGGCCAGACCTGATCCGTCGCAGAGCACAGCCGTTCATAGCTGACGAACAGTGTACCGGCGGGGGCACTGCCCAGCGCGAAGTCATAGACTGAGATCCACAGCCGCAGCCAATAGTCCAGGCCCTGCGCCGGGTCGCCCGCGGGTTTCTCGCCGTCGAACACGAAGGGGCGGTGGCCCGGCCCGAATTCGTGGTGGGCGAGCCACTGCATGTACTTCCGGGTAAAGCGGCTGTCGTGCCCGGCACTGCAGAAGCGGCGGTGCTGTTCGGCCAGGGAGGCCGCTTGGGCCAGCGGCTCCCGGAATGGCACCAGAATCACCGCCCCCGGGAAGGCGGCCGCCAGGCTGGACAGCCGCAGGATGTTGTTGTTGTTCTTCGACAGGTAGCGCTTGTCCGGATGCGCCTGCAGCAGGGCAGCGACGTAGCGGCGGAACTTGTCCAGGGTCTCCGGCGCGGCGGTCATGGGCACGAGGCGGTCGCGCAGCAGGTAGTCACCGCCGCAGATGACGCGCCAGAAGACCTCTTCCAGGGCTTCCGGACTGTCGAAATCGACCATCAGGCCGTCGCCGTGGGCGCGTTCGACCGCCTCCATGTGACGTGACCCGAAGGCCTCGAAGCGGCGCCAGATGTTGGGCGCCAGAACGAAGGGCATGTCGCGGTAGGTCAGCGAGCGAAAGGCGCCGCTGGCGAAGAGGCGGCGCATGAGGATGGTGGTGCCGGCCCGCGCGAGGCCGGCCACAAAGACGTGGCTTTCCCGGCTGATGTCGCGCCTTTCCGCCGCGCCCCAGGCCTGGTCGACGTCGAAGGATACCTCGGCGAGGGCGACGTTTGACAGGGCCAGCTGATGCAGCAGGCGCGCCCCAAAACTATAGCTGGCGTGTGACAAGGCGGGTCCTGACCACAACGTAACCAAGAGAGACAAGCGTCGCCAGGCCGAGCCCAAGGACAGACACGATGAAGCGGGAAAAGCGGCTGTCCAGTCCCGGTGTAGCGAGGGTTCCCGCCGTCGCAACCAGGGAAAAGGCGAGCAGCAGGAATGTGGAGAGCGCCAGGAAGACCGGGCCCAGGAGACGCAGGACCCCTTCGCCGCTGAGGGACGCAATGGGCCCCGAGGAGAAAACTTCGAAGCGGGCGGCGATGAAGCCCCTGCAGAAGAAGAACGGCGCCACCAGGTAGAGGCGCGCCAGTTTGGCCAGCATGGGACCCACTCCCGGCGAGCGGCCGGCCCGGACGGCGCGGCTGTCGTGACCCTAGGGAGTAGCGGCTAACAGGCCGTTAAATCGGGGAGTTTTGCCATCGTGCGGCTTCGGGGCGTTGGTTCGGCTGTCCATGGCGGACTCAGCTAAGGTGTTGATTTGTATCAACCTCGCTGCCAATTATCCCTTTCGATGCAGCGCCAAGGTCAAATGACAATGCCGGAGACCGCGATGAACGCCGCACAGCCGGGCCCGCAAAAGAAAGATCCCCTGCTGCCCGTCGACGATGAGGCACGGCGGTTGGCGAAGGACCTGCTGCGGCGGGCCCGTCACGGGGCGCTGGCGACCCTGGACCCGGAAACCGGCGACCCGCTGGCGACCCGCACGGCGCTGGCCAGCGACATGGATGGGGCGCCGGTTATCCTCACCTCGACCCTTTCGGCCCATACCCAGGCGCTGTTGCGGGACCCGCGCTGTTCGCTGCTGCTGGGCGAGCCCGGCAAGGGCGATCCCCTGGCCCACCCGCGCCTCTCGGTGATCGGCCGGGCGGAAAAGATAGAACCTGGAGAAGTCCGCGACCGCCTGAAGCGGCGCTACCTGGCGCGCCACCCCAAGGCGGAGCTCTACGTCGATTTCGGCGACTTCAGCTTCTGGCGCATCGAGGTCGGGCGGGCCAGCCTCAACGGCGGCTTCGGGCGCGCCTATGCCATGGCACGGGAGGATGTCCTCACCGATATGGTCGGGCTGGAAGGGTTGCTGGACTTCGAAGGTGGCGCGGTCGCGCACATGAACGAGGATCACGCCGATGCCGTGGCACTCTATGCCCAGGCCTTCTGCAAGGCACCGGCAGGTGACTGGGTCCTGACCGGGCTCGATCCCGAAGGGCTCGACCTGCAGCGGGGCGATCGCGTCGAGCGGCTGTGGTTCGAGGCACCACTCACAGCAGCGGGGGAGATGCGCCCGCTGCTGGTCAGCCTCGCCAAGAAAGCGCGGGAGAAGCTCGGCGCGGCCTAGAGCAGCCCTAGGAGCGGAACAGCATGGTGATTTCCGGAAACAGCAGGACCATCGTCAGAATGAGGAGTTGCAGCCCGATGAAGGGCAGAAAGCCGCGGAAGATATCCGGCAGAGAGATGTGCGGCGGCGCCACCGATTTCAGATAGAAGGCGGCGGGCCCGAAGGGCGGGCTGAGGAAACTCACCTGCATGTTCACGCAGAACAGGATGCCGAACCACACAGCCACGAAGCTGGGTGCCGCGGCCAGCGCGCCGGTCAGGCCCAGTTCCTCCACCGGCAGCTTCAGCACGATGGGCAGGAACACCGGCATGACCAGCAGAACGATCCCGACCCAGTCCATGACGGCCCCGAGGATGAGAAAGATCAGCATCATCAGCAGCAGGATGCCGAAGGTCGGCAGTTCGGTGCCGATGATGAGATTGGCCACGTAGGTCGGGCCGCCGGCGATGGTGTAGGCGCCAGCCAGCGCGGTGGCGCCAAAGGTGATCCACAGGATGGTGCCGGTCGACTTCCAGGTGCGCATCAAGGCTTCCTTGAACAGCGTCCAGGACATCTCGCCACGAAATATGATGATGACCAGGACCGCTATCACCCCCATGCCGGCGGCCTCGGTGATACCGGTAATGCCGCCGTAGATCGATCCGAGGACGACACCGACCACAAAGAGGGGCGCGACCAGCCCCGGCAGGGCGCGCAGCTTGTCGGCCATGGTCACGTCCTCGCCGCCCTCGGGCAGCGGCGCCTGTTCCGGGTTCATCTGGGTGCGGAAGATGATGTAGGCGATATAGCAGCCGCCCAGGATGAAGCCCGGCACGAAGGCGGCCTTGAAAAGGGCGTGGATCGAGGTCTCGGTGACCAGTCCGTAGATGATCAGCACGATGGAGGGCGGGATCATGGTGCCCAGACTGCCGGAGGCACAGATGGTGCCGATGGCGAGGTTCTGGTTATAGCCGAGGCGCAGCATGTTCGGCAGGGCGATGAGGCCCAGCAGCACGATCTCGCCGCCGATGATTCCCGACATGGCGGCCATAATGATGGCCATGATGGCGGTGACGATGGCGATGCCGCCGCGCGTGCGGCTCAGCCAGACGTTCAAACTGTCGAACATCGCCTTGGCGATATTCGATCGTTCCATAAGACAAGCCATGAAGATGAACAGCGGCACGGATATCAGCACGTAATCCGTCATCAGACCGTACATGCGCTGGGCCAGTATGTTCAGCGGCCCGGTGCCGAAGGAACGGAACAGGAGGTCCGGTCCGAACTTCATCATGAGGACGGCGACGGCCAGGAAACCCGAGGCAAATCCCAAGGGCATGCCGATCGCCAGCAGAACGAAAATCCCGATGAGCAGGACCAGTGAGATCGTTCCGATATCCATAGACAGCTATTTCCCCAGCACGACCGGTGGCACGGCCTTGTTGTCTTGACCCGTCAGTCGATGTGCTCTTCCAGCACTTCCTCGGCCATGTCGTGGACCTGCTTTTCTTTCTTCCAGTCAGTGATCAGGTTCATCACCGCCTGGATCGCGATCAGCGTGATGGTCAGCAGCACCAGTGGTTTCATGGTGGCCGGGATCGGTGGGTCCCAGGCGGTGCCGAAGGTCTCCCAGCGCATCAGCTTGACGTAGGCCTCGTTGAAGCCGCCCCAGACGATGGCGGCGGCGAAGAGGACGATCAGCAGGGTCGAGATCGCGTCAAAGACACGCTGCCAGGATCGCGGCACCATGTCATAGAGGATGAAAATGCGGATGTGGCCACGCTGCTGCATCACGTAGAGCCCGGCCAGCAGGTAGACGGTGCCGGCGGCCCAGAGCGACATCTCGTTGACCCAGTAGGTCCCGCTCCCGAAGACGTAGCGCATGATCACTTCGTAGAACATGATCACGACGACCAGCGCGACGAGAAACATCGCGACCCGGCTGATCGCGATGCTGATGCGGTCCATCCAGCTTTCAATCGGGTGTTCGACCATCTGCGGTCCCCTGGGAGCTCGAGTGCCTGCGGCGAGGCATGGAGTCGCCGCAGCTTAGCACAGCCCGTCGCAAAAGCGGGCCCCGCAAGTCTTCGACCTGGGGGCCCGCCTTGCTGGTTGAGCGGCCGGTGATTACTTCACCAGGCCGAGGGTCTTCAGGAATGCGGTGTGGCTGTCGACCAGCGCACGGGCTTCCGGGGTCTTGTCCGCCCAGCCCTGCCAGGCCGACTGTGCCGCCTGACGGAAGGCCGCACGATCCTCCGCAGACCAGTCATAGAGCGTGACGCCCTTCTCGCGCAGCATCGCCGCGGCTTCGTTGTTCTTCACCTCGAAGGTGAGGGCCGTCTGGAAGGCCAGCTTCTGCATGGCGACGTCGACGATGCGCTGCAGGTCTTCCGGCAGGGCGTCCCAGGCGTCCTTGCGAATCGCCAGGTGGTCGGACGGCATGGAATGGAAGCCGGGATAGGTCGCGTGATCGACCAGGTCATAGAGGCCAAGGCCGACATTGTTGGCCAGGCCGGAGGCGTCGGCGCCGTCGATGATGCCGGTCTCAAGCGCGGTGAAGATCTCCGTGAAGTCCATGACAACCGGCGAGGCGCCCAGGTTGGCGAAAATCTCGGTCTCCAGGCCCGGCGGCGAACGGAACTTCCAATCCTTCAGGTCTTCCGGGCCGCGCAGCGGCTTGGAGGAGGACATGGACTCCTGGCCATAGATCCACCAGCCGATGAGCTGCATGTTGTATTCGTTGTACAGCGCGTTGGCCGCTTCCTCGCCGCCGCCGTAGTAGAACCAGGCGTACTGCTGCCAGGGCGTGTCATACCCCCCCATGATGTCGCCGACGAACTGGAAGGCGGGGTTCTTGCCGGTCTGGTAGGCGCCACCCGTCATGTCGCCGTCCAGAATGCCGCTGGCCGCGGCGTCGAAGGTCTCGACCGACTTCACCACCGAGGAGGAAAAGAACATCTCGATATCGAGGCGCCCGCCGGACATGGTCTCCACGTCATCGACGAACTGTTGCGCCAGTTTGCCGGAGGTGGTCTCCGGCGCGTAGTGGGTTTGGATGCGCAGCGTGTAGTCCGCTGCCATGGCCGAACTCAGGCCAAGCACAGAGGTCGCCGCCGCCACGGCGGCGATTTTGAGCACTTTCATTTGTTCCTCCCGGTTCTTCTGCTTCGTTCGCGCAATATGGCCGCGCGGGCTCGGGCACGAGTTCCCCGCGCCTTCGAATGTGAGCCTAAGCCAATCGAGAACCGGCGACAACAGTAACTTGGTATCGCTACCATCGGAGGCCCGCTTCGGCTTGTGCCGCTACCAGATGGGGCTGGCAGCCTGCCGCCGGCGCCGGGCATCCAGTCTCCAATCAACCCGGCTTCTGGCCATCGTCCTCAGGTCAAATCACCTCTGGAGCCGTTCGCCAAAGCATGATAGGAACTGCAAATGACAATGACTCGCAGTCGCATTAGGCTGCGAGGCGGGCCGGTCGTGACCCCGCCCGCCGGACGGGCCGGGCGCCCGCAGGGTGGCGGGGAAGGGCCGGGCTTCGGGAAGAACCGCGGATTTCCGCGGCAGGAAAAGGAGGTCATCGCATCATGACCCGACAAGGGCACGCGTCGGGGCACGCGCCGGGGCACGCGCAAGGGCGCCGTTCCTGGGCCGCCGCGCTGGCGCTGGGTTTTGGCCTGGCCGCCGGCGTGAATGCCGCAATGGCGGAGGAGGGCGTCGCCATCGAGCTGAACAAGCTGGAGCCGAACGGCGAGGCCTGCCGGGCCTACCTGGTGGTGAAGAACGACAGCGGGCAGGCCTTCGACTCGCTGAAGCTCGACCTCGTCATGTTCGACGGCGACGGCGTCGTCGCCAAGCGCCTGGCCGTGCAGGCGGCGCCGCTGCCGCTCGGCAAGACCAGCCTCAAGGTCTTCGACATCGCCGGTCACGACTGCGGCGGCATCGGCTCCATCCTGCTGAACGACGTGCTGGCCTGCGAGCCCGCGACGGCGGAGGCGGGCCACTGCCTGGAGCTGATCGCTGCGTCGGCCCGCGGAGCGGTGCCCTTCATCAAGTAAGTCAGTGAATGTAACCCGCGTGGCGGCGGTGCCCGTCGCGGTGGATAGAGAGTTGTTGGTCCCATGAACGATACCTCTGAGGCCCCTGCCGAGACCTCCGTGGAGCTTTCCGCGGACCCGTCGCCGGCGGATCCGTCTGCGGTGGATCCCTCTGGCGAAGTGCTTTCCGGCGTGCTCCCCGATGCGGGGCAGACGGAGATGCTGGCCAGCCTCCTGGAGTTTCTCGACGCCGGCGGACCGGTGGTGCTGATCCTCCTGGCCTGCTCGGTCGTCGCCCTGGCCATCGTCCTGATGAAGCTCTGGCAGTTCCGTGCCGCGCGAATCGGCGACCGGCGCGGCCCGCAACAGGCGGTCGCGCTGCTGCGCCAGGGGCGCCCGGCGGAGGCGCTGGCGCTGCTCGCCGGCCGGCGTGGTCCGGTGGCCCAGGTGCTGGTCCGCGCGATTCACGGCCGCCAGCGCAGCGACCTGCCCGAAACCGTGGTGCGCGAGGAGGTGCTGCGCAGCGGCAACGAAGTGATCGAGGGCCTGCGGTCCCACCTGAGCGCTCTTGAGGTGATCGGCGGCGTCGCGCCGCTGCTCGGCCTCTTCGGCACCGTGCTCGGTATGATCGAGGCCTTTCGCCAGCTCGCCGAGGCGGGCAACAAGGTGAACCCGGCGGTGCTTTCCGGCGGCATTTGGGAAGCGCTGCTCACCACCGCTGTGGGCCTCGCCGTCGCCATTCCCGTGGTCGTGCTCTACAACTGGTTCGAGCGCCGGGTCGAACGCACCGCCCACGAGATGGAAAACCTGGTCACCCAGGTCTTCACCCAGGATCTCACGCCGGTTCCGGAAGCGATTCATGACAGCGCCAGCCTGCGTCTCGCCGCCGCCGACTGACGGTTTCGGCCCCGGCGTTCTGGGCGGCGGACCACGCCGCCGCGCACGCATCGGGCTGACCCCGCTGATCGACGTGGTCTTCATCCTGCTCGTCTTCTTCATGCTGGCCTCCAGCTTTCTCGACGAGCGGGCGATCGACGTCGACGCGCCCGCGGCAAAGCTGGGCGGGGCCTCGCTGGAAGGGGCACTGCTGGTGGAGCTGCGGCCTTCCGGCCTGCGCCTCTCCGGGCGCGACCTGAGCGAGGCCGAACTGCTCGCCGAGTTGGCGGAGCACGCCGCCCGCGACCCGCGGCGGCGCGTCATCATCAAGCCGGCGCGGGGCGTCTCCCTGCAGCGTGCCGTGGCCCTGCTCGACCGGGTGCTGGCGGCGGGCCTCAGCGAGGTCTCCTTCGCGCGCGGACCCGCAGGATGAGAGGTGGCGGGATGAGAAGCGGCGCCATGCAGTTCCGGCGATCGGCACGCAAGCAGGACAGCGAGGAGCGCATCCTGCCGCTCATCAACGTGGTCTTCCTGCTGCTGATCTTCTTCATGCTCGCCGGGCGCCTGGCGCAGAGCGACCTCTTCAACGTCGAGCCGCCGGTCTCCGAAGGCGCCGGCGAGAGCCTACCCGACGACCCGGAGGCGCCGCAGGAGGTCCTGCTGCTGCTCGCCGCCGACGGCCGCATTGCGCTCAACGGGACGCCGGTCGAGCCCGCGGCCCTGAAGACGGAGGTGGCCGCGCTGCTGACGGCTCATCCCGACCTGCCGGTAACCCTCAAGGCGGACGGCGGCGCCGAGGCCCTGGAGGTTGTCGCCGTGATGGAAAGCCTGCGCGATGCCGGTGCGCGCGACCTGGAGCTTCTGGCCCAGCCGCCGGAGGCGCGGCCATGACCCTCGCGCTGCACGCGCCTCGGATTCCCCATTGGGGTTTCGCCCTGGCGGTCGCCCTGGCCCTGCACGCCGGTCTTGCGGTGATGCTGTTCCGCGCGGGCGAGCCCGGCGCGGTGGCCAGCGGCATCGGCGGCGTCCAGGTCGGGCTCGGTCCCGCCGGCGGCGCGGTGGGGGCGCCCAGCGAGGTGCAGCCGCAGGAGGCGCGGGAGGCTGAGGCTCCCGTGGCCGAGGCGCGCGAGGTGCCGGCACCGGTAGCCGAGTCCCTGCCGCCGCCGGAGGCCGTCGTGCCCGAGGCGGTGCAGCAGGCCGAGGCCGTGCCGCCGCCCGTGCCGGAGGTGTCGCCCTCCGTGCCTGTCGAGACGGCGCCTGTGGCAGCGGCGGAGACGCCGCTCTATGCGCCGGTCGAAGAGATCCGGTCCGAGGCGCCGGAAGAGGCGCCGCAGGTGGTCGAGGAGTTGGCCGAGACTCTGCCGCCGGAAGAGGTGGCTGCCGAGACCGTCCCTCCCGAGAACGCGCTGGCACCCGCATCCGAGCCGGAGGTCGTCATGGCCGAGACCCCGGCACCGCCGGAGGAGACAAAAGCGCGTGAGGCGATGAAGACGCCGCCCAAGCCGTTGGCGAAGCCGCGGGCGACGCCCCGCCAGGTCGCCGAGCGGACGCCCCCAAAAGATCCGAAACCCGAGACGGCGCGGGCAGAAGCGCAGAAGCCGGAGGCGCGGGACACCAAGATGGCGGCGGCCGCGCAGGCCGACCCGTCGGAGGGCGCGCCGCAGAGCGCCGCCCTCAGCGGCAACGACGGCAAGGCGGGCAGCGGCGAGACGAGCGCCAGCGGCACCGGCGACGGGGGCAGCGGCGGCGGGGTGCCCGGCGCCTACGTCGACTACAAGGCGCAGCTCATGGCTTGGCTGAAGAAGCATCAGGAATATCCGCGCCGTGCCAAGCTGCGGCGCCAGGAAGGAGCCGCGCACCTCTATATCGCCGTCGACGCCAGCGGGAAGCTGCTCGACTACCGCATCGACAAGAGCGCCGGCTACAAGCTGCTAGACGAAGAGGTCGCGGCCATGGTTCAGCGTGCCCAGCCCTTGCCGGCGGTGCCGGAAGAGATCGACGACCGGCGGCTGGAGTTCAGGTTCCAGGTGGAGTTCTGGCTGCGCTGAGGCGCCTCAGCGCTCGGCCGCACTCGCCGCGCTGAGTGCGGGCGCCCGTCGGCGGGTGAGGACGCGGGCGCTGGGCAAGCGCAGCACCGCCACCGTGCCCTCGCCGAGAATGCTTTCCAGATGCAGCGAGCCGCCATGCAGTTCGACGAAGGACCGCGCGATGGGCAGGCCGAGCCCCGTGCTCTTCACGCCGCCGGCATAGCCCGCATTGTGCTCGTAGGGCCGGAAGACGACGTCCAGCTTGCTGGAATCAATGCCGATCCCGTTGTCGCTGAAGCGCAGTTCGACCCCCATGCCGTCGGGCAGGTCTTCGAAGCTGACGCTGACATCGATGCGGCCGTTCTCCGGCGTGAACTTGGTGGCATTGGACAGCAGGTTGAGCACCACCTGCTTCATCAGCCGCGGGTCGGCCAGCAGCGGCACCTCAGGCAGCGGACAGTCGAGCGCGACCTGCTTGTCCTGGCCCTGGTTGGTGGCGGCGATCATCTGCAGCGTCTCGTTCAACAGGGCACAGAGATCCATCTCCGCTTCCTGCAGGATCATCTTGCCGGATTCGATCTTGGCCAGATCCAGCAGGCCGTCGATCAGGCCCAGCAGATGCAATGCCGAGGCGTTGATGTCCTTGACGTACTCCAGGTAGCGCTCGTTGACCTCGCCGAAGACGCCGAGACGGATGATGTCGGAGAATCCGAGGATGGCATTCAGCGGCGTACGCAGTTCGTGGCTCATGTTGGCCAGGAACTTCGACTTGGTGCGGTTGGCGCGCTCCGCCTCGTTGCGCGCGGCGATGGCTTCCTCGTTGCTGCGCTCCAGGGCGGCCGTGCGCTGGCGCACGCGCTTTTCCAGTTCCGAGTTGAGGCTGGCGAGACGGGCCTCGGCCTGCACGCGGCCGGTGATGTCGGTCTCGGTGACCACAATGACGCCTTCGCCGGTGTGCGGATCGCGTCCTCGCTGCGCCTGCACCTGGTGCCAGCGGGGGCCCTTGGCCGTGCGCGCCTTCAGGTCGCGCGCGAAGCCGTGGCCGCCGGCGACGCTCTGGCGCAGCGCGGCCGCCATGTCGGCATCGCCGAACTGGCGCGTCAGATCGCAGCCTTCGTTCCCTGCGTCGCCGTCGGCGCGGTTGAGGTCGACCTGGCCGAAAGCCTCGATGGCGGCGGGGTTGCGCGTCAGCAGCCGACCGCCGAGGGTGTAGGTGCTGACCATCAGCGAGGTGTAGCGCGTCGCTTCCAGAAGACGCAGGGCCTCCTCGTTGCTGTGCAGCTCCAAGGGGGCGGAACTCTCGATCAAGACGGCATCGCGGCCGTCCTCGATGGTCACCGGCGAAATCGCCAGCAGAACCGTCACCGGATTGTTGTCGGGATAAAGTGTCCAGGTTTCCGTGACGGTCTCGCCCGGCGGGGTGTTGTCGATCACCTGCGCCAGGCGCTGGCGGACGGCCTGGTTGTCACTGCCGAAGTCCCGCGCCAGCAGCTCGTCCAGGCTTTCCGCGCGCCAGAACCGCAGGGCGCGGCGGTTGGCCCACCAGACCGCATGGCGCTCGACATCGAAAAGCCAGACAGGCGAACGCAGCAGGTCGAAGCTTTGAAGGGCTTGCCGCTCCGGGAAATGCTGTTTCGCTGTCGCCCCCATGAAAGGCCGTACCTCTCCCACTGATCGCTCACATCCTGTCCGGCGGCTGGGCCGGGTGGGACGGCGCCCGATGTCTCTTCGCGGCAAACTTCGGAGGCGGGGCTATGTGCCAATAGATTGAATTTATATGGCTTTTGATATTCAGCCGCCGCCGGTGAATGGGCGTCATTTGCCCGCTCGCAGTGCCGCGAGTCAAGAGCGCAAAGGCCTCGGCTTTCGCAACCCTGCGCCGAGCCTTTGATTTCCGCGGTCTCGCCGGTCATCCGGCTGTCATTTTTTCGTCGCTCCAACGTCACCCGAGGGGGGTATGAGACCGGATTCACGACTTCCCACGGCACCGTCGAGGGGAGGTCGCGGTGACAGGCTTAAGCGAAGGTTGCGTTTCATGGTTTTCCGCTTCCTCAATCCCACCGCGGATTTCACCTATGCGGCACCGGAAGACCCGCTCTGGCGGCGCCGGCTGATTCACGGAATCGAACAGCTCACCGGCAAGTCGCGGCTGTGGCGACTCTATGCCGACTATTGCAGCGGTCCGGCCTCGACCGACTTCTTCACCGAGGCGGTGGAGCGCTTGGCACTGACTGTGCGAATCGACGGCCGCGATCTCACGCGCTTTCCCCGGGAAGGGCCGCTGGTGGTGGTGGCCAACCATCCCTTCGGCGTGGTTGACGGCATCGTGCTCGGCTATCTGCTGTCGCGTGTGCGGCCTGACTTCCGCATCCTGGTGAACTCCGTGCTCTACCGCCTGCCGGAACTGCAGCCTTTTCTGCTGCCCGTCGACTTCGCCGAAACCCGAGAGGCCATGGCGACCAACATCGCCACGCGACGCCAGGCGCTGAACGATCTCAAGGCCGGACGCGCGGTGGCCATCTTTCCCGGCGGCACGGTGTCGACCGCCGGCACGCCGCTGGGCCGCGCCGTCGATCCGGAGTGGAAACCCTTCGTCGGCCGCCTGGTACAGGAAGGCGGGGCCAGTGTGGTCCCGGTGTTCTTCGAAGGGCAGAACAGCCGCGTGTTCCAGTGGGCCAGCCGGGTGTCGATGACCTTGCGCCTCTCTCTGCTGTTCCACGAGGTGGTGAACAAGATGGGTGGCGAGGTGAAGCTGCGCATCGGCGCGCCGGTCGCCGCCGACAGACTCGCACACTTCGAGGACCGGCGCGCGCTGGCCGACTATCTGCGCGAGTTGACCTACGCGCCGCAGACGGAGGCCTTTGCCTCCTTCGCGCCGCCCTTCGAGCCGCCGCTGGGCCCGGTTTTCGAATTGCGATAGCCGTGCCGAGGCGTTGTTCTCTGGCGCCGCTCCTTAAGAGGTAAGTCCCGGCTCTTTGGCGCTAGGACGGTTGACGGCATGCGACGCTTGGCCGGACACTGCTTCCAATCTTCAGACATTATGAAGGGGGAAGTGTCATGCCGAGATCACAAAGCGGCGATGACAAGACCTATGGTGGGGTCGTCAAGGATCCGCTCGACCTGCGCGACCTGATCTACGAAAGCGGTCTCTTCGAACTGCCCTTCAAGGTCGACAACCGCGCCAAGGTGCCGGTGGTGCTCGATCAGGGCCAGGAGGGCGCCTGCACCGGCTTCGGCCTCGCCGCCGTGGTGAACTTCCTGCACCACTGCCGGTCCGACTTCACCGCCGCCAAGCGCCGGACCTTCAGGAAGAAGGAAAAGGGCGCCAGCCCGCGCATGCTCTACGAGATGGCGCGGCGCTACGACGAGTGGGAGGGGGAGAATTACGAAGGCTCCTCCGTGCGCGGCGCCATGAAGGGCTGGTCGCGCCACGGCGTTTGCACCTGGGCCGACTGGCCCTACGACGCGCGCGTTCCCGGCCGCCTGACGCCCGAGCGTCAGCGTGCGGCGTTGGCGCATCCGCTCGGCGCCTACTACCGGGTGCGCCACCTCTACCTCAACAACATGCAGGCGGCGCTGACCGAGGTCGGCATCCTCTATGCCAGTGCCTCGGTGCACCGCGGCTGGCAGCAGGTCGGCAGGGACGGAGTCATTCCCTACAGCAAGGAAAAGATCGGCGGCCACGCCTTCGCCATCGTTGGCTACGATGACCGCGGCTTCTGGATTCAGAACTCCTGGGGGCCGGGCTGGGGCAACGAAGGCTTTTGTCATCTGGGCTACGACGACTGGCTGGAGAACGGCTACGACTGCTGGGTGGCGCGTCTCGGCGTGCCGGCACTCAGTTTCGCCGATGGCGACACCCTGGTGCGCGAACGCGCCTCGGAGTTCGGCTTCATTCCCGACGAGTCCGTCGTCCTGGACACGATCCGTCCCCATTTCGTGAACCTTGGCAACGACGGGCACTTCTCGCAGACCGGCCTCTATTCCAGCGACAAGACCGACGTGGACGAGGTCGTGCTGGGCGGCTTCAAGGAAACTTCGAAGAACTGGAGCGGCCCGAAACGCCTTGCCGTCTACTGCCACGGCGGCCTCAACAACGAGAAGGCCTCGGCCTCGCGTATTGCCTCGATGCGGCCCTACTTCCTGGAGAACCAGATCTACCCGCTGCACTTCATGTGGGAGACCGGCTTCCTCGATTCCGTGAAGGGCATCGTCGAGGACGCCTTCCGCCGCGGCCGCTTCCAGGGCTGGGCCGACGAGATGAAGGAGCGTTTCTTCGACCTGCTGGACGAAGGCATTGAACTGGCGGCGCGTCCACTCGGCAAACCGGTCTGGCATCAGATGAAGGACAACGCCCGCCAGGCCTCGCTGCCGGACCGCGGTGCCCACTACACCGCGGAAAGCATCGCCGCCACCTTCGCGGAGATGGACGAGGCGGGGGACAAGGCCGAGTTGCACCTGGTCGGCCACAGCGCGGGCAGCATCTTCATCGGCCACCTGCTGCCGGTGCTGGTCGACCTGGGGGTGCCGGTGAAGTCGCTGACGCTCTTCGCGCCAGCCTGCACGCTGGATCTCTTCGAAGACAATATCGCCCGGCATATCGGCGGGGCGGTCGAACGCTTCGCACTTTTCAACCTGACCGACGAGGCGGAGCGCGACGACAGCGTCGGTGGGGCCTATCACAAGAGCCTGCTCTACCTCGTATCGGAATCCTTCGAGTCACGCCACCGCATGCCCCTGCTGGGCATGGAAGCCTTCGTCGCGCCGTCTAAGAAACTGCGCGATGCCCTGCCGGCGGAAGATCGCAAGCAGATCGACCGGGTGAAGCGGGTGGTCGGTGGGGTCGACGGCCCGGACAACGGCAAGACCGTGATCCGCACCCAGAACCTGCCCGCGGCGGTGAAGCCGAAGTCGGAGAGCGCGAGCCATGGGGGCTTCGACAACGACGAGGAGACCCTCAACTCCATGTTGCGCATCATCACCGGCAGAAAGCGGCTCGCGAAGGAGTTCTGACCGGACAGACCCCTTTCATCTGACGCGGGCCTAATCATTCCGCGAAGGGGAAAGGCCGCTTACCTGGTGACGCCGGCGGCCCATGTCTCTGAAATAACACGGACTTGGAGAATATCGGCCCGGTCCGGCGTAATCCCTTTGTGCAGCAATGCGATTTGCCGGAAAAAATTCCGCTGATATACTTCGCGAGCAGAAACCAGCACGCCGCGCTTAGAGTGGGGCCGGACGCGACGCGTCCGGGGGCGGCAAACCGCAGAGCGGAGGGGGAATTCCATGGCAGCGGTGGCAGGCGAACTTCAGGCACTTCCTTTCGGATCGCTGATCGGCGGTCCGCTGGACGCGGCGATCGAGGCCCAGGCCCGCGCGGCAATGTCCTCAGTCAATTTCATCCGCAACATCGGC
>Ga0207735_100175_pt1 | contig 14689 bp, 7 predicted proteins | sample TtaePargueraPR_9_FD_187280 | JGI IMG/M metagenome (GOLD analysis project Ga0207735, IMG submission 187280) | Aerobic enrichment media microbial communities from Bioluminiscent Bay, La Parguera, Puerto Rico - Tt and E2 (1) (SPAdes) | ecosystem: Environmental > Aquatic > Marine > Unclassified ... | reverse complement strand
CCTGCCGTGGGTGCGGGGCCGAGGGCGCGCCGCGCGGCACGGTGACCCGGTGCCTGACACACGAGCCGTTCGGGTGGCGGCCGATCACGCTGCTGATGCGGGTGCGCCGCTACCGCTGCACGAGCTGTCGTCGGGTGTGGAGGCAAGACACCTCGAGGGCGGCCGAGCCGCGGGCGATTCTGTCCCGGGCGTCCGTGCGCTGGGCCCTCTTGGGTCTGGTCGTGCAGCGCCTGACGGTCGCGCCGGTCGCCGACGCTCTCGCGGTGGCATGGCACACCGCCACCGACACCGTCCGGGCCGAAGGCCGCCGGGTGCTGATCGACGACGAGGCCCGGTTCGACGGGGTCGCCGTCATCGGCGTCGACGAGCTCGTATGGCGCCTCGCCCGCCTTGCAGACAGGTACGGAGCGGTGGTCACCGCCGAAGAGCAGGGGCCGCGACCCACCCCGGACAGCGTCACGACACCGTAGCTTCACCCGGTACGGACGATTCCCTTCACCGAAATCTGGGTCTTCCCGGGAGCGCAATGCGGTCAGAATTCTAGGCGCCAGCCGCTGCCTCCGCGACAAACTCCAGGTAGACATCACGCGTCGGACTCGCATGACCAAGACCCATGGAGACTTCCCGATAATTGAACACGCCCTTCACACTCCCGTGCCTCAATGCATCACGGAACGGATGAGCGTGCTGCTCTACGTGAAAACTGTCGTTAGTATTCTGCACATAGATGATATCCGCAGAAACGGCCGCAGCTTCATAGCGCGATATCACGCTTAGGCGTCTATCCAACTCATCCCCGATGGGTTGACGCGTCCCGAACACAGTCTCCAGTGCGTGGTCCCGGAAGCGCTGGTGATAGGCCCAAACCGAAGTCTGTGGACTAAAAGCAACAACAGCGCACCGCCCAAGCCAAGCGGCTACCTGCAAGGCCGCAAAACCACCGCCGGAGCCACCGACCAATACGATGCGGTCGATATCAAGCTTCCGAGCATACTCGGCCACAAGATTCGCCATCGACCTATGCGCGTCTACAGATGCGGTTCCGAGATACCACCCGAGCCGCAGATCAGCGTCTAAATCAAGCGTAGGATCGGAGAACAGCAAAGAATGTCCAGGGAGGGTCCTGTGCGTACCGACCCCTTGGAAAAGCGGTAGCGAAGTGCGCCCACGATCAACAGCCCCGGCGAACCCGACAAAGAGCTGCCTACTCTCTCCTCTGAGGTATAGGCCTTGCAATAATAGTGGACCGTCGTGAACCACGTGCACACAGTCTCTGTCAAGCACGTCGAAGGTCGATTCGGGTGTTGAACGAACAAGCGGAAGGACCCGGTCCATATACGTCAAAGCGTTGCCGCGGAGAGAACTGCGACGGGCCGGAAAGATCGAACGCTCCCCCGAGAGGTCCCCCAGCGCCGACCCCAAGCCGTAGTCGCGCGTACCGTTGAAACCCATCCGTCTCGCCTGCGAAACCATCTCCTCCAGCGGCAGAGACTTCGGCGGCACGCCCTCCGCGGACGCCTGGTGAATCCTCGCAACGATGCCCTCGATAGCTTCGACGGCCTCGGGATCGATAGCACCAGCGGGTATCGAATCCAAGTCCACGGAGGGCGCATTCCTCCACCCGGAGGCTGGCTCTCGGAGCAACACCGGGGCAGAATCGCCCCTCACGACGACCCAGGCCGTGCGCCCCGAACTCGAGACCTTCACGACAGCGCGATCTCCCGCTTGCTCGACTTCGACCTCCGGGGAGGTGCTCGTAGCACAGGTAAGTGTCGCTATCCAGGAACCATCAGTCGGCAGTTCAATCCGTACCACCGCAGCCTGCGCAGCCTGGTTCCACCCGGTACCGACCCAACCCTCCGCGGGCTCGCTCTGTCCTACGATGGAGTCACCGTGTAGCGGCGGGACCCACGTCAGTGAGAAGTCACCTGTATCGTCGGGCGCGATCGCCCGCGCGGCGCCTTTGCTCAGCTTCACAGCAAACCGGGGATCGAGATGCCATCGAACGACGGCGGACACGCCCTCGCCCCGGCAGCGATCGATCGTCAGCAACCACTCATCGCGCCGATCGAAGACTACAGATCTCTCTAGCAAAGCGCCAACATAGCCTTTGTCACGAATCAGATAAGCGTCATAGGAGTCGCTCGTGAAACTGTCAACGAGATCAACGACCGTCGAACGGTCATAATTCACGCCTCGGACGTCTGCAACATTGTGACCTGCACGCGAATTGACATAGGCGCGCATTCTCGATTTGTTGTAGCCATACTTGCCGGAGTCGACGAGAACAGGAGATGACCCAGAGTAGTAGGTGACCGAGCCCCCGTCGAGGTGCCCATGGACACGGTCCGCCGGGCCCCAACGTAGCGAGTAGAAGGACTCTTCGACGAGGCTCTTGCGAGTCTCGCCCCAGCCCGTCCTGCCGTACGCGTATCCTGCCGAGAACTGTGCGGACAAATCGGACGGAGGCGATCCTAGGCTGCCGCCGCTCGTCAGATAGTCAACTTCTGCAGACTCGACCCCCGACAAACGAGTAGCAGCGGTGTCGCCAATCGTCTCCAGGAAACCGTCGGGTCGCGTTGAATGCAGAATACCCTTCAACGCACCATCTAGGCGGCTTGCAATACCGTCGACTTGGAACCCCTCGACTTCCATCCGCGCAAGAGATCCACGGGTCCAACGATAGTTGTACAGGTGATAGGCCACCGAACCCTCGTGGTTGATGCCCTCGTCGTCATACTCTCGCTCCACATGTTGCTCAAGTCGAGCCACGGCAGTCGACTGCTCGGTACGTGAACCCAGAGCACTTGCGGTGACAAAATGACCGGTGATCTGCCACAGTGCATGGTTGGCCACGGCCCTGTGCGAGCCATCGCTCAGCCACTCCAGGTGTCTCTCGAGCGCACTGAGGATCCATGCCGCGTTCGGAACGATGGCAATTCCGAGCGTAAGTGCGACGCTACGGATGCCGGCTACCATCCCCTCGGTGACCCACTTGTTTCGTGGATTCTCTATATTCTTTCCGACCCAATCGCGCGCAAGATTCTCCCACAACCGAGCGGCGCGGTCGTCTCCGGCAGCACACCGACGCAATGGGTCAAGCCAACGCAACATGTTGAATTGCGCTTGCCAGTTTGTCTCACCGAATGGATCTTCGTCCCAGGTCAACCGCGAGGGGATCACCCATTCCGGGTGAGGACGCAATACCATGCGGCCATCCAAGAGCGCATCTTTGGTCGCGACGTCTCCGCTCATTGGCATGAACCCATCACCAAATGATTGGCGTCGGGCGACTTCAACCGCTCGCTGAATCCTCGGGGTCATCGAACTCTTCCTCCGCTGGAGTCAATTGGTGGGACCACAGATTGATTGCGGATCCCGCCGATCTCCTCGTACACGTCGCCGACCAGGCCAGCAATTCTACGCCAGTCCCTCTCGGAGCGAACCCAGAGTCGCCCGGCTTCGCCAAGTCGATATCGCAACTCGGGACGGTCCAGGAGCTCCTCGAGCTTGGATGTCAAGTCCTCCGCACTGCCCTTCAAGTGGACTAGACCGGTGTCATCCTGGCGAACGATCTCCCCGAGGGCACGAACGTCGGAGGCGACCACCGCCTTGCCCATCGCCATGGCCTCAAACGGCTTCAGGGGCGACACCATCTCAGTAACAGGAAGCGGAAGTCGCGGGAAAGGTGCAATATCGATCAACGAGTAGTACCGTTCGACATCATGATGAGGGACCCTGCCAGTGAATGTGACCAGGTCCCGGACGCCGAGTTCCATTGCCAGTTCTTCGAATCTCCGTCGCTCGGCGCCATCGCCGACAATGAGTAGGTGGAAATCGGAGCGATGCCGTGACATCTGAGCAGCCGCCTCGACGAGCAGGCCGATACCCTCGTAGTCCAGTACGGAACCGACGTAGCCGATGACGGTCTTGTCCTGAACCTGAAGTTCACGAGCGAGTTCGATGTCGCGAGCAAGCGGAACAAACCGTTCCGTGTCGACACCGTTCGGTACGACCACGATCTTTCCAGGCTCGACGCCCCGCTCGACAAGCTCGTCTCGTAGAGCTCCCGTTAGTGCAAGTACCACGTCGGCGCCACAAGCAGCGTCGGTCTCGAGCCGCTTCATCAAGCGGTAGCGCTCGGTGTCTTCCCAGCCGGGCGTACGCGAGGCACGAGTCACTTCCCAGAGCCCACGCACCTCGTATATCGACGGCACTCCGGCAGTGCGTGCTGCGCTTACGGCGGCGAGTCCATTTACGTGGTTCGACGCACCGTGGATCACGAAGGGGCGCTGCGCGCGCGCTCTGTCGAGGACTCCGGCGCTGTAGTGTTCCACGTACTTCGTGACCGGGTCTTTGGCTACTCGGCCGTCCGTGAATCGAGAATAGCGGACGCTGTCGACGACGACAGTGTCGGAAGTCTCTACTTCGCTATAACCTGGTAGGTCGAAGGGGAATCCAGGGCGAGTCAGGGCTTCAATGTTCCAGCCCTCGCTTACCAGGCCGGACAATAGACCGTGCGACCGAGTCGCATATCCGTTTGAAGTTTCGGGCAGGGAGTTGTGCAGCAAGTGTAGCGCTCGCGCACGATCAGGCTCATATTCTCGACCGCTATTGCGAGGCGGGAATGTTATTCCACGCCGAATGATCGACGCATTCGCATCGACCGCTGCTTGAAGTTGTTCGCTGTCATGCAGTTTATTGCGCGCCCATGAGTCGTTCGGCCTGGCGATGAGATACAGACGCAGCGCCTCGGACTGGGCGCCATACTTCTGCTGCGCGGCAAGACGCCTGATCGCTCTCCTGATAGCGTCAACGGGATAGTGGCTCGGATCAACCGTCCTGAGCTCGCTCCTCGCCCCTGTCATCCGCCCTCGGGCGAGCGCGTGCACTGCGCGAACGAGGTGATCAGTTGCGGTATAGGATTCTCTGGATTCCACAGAATCCTGTCGAGACGCATCACCGTCGCGTGAACCCTCCAGCACCTCCAGCCTCATGACGGCGCGGGTGAAGTCATCGTCGCTGTTGGACAGTTGCTGCAGGAGACCGCGATGATTGAAAGGAATTGCAAAATCTATCGCGCCTCGATGACAGGCAGGATCCGACGCTGCGTGCTCAGCCAATTTATCCAGCGCCTGCCGAAAGTTGCGCTTCTCGGCTGGGCTCGTTCGTGTCACGTCATAGTAGAGCTCTAGCGCCAGCAGATTTGTCGGCTTGACGTCGAGGGAGTTCTGAAGTGCCGCGATGGCAACCTTCGCCTGTTGATTCTCTATCAGACGCTGCGCATACAGGAGCCACAATCCGGTCGACCTAGGCTCCGCGAGCAGGGACTGCCGGAGCATGTCCAGAGACTTGCGCTCGTTTCCGCAAGCCCATTCGACTTGGGCCTGCGCCTTCAATTTCTCTGATCGCAGTCTGTCGTCGTTAGACCGCTGCTGCTCGACCTTGTATGCAATTCCGGCCCCGTAGCGCGACGAGGCGAGACCGCCGATAATTCTTGCGCGAAATCGCGATCTCCACTTCGTCACGAGCAGATACCTCGCGTGTCGATAGGGCGCGCATTTGCGAGATCGCCCGCCGCGACCCTCTCCTTGAACTCACTGTGATCCACAAGGACGACGGTCGTGTCCGCTTCATCGAAGGCGACGGGGAATTCAGCGAGCGATACGTTGCGTCGGTTCGCCAGCTCCGGAGGCAACGTGTCGATGTGAGGCTCAACCACGACTACGTCAGCGTCGGGCAACCGGTCTGCAAGGTCGGCCACGATTCGGCGCGCAGGCGACTCACGCAGGTCGTCGATGTCGGCCTTGAACGCCAGGCCGAGCGCTGCGATCTTCGGCGCCTCGATGCCAGCCACGGCCTTCTCGACCTGCTCGATGACCCACTGAGGCTTGCTGTCGTTGACCTCACGCGCGGTCCGGATGAGGCGTGCCTGCTCCGGGTCGGCGTTCACGATGAACCACGGGTCCACGGCGATGCAGTGGCCGCCCACACCGGGTCCGGGCTGCAGAATATTCACTCGTGGGTGGTGGTTTGCGAGTCGGATCAATTCCCAGACATCGATCCCGAGCTTGTCCGAGATCAGCGACAACTCGTTGGCGAAGGCGATGTTCACGTCGCGGAACGAGTTCTCCACCAGCTTGGCCATCTCCGCCGTGACCGCGTCGGTCAGCAGGATCTCGCCCTGGCAGAAGACGGCGTAGAGGTCCTTGGCGTACTGCGCAGCATCCGGCGTGAGCCCACCGACGATGCGGTCGTTCGTGACCAGCTCGATCATGACGCGGCCCGGGAGCACTCGCTCCGGGCAGTGCGCCACGTGGATGACGGGGCGGCCTTCCGATCCGTCGAGGCTCAGGTCCGGACGTGCCGCCAGGATCCAGTCAGCCATCTTCTGTGTCGCGCCGGGAGGCGACGTCGACTCGAGGATGAGCAGCTCGCCACCACTGAGCTGAGGGGCGACTGCCTCGGCAGCTGCCCGGATGTACGACAGGTCGGGCTCGTAGCCCTCCTGGAACGGCGTCGGCACCGCGATGATGAATGCGTCAGCCGGCTCCGGGGTCTCCGTCGCACGCAGCGTTCCGTGCTGGACCGCTCCACCGACGTAGGTGGCCAGGTCCGGCTCGACGAACGGCACGTCGCCCCGGTTGATCGCCTCGACGGTGAGGGGGTTGACGTCGACCCCCGTCACCTTGACGTCCTTGGACGCGAGGATGGCAGCGGTCGGCAGGCCGATGTAGCCCAGGCCGACCACACCGACGGTGCTGATCTCCATATGTTCTTCCTTCTCAGATCATCGCGTGCGACTCGGCACGCCCGTAGAACGCCACGTCGCCCGTGGCGAGCAGCTCGGCATCGGAAACCGTCCAGGTGTGCCGGCCACTGCCGGAACGCACCTGGACGAAGTTGAATCGGTCGGCGGAGTAGATGCGTCCACCGGACTCCGCGACGGCACGGAGGAAACCTGTGTCCTCACCTGTCCACGCCTCGAGGAACCTGACTTCGGACGCCACAGCGCGCCGCGTCACGATGGTCGGTCCCATGACGAAGTCCGTCCGCCGGTGCTCACGCTCTGCGAAACGGATCAACGTCGCGTCCTGGGACTCCAGGTACATGTAGTGGGCCTGCTTGCCCACCACGTCCGCCGCGGAGTAGTCGAGCGCGTAGAGCTGGTCCGACAGGTATTGCGCCCCGTACAGGTCGTCATCGTCCATCTTGGCGACTACGTCCCCCTCGGCCGCGTCGACCAGCCGGTTCAGGCAGGCACCCAGCGGCACGTCGGCGTCGGCGGTCAGCAGCACGACGTCGTCGATGCCGGCCCGCTTGGCCCGCAACCGCAGCTCGTCCTCGTCGTCCACCGTGAAGCCGTGGGTCAGCAGCGCGAGCTGGACGTCCACGCCCTCCTGCGAGCCCACGGACGCCAGCACGTGGTCCAGCTGGTGCGGACGGTTCGTGGACACCAGCGCGGTGACGCTCGGCCGCGGGACGATGGCGGAACTCGCCAGTCCGGCGTCGTGCAGCACGCGCTGCGCCCGGGCGCCGTACGTATGCTCGCGCCAGATGCGGCGCTGGCCGAGGTGCACGGCACGGTCGCGCAGCTCGGGCGAGCGCACCAGCGCGCGGACCGTGTTCGTGGCCTCGTCCCGCGTCGAGACGGAGAAGACCTCGTCACCAGGGAAGAACTCCCCGGTCGCGGCACTCGGCGTGGTGACCACGGGCGTGCCACAGGCCGTGATCTCGAAGATGCGCCGAGCGCACATGCTCGGCGAGTCCACCACCGAGTTCACGTTGAGGAACACCTTGTAGTCGCGGTAGGCCGTGAGCATCTGGTCGTACGGCAGCGAGCCCACCACGCGGGAGGCGTACGGTTCGGGGAACTCGTACCGCTCGTCCTGCCCGGCGAACCGGGAGAAGATCTCCAGCCCCAGGTCCATCTTCGGCGAGGCGTCCAGAGCGCCGCCGAGCAGCGTGTGCATCTGCTCGCGACGCTCGGGGTACTTGTGGGCGAACCAGGTGCCCGCGAACGCGACGTCCCGCTCCGGGCCGGCACCGTCGGCGCGCACCGGGTTGTGGATCGCGGGCTGCGCGGCGAACTCCAGCACCCCCACCCGGTCGTGGCCCAGGGCCTCGCGGTAAGCGGGCAGCCGGTTGACGTCCGTGGTGTACACGCGGTCGAAGAGCCGCGCGGTGTCCACGAAGTCGTCGAAGTGGACCGGGTCCTCCTTGTTCCAGAAGACCGTCGGGATCCCCCGCTCACGGCACGCGGCCAGCATCTCCGTCACGGCCGGGCGCGGCGCCGTCGGACCCGTCAGGTGGTACCGCCAGGCCCCACCGTTGCCGGCCCACGACGACTCCACGAACACCAGGTCCAGGCTGTCGAGCTGCTCCGCCCACGACGACGGCTTCAGCAGCACCTGCTGCCACTCCGGCCCGAACGCCATCCGGGAGAAGTCGTCCAGCACCACCCCGACCCGCAGGTCCCGTGCGGGCGGGCGCTCCGCCGTCGTCCACACGTCGTAGACCAGACCACCCTGCGTGGTGAGCCGGGCGCCACCGCGCCGCTGCGGACCCAGTGCCGAGCGGCGCCGGAGGAACTCGCGCACCTGGGCGATTCCGCCGTCGCGAAAGTGCCACAACGCGGTGCGGGCAGTACGGACATACCCGTCCGGTCGCGAGCCCATGGAATCCCCCTTCCAGTGGCGCGTCAGCCGCAGCGGAGTCTACGACGTCCTAGGTGCCCGAAGCACCCACCGACCAACTCCTGAACAGGAATAGCGGGTGAAATGTTTGCTTTCCGGACAGATTCTCGACCCGCTGGCGCGGTTCAGAGCCCGAACGCCTGCTCGATCGGCTCCAGGAGGAAGTAGACGACGAACAGCAGCGACGCGATCCACATCAGCGGGTGGATCTGCCGCACCTTGCCCAGGGCCAGCTTGATGACCACGAACGCCAGGAAGCCCGCACCGATGCCGTCCGCGATCGAGTACGTGAACGGCATGATCACGATCGTCAGGAACGCCGGGATCGCGATCTCCACGTTCTTCCACGAGATGTTCGCGACCTGCATCATCATCAGGTAGCCCACGAACACCAGCGCCGGCGCGGCCGCCTCGTACGGCACCAGGGCCACCAGCGGGGACAGGAACGTCGCCAGCAGGAAAGCCACACCCGTCGTCACCGACGCCAGACCCGTGCGGGCGCCGTCGCCCACACCCGACGTCGACTCCACGAACGCCGTGTTCGAGGACACCGACCCCATGCCGCCGAACATCGCGGCCAACGAGTCCACCACCAGGATCGCGCGCGTCTTCGGCGGGTTGCCCTTCTCGTCCAGCAGGTTCGCCTCGGCACCCACCGCCACCATCGTGCCCATCGTGTCGAAGAAATCCGCGATGAGCAGCGAGAACACCAGCAGCAGCACCGTGACGGCCGCGATGCTCTCGAACGAGCCCAGCAGCGAGAACTGCCCCAGCAGGCCCAGGTCCGGAATCTGCACGACGCCGTCCCACGTGGGGGCGTTCAGGTTGAAGCCGTTCGGGTTGCCGCCCGCCTTGCTGCCGATGCTCAGCGTGTTCTCGAGGATCACCGCCAGGATCGTCGCGGTCAGGATGCCGATCAGCATCGCCCCACGCACCTTGCGCACGAACAGCGCGATCACCAGCAGCAGCCCGACGACGAACACCAGGATCGGCCACGTGCCCAGGTTCCCGAGAGCCAGCGCCGTGCCCTCGCCCTGCACCACGAACCCGGCGTTCACGAACCCGATCAGCGCGATGAACATGCCGATGCCCACGCTGATCGCCGTCTTCAGCTCCAGCGGCACCGCGTTGAACACCGCCTCACGGAACCCGGTCAGCACCAGCACCAGGATGATCAGGCCCTCGATGACCACCAGACCCATCGCATCGGCCCACGTCACGTCCGGCAGCCCCGCGATCGAGTACGCCACCACCGCGTTCAGACCCAGACCCGCCGCCAACGCGATCGGGAAGTTCGCGAACACGCCCATGAGGATCGTGACCACACCCGCCACCAGGGCCGTCGCCGCAGCGACCATGCCCAGCGAGTCCGGCGTCGCCTCCGCGCCACCGCCCAGCACCTGCCCGGTGCCGTCCGGCACCGTGCCGATGATCAGCGGGTTCAGCACGATGATGTAGCTCATCGCGAAGAACGTGACGATGCCGCCACGGATCTCGCGACCCACGGTGGAGCCTCGTTCGGTGATCTTGAAGAAGCGGTCGAGGCCGCTCTGCCCGGACGAGGGCACGGTGGTCTGGTTCGCCATGGCAGCAATCGTGCCAGAGGTGTGAAGGAACTCAGGAGACGGGCGGACGTTTTGGTCCGGTTCGTCCTCCCTGCGCGGCCGTGACGGTGGCCACGCCCGGACGCGCCGCCGTCGTCGCCGTACGATCAGCCTGTGCCCTCCGTGCTCACGCTGCTGCTCCACCCCGAGCAGCGCCGCCCGGCGCCTCCGCCGCCGCACGCCGATCTGACGCGCGTCATCTGGCTCGGGATCGCCGTCTGGGTCGTCGCCCTGCTCGTCGCGACCTCGCTGCTGCTGTTCGCGGGCGGGTCCGTGGAGTTCGTGGCGACCTGCGGGGCCGGCATCGCCCTCGGGCTGCTGGGGCTCCCCTGGGCCCGGCGCCACCGCGACGACTGATCAGCCGCTCAGCCCCACGCCGTCGTCCCGCCGGACGTCAGCTGCGCCGCCCGGCGCGCCGTGCGAACTCGTCCATCGCCGACAGGACTTCCGGCGCCTGCCAGTACTGCCGGCGCTTGGCCGTCGAAGCGGGGGTGAGGATCCCGTCGCGCACGAGCACGTCGATCGTGTTGCGTGCGCCGCGGTCCGATAGCCCGAGGAGGGCCGCGGCATGGTCCGCCGTGACGACAGGCTGGGCGAACAACGCGTCCGACAGCCGCCAGGCCGACGAGTTCGACCGGGCGGTGATCTGCTCACGCCAGCGCGCACGGATGTCACCGACCGCCTCCGCCAGTGCGCGCCCGTTCGCGGCGGCGGTCATCGAGGCCTCGGCGACGTCGGCCACGATCCGGTCGACGTCGCCCTCACGGTACGCGGTCAGTGCTCGGAAGTACCGTTCGAGGTCGCGCAGGAGTCCTGCGGACACCGGAACGGTGGTGGAGCGCAGGACGCCTCGCTGTCGCAGCACGCACTGCAGCACGACGCGACCTGCGCGGCCGTTGCCGTCGGTGAAGGGGTGGATCGTCTCGAACTGTGCGTGCACGATGGCCGCGTGCGCGAGGGCGGGGACGTCAGTCCGGCGAGCGAACCGCACCAGGTCGTCGATGGCCGCCGGTACCCGCTCGTGGTGCGGCGGGATGAAGTCTGCACCGTGCGGGTAGGCCGCGTGCGATCCGATCCAGACCTGCTCCGTACGCCAAGAACCGGCGACGTCCGGTTCGGAGTCGCGCATCAGCGCGTGGTGCACGTCGAGGATCGACGCAGCAGTCAGCTGGTCGGCCGCGGCCCCGGCAGCCACCGCCATGGCACGGACGTTGGCCGCGACCAGTTCTGCGTTCTGCTTCGAGTCGATCCCGATGCTGGCCATGGCCAGGTTGCGCGCGTTCGTGGTCAGGTGCTCGATCTGCGACGACGACGCCGACTCGCTGCGCAGGAGGACAGCCGGCATCGGGACCGGGAGCGACGACATCTGCTCGTCGAACCGTGTCACGTCCTGCGTGGCCGCCTCGACCACCGTCATCGTCTCGGGGGCGAGCTCGACAGTTTTCGCGGCGATCGACGGGACGACCGCCGCCCGGTAGGGCCGCTCGATCCGTCGCCGCTCGAACACCGACAGGTGCCCGGGTTCGATCGTGGACACCCACTCGCGATCCTCGTGCTCGAGCGGAGGCCAGCCTCCGGAGGACTTCGGGACGCCGGTGTCCATCGAGGACTTCCCTTCATCGACGCCGGTCCTTGTTGAACCTAGAGCGAGTTTACTTCAACAACGCTCGCGCTTGTTGAAGTGACGCTGGAGCGCCGCTCAGCCCCACGCCGTCGTCGCCCACAGCGCGACCGCCCGCTCCGGCTCGGCGAGCACCGCCGCCAGCAGCGCCACCCGGTCCGGACGCCCGAGGCGGTCCGCCAACCCGGAGGCCAGGCCAGCCGACGACGTCGCGTGCACGCGCCCCGCCGAGTCCACCCACCACGGCACCGGCCGCCCGGCCACGGACAACCGCTCGTGGAAGTACCAGACGCGCGGCAGCCGGTGGTCGAGCCCGGCCACCCGCGGCTCGAGCTCGCGCTCGTCGCCCAGCAGGTCCGGGGCGGGCAGCCCGTCCTGGCCGGCCAGGGGAAGGTCCAGCAGCTCGGCCAGCGCCTCCGCGTCCCCGGCGGGCGCCGGGATGACCGCGCCGAGCGCCGCCCAGCGTGCCGTGCCGGCCACCTCGACGTCGTCGGCGCGCTGCACGACGACGGAGCTCGCGTCCAGCGCGGGCAACCGGTCGGGCAGCGGGTCCAGCGCTGCCGAACGGTCCGCCGAGTCGAGCCGGCTCGCCAGGTTCGCCAGCCCCCGCCACACCACGAGCGCGTCCCGCAGCGGCAGCGCCGAACCCACGTCCGGCAGCCGGTCCAGCGCCGCCGGCCAGTCCGTGGCGTCCAGGTCGCCGAGCGAGTCCGCGCCGCCGAGCGCCCGCCGGGTCGCGGCGTCGAGCCCCGCCACCGCACGCGGTGCCGGCGGCAGCAGGGGAACGCCGTCGTGCAGGGCGAACGGGGCGCCGAGCCGCTCGCGCAGCCACCACGCCGTGTACGACGGCGCGCTGACCCGTCCGCGACGCACCGGCGTGAGCAGCGCCTGGCGGATCACCGGGTCCACCGCGAGGTGGGCGAGCACGTCGTCCCACGCCGCGTCGCCCACCGCGTCCAGGTCGGCCACGGCCTCCAGGTCGCCGAGCGCGACCCCCGCACCGAACCGGACCGCGAGGAGCCGCAGGTAGTCCGACCAGCCCGAGAGCCAGCCCGCCGGGTCGTCCGGGCCGCCGCCGTCCAGACCGGCGTCCGACTCGTCCGCCTCCGGGGTGACGACGTCGCGCACCGTGTACACGTCCGGATCCGTGCGGGCGCCCGCCGAGGCCAGCACCGGCGCCCCGTACCGGGCCACGTACTCCACGTCGACGGGATCCAGGCCGTCGAGCACCTCCGCCGCCCACGTGCCGGGCAGCGTCGCCTCACGCAGCGCCGCCATCTCCCCCGACGCCGTCGGCACCGGCAGCTCGCCCGTCCAGAACGGGGCGTCCACACCCCCGGTCAGGCGCACCAGCGCGAGCGCCGAGTCCACGATCTCCTGCTCACCGTCGTCCGCGTCGCCGTCCAGCACCGCCTCGGCGGCCTCGAGGGCGGCGCGCCGCACCTCCGGGTCGTGCAGCATGCGCTGCGCGTCGGTGACCACGGCACCCGCACGCACCAGCAGCGGGTGGGCCACGTCCGGGTGCACCACCCGCAGCCCCAGCACGCGGGCCGTGGCCGCCAGGGACGCCTCGTCGCCGTCGTCCACCGAACCCTCCGGGAGCACGACGGCGCCCCGCACCCCGGCCATGCGGCCGTCGGCGAGCGGCACCCGGACGCCCGAGAGCGCCTCGAGCACGCCCGGCTCGTCGGCGTGCGGTGCCAGGGCGCTCAGCACGCCGTGCCAGCGGTCGGTGGGCACACCGGCCGGCAGGTCGTCGACCAGGTCAGCGAGCGGTGCGACGGTGGCGCCCAGCGACCGCACCGTGGCCTGGTGGCGGACCGGCACGGCGACCAGCCCCGGCAGCACCGTGGCGAGCGCGGCGACCAGCTCGCGGTCCTCCCCCGCCGACCCGGCGATCACCAGCGCTTCCGCCGGAGCCGTCAGGTGGGTGTCGGACTCGCCGGGGGCAGGGAGCACCGGCGTGGCGCGCAGGGCCTCGACGGCGGCCGTGCGGATCGCGGCGTCCAGGTCCGACGCCGGCAGCCCGGTCGGGACCAGGTCCAGCGGTTCGATCCCGGGGGCGTGCCCGGAGGCTCGGTCGGTGGTGCCGGTGCTGTCGGTGTTGAGGCTGGAGCCGGTGGTGCGGGTGGTGCCGTCCGAGCGGTAGCGCTGCGCGGCGACGTCACCCACGAGCTCGGCGTAGGCGCGGCCGGCCTCGGCGGCGAGCCGGTCGGTGGCCGGGCCGGGCAGCACGTGCCGGCGACCGGCCTCCACCGGGAAGGTCGCGATCAGCGCCGCGGGCAGATCGACGCGGATGTCGGTCGGGGTCGGGGCGTGCAGCACCCGGCGCAGGCGGGGCGCGCCCTCCGGGGTGCCGCCGTCGGGCACCAACGCCCACGTGAGCGACCACCCGGCGCGGCGGTGCTCCCGCGGCAGGTCGGCGAGCTCGGCGTCCGTGAACCGGCCCCCCACCGTCCGTTGTGGGCGCGACTTCTGGCCCGAGATGAGCCTTTCGTCCCGGTTCTCGACCCCACGTTCTGCGCCCACAGCGTCAGGGAGGGCGTCGGACGGAGTCACGGACAACGACAGGTCCGCGATCCCCGGGAACGCGAGCAGCAGCACCTCGTCCACCTGCGCCACCTGCGCGTCCACCGCCCGCACCGCCGCGTCGTCGCGCAGCACCAGCTCCACCACCGTGTCCCACGGACCCTCGGCGTCCAGCGGCGGCACCGCGAAGGGCAGCCGCAGCACCGGCAGGTCGTCGCCGCGCCCGAGGACGTCACCCG
>Ga0207735_100174_pt1 | contig 14689 bp, 13 predicted proteins | sample TtaePargueraPR_9_FD_187280 | JGI IMG/M metagenome (GOLD analysis project Ga0207735, IMG submission 187280) | Aerobic enrichment media microbial communities from Bioluminiscent Bay, La Parguera, Puerto Rico - Tt and E2 (1) (SPAdes) | ecosystem: Environmental > Aquatic > Marine > Unclassified ... | reverse complement strand
TGCCGAGAAGGCGGCCCGCGCCCGCGGTAGCACCCTGGTCGACGCCTCCTCCACCAGGATCGGCCGCTCGGGCGGCGCGAGCGCCGCCGGCATCGACACGGTGACGGCCGGCGGCAACGTGGCGGCCGTGCTGGCGCACGGGGACGTGACGCTGGCCGGCGTGGGTTCCGTGACCTCGGTGTGCGGCGACCGTGTGGTGGCGTTCGGGCACCCGATGGGCTTCACGGGACGCACTCGCCTGGGACTGGCCGCCGCCGACGCCGTGTACGTCCAGCCCGACCCGCTCGGCGTGCCGTTCAAGGTGGCGAACCTGGGCGAGCTGGGCGGCACGGTCACCGACGACCGGCTGGCCGGTATCGCCGGGACGTTCGGCCCGGTTCCCGCGCCGACGACGTTCACCTCGCGCGTGGCCTACGCGGGAGCGGCCCGTACGGGGACCACCGAGATCCTGCACCGTTCCGCGGCCGCCGACGTCGCCCTGTTCGGCGTGCTCGGCAACCATGACCGGGTGGTGGACGGCGTCGTCGGCGGGTCCCAGACCCAGACCTGGACGATCACGGGGACCCACGGCGGTGAGTCGTTCCGCCTGCGGTACGCGGACCGGTACCGGTCCGGTTCCGACATCGGGTGGACGGGCGCCTTCGACCTGGCGTCGGTCGTGGCGACGCTGTCCTCGTCGTCGAGGACCCGTCTGGACTCGGTGCGCAGCGAGATCACCGTCCGTGACGACCGGCGCACCTTCAAGGTCGCGAAGGTTCGCCAGCGCACCGGCGGGAAGTGGGTCGACGTCACCGGCGGCACCGCCAAGGTCCGGGCGGGGGGCACCCTGAAGCTGCGGGCGGTGCTCAGCGGGTCCGACGGCGCCACGCGCACGGTCCGGCGCGACGTGCGGGTCCCGAAGCGGCTGCAGGGCGAGCGCGGCGTGGTGTCGGTGGTGGGCGGCAACGTCTACCAGGACGACTTCTGGTCCGTGCGCTCCTTCGACGCCGTCCGCACGGCTCTGCGGAAGAACCTGCGCAACGACGAGGTGGAGCTGACCGTCAGCCTCGGGGGAGGCAAGGACTCGCTGGAGCGGGTGCGCCGGTCCGACCCGCTGCCGCGGGTCGTCGGCGGGCAGAAGCACGTGCGGGTGAAGGTGACGCGCTGACCGCGGCTCCTCGCCGCGCGCTACAGCGCGGCGAGGAGCTCGAGCACGCGCCGGGTGGCCAGCGCGGCGCTGTCGGCGTCGTGGTCGGGGTGCCCCGGCTCGGCGAACAGGTGCCCGGCGCCGGGATAGACGAAGAGCTCGCCGCCCGGCACCGCGGCGGCGTACTCCTGCTCCGCCTCCGGCTCGCGCCACGGGTCGTCGGTGGTCACGTGGGCCTGCGAGGGCACCCCGGCCGGCCAGGTCGCGTCCCACCACGACGGCGCCACCGCGCCGTAGAGGAAGAACGCGGCGCGGGCGCCGGGCCGCTGCAGGACGGCCTCGGCCGCGCGCGCGGTGCCCATCGACATGCCGCCGTAGACGACGTCGGTCGGCAGGTCCGCGACGGCCGCGGCGGCGCGCCGTGCGATCTCACCCTCGCCGAGCGACACGGCGTGCGCCACGCCGGCGTCGACGTCCGCGAACGTCACGCCGTCGTACAGGTCGGGCAGGTGCACGCGGTGACCGGCGTCGTCCAGCGTCCCGGCGAACTCCCGGACGCCGTCGGTGAGCCCGCAGGCATGGTGGAAGAGCACGATCTCGGCCATGCGGCCACGCTACGCCCGCCGCTCCGACGGTGCCCGCCGTCGTCCGACGGTGCCCGCCGGTGATCGACCGGCCGCAGGGGTGCCACGATGGGTACGGACAGCCGACCGGGAGGACACCATGGCGCATCGCATCTTCACCACGAGCTTCGCGAGCATCTACCCGCACTACGTGACCAAGGTCGAGCGCAAGGGCCGCACGGTCGCGGAGCTGCACCAGGTCATCACCTGGCTCACGGGCTACGACGACGCGGGGCTGCAGCGGGTGCTCGACGACGAGGCCGACATGGCGACGTTCTTCGACCGGGCGCCGCGGATGAACCCCGATGCCGCTCTGATCACCGGGGTGATCTGCGGCCACCGCGTCGAGGACATCGAGGACCCCCTCATGCAGCAGATCCGCTACCTGGACAAGCTCGTCGACGAGGTCGCGCGCGGCAAGAAGATGTCGTCGATCCTGCGCGGGACGCCGGCCTCCGCCTCCTGAGCCTTCCCGGCGGACGTCAGCCGGCATCCTGCCAGGGGTCGAGCACGACCTTGATGCAGCCGTCCTCCTTGCGCTGGAACGTGCGGTACGCCTCGGCCGCGTGCTCGAGGGGGAGACGGTGCGTCCGCAGGTCCAGGACTCCCAACGGATCGGCAGCGTCCTCGACCAGAGGCAGCAGCTCGTCGGTCCACCGCCGGACGTTCGCCTGCCCCATCCGCAGCGTCACCTGCTTGTCGAAGAGCTGCATCATGGGCAGCGGGTCGAGCGCTCCGCCGTAGACGCCGGAGAGCGAGACCGTCCCACCTCGACGCACCAGATCGAAGGCCGTGTACAGGGCGGCGAGCCTGTCGGTGCCGGCATGCTGCGTCAGGGGCGCGGCCACCGCGTCCGGGAGGTGCGCGACCAGCTTCTGGACCAGCTCGGCGCCCCCCGAACCGTGCGCCTCCATGCCGACGGCGTCGATCACCGAGTCGGGCCCGCGGCCCGACGTGAGATCTGCGACCACCCCCGTGAGGTCCGCCGTGGTGGGATCGACGGTTCGCACACCGTGCCGTTCGGCCATGGCACGTCGCTCCTCGACGGGGTCGACACCTACGACGAGCCCGGCACCCCGGTACCGAGCGATCCGGGCGGCGAGCTGTCCCACCGGCCCCAGGCCGAGGACCACGACGCTCCCGCCTTCCGGAACGTCCGCGTACCGGACGCCCTGCCATGCCGTGGGCAGGATGTCGGACAGATACAGGTACCTCTCGTCCGGCCGGCCGTCGTCCGGTACCCGCACCGGTCCGTAGTGCGCCTGCGGCACGCGGAGGTACTGTGCCTGCCCGCCCGGGACCTGACCGTACAGCCGCGTGTAGCCGAACAGTGCGGCTCCCATGCCCTGGGGCCGCACCTGGGTGGTCTCGCACTGGCTCTGCAGACCTCGACGGCACATCCAGCAGTGACCGCAGGAGATGGTGAAGGGCACGACCACCCGGTCTCCGACCGCGAGGTCTCCGGTCTCCGTCCCGACCTCCTCGACGACACCCATCGCCTCGTGGCCCAGGACGTCCCCCGGGTCGATGAACATCCCCAGCACGCTGTACAGGTGCAGGTCCGAGCCGCAGACGGCGGTCGACGTCACACGGATCACCGCGTCGGTCGGTTGCTCGATGCGGGGATCCGGAACGTCCTCGACGGCGACGCTCTCGTTGCCCTGCCAGGTCAGTGCACGCATGGGGTCCTCCGGGTGGTGTGCGGTCGTCCTCGCGTGACGCCGTGCACTCCACCGTCACGGTCCGTCGCGGACTCCGCCACTCGGGCGTCGGGACCGACCCCGCCTCCGCCCCCTCGGGGCGCCCGGCGGCTCAGCCGCAGCTGTCGCAGACCCCTGTGGCGGGCAGCGCCATGAAGCAGGACGGGCACACCGGGGTCGGGCGCTCCGGCTCCGGAGCCCGGCGGGTGGCGCGCGGGGCCTTCGGAGCGCTGCGGCGGGCCGTCGACGCGCGCCCGCCCGAGACCTCGAAGCCGCGCTTGGCCAGCAGGGCCCCGACGGCGACCTTGCCCCCGGTCATCTCCTCCGGCAGAGCCGCGCGGCCCGTGGCGTAACGGTGCGCGACGGCGAGGAGCGCCGTCGCGTCGTAGGTGCGACCCTCGTGCGTCAGGGTGACCCCCGGCGTCGGCGTGAACCCGTACAGCTTGAGGAACGCGCCCTGCCCGCGGTGGTCGTGCTCGGCGATCGCGGACAGCACGTGCGGGCGCGTGACGGAGGAGAAGGTGGCCATGGCCCCGAGGTTATGCCACCGACCTGACCGTGACGGGCCCGTCGGCCGCTCACCGCCCCGCCACCCCTGCGAGGTTCGTCTCACCCGGGGTGCGATGCTGGGGCGATGCACCGGTCCTCCGCTCTCGTCGTGCTGGTACTGCTCGGCGCGAGCGCCGTCTGCCTGGCCCTGGCACCCCTCGCCCTGCCCGACAGCTACGACGTCGTGCGCCTCGCCCTGACACGGGCCGGAGCCCAGGGCGTCCCCGGCGCCTGGGTGGCCCGCACCGGGTACGCGCTGCTGGGCGTCGCCGTCCTGCTGGAGGCCGCCCGTGCCGGAGACGCCTGGGGTCCGGTCGGTCGCGGCGGGCACGCCGTCTTCGGCACCGCCATGGTCGCCCTCGCCGTGTTCTCCGCGAGCCCCTGGTACGGCGGCGCCGGCGACCGGGTCGAGGCCGGCCTGCACACCTGGGCCGCCACGACCGCCGTGCTGGCGTTCTTCGTCGGCGTGCTGGGCGTCCGCATCCGACGCGGGACCCGGCCCGGCCGGATCGCGGTGCTCGACGTCGTGGCGCTCGCGGGCGTGCCGGTGCTGGCGCTGGCTGCGGAGACGATGCCGGGGGGTGCCGGCGTGACCGAGCGGCTCCTGTTCGCGATCGGGTTCGCCTGGTACGCCACGGAGGCGGTGCGGCTCGCCCGCCCTGACGGCCCGGGACGGGTGCGCGAGCTGTGACGGCTCGCCGGCGTCACGGTTCCCGTGACGCCGACGAGCCGTGTCAGTAGCCCGTGGCGGGGTCGACGACGCCGTCCAGCTCCTCGCCGGCGACGAACCGGTCCAGGTTGTCCACCACGCGACGGCGCAGCAACGGCTCGACCATCTCGGGGGTGTCCGCGGTGTGCGGCGTGACGAGCGCGTTCGGCAGCTCCCACAGCGGGTGGCCGTCCGGCAGGGGCTCGGGGTCGGTGACGTCCAGCGCGGCCGCCCCGACCTGCCCGGACCGCAGGGCGGCCACCAGGGCGTCGGTGTCGACCAGGCCGCCGCGCGCGATGTTCACGAGCGTCGCACCAGGCCGCATCGCCGCCAGCTCCTGCGGGCCGACCAGGGCGCGGGTCTGCTCGGTGAGCGCCGCGGCGAGCACCACGACGTCCGCCTCGGCGAGCTCGGCGTGCAGGTCGGCACCCGTGACCACCCGCTCCGCGCCGGGCACGGGCGCGGCCCGACGCCGGACCACGACGTTGCGGGTCCGGAACGGTGCGAGCAGCTCGAGGAACGAGCGGGCGATGCCGCCGGCCCCGAGGACCAGCACGCGTGCGTCGTACAGGGACCGGCCGGCCTCGGTGCCCCAGGTCCGCGCCCTGGCCCGTGCCGGGAGCTGCCGCAGCGCCGCGAGCGTCAGCGCCAGGGCGTGCTCCGCGACGGGTTCCGCGAAGGCGCCCTTGGCCGACGTCCAGGTGCGGTCGGCGTCGATCAGCCCGGCGTCGAGCGCGGCGTCGACGCCGGCCGACGGAAGCTGCACCCAGCGGACCCGGGGCGCCGAGGAGAGTGCGGGCCCCAGCCCGTCGACGCCGAGCGGGCCGAACCAGAGCAGGCCCTCGGTCTCGGCGCCGAGCGGGACGAGGCGGGCACCCGACGCCTCGACGGCCCCGGGCACCCAGGCGGGGGTGGACGGGGCGGCGCTGATCGCCGGACGGGCGCTCATGCGCGCACCTCCGTGCGGCCCTGTGCGGCCGGTGCGACGTCGCCGCCGGCGACCTGCAGGGACCACCCGTCCTGCTGGTCGGACTCGGCCTCCACCACGTCGCCGCGACGCCGGACCGTGAAGGAGACCGCGGAGCTGTCGGTACCGGCGACCTGGACGGTGCGCGACCAGTCGGCGTCCGGGCCGGGGTGCACCAGCAGGGTGAGCCCGTCGAGGTGGTCCGCGTCGGGGCGGTCCTCGTGGCGGGCGAGCGGCACGACGGCGCCGGGACGCAGGTAGACCGGCAGCGAGTCGAAGTCGTGCTGCTCGCGGACCCACCGACCGCCCGTGATGCGCTCGCCGGTGAGCAGCCCGGCCCACTCGCCCGCGGGCAGGTAGAGGTCCACGTGTCCCTCGGCGCTGAAGACCGGGGCGACGAGGAGGTCGCCGCCGAACATGTACTGACGGTCGAGGTGCGCCACGGTGAGGTCCTCGGGGAACTCCAGCAGCATCGGCCGCATCATCGGCGTGCCACGCCGGTGCGCCTCCTCGCCCGTGGCGACCAGGTACGGCGCGAGCCGGTTCTTCAGCCGCGCGAACTTCCGGGTCACGGCGACGGCGCCGGTCGGGTCGGACTCGTCCTCGCCGAACATCCACGGCACCCGGTAGGACCCGCTGCCGTGCATCCGCGAGTGGCTCGAGAACAGGCCGAACGCCGTCCAGCGCTTGAAGACCCCGGCGTCCGGCGTCATCTCGAAGCCGCCGATGTCGTGGCTCCAGTAGCCGAACCCGCTGTAGGCCAGGGAGAGCCCGCCTCGCAGCGACTCGGCCATCGACACGTACGAGGCGGTGTTGTCGCCGCCCCAGTGGACGGGGAACTGCTGGCCGCCGGCGGTGGCGGAGCGGGCGAACAGCACGGCGTCGTCGGTGCCGCGCTCGGAGGCGAGGACCTCGTGCACCGCCTGGTTGTACAGGTGGGTGTAGTAGTTGTGCATCCGCTCGGGGTCGGAGCCGTCGAAGTACTGCACGTCGGTCGGGATGCGCTCGCCGAAGTCGGTCTTGAAGGCGTCCACCCCCTGGCGCACCAGCCGGCGCAGCTTGTCCTGGTACCAGGCCGTGGCGTCGGGGTTGGTGAAGTCCACCAGGGCCATGCCGGCTTGCCAGCGGTCCCACTGCCACACGCTGCCGTCGCGGTTCCTCACCAGGTAGCCCGCGGCCATGCCCTCGTCGAACAGTGGTGACTGCTGAGCGATGTAGGGGTTGATCCACACGCAGACGCGCAGGCCGCGGTCGTGCAGGCGGGCGAGCATGCCCTCCGGGTCGGGGAACACCCGCGGGTCCCACTCGAAGTCGCACCAGGTGAACTCGCGCATCCAGAAGCAGTCGAAGTGGAACAGGCTGAGCGGGATCTCCCGCTCGGCCATGCCGTCGATGAACGAGCTCACCGTCTGCTCGTCGTAGTCGGTGGTGAACGACGTCGACAGCCACAGGCCGTAGGACCACGCGGGCACGCGGGCGGGCCGGCCGGTCAGGGCCGTGTACCGCTCGAGGATCGACTTCGGGTCGGGGCCGTAGATCACGTAGTAGTCCAGCGTCTCGCCGGGCACGGAGAACTGCACCCGCTCGACGGCCTCGGAGCCCACCTCGTACGACACGTGCCCGGGGTCGTCGACGAACACGCCGTAGCCGGCGTTCGTCAGGTAGAAGGGCACGTTCTTGTAGGCCTGCTCGCTGGACGTCCCGCCGTCCTCGTTCCAGATGTCGACGCTCTGGCCGTTCTTGACCACCGGGCCGAACCGCTCGCCCAGGCCGTAGACGAGCTCGCCGACGCCGAGGTCGAGCTGGTCGAACATGTAGCTCGTGCGGCCGTCGCGCTCGAGCTGGGGGGACCCGTGGTCGACGGCGGCACCGGGGGAGACGTCGACCCAGGCGGCGGACTTGCCGCCGGACCGGGTCAGGGTCCGTCCTTCCGCGCGGAACTCGAGCGACCAGGTCTTCCCGACGGACAGGTGGGCGCTCAGCGCGCCGGAGGTGACGGTGCCCTCGTCGCCCGCCACGACGGCCTCGCCGACGTCGTCGCGGGTGTTCACGGGGAACCGGAAGTGGTCGCCCGCGCCCTTGTGGTGGGTGTGGCGCACCCGGACGACGTTCTCGGCCGGGGCGGACACGGACGTGGTGACGACCGGGAGGTTGAGGGTGTCACCGCGGTGACGCACGACCTTCGTGGGCGCGATCGCGTGCAGCGCGCCGTCGGCGGCCGTGAGCCGGTCGACCTCGCGGGCGTAGTGGATGGCGACCCCTCGGCGGGCGTGCCAGAAACCGTCGGTGAACTTCATCGGGAACCTTCCCAGTGGTGGTGCGGAGCGTGGTGCGGTGGCGTCAGCGCGGGGCGGCGGTGGACCCGGCGGGGCGGAGCTCTCCGCCGAGCAGGAGCTGCAGCGGCGGTGTCGACGGTTCCGTCAGCCGGTCGACGAGCGCCTCGAGGCTGCGTCGGCCCAGTTCGGGCCCGGGGGCCACGACGGCGCTGACGGGTGGGTCCGCGGTGGCGATCGCCTCGACGGAGGAAGCGATCCCGAGCACGGACACGTCGTCCGGGACGGCACGGCCCGCGGCGAGGAGGCCGTTGACGAACCCGGGCAGCGCGGCCTCGTTGAGCGCCAGGACGGCGGTGACGTCGGGGTGGTCGGCGAGGAGCCCGTCGGCGGCGTGGTGCCCGGATCGTGGATCCTGGGCCGCGCGCACGACGACGGCGTCCAGGTCGCGCCGGTCGGCCTCGGCACGGTAGGCGGCCTCGGTGCGGGTGATCGGGCCGTAGCCGGCCCAGGAGGGGGAGTCCAGGTCACCGATGAGGAGCCCGATCCTCCGGTGGCCCAGGTCCACGAGGTGGTCCAGCCCGGTGGTGACCATCGCGTCGAAGTCCATGTCGACGTAGGACAGGTCGTCGGGCTCCCGGGTGCGTCCGATGAGGCCGAACGGGACGCCGCGTCGCTCGAGCACCGCGATGCGGGGGTCGTCGGCCGTCACCTCCATGAGCAGCACGCCGTCGACCAGGCCGCCGGACACGTAGTCCTCGAGCTGGTCGGCCCCGGCGACCGGCCACAGCACCACGTTGAACCCGCGACCGGTGGCCGCCGAGGCCGCCGCGGTCACGATGCTCAGCGCCGTCGCGCTGAGGCGGTGCTCCAGCGCGGGGAAGACGAGCGCCACGATGCGGCTGTGCCGGCTGGCCAGCGCACGGGCGACGACGTTGCGGCGGTAGCCGAGGTCGGCCATCGCGGTCTGCACGCGTTGCCGCGTCCGCTCGGCCACGGGCTTGGTGCCGTTGACGACGAACGAGACCGTCGTCAGGGAGACGCCGGCCCGGTCGGCCACGTCCTGCATGGTCACCACGGGGGCCTCCTGCGGGGTTGGTACGTCGGCGGGTGCGGACTGCCGTCCGATGATCACACATGGACGGGCGGTTGGTAAAGCGCTTTGATCCAGGCTACGGTGTCACCGGTAAAGCGCTTTGACGCGAGCGGGTGACCATGCCTCGCCTCGCCAGCACACCACCGAGCGAAGGAGCTTCGACCGTGCGACGAACCCCCACCGCCGTCGGTGCGGCGACGGCCGCCGGCGTCGCGCTGAGCCTGTCCGCGTGCAGCGGTCAGACCGGCGCGGACGACGGCACGCTGGTCGTCACCGACACGATGTCGGCCACGAGCGCGCCCGTCTACGAGGAGATCTACGACGCGTGCGCGGCGGACCTGGGCCTGGACGTCCGGGCGAACCACGTCGCGGGGTCGGGGCTCATCGCCACCGTGCTCCAGCAGGCGTCGTCGCAGACCCTGCCCGACGTGCTGATGCTCGACAACCCGGACGTGCAGCAGATCGCCTCCTCCGGCGCGTTGAGCCCGCTGGGCGACTACGGCATCACCGGCGCGGGGCTGCCGCAGGGCGTGCTCGACGCCGGCACCTACGACGGCGCGCTGTACGGGATCACCCCCGTGGTGAACTCGATCGGGCTGTTCTACGACGCCCGAGCCCTGGCCGAGGCGGGCGTCGAGCCACCGACCACCTGGGACGAGCTGCGGACCGCGGCCGCGGAGCTGACCACCGAGGACCGGTACGGGATCGCGTTCAGCGCGACCAACAGCTTCGAGGGCACCTGGCAGTTCCTGCCGTTCCTGTGGAGCAACGGCGCCGAGGAGGACGACCTGGCCTCGCCCGAGGCCGTCGAGGCGCTGGAGCTCGTCGACGCGCTGGTCGAGGACGGCTCGGCCTCGGCGAGCGTCGTGAACTGGTCGCAGAACGACGTCAACGACCAGTTCATCGCCGGCAACACGGCGATGATGGTGAACGGTCCGTGGAACATGCCCAGCCTGGAGGCCGCCGAGGGCCTCGAGTACGCCTCGGTGCCGCTGCCGGTCCCGGCCGCGGGCGACACCCTCGAGGCCCCGCTGGGCGGAGAGGCCTTCACCGTCCCGGACACCGGGAACCCGGAGAAGATGGCCGCCGCCGGCGCGTTCGTCGACTGCGTGACCGCTGGGGAGAACCAGCTGACGATGGCCACGGGTCGGGGCGCCGTCCCCGCGGACAGCGCGGTCGCCGCGGAGGCCGCCCGGCAGAACCCCACGATCGCCACCTTCGTCGACACGGTGCAGACCGCCCGCGCCCGCACCGCGCTGCTCGGCCCCGACTGGCCGCAGGCCGCCACCCAGATCTACACCGCGGAACAGCTCGCCCTGACCGACACCGAGTCCCCGGCCGAGGCGCTCGAGCGCGTGGCGGCGCAGGACTGATGCGGTACGCCGGCACGGGCCCTGCCCGGAACGAACGAGAGGACGGACGACGATGACCACCACCCTCGCCGCAGGACCACGGGGCGCCGCGGCGCCGCCGTCGTCCCCGCCCCCGACGCGGCGCCGTGCCCGACGCCGCGAGCTGACCGCCCAGTGGCTGTTCCTGGTGCCGGCGATCGCCTACGTGCTGATCTTCTTCGGCTACCCGATCGTGAAGAACCTCGTGATGGGGTTCCAGGACTACTCGGTGCGCACCTTCGTCACCGGCGAGGCCCCCTGGGTCGGTCTCGCGAACTACGCCGAGGTCGTGAGCAGCGGGATCTTCCGGACGACGGTCGTCAACACCGCGCTCTTCACGCTCGGGTCGATCGCCGGGCAGTTCGTGATCGGCCTGCTGTTCGCGCTGTTCTTCAAGCGGCGCTTCCCGCTCAACAACGTCCTTCGGTCGTTGCTGCTGCTGCCGTGGCTGCTGCCGATGATCGCGGGGAGCGCCGTGTGGCGCTGGATCCTCGACCAGGACGGCGGCATCCTCAACGAGACGTTGCAGGGCATCGGGCTCATCGACGACCCGATCCGCTGGCTGACCAGCCCGGACATCGCCCTGGTCGCCGTGATCCTCGTCAACGTCTGGGTCGGCATCCCGTTCAACATGACCTTGCTGTACAGCGGGCTGCAGAACATCCCCGACGAGCTCTACGAGGCCGGGGCGCTCGACGGCGCCACCGGGTGGAAGGCCTTCTGCTACATCACCTGGCCGAACCTGCGCTCGGTGGTCAACGTCGTGCTGGTGCTCGGCGTGATCTACACGCTCAAGGTGCTCGACATCATCCTGGGGCTGACCGGCGGCGGACCGGCCAACGCGACCCAGACGCTCGCCACGGACTCCTACCGCCGCTCGTTCCAGGAGTTCTCCTTCGGCACCGGTGCCGCCGTGAGCAACGTGCTCATCGTCGTCTCGCTGGTGTTCGCCGTCGTCTACCTGCGCGCGAACCGACGCGCCGAGGAGGAGTGAGGTCCGCCATGTCGCCGACGACCACACCACGCACGCTGCTCAGCACCGCGCTCGGGATCGCGTTGCTGGCCTTCATGCTGTTCCCCGTGTACTGGATGGTGAACGTCTCCCTCCAGGGCGGCAGCACCGCGGCCAGCAGCACGTTCTTCCCGACCGACATCACTCTCGACGGCTACCGCACCGCGATCCAGGACCAGACCGGCAACCTGCTCACCAGCATCGTCGTCGCCCTCGGCGCCGTCGTCGTCTCCCTCGCGGTCGCCACCCCGGCGGCGTACGCGCTGTCCCGGTTCCGGCTGCGAGGGATGGGCATCTTCCTGTTCGCGCTGCTGCTGGCGCAGATGATCCCCGGCATCGTCATCGCCAACTCGCTGTACACGCTGTTCAACGACCTGGGACTCCTGAACTCCTACCCCGGGCTGATCCTGGCCAACGCCACCCACGGCATCCCGTTCGCGATCCTCATCATGAGCGCCTTCATGCGGTCCATCCCGCCGGCGCTGACCGAGGCGGCTCGCGTCGACGGCGCGAGCCACTTCCGGGCCTTCTGGTCGATCATCGTGCCGGTGAGCAAGAACTCGCTCATCACGGCCGGGCTGTTCTGCTTCCTGTTCGCGTGGAGCGACTTCATGTTCGGCCTGACGCTCACCACGGGCGCGGACATCAAGCCGGTCACGCTCGGTATCTACGACTACCTGCAGGGCAACGTGCAGAGCTGGGGTCCCGTCATGGCGACCGCCGTGCTGTCGTCGGTCCCGGCGATCGTGCTGCTCGTGCTCGCCCAGCGGTACATCGCCGCCGGCGCGCTGGGAGGCGCCGTCAAGTAGGCGTCAGTCGACACGCAGCAGCGTGGGGACGTCGGTGGGCGGCCGGCCGGAACGGGCGAACTCGGCCCAGCCGGCACGCAGCGTCCGTCCGGTGTCGAGGAGGCCGGCGTCGGAGCGGCCCGCCACCACCGGCACCCCGCGCCAGCCGTCGGGGTCGCCGAGCAGCAGGGGCAGCTCGGTGGCGTGCGCCGCTCGGAGCGTGTGGTGCGCGTCGCCACCCAGGTAGGTGTACCGGGCGGCGCGGCCGCCGGCACGGCGGTGCCGTTCCACGAACCGGTCCACCGCGCCGGCGTACACCGTCCGGGTGAGCTGGCGCACCGCCGCCGCGCGCAGCCCGCGGCCCAGGCCCGGGACGAGCGGCCGGGGCAGCGCGCCGTCCACGAACAGCGCGGCCTCGCGCGCGTTCGTCCCCGCCAGGACCTCCACGTGCGGTGCCACCCGCGACCAGGCAGAGGCCAGGTGCTCCTCCGGCGGCAGGGGAGCGAAGCCGTACTGCGTGCCGAACGGCATCGCGGCGCGCAGCCCGAAGCGGGGCAGGACGCGGCGCGTGGCGCGGTGCTGGGCGGCGAGCAGGTCCCCCAGGGGCGCGTCGTCGCGGACGGTGCGCACCTCGGCGGCCATGGCGGCGGCCATGGCCGCGCGGCGGCGGGAGAGCCCCAGCGGCGGGCTCTGCACGATCGCCCGCCGGAACAGCCCGGTGGCGCCGTCGGCGACCATCAGGTGCACGATCGCGTCCGCCCCCGCGGACTCGCCCATCGCGGTCACGCAGCCGGGATCGCCGCCGAACGCGGCCACGTTGCGCGACACCCAGCGCAGCGCGGCCAGCATGTCCAGCAGGCCGAGGTTCGCCGGGTGCTCGGCGTCGCCCAGGAACCCCAGCACGCCGAGGCGGTACGTCACCGCGACCACGACGACGCGTTGCTCACGCACCAGCAGGGTCGGGTCGTAGCTGATCGCGTCGCCGGCGCCGGACACGTAGGACCCGCCGTGAATCCACACCACGACGGGCAGGTTCTCGCCCGGGGCGGCGTCCACGGGTGCGGTGACGGTCAGTCGGAGGCAGTCCTCGGACGGCGGCAGCGGTCGCGCGGAGTCCGGGCCGAAGACGTCCAGCCCGGCCGGGTCGGGATGCTGCGGGCACGACGGCGAGAACCCGGTCGCGTCGACGGTGCCCGCGGCCGGTGGCTCGTCCACCGGTGCTTCGAAGCGTGCGGCCCGGGCGTAGCGGATACCCCCGGCGCGCAGCACGTCAGGGCCGACGTGGGCCACGAACTGGCCCCCCGGCGCCGCCACGACACGCGTCGCGGCGTAGTGCGGCCCTGCGCCGGACGCCGTGATCGTCTCCTGGGTCATCCCGTCCTCGCCTCCCGTCCGGTGCCGCAGCACCGGGAATTTCCACCGGCCCTGCATCGATTGTCGCTCGTATGACGCAGTCGACGATCTCAGCACAGCTCGGTTCCCTCGACCTGTCCGCGGCGCCCCTCGCGCTCGGCGGGAACGTCTTCGGCTGGACGGCCGACGACGACGCTTCATTCGCCGTCCTGGACGCCTTCGTGGCGGCCGGCGGTCGGATGGTCGACTCCGCCGACGTCTACTCGGCCTGGGTCCCCGGCAACTCCGGGGGCGAGAGCGAGGCGACCATCGGTCGCTGGCTCGCACGCGGCGGTCGCCGTGACGACGTGCTCGTCGCCACCAAGGTCTCCCAGCACCCCGAGTACCCCGGACTGTCCGCGGCGAACGTCCGTGCCGCGGCCGAGGCGTCCCTGCAGCGCCTGGGCACCGACCACATCGACCTGTACTACGCGCACTTCGACGACGCGGAGACCCCGGTGGCCGAGACCGCCGCCGCGTTCTCCCGGCTCGTCGACGACGGTCTGGTGCGCGAGATCGGGATCTCGAACTACAGCCCCGAGCGGATCGACGAGTGGTTCGCCGCGGTCGACGCCGAGGGGCTGCACCGCCCCGTGGCGCTGCAGCCGCACTACAACCTCGTCGAGCGCGGCTTCGAGGAAGCGGTCCAGGGCGCCGCGCTGCGGCACGGCCTGCGGGTGCTGCCCTACTACGCGCTGGCGTCCGGATTCCTCACCGGCACCTACCGCGAGGGCGTCACACCCGACAGCCCGCGGGCGCAGGGCGCGGCGCGCTACCTCGACGACCGCGGCCGCCGGGTGCTGGACGCCCTCGACGAGGTCGCCGCCGCGCACGACGTGCCCGTCGCGTCCGTGGCGCTCGCCTGGCTGCGCGTACAGCCGACCGTCGTGGCCCCGATCGCCAGCGCGCGCCGCACCGACCAGCTCGACGCGCTGCTGACCTCCATGACGCTGGAGCTCACGCCGGGCGAGGTCGACCGGCTCACCGACGCCTCCGCCTGAGCCGGGTTCACGGGTCGCGGCCGATGTCGTCGAGGACGGTGACGACGTCGGCCGCGACCCGT
>Ga0207735_100173_pt1 | contig 14812 bp, 14 predicted proteins | sample TtaePargueraPR_9_FD_187280 | JGI IMG/M metagenome (GOLD analysis project Ga0207735, IMG submission 187280) | Aerobic enrichment media microbial communities from Bioluminiscent Bay, La Parguera, Puerto Rico - Tt and E2 (1) (SPAdes) | ecosystem: Environmental > Aquatic > Marine > Unclassified ... | reverse complement strand
GATGGAGGGCATCGGCGCGCGCATCGTGGAGACGCCGCGAGTGGCCGCCCAGGTGCTCGAGCGCGACGCGGGTTCGCCGCGCCGCACCGTGGTGTTCGTCCACGGCAACGTGTCGTCGTCGCTGTTCTGGCAGCCGACGATGCTCGCCCTGCCGAGCGACGTACGAGCCCTCGCGATCGACCTGCGGGGCTTCGGCGGCACGCAGGCGATGCCCGTGGACGCGACGCGCGGGGTGCGGGACTTCTCCGACGACGTCGCCGCGGTGCTCGACACGCTCGAGACTGGTCCGGTCGACCTGGTCGGCTGGTCGATGGGCGGCGGCGTGGTGATGCAGCTGCTGCTCGACCGGCCCGAGCTGGTGCGCAGCCTCATGCTGGTCGCTCCCGTGTCGCCCTACGGCTTCGGCGGCACCGCGGGACCGGACGGGCGGCTGCTGCGCGAGGACTGCGCGGGCACCGGCGGCGGGGGAGCGAACCCCGGCTTCGTCGCGGCGCTGGCGGCGGGGGACACGTCCGACGGGACGCCCGTCTCGCCGCGCTCCGTGTTCCGGGCGGCGTATATGGCGCCGTCCGCCGAGCCCGCGGTGCTCGAGGACCTGTGGGTCGAGTCCATGCTGTCGACGGTGACCGGCGTCGACAACTACCCGGGCGACGCGGTCGAGGCCGCGGGCTGGCCCGGCTTCGGGCCCGGGCGGCGCGGTGTGCTCAACACGATGGCGCCGTGCTGGTTCGACGTGTCCGGCATCGTCGACCTCGCCGCGAAGGTGCCGGTGCTGTGGGTGCGCGGGGACGCGGACGCGATCGTGTCCGATAACTCGCTCTTCGACCTCAACCACCTCGGCGCGCTCGGCGCGGTGCCCGGCTGGCCGGGCGCCGAGGAGGCGCCCGCGCAGCCGATGATCGCGCAGACGCGAGCCGTGCTGGAGCTCTACGCGGAGCGGGGAGGGTCGTACCGCGAGGTGACGTTCGCCGGCTGCGGGCACTCGCCGCACCTCGAGCGCCCGGGCGCGTTCCTCGACGCGCTGGTCGAGCACCTGGGCTGAGGAGCGGTCCGGCGAGGACTCGCCGGTCCGTTGTGGCCCGATGTGGTCGGGTGGCCGCCAAGATTCCGATATAGTTGTCGGGCTGTCACGGGCTGTGGCGCAGCTTGGTAGCGCACCTGACTGGGGGTCAGGGGGTCGCAGGTTCAAATCCTGTCAGCCCGACGGTTTGGGGCCGTCTGCCAGGGGAGACTCTGGCAGACGGCCCTTCGTTGGCTGTGGGGGCCAGTGCCGTGTGCGTGGGGACGACGGCCTCGCCGGACCTTGGTGCGAGACTGCAGCTCGGAGAGTGGTGGGCATCGGCGCCGGCGCGGACATCCTCGAGAGCGTCCCAGGTGACGCCTGCACGCGTCGTCGCCGCGCGTGGCCGAAACCAAACGGGGCGCGTCCGCCCTTGCGGGCCCTCGCGTCCCGAGGGAGGACGATGCTCCGACCGAACATGTGCGAGGCCCTGCCCGCAGCGGTGAGGTGGAGGCACCACGACGGGTCCTTCGTCGGCCGCTCCGCCTTGTTCGCTCACGGCTGAATCCGAACGCCTCCGCATCCAAGTCACCCCCTCGGTCGGAAGTACGGGTCGAAGCGGTCGCACACGGCGTCCGCCCGAGGAAAGGAAGCGCAATGAAGCGCATCATCGCCACCGGATTCATCGCCGCCATCGCCATGGTCGGCTTCGCCGGGACCGCAAATGCCGCACCGGCGGATGCCGCCTGCTTCGGCCAGGTCCACAAGGCCGTCAACAGCGGGTTCCTCGCGGACGCCGGGATCCACAACGTCGGGGACCTCGTCAAGGCCGCGGGCGGCCAGGGCAAGAACGCGGCGGCCAAGGAGCTCTGCTCCTAGGCGCACGCTCGGTCCACCCACGGGGCCGGCGACTCGGGACACGGCGCCCGGTCGCCGGCCTCCTGCTTGCCCCGTCGGATCCGTACGCGGCAGGTGCGCAATCGGCAGCCCCGCGCGACACTCGGGAGCTGCCCTGGCGGCATGGAGGTCTTCAATCCGCAGAGCCGGTCAGACCGCCGTCATGGGGCCGTCTGCCAGGTGCAATCCCTGGCACAAGACCCTTGGCCGCGTCCGGCCCGAGAGCGCGACCACGCGCCGCTCACGGCGCGGCGGCGGAGGGTCACGGCGCCGCGACCGCCTCATCCAATGCACGGCGCGCGTCGTCCTCCAACAGGTGCCGCGCATCGTCGATGCTCACCACCTCGGCGGCCAGCGACGTGTACGCGAGCGCGTTCGCGCGGCCGTCGTCGTCGAAGCCGAAGACCGGCACCCATCCCGCCAGGCACGGGCCGTTCCGGGACGGGTTGAGGTGGTTCCCGTCCTCGTCGCTCAGGGTGAAGGTGCCCTGTTCAAGGTCGACTCTGAGGGTGAGCCCGGTGCGGAACAGCGCCTCGTGCTGCGCGCGCGTCTGATCGCTCGTCGGCCCACCCGACGGGTCCTCGGCGAAGAGCGACATCATGGCGTCGAGATCCTGGGTGTTGAAGGCGTCGACGTAGTTCTCGATCACCTGCTCCTGCTCGGCGGTGTAGAGCGCTGCGCGGCCGCCGCAGCCGTCGCAGTCCCAGTAGGCCAGCACGGCCGCGTCGTCGCCGCCGTACGCGGCCACGACGTCGCGCGGGATCTCGGACGCCGACAGGATGCCGTCGCCGGAGTAGCTGGTGGAGAGGTCGAAGAGCCAGACGTCCATGCTCCACGTCGGGAGGTCGTCGCGGTCGCCCTCCGCGGAGAGCACGCATCGGTGGAAGTCGGCGGAGAGGGTCACCTGCGTGGCGAGCGCGGCCGCGAACTTGCAGCGCATGTTCCCCTCGTAGGTCCCCGTGATCATCGCCGCCAGGGCGTCCGCATCGCCCTCGTTCCACGCCGACACGTATCGCTCGATCGCCGCGCGCCCGGCGTTGGCGTCGGAACCGCACGGGTGGCCGGTCTCACTCGACATCGTCGCCCAGGGGCGGCTCTCGTCGATGGCGTCGCTCCCGACGCCGCCATCGCAGCCGGCGAGCACCGCGGCGATGGCCGCCACCGCGACGACCCACCGTCGTCCTGCCGTCGTGCCGCTCATCGGGGTCCCCTCTCCGCAGCCACGCCGGGCGACGCCATCTGGTCGGGGTGGCCATGGGCCGCCACGGGTCACGAGGAGGGTGCGCGGCCCTCCCTCTCGGTGCCTGACCGAGGGTGTCCGGGGCCGCTCGCGGAGGGGCATCGTGTGCGCCGCTCTCACCTCCCAGCCTAGTCATGGGAGACGTGCCAGGTGAGGTGCGAGCTGGTCCCTGCGCGCGCGGCGGTCCGGTGCGAGGATGGAAGGCGGGGGAGGTCGCCGGAGGAGGTGACCGATGGGTGTCAAGGCAGCGGCCATGGTGGCCGTCGCCGTCCTCGTGGCCGGGGGATGTGGGGCGCAGGACGCGGGGCCGACCTGTCCGACGGACGGATGTGAGCTCACGGAGTCGCGCACCGTGCCCTACACCGAGCCGACGTCGGTGCTCCAGCAGATGACGGTCGTCAGGCCGACGGACGACGGTTCGTGGCCCGTGGTGATCCTGGCGCACGGCGCGGCGCAGCGTCCCTCGGCCGTGAGCGACTGGGCGACGGGTGTCGCCGCGGCCGGGGCGCTCGCCTACAACGTCGCATGGCCGAGCGGCGGTGGCGCGACCGATGAGGTCGTCGGTAGCCTCGCGTGCGCGGTCAGCACCGCGGTTCAGGACGCCGCCGAGCACGGGGGAGACACCTCGCGGGTGGTCTTCGTCGGGCACTCGCTCGGGGCAGGGATCGGTGCCGCGGCGGCGCTCGGAGGGGCCTCGCATCTCGACGAGTGCGTGGTCGCGCCTGGCGAGGACACGTTGCCCGGCGGCTTCGTCGGCTACGAGGGTCCATACGACTGCGCGCGCGTCGACTACAGCAACGACCGCGAGGCTCTGGAACCTCCGGGCGACGAGGCCGCGGATGCCTTCGCGCAGGTCGGCGGCAACCCCGACCTGGTGCTCCGCCTGCTGCACGGCGACGTCGAGGACTTCTCGTGGTTCGATGTCCCGCTCGGCGTGTCCGAGGCGTTCGGGGCCGCGCTCGACGACGCCGGCTACGACGCCGAGGTGGTCGTCGTCGAGGGTGGCGAGCACATCGAGATCTGGGAGGGAACGCCGCCGCAGCAGGCAGTGGTCGCCGCAGTGGCCGAGATCCTCGACGATCTGTGACGGTCCATGCCGCATGAGCGCCGATGGGCCCAACATCGCGCGGGTCCTTGACCGCAGCCGCGCGGCACCGCGGGGGCGCGACCCGAGCAGATCCCGAACGCGCGTGCACTACCAGCCATGACGCCGATCCGTGCACGCCGCTAGGGTGAGCGGCATGGTGAAGGTGGTGCGCATCGGCTCGCGGCTCGACGTCGCGGGGGCGACGGTCGGACTGATCGCTGTGGCGGTGTCCCTGACGCCGTCGCTGCTCCCGCGGCCCGCGTGGGGGCAGGGCCTGGTCTCGGGCCTGGCGTTCGCCGTCGGCTACGGCGTCGGCGTGCTCCTGTGGCGCGGCGTGCACCGGCTGTCCCGCGGCCGGCTGCCCGAGGCGGCCGAGGCGCGCGCGTGGCTGGTGGTGCTGATCGGTCTCGTGGGGGCGAGCGCGATCATGCCGTTCGCGATCGGCTGGCAGAACTCGGTGCGCGAGGCGGTCGGCATGCCCGACACGAGCGGCTTCGACTGGCTCGTGGCCGTCCTCGGCTTCGCCGCGGGCGCGTGGCTCGCCTTCGCGATCGGCCGCGGCGTCGCCGGCGGCTACCGGCGCCTCTGGGCACTCGCCGAGCCCCGCATGCCGGGGCGGGACACGCGCCCCCGGCTCGCCTCCGCCGCGACCGGCGCCGTCACGGTGGTCGCCATGCTGATGGTCTTCTCGATCGGCCTCTCCGTGCTGTCCCTCCTGCTCACGTGGGCCTCGGAGCACAAGAACCGTCAATACGACCCCGAGTACGCGCAGCCGACCAGCCCGCTGCGCTCCGGCAGCCCCGAGAGCCTGATCGCCTGGGACCAGATCGGGCAGGCGGGCGTGAAGATCGTCGCCGGCGGCCCGAGCGCCGAGGCGATCGAGCTCGTCACCGACGAGCCCGCGCAGGAGCCGATCCGGGTCTACGTCGGCGTCGACGTGCCCGGCACCGTCGAGGAGCGCGCCGAGCTCGCGGTCGCGGAGCTCGAGCGCACGGGCGCCGCCGACCGCTCCGTGCTGCTGGTCGCCGGCACGACCGGCTCCGGCTGGCTCGATCCCGCCGCGATCGACGGCTTCGAGTATCTCCATGCGGGCGACACCGCCATCGTCACGCTCCAGTACGGAGCGACCGGCAGCCCAGTGTCCGCGCTGCTTACCCCGGACCTGTCGCAGGACGGCACCTCCGCGCTCGTGGCCGCGGTCACCGGCTGGTGGGACGCGCTCCCCGCGGACGACCGTCCACAGCTCGTCGTCTATGGCCTGAGCCTCGGCAGCTTCGGCATCCAGGCGGCCTACGACGACATGGACGACATCCTGGCCTCCACCGAGGGGGCGGTGCTCGCGGGGACGCCGTCGTTCACCCCGATCTGGAGCGCGGCGGAGGACTCGCGCGACCAGGGCTCCACATATCCGCTGCCGGTGCTCGACGCCGGCGAGCATGTGCGCTGGGCCGACGAGTGGGGCGGGCTCGAGGAGCTGCCCGGCACGTGGGACGGCACCCGGGTCGCGTACCTGCAGCACGGCAACGACCCGATCGTGTGGATCGGGCCCAGCGTCATCTGGTCCGAGCCCGAGTGGCTCAAGCCGGGCCAGCGCTCGGAGTCCGTGAGCGAGGACATGGTGTGGATCCCGGCGGTCACGGCGTTCCAGGGAGTGGTCGACCTGATCCTCTCCACGGCCGTGCCCGAGGACGCCGGGCACAAGTACGGCAACCTCGCGGTCGACGCGCTCCACCAGGTGACCGGCGACGCCGGCCTGAGCGACGATGCGATGGCGCGGGTGCGCGCGGTGATCGAGGAGTACGACACCTACTCGCCGGTCGCGAACTAGTCGCGCGACGCCTCGGAGGCGACCCCGTCGCCCACATGCCCGCGCTCGGCCTCGGAGACGATGCGGTTGACCATGCCGCTGAAGATGAGTCCGTGGAACGGCAGCATCGACAGCCAGTACAGGCGGCCGGTGAGCCCGCGGGGGAAGAACACGGCGCGCTGCCAGTACTCCGAGCCGGTCTCCGTCGGCTCGACGCCCAGCTCGAGCCAGGCCTTGCCCGGCACCCGCATCTCCGCGCGCAGCCGCAGCAGCCGCCCGGGCTCGACGTGCTCGACGCGCCACACGTCGATCGCGTCGCCCTCGGTCACCTGCGCGTAGGTGCGGCGACCCCGCTGCGAGCCGACGCCGCCGGCCACCCGGTCGATGACGCCGCGCGTCGCCCACAGCACCGACGCCGAGTACCAGCCGGTCGCGCCGCCGATCTCGGTGATGACGTCCCACACCGCCGACGCATCCGCCGTGGTGGACTTCCTGCGCGCGTCCTGGAACACCGTCCGGCCCGCCCAGTCCGGGTCGGACGGCATCGGGTCGCTCGGCGCGCCGGACACGCTCGCGTCGACCCAGCTGGTCTCGACCTGGTCGATCTCGATCCGCCCGAGCGCGAGACGGACCGCGTCCGCGTAGCCCATCAGCCCCTCCGGGGGCCGGGGGATGAGGCCGTCGATCGCATCGTCCCTCATCACGCACGAGTGCAGCAGCGACTCCACCAGGGGCCGCGCGATCTGGCGTGGCACGGGCGTGACGAGGCCGACCCAGTGCGACGCGAGGCTCGGGGTGAGCACCGGGAGTGCCGTGATGCCGCGCTTGGGCAGGCCCGCGACCTCGGCGTAGCCGTTCATCATCTCCGAGTACCGCATGACGTCGGGGCCGCCGACGTCGAACTCGGCGTTGACCTCGTCCTCGACGCGCGCCGCGGCGAGCAGGTAGTAGACGATGTCCCGCACCGCGATCGGCTGGATCCGGTTGCGCACCCACCTGGGCGCGGGCATGTACGGCAGCACCTCCGTGAGGTGGCGGATCATCTCGAACGATGCCGAGCCGGAGCCGATCACCACGCCCGCGTTGAGCACGATCGTCGGCGTCGCCGACGCGATGAGGATGTCGCCGACCTCCTTGCGCGAGGCCAGGTGAGGGGAGAGCTCGACATCGTCGGGGTGGAGGCCGCTGAGGTAGACGATGCGCCCCACGCGGTGCGCGGCGGCGGACTTGGCGACGGTGATCGCGATCGCACGGTCGAGGCGTCCGTAGTCACGGCCGCTGATCATCGAGTGGACGAGGTAGTAGACGACGTCGACGCCGTCCATCGCGCGGTCCATGGCGTCCTGGTCCGCCGCGTCTCCCTCGACCACCTCGACCTGGTCGGCCCATGGCAGGGCGGCGACGCGCGCCGCGGACCGGGTCAGCGTGCGCACGCGGTAGCCGCCCGCGAGCAGGCGCGGCACGAGCCTGCCGCCGATGTACCCGGTGGCGCCGAGCACGAGCACGAGCGGGGTGGATCCGTCGGCGCGACGCACCGCCCGCAGCGCCTCCTCCGTGCCGAGGGGGCTGCTGAGCTCGAGGGCGTCCGCGGACTGCTCGGGTCCTGAGGTCACGGTCACGCTCCCATCCCGCCGGCCGCGGTGCCGGCGCACGCTTCAAGGGAACCAGACCGCGCGTGCCGACTATTCCCGCGCCGGCGTACCCGCAGAGCCGCGCCGTCGCTGGGCGCGGCGCCTTCGTGCCGAGCGTTCCGGCACCTGTGCGCCGTCGACTACCGTGGTGATGACGACGGAAGGGCCACCGCGATGACGCACCACCGCATCTTCAAGATGAGCTTCGCGAGCATCTACCCGCTCTACGTGCAGAAGGTGGAGCGCAAGGGCCGCAGCACCGAGGACCTCGACACGATCCTCACGTGGCTCACGGGCTACAGCAAGGCCGGTCTCGACGCGGTGATCGCCGCCGAGACCGACCTCGAGACGTTCTTCGCGGAGGCGCCGCGCATGAACCCCGCGACGGACCTCATCACGGGCGTGATCTGCGGCGTGCGCGTCGAGGAGATCGAGGACCCGCTGATGCAGCAGATCCGCTACATGGACAAGCTGGTCGACGAGCTCGCGCGCGGCAAGAGGATGCAGTCCATCCTGCGCGACGGCTCCGCCGCATCCGCCTGACCACCACCTGACTCGAAGGAGAGCAGATGCCCACGCTTGCCATCATCGGCGCCGGTCCCAATCTCGGCGCCGCCGTCGCGCGCCGCTTCGCCCGGGAGGGCTTCTCGATCGCGCTGATCTCGCGCGACCAGGCCAAGCTCGACGCGCTCGCCGCGGAGCTGGTCGAGACGGGGATCACCGCCCGCGGCTACGCCGCCGACGTGCGCGACGGCGCGTCGCTCGAGGCCGCGCTCGCCGACGCGGCGGCCGACCTCGGCCCGATCGCCGCGCTGCAGTACAGCCCGCTGCCGTCGCGCGACTACCTCAAGCCCGTCCTCGACTTGACCCCCGAGCTCGCGCTCGAGGCGCTGCGCTTCTCGGCGCTCGGCCTGGTCCACGCGGTCCGCGCCGTCCTGCCGGGCATGCGGGAGGCCGGCGACGGGAGCATCGTCCTCATCAACGGCGGCACCTCGATCCAGGCACGTGCGGGCTTCGCCGGCACGTCCGTCGCGTTCCCCGCCGAGAGCGCGTACGGCGAGATGCTGCACGACGCCCTCGCCGACGAGGGCGTCCGCGTGGTCCAGCTGGTGATCCCCGGCGCGATCCCCAAGCTGCGCTACACGCTCGACGAGGTCGCGGACCGCATCTGGGAGATCCAGGCCGCGCCGAGCGAGTTCCGCACGATGCTCATCCCTCTCGACGAAGGCCGGGAGTAGCGCGGCGTCAGCCCAGCACGCGCCCGATCGCGGCCAGCACCAGGGCGTACACGGCGACGACGCCCAGGACGGCCAGCAGGCCCATCACCACGGCCGCGACTCCGAGCCCGCCGTTGGTGGCGAGGCCGTTGCGGGCCGACGCCCACCCCCGCACGCCCATCACGATGCCGCCGATGCCGAGCGCGACGACGGCCAGCAGCGGGGTGCTGAGCCCGAGGAACCACACCAGCACGCCGCCGAGGCCCAGGCCCGACAGCGCCGCCCCGATCACGGCGCGCGAATTGTGCTCGGTGGAGCGGTCGAAGGTGACGCCGCCGAGGTCAGGGGTCGGGTCGGCGGCCGGGGCGCGGAAGGGCGCGGGGGGCGCGGGCTCGGCCAGGGTCTCGGGCGCCACCGGCGTGTCGGCCCATCCGGCGGGAAGGTCGGGCTCCGGCTCCCAGGAGGCGTCGGGGGCGGGGACGCGCCGCGCGTCGCCGTCGCCGTGAGATGGGTGTGTCATCTGTGCTCCCCTCATCGCGATGGCACCGAGGATAGCGGGCATGACAGTGGCATCCCTGGTAGACGCGCGGAGAGGGACGATGCGCGGCCCGCCGGCGCCCGCCAAACCCGGGGGACCGCTCAGTCCCGGCGGGGCTTGCGGGGAGGGCGCTTGCCGTCGCGGGGCCGCCCGCCGCCGCGGCCGCCGCGCGGCCCGCCCGGGCCGGTGTCGAGCCGCAGCTCGATGAGCTTGCCGCCGATGCGGGTGCCGCCGAGCCGCTTGAAGGTCTCGGGCGGCAGGTTCGACGGCAGGTCCACGAGCGAGAACTCGGGCATGATGCGGATGGCGCCGAAGTCCTGGCGCGCCAGGCCGCCCTCGTTCGCGAGCGCGCCCACGATCTGGCGCGGCTCGACCTTCTGGCGCTTGCCGACGGCGATCCGGTAGGTCGAGAAGCCCTCGGCGGGGCCGCGGCCCTCGCGCGGCTGGCGCTTGCCGTCGCCCTTGGAGTCGCGGGCGTCGCGCGAGAATGTGGCGCGCTTGGGCTCGTCGGCCGGGTCGAGCAGCAGGGGAGTCTCGCCCTGCGCGACCACGGCGAGCGCGGCCGCGACGTCCGCCTCCGGCACGTCATGGTGCTCGACGTAGTGGGCGATGATCTCGCGGAAGCGGCTGATGCGGTCGGTCGACCCGAGCGCGGCCGTGATGGAGTCGTCGAAGCGCGCCAGACGGGTGGCGTTGACGTCGTCGACGCTCGGCCAGTGCATCTCGGTGAGCGGCTGGCGTGTCGCCTTCTCGATCGCGTTGAGCATGCGCCGCTCGCGCGGCGTGACAAAGCTGATCGCGTCGCCCTCGCGGCCCGCGCGGCCGGTGCGGCCGACGCGGTGGACGTACGACTCCGTGTCGATCGGGATGTCGTAGTTGACCACGTGGCTGATGCGGTCGACGTCGAGGCCGCGCGCCGCGACGTCCGTCGCGACCAGGATGTCGAGCTTGCCCTCCTTGAGCTGCTTGATGGTGCGCTCGCGCTGGACCTGCGCCACGTCGCCGTTGATGGCGGCCGCGGCGAGACCGCGGGCGCGCAGCTTCTCAGCCACCACCTCGGTGTCGTTCTTGGTGCGCGTGAACACGATCATCGCCTCGAAGTTCTCCACCTCGAGGATGCGCGTGAGGGCGTCGATCTTCTGCGGGTAGGCGACGATCAGGTAGCGCTGGCGGATGGTCGCCGACGTGGTGGTCTGCCGCTTGACCGAGATCTCCTGCGGATCCCGCAGGTACCGCTGGGACAGCCGGCGGATCTGCGCGGGCATGGTCGCGGAGAACAGCGCGACCTGCTTGTCCTCGGGGGTCGACGCGAGGATCGTCTCGACGTCCTCGGCGAAGCCCATCTTGAGCATCTCGTCGGCCTCGTCGAGCACCAGGTACTTGAGCTCGGACAGGTCGAGCGTGCCCTTGTCGAGGTGGTCCATGATGCGGCCGGGCGTGCCCACGACGACGTGGACGCCCCGGCGCAGCGCGGACAGCTGCACGCCGTACCCCTGGCCGCCGTACACGGGAAGCACGTGCACGCCCTTGATCTGCGAGGCGTAGCGCTCGAACGCCTCGCACACCTGCAGCGCCAGTTCGCGGGTGGGGGCGAGCACGAGCGCCTGCGGCGGCTTCTGGCCCTTGTCCAGGCGCGCGAGGATCGGCAGCGCGAACGCGGCGGTCTTGCCGGTGCCGGTCTGGGCGAGGCCGACCACGTCGCGACCGGTGAGCAGCGGCGGGATCGTCTGCGCCTGGATCGCCGACGGCGTCTCGTAGCCGACGTCCTTGAGGGACTTCAGGATCGGGCCGTCGAGACCGAGGTCGGCGAACGTCTGGGTGGGGGCGTCGTCGGCGCCGGCGGGCTCGGCGGATGCAGGTGTCATGACACCACCGTAGGCGCACCGCGCGTGCGCCGCGTGCCGCGTGGGCCCTCAGGCCGCCTGCGCATCGTCCCCGAACGACGCGAGCGTCACCTCCACGGCGATGCGCAGGCCCGCCGCGATGGTCCCGACGGGGAGCGTCGGGACGTCCGCGAGCCGCATCTCGGGGGTGGCGGGCACGTGGATGAAGCCCGACGGCACGCCCGAACCGGCGAGCGCCCGCTGGAGATCGTAGAAGGTGTGGTTGCAGACGTATGCGCCGGCCGACAGGGACACCCGCGCGGGGATGCCGGCGGCCTCGAGCGCGGCGACGATGCGCTTGTCGGGCAGGGTGGTCCAGCGACCGGCCGGCCCGGCGGGCTCGATCGCGACGTCGTCGGGCCGGTTGCCCGCGTTGTCGGGGATCGGCGCGTCGTCCAGGTTGATCGCCACCCGCTCCGGCGTGATCGCGGTCCGTCCCTCGGCAACGCCGGTGGCGATCACGACGTCGGGGGAGTGCACGGCGATCGCTTCGCGCAGGAGCCGCGGCGCCTCCCCGAACACCACCGGCAGCCGCAGCGTCGCCAGGTCGGCCGGGCCGTCCCAGCCCTCCGCGAGCAGGGCGACGGCATCCCACGACGGGTTGACGGGCGCGTCCTTGAACGGCTCGAAGCCGGTGATGAGCACGGTGGGCATGCGTCGATCGTAGGCGGGCGCGGCGCCGCCGCGGCGCCGGTGGTTGACTGGGGTGGTCGGGCGCGCACGTGCGCCGGCGCCCGGCGGAGGGGGGGCACGATGCGCGCCGCGCCGGGATCGGGGATGGCACCTGCCGTGGTCGCGCGCGTCGCCGGCTGCCTCTACCTGGGCTTCGTCCTCGCCTCGTTCCTCGCGGACGTCGTGGCGGACATCGGCCTGACCGATGCCGAGGTGCTCGCCGCCACCGCAGCCGACTCGCCGGCCGCGCTCCGCGGCGGGCTGGCGCTCTTCGCGCTCGCCGCGCTGCTGTTCCTGCTGGCCGCATGGGCGCTGTACGTGCTGCTGCGTCCCGTCCAGCCGCGACTCGCGCTGCTGTTCCTGCTCCTCAACGCGGTCGGCGTCGCGGTGCACGCGGCGAGCATCATCCCGCTGCTGTTCCTGCTGGCGGACGATGCGGGGCGCCTCGACGCGTTCACGGCGGAGCAGGCGGAGGGCCTGGCCCTGGCGGCAATCGACGCGCACGCCCTGGGGCTGGTGATCGCGCAGGTGTTCTTCGGCACGTGGGTGTTCCCGCTCGGGTACCTGGTGCTGCGCTCGGGCTTCCTCCCGCGGACGCTCGGCGTCCTGCTGATCGCCGACGGGGTGGCGATCCTGTTCTGGTTCTTCCAGGCCATGCTGGTGCCCGACAGCCCCGAGCTCAGCTACCCGGCGTGGGCGATCAGCCTCGTGGCCGAGGCCGGGCTCGCCCTGTGGCTGCTCATCCGCGGCGTCTCGCCGCCGCGGGAGGGTTGACGTGGAGAAGGTCGACCTCAAGAAGGAGCTCGACTCCTACCGCGCGCGGCGCGGCGAGTTCCGCGTCCTGGACGTCCCGCCGCTGCGCTACCTGATGTGCGACGGCCACGGCGACCCGAACGCCTCGCCTGACTTCGCCGCGGCGATCGAGGCGCTCTACCCGCTCGCGTACCAGGCCAAGTTCCTGAGCAAGCGCGAGCTCGGGCGCGACTACGTGGTGATGCCGCTCGAGGGGCTGTGGTGGGCCGACGACATGGACGCGTTCGTCTCACGCGACAAGCAGCGCTGGAGCTGGACCCTCATGGTGCTCGCTCCGGACTGGGTCGACGCGGACATGGTGGCGGCGGCACGCGCGGCCGTCGTCGCCAAGGGCGCGCCGCCGCGCCTCGACGAGGTCCGGCTCGAGACGCTCGAGGAGGGCCGCTGCGTGCAGACGCTGCATGTCGGGTCGTTCGACGACGAGGGGCCGGTGCTCGCGCGCATGCACGACGAGTTCATCCCCGGACAGGGGCTGGCGATGGCGGGCCGCCATCACGAGATCTACCTCAGCGACCTGCGCCGGACGGCGCCCGAGCGGCTGCGCACCATCCTGCGCCAGCCGGTGGTCGCGGGCGCCGCGCCGTAGCGACGCCCGCGACGGGGGTCAGAAGCGCAGGTACACCGGGCTGGACTGCCAGATGCTGGTCTGCTGCACGCCCGAGCCGTAGCCGACGGCCTCGACCTGCTGGCCGTTGCCGAGGTAGATCGACACGTGGCCGGGCGACCAGATGACGTCGCCCGGCTGGGCCTCGGAGGCGGAGATGACGGTGCCCGCGGCGCGAATCGCGCTCGACGAGTGCGGGACGCTGATGCCGACCTGGGCGTAGGCCCACGAGACCAGGCCCGAGCAGTCGAACGCGCCCGGCGTGGCCGACGAGTACGCGTAGGCGGACCCGACCTGCGAAAGCGCGGCGGCGGCCACGGAGCTGGCGGAGGCCGACGCGGCCGGAGCGGACGCGGCGGACGAGGACGACGAGGACGACGAGGTGACCTCGCGCACGGCGGCGGTCTCCTCCGCGGCGGCGGCCTCGGCGGCCGCGGCCTCCTCGGGCGAGACGTAGTCGTCGAGCAGGCGCGTGGCCACGTAGCCGGTCACGCCGTCCTGCGTGTAGACGCGGGTGAAGTCGCCCTTGGTGACCGGGTCGGCGTCGGTGCCGAGCTCGGTGCCCTCGGCGAGCACCTCGAGCGAGTCGGAGGACTGCTGCGCCTTGACGCGCAGGTTCGCCGCGGCCGTGGTGACGACCTCGGGGTCCGACGCGCGGCGCTTGGCCTTCTTGATCTGGTCCGGCTGCTCGTGGAGCGGCGTGATGGTGACCTTCGACACGTCGAGCACGGTCCAGTCGGCGTCGACATCGGCAGTGATGGCGTCGACGGTCACGGGCGCCATGACGGCGCGCTTCTCGCCGGCGGCGGCCTCGGCCTCGGCCGCGGAGGCCGCGGCGGCCGCCGGTGCGGCGAACGCCGCGGTGGCGTAGCCGAGGCTCAGGGCGCCTCCGGCCACCACTGCGGCGGCGGATCGGTGGGTGTGCGGGCGGTGCGTTTTGGGGTTCATGTACAAGCAACTCTCCTCAGACGTTCCGGACGAAGATAACAGTTAGGTCACGATGATTCGAATCTGCGGCGTGTCGCGGTCGTGTCGTCCGCACGGCCAGCCCGGCTTGCGCTATAAGGCGGAACCCACGCGCACCTGCACCGACGCCGCCCGGCGCCGCGCGCGCAGGCGGACTAGATTGGCCGCATGGGCCGGGACACGAAGCGCGGGGTGCACGTCCGCGCCAAGGAGGGCTTCGCGATCGCCGGCGTCTTCGCGCCGCGAGGCGAGTTCGCGCCCCGGATCACGATGGACGGCGGCACCGGCGCGGCGGTCCTCCTGGGCGCCCTCGCCATCGTCGCCTCGGCCGTGGTCGCGATCGTCGCGCTGCGCTCGCGCGGCGGAGTCGCCGCGCAGGCGCCCGCCGGGTCCGCGGCCGACGGCTAGGGCTCGTCAGGCGGCGACGCCGCCGAGCTGGGCGAGCCGCGCGAGCCCC
>Ga0207735_100172_pt1 | contig 14816 bp, 14 predicted proteins | sample TtaePargueraPR_9_FD_187280 | JGI IMG/M metagenome (GOLD analysis project Ga0207735, IMG submission 187280) | Aerobic enrichment media microbial communities from Bioluminiscent Bay, La Parguera, Puerto Rico - Tt and E2 (1) (SPAdes) | ecosystem: Environmental > Aquatic > Marine > Unclassified ... | reverse complement strand
CCCGCCGCTCGCGGCGCGCGGGTCGTCGGCGGTCGCGCCCGTCTTGAGGAGGACGCGCAGCTCGAAGTCGAGCGGTGGAGCCTTCGCCTTCTCCCGCTCCTCCTGATCACCGTGTTCCGCGGGCAACGCAATCGTGGCGACATCGTCGAGGAACTGGGCGATGTCGCTGCCGCTCTCACCGCTCACAACCATGACTGGCGGGATTCTCAGCAGCATGCACCGCAGCCGCAGCAGTGATTCGTCTCGCTGTGGAACGGTGCTCCCACTCACGTCTCCCCAGTAGCTCGAGTGGGGATAGTGCAGGGCGAACTGAGACACGCGCGCGGGCCGCAGCCCGAGCGGGACGTCCTTCACCCCTGGCCCGAAACGCCCGGCGAGAGGGCCGCCCACGAGGTCGTGGGTGATGTACATGTTGGTCCACCTCGTGGGCGCGAACACCGCCGCCTGGTGGAAGCGGCTCGAGTACCCGCGGCCCGGGCCGTCCCAGTGGCCCAGCCGGAACCGGGGCGGCTCGGGCGCGCCGACGCCGGACGTGCCCGAGTTCGCCTCGTCCGGTGACGCCGCGGACGTCGTCGAGCTGGAGTCCTCGTCCGTGCAGGGCTCCGAGGTGGGACGCGCCGGACGCGGCGGCGCGGCGGCGAAGATTCCGTCTGCGGTGCGCTCACAGAGGTCGTCCGCTCCCGACGCGACCAACACGTCTGCGTGCGTGAGCGGACAGGCGAGCGTCACGAGGTCGCTCACGATCCACCGGTCGCGGCCGTTGTGCAGACCGCCCGCGCCCGTGGGCACCGCGTCCGCCTTGAGTGCCTCGTACAGCGGCGGCTGGAGTCCCAGCCAGAGCTTCTGCCATCCCTGGTCGTCGGTGCGGCTCTCCTGTTCTGCCGCCAGATCCTCCATGCGCAGGACGGCCTCTTCGAGCAGTTCGGTGCGCCGCGAGGTGGGAGGCGAGGCGCGCGCGAAGGGAACCTCAATGCACGGCGCGGCCGTGGCCCAGAATGCTTGAAGGGCGTCGTACGCGATCACCGTGCCGAGGCTGTGCCCCACGAGGACGATCCTGTCGTACCGGTGACGACCGGTCACGGGGTCCTTGTCGTCGGTGAGCGAGCGGAGGGTCGTCATCAGGCCAGCGCGGACAGCCTCGCGCTCGCGCACGTTCTCCGGGTCGCTCGAGAGATAGCGCGCGGCATCGCCCAGGCTCCTGAGCGCGAAACCTCCGGCGACAGCGGCCAGTACAGGGACTGCGACCGCGGCGACCCCGGAGACGCCCGCGACGGCATCCGTGAGGGAGATCCAGGCGTCATCGCGATCCAGGATGATGCAGGCGATGACGCCCGACACCACTGCGACGCCCCATGCCGCCAACGCCCATGGCCGGCGGTGTGCCAGTGCAAGCGGCGCCGAGGCGGCGAGGGCGGCCACTGCCAGGCCGCCGGCGATAGTGGAGCCGGTGCCGCCCGGCACGCACACGGCACCCACGAAGAAGCCCAGGACTGCGGTGACGCCACAGAACAGCAGGGCCCTCACCAGACTCACGACGCCCGCGTGGTCGGCGACCGCGACGGCACCGCCGTAGGCGATGACGATGCCGACTCCCGCGGCGATTCCGGATTCACCGGACGTGCCCGCCGCGAGCACCGCGATCAGGAATCCGCCCAGCGCTGCCAGGCCTGTCGCGATCAACCGCACGACTGTCATCGCCGGGGAGACCGAGCCCCGCATCGAACCATCTCCCAGATCGTGCCGGTTCGCGCTCACGATCTTGCGGACGATGCCCGGGAGATGTCGCCAGGCGGTGTCGCGGAACCGATACGCCCAGTAGTACTCGTAGAAGTCGACGTCGCGGGTGTAGTGCGAGGCCTTGACTTCGTCGGGCAGCGGCACCTTGGCCACGCGATGCTCGAGCGAGACGCTCACGACCCGCCCGTAGGACGTTCCCTCGAGCAGATCTGGGGCGACCGTTCGATGGTTCGCGTCCTGCTCCTCGAGCAGCCCGCCATCCTCACGCCCGCGACCCACGAAGGACATCAGCGTGTCGAGCGGCTTCTGCTCGCCGATCCCGTGGACGACGACGACGGCGGTGCGCGGCAACACGGACATGGTGGCCTCCCCCGAAGCGCTGTCTGTATGACGACAGTACAGGCGCACCGGCACCGTGCGCCGGGCCACGAAGACAGCAGGAGTGTCGCGCGAGCTACCGGCTCACGGACGAACCGACCTTGCCTGCTGACTCGGGCGCCACGAGGGCGAACGCGCGTCGACGCAGGTCGCGGCGATTTCGCCGCACGTGGCGCTCGTAACGAAGATGGCTCCCGGCTGTGCCTAGCCGCGGAACGACTGGGCGCGGCGCTGGGTGGCCCACGCGACCACCTGGGTGCGGCGCTGGAGCCCCATCTTGGCGAGAATGCTCGTCACGTGGTTCTTCACGGTCTTCTCCGCGATCCCTAGCGCGTCCGCGATCTCCTTGTTCGACCGCCCCTCGCCCACCGCCTTGACGATCTTGCGCTCGGTGGGGGTGAGCGATGCGATCGCGTCGTCCTCGTGGACGTCGATGTGCTGGCCGTGCTCGCGGCCCGAGGCCGCATCGCGAACGGCCTTCAGCACCTCAGCCGAGCCGGCAGTCTTGGCGACGAACGCATCGGCCCCCGCGGAGCGAGCCGCCGCCTTGGCGTCGTCATCGTCGTAGCTGGTGAGCACGACGACGTGCGTGTCGGGGTGATTCGTCCGCACGTGGGCGATCACGTCCAGGCCGGTGCCGTCGGGAAGGCGCAGGTCGGACAGGATGACGTCGGGACGCACCGCGTCGGCACGGCGGATCGCCTGCGCGACGTTGGCGGCCTCGGCCACCACCTCGATTCCGTCGGCGCGATCGAGGATGTCGCAGATCCCGCGCCTCACCACTTCGTGATCGTCAAGGACCAGCACTCGCACGTCAGACATACCGTGAATGGTATCCCCCCACCCGACCGCCACACGTCAGCGACGCGGTGCGTAGCGCCGTTGGCACGTGGCGCACCAGTGAGTGGCACGGCCGCTGATGCTCGCGCGGCGCAGCGGGCGGCCGCACCTCGCGCAGGGCTCGCCACCGCGTCCATACGCTTCAAGGGAACGCGAGAAGTACCCGGACTCACCATTGACGTTCACGTACAGCGCGTCGAAGCTGGTGCCCCCCTGGGCCAGGGCGCGGGTCATGACCACGCGGCTCGCCTCCAGCAGCGTCCGGGCTTGGGGAGCCGTCAGCGCATGCGCGGCACGCTCGGGATGGACGCGGGCTGCCCACAGCGCCTCGTCCGCATAGATGTTGCCGATCCCGGACACCAGAGTCTGGTCGAGAAGCACCTGCTTGACGCCTCGCGAGCCTCGCCGCCACGCACGGACTGACGCCGCTGCGTCAAGGTCGGGGTCAAGCGCATCGCGGCCGATGTGCGCGACGGAACCCGGCAAGGCGGCAAGGCTCGACCCCACTCCCCCAGCCCGCGCATCGGCCGTCTCGACGAGCTCCTCGACGTGCAGGTACCCGAACGTCCTCTGATCCAGGAAGTCCAGCGTGAGAGGCGTGCCGGCGCGGTCGAGTAGGAGGCGTGCACGACAGTGCGCGTGGGGCTCCGGAGCGTCGGCCCCCTCGTGGACGCGGAACTGCCCAGACATGCCCAGGTGAGCGGACAGCGCCTCGCCGGCCGGCGCATCGGCACTGTGCGCGCCGGGATGCGTGAGCGGCATCCACAGGAACTTGCCACGGCGAACGACCGCTTCGATCCGCGCGCCGTCCAGCAAGCCGCTGAACTGCGCTGGACCGCCGGGAAGCAACCGCACGCACGAGTCGCGGCGGACGTCGACCGAGACCACGGCGGCGCCGCTGATGAGGGAGTCCAGTCCGGCGCGGACGGTCTCGACCTCGGGAAGCTCGGGCACGCGGGTGAGGAGGGGCGCCGCGGTCAGTCCGCGGTGACAGGGACAGCGGTGATGGTGGCGTAGGCGGCCTCGGCAGCGGCCTGCTCGGCGTGCTTCTTGGCGCTGCCCGTGCCGGTGCCGCGAACCTCGCCGTCGACGGTGACGGTCGCCGTGAAGGTCCGCTCATGGTCGGGGCCGGTGCCCTCGGCGGTGTACGTCGGCGCGGACATGCCGCGCACCGCGCACGCTTCCTGCAGTGAGGTCTTCCAGTCGAGCGCGACGCCCGAGGATGCGGCAGCAACGAGCGTGGGACCTACCAGTCGGAGGATGACGTCGCGCGAGGTCTCGATGCCGTGGGTGAGGTACACCGCGCCGAACACGGCCTCGAGGGAGTCGCACAGGATCGAGTCCTTGTCCGCTCCGCCGGTCGCGGTCTCGCCCTTGCCCAAGAGGATGCACGGCCCCAGCTCGAGCTCACGCGCCACCTTCGCGAGCGCGCGCTGCGATACCGAGGCGGCACGCATCTTGGCGAGCTCGCCCTCGGGAAGGTCGGGGTGATCGCGATAGAGGCGGTCGGTCACCACGACGCCGAGCACCGAGTCGCCCAGGAACTCCAGGCGCTCGTTGGTCGGCAGGCCCCCCGCTTCATACGCGAAGGACCGGTGCGTGAGGGCGAGGATGAGCAATTCGGGGTCGACAACGACACCCAGCCTCTCCGCCAGGGCATCGGCCGCGGCCTGCCCTGGTGTGCTCATCTGCTCGCCTCCCGCATCAAGCGGGGCCCGATCAGGCCTCGTGCTCGGTGCGCAGCGCCTCGGCGTACTGGCGGCCGTTGTAGGCGCCGCACGCGGGGCACGCGGTGTGCGCGAGCTTCTCAGCCTTGCACTGCGGGCACGTCGTGAGGTTCGCAGCAGTGGTCTTCCACTGGGAGCGGCGGGCACGCGTGTTCGAACGCGACATCTTGCGCTTGGGAACTGCCACGGCTAACTCTCTTTCTCTTCATTCAAGCTCTGGAGTGCCGACCACCTCGGGTCGATCACGTCGTGGGCGTGGTCCGGGTCATCCTCGAGCCGTGCGCCGCACTGGTCGCACAGGCCCGGACAGTCCGGACGGCACAGCGGGGTGAACGGCAGCTGAGTGGCCACCGCGTCCCGCACCACCTCTTCGAGATCGACGGTCTCCCCGTCGAATTCGAAGACATCCTCTGGCTCCTCGTCCTCGTCGTCCGCTTCCACAGGCTCGAGAGCGAACAGACCCTGGACCGGGGCCGCGACCTGCAGTCGCACCTCGTCCAAGCACCGTCCGCACTCGCCGACTGCCTCAGCGGTGGCGGTTCCGGAGACCCAGATCCCCTCCGACACGGACTCGAGACTCACATCGAGGCTCAGTTCCGCACCGTCCGGGACGCCGATCACATCAGTGCCGAGGACCGCGGGGGCCGGAAAGGACTCGCTCACCAGCTTCTGCGTGCCAGGACGGCGCGCGATATCCCTTGCGGAGATGCGAAACGGTGAGGACTCGGGACGCTGCGACATTCGCGACTCCCATCCTTCCGGTCCGGGTGGACCCCGGCCCATGCTCGATCGGCAGGACCGGCGCACTACTTTACGCGATGCATGGCCCTCGGCTCAACTCGGCGCGGCGTTCGCGGTGGTCATCCCTCGCCGAGCGCGCGGCGAACCGCCGCGACCACGCCCGGGGGGACGTACGGCGAGATGTCGCCGCCATGGCGCGCCACGTCCCTCACCAGTGAGGATGCCACATGGCTGAGGGCGTTGTCGCCCGTGATGAAGACCGTCTCGACGCCGGTGAGCGAGCGGTTCATGAGGGCCATCGGACGCTCGTAGTCGTAGTCCGCTCCCCCACGCAGGCCCTTGACGATCGCGGTCGCGCCGATGCTCGAGCAGAAGTCCACCAGCAGCCCGTCGACGAGCTCCACCGTCACGCCGTGGACGTGAGCGGTGGCCTCACGAGCGAGATCGGCACGAGTCGCGGCGTCGAGCAGCGGCGACTTGGTCGAGTTGTGCGCGACGCCGATGACCACCTGATCGAACAGGGCACGCGCACGTGTCGCGATGTCGACGTGCCCGAGGGTGACGGGATCGAAGCTGCCTGGCAGCACCGCGATGCTCATGGCTTGACGCTACCGGATCGCGGCGCGGAGGCGCAGTCAGCCACACAGGATCGCAGACCGCGCCAAGGCCGGCAGCTCAGCCGGCGACACCCCAGTGCACGCGCGTCTCGCCGTAGTCCTTGTGCCGCAGCGCCTGGATGCCGTCGGGCCAGGGGGCGTCGCCGGCGCGGGTCGCCCACTCGAGCACCACCGGCGCATCGGGCGCGAGGCGCGGGGCCAGAGCAGCGAGCACTGCGGCGAGGTCCTCGCGAGCGATGTCGTACGGCGGGTCCAGCAGCGCCAGGTCCCACGTCTCGGTCGCGCGTACGAGGTACGGCAGGGCCTTCTCGCGGACCACGCGGGTGGACGCGCCGACCCCCAGATCCCGGATGCTGCCCTGCAGCACACGTGCCGCCGATGAGGCCGATTCGACGAAGGTCGCGTGCGCGGCTCCGCGGCTGACTGCCTCCAACCCCAAAGCCCCCGACCCCGCGTAGACGTCCAGGACCCGAGCGTCCCGCAGCGCATCCTCGTGGTCCAGCCTCGAGAACAGGGCCTCGCGCACGCGGTCGGTGGTAGGACGGGTACCGCGCGGCGGCACGGCGATGCGCCGGCCGCCCAGAGTTCCGGCGATGATGCGGGTCACGCCGCCACTCTACGCATGACCTCCAGGCACGCGCGGCCGTTGTGGTACGGGCACTTCCACGGGCCGATGCGGCAGCTCGATTCGTGCTCCACCATGGGCCGGCGATCCCGGTCGAGCTGTGCCCACCACTCGCCGCGCTCGTGGTCCACGACATAGCGGTCGAGGAACTCCCACGTGGCTAGCGCCGCCGCGAGATCCTCGTCACGGCCACCGATCTGGAACGCGTTGAGCCAGCCGACCACGCCCTCGGCCTGCGGCCACCAGTGCTTCTCCGGCGCCGTCACGCCTCGTGGGTCCCCCTCGTACATCACCCCGCCGTCTTGGTCGAGGCCGTGCTCGCGCACTGCAGCCGCAAGATCCAGGGAGGCCGCGCGCGTGCGGGCTTCGAGTTCGGCGGTGGCAAGCCCGGCGCGGTCGAGCGCCTCGTACGCCTCCCACAGCAGCCAGCTGCCTTCGATGTCGTGGCCGTAGCTGATGGTGTCGATGTGCGACGTCCATTCGCGGTCGAAGAACAGCGCGCTGTGTGCCCACGGGTCGTGGCGAACGATATGCGTGAGGCTGGTATCGAGAAGCGCCGCCAGCGCCTCGCCCACACGCACGTCGCCACTCACGTCGAGCAGCGTGGAGTAGGCCTCGAGCACGTGGAGGTTGGTGTTCATGGACTTGGGCACGTTCATGTCCTTGTCGGACAGCGCCATGTCCTCGAGGGCGCTCCAGTCGCGCGCGTGCGCCTCCCAGTAGCCGCCCAGCTCATGGTCGCGCGAGTGCTGCTCGAGCAGGTCGAACAGTCTCATCGCCCGGTCGAGGGCGGCGGTGTCGCCGGTCACGCGGGACCATGCCGCCAGACCGTAGACCGTGAAGGCCTGCGCGTAGACCTGCTTCCGGTCCGACAGGTACGCGCCTTCAGCGTCGAGCGACCACACCACTCCCCCGTGCTCGTCGTCCCAGAAGCGGTCCGTCACCACAGCCAGAGCCGTCCGCGCCGTATCGAGCCATCGTGCTGACTCACCACCCGCATCGGCCCGTGCCGCTTCCGCGAACGTCCACAGGACGCGCGAAGCGAGCACCGAGTGCCGCGGCGTCGCGGGATCCACCCTGAGGTCATCGCGCACGGTGCCGACGAGCCAGCCGTCGGCATCGAAAGCTCGCTGCTCCCAGAACGGCAGGATGCCCTCGATCAGTTCGCGCTCGGCTCGGGAGCGCAGGTTGGTGAGTGCGTCAGTGGGCTCGAGCGCGTCAGGCATGCATTCACGGTACCGCCGCGAGCCGAAACGTTTCGCATCGGCACGTGGGTGAACTGCGGCCGAGCCAGCCGCGCGGGTCAGTCGCGGCGGTGCACCACGTGGGCCGAGACCTGATCGCGCGGCATCACGAGCATGGTGTCGATGTTGACGCGCGGCGGGAGCGAGGCGATCCACCGCACGGTCTCGGCGATGTCCTCGGCGGTCAGCGCATCCATCCCGGCATAGAGATCCGCCGCCCGCTGCGCATCACCGCCAAAGCGAACCACGGAGAACTCCGTCTCGACCATGCCGGGGTCGATCTCCGACACACGCACTGGCTGGCCTCCCAGTTCGATCCGCAGGACCCTCGTCATCGCCGCGACCGCGTGCTTGGCTGCGTTGTAGCCGGCGCCGCCGCGATAGGGCTCACGCGCGGCGATCGACCCGATGTTGACCACGATCCCGTCTCCAGAGTCCACGATCGCCGGCAGCAGCTCGCGAGTCATGCGCAGCGTCCCCATCACGTTCATCTCGAACATGCGCAGCCACTCGGCGTCGTCCGCCTCCGCGATCGACGTGGTGCCCAGCGCGCCGCCGGCATTATTCACCAGCAGGTCGCAGCGCGGCACCTTCGCGGCGAACGCAGCCACGGACTCCGCATCGGTCACGTCAAGGAAGCGTGCCTCTCCCCCCAGCTCTGCGGCCAGGGCCTCGAGCCGCTCCACTCGCCGCGCACCCAGCACCACGTGCCAGCCATCGGCGGCAAGGGCTCGCGCCGTCGCCGCTCCGATCCCGCTGCTGGCTCCGGTGACGACTGCGGTGCGCTGAGACATGCTCTCTCCTCGAGTGGCGGGGGTGCCGTCCCGGCGGCGGGACGTCGGACAGAGCCCCATCTTGGCGCTTGGTGAACGCTCGCGCCACCTCCGGATCGCCGCACGCTCATGGGAGCCCCGCGTGCGAAACCACGCTGTCTGCGAGGTGTTACATGGTGGAAACCGCAGGCACCTAGTCTCAGGTTCTCACCCCAAGGAGACTCCATGGCTGACCTGACTGTCGGATACGCGGCGATGCTCGAGCAGTTCGCCCCCATGGAGGCTGTGGAGCTGAGCGAGTACGCCGAGTCCCGCGGGTTCAGCGGCGTGATGGCTGCCGACCACTTCCAGCCGTGGGTGCCCCAGCAGGGTCAGTCGGCCTTCGTGTGGAACGTCCTCAGTGCCATTGGCCTGCGCACCGCGGGCGACCTCGGCCCCGGGGTCACCGCCCCGACCTTCCGTTGGCACCCGGCGATGGTGGCACAGGCGAGCGCGACGCTCGCGGCGATGTACCCCGGCCGCCACTGGCTGGGGCTGGGCTCCGGCGAGGCGCTCAACGAGCACATCGTGGGTCAGTACTGGCCCGAGGCTCCCGAGCGGATCAACCGCATGTTCGAGGCGATCGAGATCATCCGCAAGCTCTTCGAGGGCTCTCTCGCGGGCAAGGACGTCAAGCACACCGGCACCTACTACAAGCTCGAATCCACCCGCCTGTGGACCATGCCGGAGGTGCCGCCCGAGATCCTCGTCGCGACCGCAGGTCCCGTGACCGCCAGGCGCGCGGGCAAGGCCGCCGACGGCCTCATCACCGTGGGCGCCCCGGTCGAGAAGATCGCGTATCTGTTCCAGCGCTTCGAGCTGGGCGCGCGTGACGCAGGCAAGGACCCGGCTGCCATGCCCAAGGTCCTCCAGCTCCACCTGTCGTGGGCGTCCACCTACGAGGAGGCGCTCGCCAACGCCATGACCGAGTGGCCCAACGGCGGCATGAAGTTCCCCAAGGGCGACATCCGCTCGCCGTTCGAGCTCGAGCAGATGGCGAAGCTGGTGCGCCCCGACGACTTCGAGGGCCGGATGGTCATCAGCGAGGACCCCGATGTCCACCGCGCGCACATCCAGCAGTACGCCGACCTGGGCTTCGACCGCATCTACCTGCACAACGTGGGACGCAACCAGCGCGAGTGGATCGACGAGTTCTCCTCCTCGGTGCTTCCCCGCCTGTCGCGCTGATGTCATGACCGAGCTCAGGATCTGGGCCGTCGACGGTCTTCCCGAGGTGCATGCCGGTGACGATCTCGCCGCGCTCGTGCACGGCGCGTGCACCGCTGACCCGCGCGGCCTCGACGCGGGCGACGTCATCGTGATCGCGAGCAAGATCGTGTCCAAGGCGGAGGGCCGGATGCGCTGGGCTGAGGACCGCGAGCAGGCGATCACCGAGGAGACGGTGCGCGTGGTCGCGAGCCGGGAGGGCGCGCACGGCACTACCCGCATCGTCGAGACGCGGCACGGCTTCGTCATGGCCGCAGCCGGAGTGGACGCCTCGAACGTCCCGGAGGGGCACATCCTGCTGCTGCCCGTCGACCCGGACGCCTCCGCCAGGGCGATCTGCTCACGCCTGCGCGACCTCACGGGAGCGCGCGTGGGCGTGGTCATCTCCGACACCTTCGGGCGTCCTTGGCGCGATGGCCAGACGGACGCGGCGATAGGCGCGGCCCACGTCGCCGTGCTCGATGACCATCGAGGGAGCACCGATGCGCACGGCCGCTCCCTGAGCGTGTCCGTGACTGCGGTCGCCGACGAGCTCGCGGCGGCGGCGGACCTGGTCAAGGGCAAGGCCGCACAGCGGCCGGTGGCGGTGGTGCGCGGGCGCGGCTACGTCACCGACACCCCCGGGCCAGGCGTCAGCGCCCTCGTGCGAGGAGCTGACCGCGACCTGTTCCGGTGGGGCTCGCGGGAGGCCTACGACCGCGGGCGCTCGGGTCAGGCTCTGTAGCCCGTCTCACCCAGGTGCCCGTCGAGCGCGATCACGGCTCTGCCGTCATCCGGATGGCTCAGGATGGACGTGGCGACGCCGAAGACCCTAGCGATGGTCTCCGAAGACAGCGCTTCGCGCTGAGGGCCGATGCGGTCGAGGCTCCCGCGGTCCAGGACCGCCACCGTGTCGCAGTAGCGCGCGGCGTGGTTGAGGTCGTGCAGCGCGGCGATCACCGTGATCCCGAGCTTCGAGACGAACTCGAGGGTCGCGAGCTGCGCCGCCACGTCGAGATGATTCGTCGGCTCGTCGAGCAGCAGCACACGCGGGCGCTGCGCCAGGGCGCGCGCGATGCTGACGCGCTGCCTCTCGCCTCCCGACAGCCCCGACCATGCCTGTCGAGACAGGTGCTCCGCCCGCGCTGCGCGCAGCGCGCCGGCCACCGCATCGGCCTGATGCGATCGGCTCCAGCCCCTCTCGCGGTGAGGAAACGTGCCCAGCCCGACGATCTCCTCGACCGTCATCGCGATGTCGCGCTCGCTGTGCTGCTCCATCCACGCCACCGTGCGCGCGATGTCGCGCAGTCGGAGCGTCGCCACGTCGCGCTCGCCCAGCCACACGGTGCCCGACGTCACCGGCAGAGTGCCCGCGATCCCCGCCAGCAGCGTCGACTTGCCGGCACCGTTCGGACCGACCACCCCGAGAACGGTGCCCGCCGGCACCTCGAGCGTGACGTCGTCGAGCACGCGACGTCCCGAGCGCGTGACGCTCACCGCATCGAGCCGGACCCCGACGCCGCTCATGACACGCTCCGACGGCGTGCCCGCACGAGCACCAGGATGAACGCCGGCACACCGATCACTGCGGTGACGACGCCCACGGGCAGTTCGCGCGGGTCGACGATGGTGCGCGCGAGGGTGTCCGCCCACACCAGGAAGACCGCGCCGCCGAGCGCCGCAGCGGGCACAAGGCGGCGGTGGATGCCACCGGTGAGTCCCCGCACCAGGTGCGGGAGGATCAGGCCCACGAAGCCGATTGCTCCTGAGGCGGAGACCATCGCTCCCGTCAGCAGCGACACCGCGACGAACAGCACCAGGCGCGTCGTCCGCACCGAGAACCCGAGCGCCTGTGCCGCAGTGTCGCCCAGAGCAAACGCGTCGAGCCGCGAAGCCCAAGCGACAACGAGGGGAAGCACCAGCGCGATCGCGACGGCCGCGACCGCCACGGTGGTCCACGAGGCGCCGGCCAGCGATCCCAGCAGCCACGCGAGCACCTGGCGGTACGAGTCACCCTGGGCCGTGAGGAAGATGATCAGCGACGTGACGGCGGCCAGGAACTGCGACACGGCGAGTCCTGCGAGCACCACGGTCGCCGGCCCGATCGCCCCCGCGGCGCGAGCGATGCCGAGGGATGCGGCGAGCGCGAGCAGCGCGCCCACGAAGGCGGCCGCTGGCAGGGCGACGGACAGCGCGATCGCGCCCCCCAGACCCATGAGGAGCACGGCGACCGCACCCAGAGAGGCGCCCGAGGACAGCCCCAGCAGGTACGGATCGGCGAGCGGATTGCGCGTGAGGGCCTGCATGACGACCCCCGCCACCGCGAGACCGGCACCGACGGCCGCGGCGGTGAGGGCGCGAGGCACGCGGATCTCCCACACGATCGCATCGGTGAGCGTGCTCACCTGCGCGTTCGCGAGCCCCAGGTGGTCGAGGACCACCTGCCACACCGTGCTCAGGCTCAATCCCGCGACGCCGATGCTCGCCGCGGCCGCCAGCGACACGATCAAGGCGAGCGCGAGCGCGATGCTCAGTCCCCAGGCCGAGCGCGCGGATGCGGCCATGGCTCAGTCCTCGACCGCGATCCCGGCGAGCTGATCGACGATCTGCGCAACCGCGCGCACGCTGCGCACGCCGGCCTCGCTCGACGCGAACGGGACCACCACGTAGTAGCCGTTCCGCACTGCGCTCAGCTGCGCGGTCGCAGGGTTGTCCTCGAGCACCGCGATCTTGTCATCAGCGGTGTTCCAGGCCGCATCGACCAGCACGATCACGTCGGGATCCTCAGCCGCGACGGCCTCCCAGCTCACCGACGTCCAGGTGTCCTGGACGTCGCCCACGATATTGGTGAGCCCCGCGGCGCCCATCACCATCTGCGGCGCGCCGATCCCCGCACCCACGTATGGCGTGTCCGAACCGGAGGAGTACCACAGCGCCGTGAGGCCGCGGGGGTCGGGCTCGAGCGCGGAGAGCTGGGCCTCGAGCTCAGCGACGAGCCGTTGGGACTGCGGAGCGGCGCCAAACACGTCACCCGCCTCGAGGATGTGGTCCATGAGCAGGGGGAACGTCATCGGGCTCGGCTGATGCTCAGCGCCCTTGCATGCCGAAGGCGCGACATAAGTGACGATACCGAGCCGCTCGAGCTGGTCTCGCTCCCCAGCGCCATCGGCCGACAGATTCGACTCCCAGCCGGCGAAGATCGCGTCCGGCTCGAGACCCAGCACGGCCTCCTGACCGGGGAGCCCCTCACTGAGGAGCGCGACACCGGTGCCGTCGTCGCCGGTGCCCGGCTCCAGCGGTCCGTCCAGGAAGGCCGCAGCCACCATCCGCTCCTCGAGCCCGAGGGCGAGCAGCAGTTCCGCGGCGCTGGACTTGATCGCGACGATGCGCTCAGGGCTCGTGCCGAGCGCGACGTGCGTCCCGCAGTTGTCGATCGCGGCGACGGCCGTGGCGGAAGCGACCTCGGGCGCGAGGCTCGGCTGAGCGTCGGTGAGTGACGCAGGTGAGTCGACCGGGCTCGCACAGGCGGCCAGGAGGAGGGCCGATGCGGCCGCGAGCGAGGTGCGAAGGCTGGGCATGGGAGCTCCTGGGGGCACGGAGGAGTGCGACGGTGGAACACGACTGTCGAACCTGCCGCCAGACCCGGCGGCGTGCACCATGCCATGACCGGCCAGGGGCTCGCGGCGCTCACGCTACAGCGCGCGTGTTGCGGCGGCGTTTCCCCGGCTGCGCGACGTCAGGCCGTCGCCTCCGCCAGGGTGGCCGCGACCTCGGGAATCGAGTCACGGAGCATGCCGATGCTGACGCGCACGTGCTCCCCCGCGTCGGGGCTGCCCGCTGTACTCGTCCCGCCCGCATCGAAGGCGCTGCCCAGGCTCACCCGAATGCCGTGCGCCGCGAGGCGCACCTGGGCGCGCCGCTCGTCCGCCACGGGAAGCCATGTGTTGAGACCATCCGCCACGCGCATCGGCGCTCCGCGATCGCCCAGCGACCGGGCCAGCTCGCGCTGACGCACGTAGTACTCGTGGCGCGCTCGCGCGACCGCGCGGCGCGGCTCGTCATGCGTGAGCAGATCCAGGACCACCCCCTGAACCAGGCGCGACGTCCAGCCGGGCCCCAGAACGCGGTGAGCCACCACCGCATCGACCAGGGCCTGCGGAGCGGACAGTGCGGCGATGCGCAGATCGGGCCCATGGGACTTGGACAGGCCCAGGATCCGGGCCGTACGGTCGGGCAGGTGGGCACCCAGGCTCACGGGACTCGCCGCCGCGATCGCCCCGGAGTGGTCGTCCTCGATCACGAGGGTGTCGCGCGCATCGGGATGGGCGGCCAGGACGTCGGCGAGCTCGCTGGCACGTGCCTTGTCCATGGACGCGCCCGTCGGGTTCTGGGCTCGCGGCTGCAGGACCACGGCACATGGCCGCGACGCGAGCGCCGCGCGCAGTCCCTCGGGCCTCATGCCGCGCTCGTCGAGCGCGACCGGCACCGCCTCGAGGTGCATGTGGGAGAGCAGATCCAGCAGGAGCGGGAAGCCGGGGCTCTCGACCACCACTCGATCACCGAATCGCGACACCTCGGCCAGCACCCGCTGGACGCCATCCATGGCGCCGTCGACCACCGTGAGCGCGGGCGGGTCGTAGGGCCACAGGTCGCGCAGCACCGGTTCGAGCTCGGGCAGGAGCGGCGGCTGAAGATAGCTCGAAACGGTCGCCCGGGCGGGCGCGGTGCGCTCGACGCTGGGACGGATGTCGGGGAGCAGCAAGGGATCGGGCAGCCCTGCGGCCAGGTCCAGACGCACCGCGACGGGCTCGGACCCGGACGCGCGCGCGGCGAGCCCGCGGGAACGGCCCGTCAGTCGCGGGGGCACCGGCTCGAGCACCACGGTGCCT
>Ga0207735_100171_pt1 | contig 14858 bp, 10 predicted proteins | sample TtaePargueraPR_9_FD_187280 | JGI IMG/M metagenome (GOLD analysis project Ga0207735, IMG submission 187280) | Aerobic enrichment media microbial communities from Bioluminiscent Bay, La Parguera, Puerto Rico - Tt and E2 (1) (SPAdes) | ecosystem: Environmental > Aquatic > Marine > Unclassified ... | reverse complement strand
CAGGCCGAGGTCGCGCGCCAGCATCCACAGGTTCGCGTCGCGGGCCAGCGCCTTGCCGCCGAAGTACGTGTCGGCGGGTCGCGTCTCGGCCAGCGCCGCCTCGACGTCGGCACGCACCTGGTCGGCCAGCGCGTCGCGCTGCTCCGTGGACAGGCCGGACAGGTCCAGGCCGAGCACGGGCTGCCGCGCGGGCGAGTGCCAGGCGATCTCGTCGCCGAGGCACAGCTCGGCCGTGCCGAGCACCGTCGCGTACGTGCCCAGTCCGCACGCGGCCTCGTCGGCGGCCTCGGCCTGGTGCGGGAAGCGCACGACGACGGCGTCCCCGCCGCCCGCTGTCTCGTACCGCACCGCGGTGGTCACCTGTCCGTCGCCGGTCGCGTAGTCGGCCTGCGAGGCCACCACCGGGTCGCGGACGGCCTCGACCAGGTCCGCGAGCGCCGTCGTCCCGGCGTCGCCGTCCTCGGCGTCGCCGTCCCCGGTGTCGGGCTCGACCAGCCAGGACACGGCGTCGCCGGCGGACAGCGAGATCGTGCCGCCGTCGCCGGCCAGCGCCGCGGTGACGTCGAGCCCGTCGGAGCCGACCAGCACGTGCCGGCGGCCGACGACGTCCGCGGCGGCGACCTCGTCGGGCAGGTCGCCGGCCGCGGCGAAGGTCTGGCTGAGGCGGACGTCCTGGTCGCGGCCGGCGGTGTAGTGCAGGACGGGCGACCCGCGGGTCAGGCGGAGCTCGCCGAGCACGGTGCCGTCGCCGGCGACCAGGTCGACGCTGACGGTCGCGGCGTCGTACCCGCTGACCTGCCCGGTGACGGGTTCGCGCAGGTCGACGGCCACCTGGGGGGCGAACGGCCCGGCCAGGAGCGTGCCGTCGGCGCGGACGTCGGGCAGCCCGTAGGCGAACCCGGAGGCGGTGACGTCGACGGCGAGCGGCAGCGGGAAGACGGGCTGCGACTCGTCGCCGAAGACGAGACCGGAGAACCAGCGGTTGGTGGGGGGCGGCAGGTCGTCGGCGAGCCGCATCGCGACGTCGGGGCCCTCCGCGGCGGGCAGCACCGTCGGGTCGACGGCGGGGGCGGCGGCCTCGACCACCTCGACGCCGGAGGACGTCGGGCCGGCCGGGGCCTGCGCCGTCGTGCACCCGGCGACGAGCGCACCGACCGCCACCACGGCGGCGAACGGACGCGTCCTCACAGACCGATCCTGGTCAGGAAGCGCTGGAACGCGAGGTCGGGGCCGGCGAGCGGTCCGTCGTCGCGCAGCTCGACGCTGGCCTGCACGGGGGTGCCCGGCAGCACGATGCCCTCCCCGGCCTGCTGCGCCAGGGCGGCGCTGGTGATCGTCAGGGTGGCCTCGGCGTCGTTGCGCGTCGACTGCACGGCGAGCGACTCGACCTCGCCGGGCAGCTCGGTCTGGTCGGGCAGCAGGATGCGCGCGTAGGAGCCCTCCTCGATCCGCGCGAAGTCGGCGGGGTCGAGGAGCAGGCGCGCGTCGACGGAGATCGTGCCGTGGCGCTGCAGCGTGGCCAGCACGGTGCCGGACTGCACGAACCCGCCGGGCGCGGCGTCGACCGCCGAGACGACGCCGTCGTCCGGCGCCGTGATGGTCATCTCACCCTCGTCGGTCACCTCGTAGGTGGCGGCCTTGCGCGAGACCATGCCGATCGACAGGTCGTGGGCGAGCACGAGGCTGCGCAGCGTGAACACGGGGTCGCCCTCGGCGACGACGTCACCCTCCTCGACGAACGTCTCCACGACGGTGCCGGCGTAGTCGGTGCCGACGGAGATCTCCTCGGCCACGATCGTCGCCTGCGCGGAGACGGCCTGGCTCATGCGACGGTTCAGGACCAGCGTGAGGGTGGCGCACAGCGCCAGGATGACGACGACGCCGACCGCGAGCTTGAGGCGGGTGGTCCAGGTCATGCGGCACCTCCGGAGGTGACGGTGGTCCGACGGCGGTCGCCGCGGCGGGTGTCCCGGTCGCGGCGGGCGGCACGGGAGTCGCCGGCCGCGGGGCGGGCAGGTGCCTGGGGGCGGCGGGCGGCCCGCTGCTCACGCATGGCGACCCGGTGCTCCCGGACCGCGGTGAGGACGAACCCGCCCAGGATCAGGGTGTTGGTGACGTTCCAGGCCACGGACAGGCCCGGCAGACCGTCGTCGCCCCAGTGCTTCCAGAGGCCCACCACGGAGGTGACCAGGAGGAAGACGAAGCACAGCACCTGCGGGACGATCACCTCGAACGGGGACGTCGCTCCCCCGACCCGGCCGGTGACCGCCCAGGCCTGCTGCTTGCCCGTGAGCGCGTTCCAGAACGCCTTGACGTAGATCGGCCAGGACACGGCCGCGAGCAGCAGGACCTCCCACCGGAACGAGCCGAGCGTGAAGAACGCCAGGGTGATCTGCAGCCCGTAGAACCCGAGGTAGTACAGCGCCCACGTGCCGACCGACACGTCGAGCCGCATCGGGGTCAGGTCCAGGTAGATCTGCAGCGGCGGGACCAGCAGGAGCAGCAGCGGGGCGATGCCCGACAGGTAGTGGGTCGAGGTCACGAAGTACTGCAGCCGCTGGTCCACGGTGAGGTTGCGCCGCGGGGACAACGGGTTGTGCTGCAGGAGGATCTCGAACCCGCCCGTGGCCCAGCGCAGCTGCTGCTTGGCGTACGCGACGATCGTCTCCGGCGTGTCGCCGACGGCGAGGGTCTGGGGGATGTAGGTCGAGCGCCAGCCGCGTTCGTGCAGGTGCAGCGAGGTCCACACGTCCTCCGACTTGGAGTCGGTGTACATGCCGCCGACGTCGTCGATCGCCTCGCGACGGAACACCACGTTGGTGCCGACGCAGAACGCCGCGTTGAAGCGGTTGCGGCCGGGCTGGACGAACCGGTAGAAGACCGCCTGCATGTAGCCGGCGCCGCGCGAGATGAGGGAGTTCATGTTGCCGTACGTCTGCGGCGACTGGACGAACGCGACGTCGTCGCGCACGAAGAACGGGACCGTCTCGACGAGCAGCTCGGGCCGGGGCACGAAGTCGGCGTCGAGGATCACGAACAGCTCGCCCTTGGCGATGCTCAGCGCGTGGTTGACGTTGCCGGCCTTCTGCCCGCCGCTGGACAGGCGCCGGATGTACCGGGCCCCGAGCGTGGCCGCGAGGTCGCGCACCTGGTCGTCGCGTCCGTCGTCGAGCACCCAGGTGCGGTGCTCGCCGTGCACCGCCACGGCGGCGCGGACGGTGCGCGCGATGGTGTCGACGTCCTCGCCGCAGGTGGTGATGAAGATGTCCGCCGTCACGGGCCGGTCGTGCAGGTACATGCGCCACCGGGTCGGGTCGTCGGTGGCGCCGTCGCGCAGGATCTCCGGGGCGTCGAAGAGGCGCTCGCGCGCCTGGTGGTAGGCGAAGTCGCGCGGGTTGTACCCCGAGGACAGCACCGTCCACATGGCCAGCAGCGCGAGGCCGAGCAGCACCGACTCGGCGACGACCACGAGCGTGTACGGCAGCAGGTCGCCCCGGTTGTCGGGGTTGAGCAGGAAGACGGCGTAGGCGACGGCGCCGAGCGTGGCCAGCAGCATGACGAGCATGAGCGACGGCGAGTGCGCGGCGGCGTTCGCGTCCCGACGGCGGGCGGCGGCCTGCGGGTCGCCCTGGATGGTGGTGCCGGGCGTCGGGGGCGGGCCGGCGGTGTACGGGATGTCGGTACTCGGTGAGTCCAGGGTGGTCATGACGGGTGTCCCTTCGCGAGACGCCGGTGGAGCAGTGCCTGGCGGTGCGGGGGAAAGCTGCCCCCGAACGCACGAGGTGGGTCCCCCGCGTCGGGGAACCCACCTCGTCGTCTGCTGCTCAACCTAGGTCGCGCTGTGGTGGCTGTCACGGTGGAAAGCGCTGTCGCCGAGGATCTCCACCAACCGGCAACCGGGGTGCGCTCAGCCCGCAATACCCCGTTCACACACCCCTGCCCACGCTGTGGGCGTGTCTCTTGGCTCGATATGCACTTTTTGCGCACCTTGACAGCCCAAGAATCACGCCCACAACCCGTGGGGGCTCGCTCAGAGCTGCGGGGCGATCTCCCGCGCCACCAGCTCCAGGTGGTCCAGGTCCTGCTGGTCCAGCACCTGCAGGTAGACGCGCTGCACGCCCTGGTCGCGCAGCGACGCCAACCGGTCCACGGCCTCGGCGACCGTGCCGGCGACCCCGTGCTCGCGCAGCTCCGCCGGCTCACGGCCGATGGCCGCGGCCCGGCGGGTGAACTCCGCCTCGTCGCGGCCGACGGCGAGCACCAGCGCCACCGACTGCGTCAGCGAGTCCGACGGGCGTCCGGCGTCGGCAAGAGCCTTCTCGATGACCCGGATCCGCGGACCGACGGCCTCGATCTCGGGGAACGACTGGTTGTACTCGCTCGCGAACCGTGCCGCGAGCCGCGGTGTCCGCCTCGGCCCGCCACCGCCGACGATGAGCGGGATCGACTCCTGGGTGGGCTTGGGCAGGGCCGGGGAGTCGGTGAGCGTGTAGTGCTCGCCGGCGAAGTCGAAGGTCTCGCCCACCGGGGTGCCCCACAGCCCCGTGAGGATCTCCAGCTGCTCCTCGAGCAGACCGAACCGCTTGTCCGGGAACGGGATGCCGTAGGCGGCGTGCTCGGCACCGAACCAGCCGGTGCCCAGGCCCAGCTCGACGCGGCCGCCGGACATCTGGTCCACCTGGGCGACCTGGATCGCCAGCACCCCGGGGTGACGGAACGTCGCCGACGACACCAGGGTGCCCAGACGCACCGTGGACGTCTCGCGGGCGATACCGGCGAGCGTGGTCCACGAGTCCGTGGGCCCGGGCAACCCGTCCCCGCCCATCGCCAGGTAGTGGTCCGAGCGGAAGAAGGCGTTGAACCCCAGCTGCTCGGTCGCCTGGGCGACGGCGAGCTGGGTGTCGTACGAGGCCCCCTGCTGGGGCTCGGTGAAGATGCGCAGATCGAGAGTCATGACGCCCCCTCAGTCGTGGACCGGGCGCTCGGTGCGGGAGCGCTTGAGCTCGAAGAAGTGCGGGTTGCGGGCCAGCGACACGGCGGCGTCGAAGACCTCGGTGGCCTCCTCGCCGCGCGGGACCCGGGTCAGCACCGGGCCGAAGAACGCGACGCCGTCGACGTGGATCGTCGGGGTGCCGACCTCCTGGCCGACGGGGTCCATCCCCGCGTGGTGGGACGCGGCCAGCGCGTCGTCGTACTCCTCGGAGGTCGCGGCGTCGGCCAGCTCGGCAGGCAGGCCGGCGTCGGCCAGCGCACCGGCGATCACGCTGTCGACGTCCTTGACGCCCTGGTCGTGCCAGCGGGTCCCGAACGCCGTGTAGTACGCGGACAGCGCGTCGGCACCGTGGTCGGTCTGGACCGCGGCGGCCACCCGACCGCCGCCGCGGGCGGCCTCGATGCGCTCGCGGTAGTCGTCCGGGATGTCCTTGTCCGCGTTGAGCAGGTAGAGGCTCATCAGCTTGAACGTGAGGTCGACGTCGCGGTGCTTCTCGACCTCCAGCGCCCAGCGCGAGGTCACCCAGGCGAAGGGGCAGGTGGGGTCGATGTAGACGTCGACGACGGGCTTGGTCGTGTCGGTGGAAGTCATCGCCTGCACGATACTCCGGAGCGTGTATCGATTCGACAGCAGCGCACGATCGCGTGCGAGCACGGGTCGGTAGGGTCGGCGTCGTGCTCTCGATCGTGCGCAGGGTCCCGTGGGCGAGCGTCCTGACCATCGCCGCCGCCGCCGTCTTCACCCTGGTGACGCTGTTCGCCGCGCTGCGCGGCCGGGTCTGGGCCTGGATCCCCTTCGCCCTGGCCGCGGCGATCCTGGTGCGCGAGATCCGGCACGTCCAGCGCAGCCGACGCCGGCACGTCGGGTTCGAGGAGCCCGACCGCCGCGACCCCGGGACGTAGTCGACCTCCTCGCGAGGTAGGCATTCTTCCCGCGGGGTAGGCGACCCCCTCGCGAGGTAGGCACCGTGCCCTCCCTCGCGAGGGGGTCGCCTACCCCGCGGGAAGAATGCCTACCTCGCCGGTTCCGGGCCGACCTCGCGCGCCCGGACCGGGCCGGACGGCGCCAGGCCGCGCGCGACGCCGGCCTGCGCCAGCTGCCGCGCCAGCAGCAGCCCCAGCCAGGTGAACACCAGGAAGCTGCCCATCATGAGCACCACGAACGCCGCCAGCACCCCGGGCGCCATCGCGGCCATGTCGAACGCCGCCCAGCCGGAGGCGACGTACGCCGCCCCGAACACCGCCGCGTCCAGGTAGAACAGCCAGGCCCTCCACACGCGGTACCGGGTCACCAGGAACGCCAGCTCCACCACCACGCCCGCCATGAGGCACGTGACGATCGACCACGCGCCGACCGGGGAGGCCGACGAGACGACGCCTGCGACGAACGTGGTCAGCACGGCCGCACCCGGGCGGCGGATCAGCGCCAGCGCCAGCACGGGCCCGATCATCCACAGCCCGACCAGCGGGGCGTAGGCGAGGGGTGCCGCCGCGGCCAGCGGCGCACTGACGAAGTTCGCCGGGACGAGGAGCACGCCCACGGCCGCGCCGATGGCGGCGCAGGTCATGAGGTAGCGGGTGGTCACGGACTGCATGGTGAGACTCCGGTGTCGAGTGCGGTCAGAGGAGAGCGGCGAGCGCGGCGCAGGCCGCGGCCCCGCCCCACAGCGCGAGCAGGAGGACGACGTCGCGGGCCCCGAACGGCACCCGGACGCGTTCGGTGCGGGTCGGGTGGGCGCCGAACCCGCGCGACTCCATCGCGAGCGAGACCCGCTCGCCGTGCCGGATCCCGCCGGCGAGCAGCGGCACCACGTACCCGGTGCGGCGGCGCACGGCCCCGAGCGGCCCCCGGCCGACGGCGACGCCCCGGACCCGGTGCGCACCCCGGATGACCTCGAGCTCGTGGCCGAACCGTGGCACGAACCGCACGGCCGCGAGCGCCGCGTACCCGATCCGGTAGGGCAGGTGCAGCTGCTGGGTCAGGGCGCGCACGAGGTCGGCGCCGGTGGTGGTGAGCCCGCCGAGCAGCACGAGCATCAGCAGCGCGACGGTGCGCACGGCGGTGGCGAGCCCGGTGGCCAGCGCCCCGGACCACACCTGGACGGGCCCGACGGAGGCGAGCAGGGTGCTGCCGGCGACGGCGGAGGGGTCGGTGAGCAGCCCGAAGGAGAGGGTCATGACGGCGACGAGCGCGGCGGCGGTGAGCGCGACGCCGGCGAGCACCGTGGGACGGACGCGGCCCATCGCGGCGAGGACGGCGAAGGTCGCGGCGCCGATGAGCGCGGGGGTGAGCACGTCGCGGGTGGTGACGACGTAGAGCATCACGGGGACGACGCCGAGGATCTTGACCAGCGGGTTGTAGGTGCGCAGGTCGCTGCGGCCCTCGCGGGTCCGGGGCGTCGACGCGGGCGCGGGCAGGACGGCGGCGCTCATGCCCCGACCTCCACGGGCGCCGGGGCGGTGGGCAGGTCGGCGATCCGCGTCACCGACCGCCATCGCGGGTGCCGTTGCACGTCGCGCGTGGCGCGGGCCAGCGGGGGCGTGCGCAGCCCGGCGCGGGCCAGCAGGGCCTCATCACCGAGGACGACGGCGGGGCTGCCGTCGGCGACGACGCGCCCGTCGGCGAGGGCCACCACGCGGGTGGCGTGCTCGGCGACGAGCTGCATGTCGTGGGAGACCACGACGACGGTGGTGCCGTCGTCGTGCAGGGCGGTGAGCAGGTCGAGGAGCTCGACGGCGCGTTCGCGGTCCTGGCCGTAGGTGGGTTCGTCGAGGACGAGCACGTCGGGCCGGCAGACGATCGCGGTGCCGACGGAGAGGCGGCGCTTCTGCCCGCCGGAGAGCCAGAACGGGTGGCGGTCGCGCAGGGGGGTGAGGCCGAACCGGTCGAGCACGTCCTCGACGCGCGCAGCGATCTCGGGCTCGGGCAGGCCGCGGGCCCGGAGCCCGACGGCGAGCTCGTCGTCGACGCGGGAGGTGACGAACTGGTGCTCCGGGTTCTGGAACACGAAGCCGACGGCGGCGGTCAGGTCGCGCACGTCGGCGCGCCAGGGGTCGAGTCCGGCGACGGTGACGGACCCCTGCACGGCCCGGCGGTGCGGTCGCAGCACGCCGGCGACGAGCTGGGCGAGGGTGCTCTTGCCGGCACCGTTGGCGCCGACCACGGCGAGGAACTCGCCCCGCCCGACGGCGAGGCCGACGTCCCGCAGCACGGTCGTCCGGCCGCGGCGGAACGTGAGCCGGTCGACGGTCAGGACGGGCGGGCCCGGTCGCCGCGGGTCCGCGTGCGCGGCCGGGTCGGGCAGGTCGTCGGCGGCCTCGAGCGTGGCGGTGAGCTCGGCGGGGGTGAGCGGCAGCGGGTCGACGACAACGCCCGCGTCACGCAGCCGCAGGCCGGCGAGAGTGGCGGTGGGCAACCAGACTCCGAGCGCGTCGAGCGGCTCCGCCTGCCCGGTCAGCACCTCGCGCACCGGACCCTCGGCGGCGACGCGGCCTCCACCGTCGAGCACCACGACCCGGGAGGCGACGTCGGCGGCCACGTCGAGGTCGTGCTCGACGAGCAGCACGCCGTGCTCACCCGTGGCGACGAGCGTGCGCAGGACGTCGTAGACCTCCTCGACCCCGGCCGGGTCGAGGTTGGCGGTGGGCTCGTCGAGCACGAGGGTGCGGGCCCCGGCCGACAGCGCGGCGGCCAGCGCGAGCCGCTGCCGTCCGCCGCCGGACAGCGTGGCGGGGTCGTCGGTGCGGCGCTCCCACAGCCCGACCTGCCGCAGCGCGGTCTCGGCGCGGGCGAGCACCTCGTCGGCGGGCCGACAGAGGTTCTCGGGGGCGAAGCAGACCTCGTCGAGCACGGAGCCGGTGACGACCTGGGCGTCCGGGTCCTGGAAGACCATCGCGACGTCCCCGGCGAGCTCCGGAGGGCGCGTCCGCGCCACGTCCCGCCCGCCCGCGGTGACCGTCCCGGCGACGTCGGCGGCGACCACGTGCGGCACCAGCCCGTTCGTGGCCAGCGCCAGGGTGGACTTGCCGCACCCCGAGGGCCCGAGCAGGAGGACGACCTCGCCGGGATGCACCGCGAGGTCGACACCGTCCGGGGCCGCGGCACCCAGCCGGAACCCGCCGTCGTCGTGCGGCAGATGGTGCCGCACGCGCAGGCCGGTCGTCTCGAGCAGCGGAAGGATCACCGGGCCAGGATAGGCAAACCTCACCCTCCTGACGAGGCCCTGTCCGCCCGACGGACAGGACACGATCGGCCCGCTCAGCGCGCCGGAGGGCTCGAGACACGCCAGAGTGGGCGTCATGTCGTGGCTCTCGGGACTCGTGGTGCTCGTCGTCACCCTCGTGTCGGGGCTCCTGCTCGCCGCGGCAGCACGCCGCGCGCTCGACGCGCCCGTCGGCTGGATCCGCTCGATCGTGACCACACTGGTCGTCTTCGGCATCGGCACCTCCCTGCTGGACGCCGGGATCGGCACCCTCGACGTGGACAGCACCGGGGAGGCCCTCGGGTTCCTGCTGCTCGTCGTCGTCGCCTGGGCCTGGATGTTCGCCGTCGCCCTCGGCCTCCTCCTCGCCTTCGAGGTGCTGCTGCCCACCGGGCGCCTCCCCTCGCCCCTGCAGACGCTGCGGGGCCTGCGCGAGGGCCGCCAGGAGTCGCAGCGGTACGCCCAGGTCGTGGCGATCCTCGTGCGGCGCGGCCTCGGCGGGTTCCTGCGGCGCGGCGCCGACGGCGAACCCGAGTCGACCGGGGCGCTCGCCGCGCACGCCCGGTCCCTGCGCCTCGCGCTGTCCGACGCCGGCGTGACCTACGTGAAGTTCGGTCAGATGCTCTCCAGCCGACGCGACCTCGTCCCCGACGTCGTCGCCGACGAGCTCACCCACCTGCAGTCCCGCGTGCCGCCGGAGTCCTGGGACACGGTCCGCACCGCCGTCGACGCCGCGCTCGGGCGCCCCCTGGCCGAGGTGTTCGAGCGGTTCGACGAGACCCCGCTGGCCAGCGCGTCCGTCGGCCAGGTGCACGCCGCACGGCTGCGCGACGGCCGCGACGTCGTCGTGAAGGTGCTGCGGCCCGGCGCCCGCGCCCAGGTCGAGGTGGACCTGCGGATCCTCGGAAGGCTCGCCCGCCGCCTGGAGCGGGACACGCAGTGGGCCCGGTCGCTCGGGGTGGAGGGCCTGGTCGCCGGGTTCGCGGCATCCCTGCGCGAGGAGCTCGACTACACGATCGAGCTCGGCAACACGCTCAACCTCGACGGGGCCCTCGCCGCGACGCCCGGCGGCATCGACCCGCGCGTGCAGCTGCCCACCATGCACCCCGAGCTGTCGGGCCCGACCCTGCTCGTCATGGACCGCATGGAGGGCGTCCCCCTCGGCGAGGCCGACGAGGTGCTCGCCGACCTCGACCCGGACGAACGACAGGCCATGGCCGAGGCGCTGCTCGGCAGCGCGATGCGCCAGCTCGTGGTCACCGGCGTCTTCCACGCCGACCTGCACCCCGGCAACATCCTGGTCCGCGCCGACGGCACGCTCGGCCTGCTCGACCTCGGCGCCGTGGGCCGCATGGACGAGTCCGAACGCATGGCGCTCGGCGCGTTCCTGCTCGCCGTGCAGGGCGACGACTCCATCGCCGCCCTCGACGCGCTGCGCGAGCTGCTCGACCAGCCCGCCCACCTCGACGCCCGCGACGTCGAGCGACGCCTCGGCGCCGTCATCGTCCGGTTCCGCCACGGCACCGGCCTCGGCGGCTCCGGCGAGCTGTTCGGCACGATGATCTCGCTGTTCGCCGACGCCGGCATGACCGTCCCGCCCGGGCCCGCCTCCGCGCTGCGCACCATGGCCTCCCTCGAGGGTGCGCTGGCCCTGATCGCACCCGGGTACGACCTCGTCGCCGGCGCCCAGGAGATCGGGGCACCGCTGCTGAAGGCGTCCATGGGCCCGCGCGCCGTCCGCGACCGCGTGACCCGGTCCCTCGCCGGCATGGCGCCCACCCTGCAGCGTCTGCCCCGCCGCCTGACCCAGGTGGTCGAGGACCTCCAGAACGGCAACCTCACCGTCACCGTCCGCTCGTTCGCGCACCCCGAGGACCGCCGGTTCCTCACCTCCCTGGTCCAGCAGCTCGTCACCGCGGTCATCGCGGCGGCGTCGCTCGTGGGTGCCGTCCTGATGATCGTCTCCCCGACCGGGCCGATGCTGATGCCCGGCATCGACCTGTACTGGGTGCTCGGCGCGGGCCTGGCGTTCGTCGGCACGCTGCTCAGCGTCCGGGTGCTGGTGTTCGCGCTGCGCTCGAGGCGCTGACCGGGCACGCCGGGGCCCGCCGTCGGAGAACCGCGTCCGTGCCGGTCCCCGACGGCGGGCCGCCGTCCGTGCGCGAGGCGTCAGCCGGTCGTGCCGTTCGAGTAGAACGGCACCTTGGCCGGGACGGTCTCGACGCCGGAGGCCTCCGGTCCGACGCCGTTGATCACGTGCTCGTAGGTGCCTGCGCCGCCGAGCGAGACGGTCAGCAGCGAGTGCATCCGCACCCCCGGGACGTCCGGCACCTCGAACCCGTTGTCCACCGTGATGGAGTCGTCCGTGGTGAACACGCAGTAGGAGCCCAGCCCCCACGCCTCGTGCTCGGTGACATGGTCGGCCACCTTGTAGGCGGCCCAGCCGCGGATCCCGTCGTGCGTCCACTCCTCGACGCTCGGCGGGTCGTAAGGCAGCTCGTTCTGGTAGAAGACCGTGCGCCCCCGCTCGCCGTTCCACAGGGTGTTGTACTTCTGGTAGTGCTCGACGAACAGGCCGTAGCCGCTGACGTCGTCACCGTTGACCACGAGCCCGTAGTCGGCGGTGTTGACGTCCCAGCCGATCCCGGTGCCGTGGTCGCCGCGCCACGACCAGATGTGGTCGATGATCGTGTCGTCGGCGTTGATCACGAGGGCGGACTCGACCTTGCCGGCCACGGCACCGCCCACCCGCACGAACACGTCGTGGATCGAGATCGGGTCCGCGGCGTGGTCGGCCGACGCGCCGTCGGGCCCGACCTGGAGCATCGCCGGCGACTCGGTCTCCCCCGCGTCGAACAGGACGGACGCGATCTTGACGCCGTCGACGTCGGCCACCGTCATGGCCGTCTGCCCTGCGGTCGGGACGATCGTGGCGTAACCGAGTCCGAGCACGACCGTGTCCGGCTGCGTCACCTTGACCGTGTCGGCCAGGCGGTAGACGCCCGGCGTGAACAGCACGTGCAGGCCCTGGTCGAGGGCGGCGTTGATCTTCCACTCCTCGTCGTCCGGCTGCGCCACGTAGAACTCGTCGATCGGGATCGACTCGCCCGGCGTGGAGCCGTCCTCCCACGTGGTGCCGCGGGTGTTCTCGCGCAGCTCCGGCACGAACACCGCCCAGTCGTCGGCAGCGGCGTCCCAGTACAGGTAGGGCTTCTCCCGGATGACGCCGGTGTGCTCCAGGGTCGTGACCGCCGGCTCGGGGAACGTCGTCGGCGGGGCGTTCTCCACCCCGGAGTACGTCATGTTCCACAGCGTGCCGTCCCAGCCGCCCGCGAGGTTCGAGTCGCGGGTGTACCACTGCTGCTGCGTGTACCCGTTGACCTGCCCCTCGATCTTCGAGTCCGCGATGAAGCCGCCCGAGGCCCAGCCGTAGGCCGAGGAGTGGATCGACAGCGCGCCGTCCACGTGCACGCGGCGCATCGGGGCGGCCTGGGACACGGCCCAGCGGTCGTCCCCCGTGAACGGCGTGATCTTGAGGTTCTCCATCGAACGCCAGAAGTTCTGGGTCGCGTTGCCGTCGAACCACTGGGCGTCCGCCCACACGCCACCCGTGATGTTCACGTCGCCCGGGTCGCGCCCGGCGCCGTTGATCGAGGTGTAGAACCCGACGTGCGCCTGCACGTCGTAGGTGCCCGGCTTGAAGAGGAACTGGAACCGTCCCTCGCCGAACTGGTCCGACTCCTGCTGCTCGAACGCGGCGTCCAGGTCGGCCTGGATGTCCCGCGTCGGGGTCGAGACGTCGTAGACGTGGACGTTCGGGCCCAGGTCCCCGCCGGTCTCCACCGGCTCGGTCGGGTCGGTCGCCTCGCCCACGTGCACCTCCAGCTCCCACAGGGAGTAGCCGTAGCCGGTCCCCCGTTCGACGCCCTGCACCCGGACGTAGCGGCCCGACCCGTCGACGGCGACGGTGTCGTCGCCGCCGTCGCCGTCCGGCACGCTCGCGGCCGTGGTCCAGGTGGCGCCGTCGTCGGACACCTGGATCTCGTAGGCGCTGCCGTACGCGGCCTCCCAGGCCAGGTCGACGCCGCAGACGTCGACGACGGAGCCGAGGTCCACCTGGATCCACTCGTCGTCGGCCGGCTCGCTCGACCACCGGGTGCCGGCGTCGCCGTCGACGGCGTAGCCCGCCTCCCACGGTCCCTCCACCGACGACGCCGTGACGGGCCGGTCGAGGGCCGCGTTCGCGGAGTCACAGGTCCCGGGCTCCGCGGTCGGGTCGGTGGTGGGCTCGTCCGTCGGGTCCGGCGAGGGCTCGGGGTCCGTGCCGGCGGTGCCGTAGACCTCGAGCTCCCAGAGCGAGTAGCCGTACCCGGTCGCACGGTCCACCCCCTGGATCCGCAGGTAGCGACCCGTGGCACCGACGTCGACGACGTCCGTGCCGCCGTCTGCCCCCGTGACCGCCGCGGCCGTGGTCCAGGTGGCGCCGTCGTCGGAGACCTGCACGTCGTAGGCCGTGCCGTAGGCCGCCTCCCACGTGAGCTCGACCCGGTCGAGGGTGGAGACCTCACCGAGGTCCACGGTGATCCGCTCGTCGTCGGTCGCCACGGAGGACCAGCGGGTGCCGAGGTCGCCGTCGACCGCCGCGGCGGCCGGGGTGTAGTCGGAGCTCTCCACCGAGGACGCCGTGACGGGGCGTCCCTGGGAGAGCAGGGTCGGTTCGGCCGCGAGCGCCGGCACCACCAGGGTGCCGCCGAGCAGGGCGAGCGCCGCGGCGCCCGCTCCCGCAGCCCGGGCGGGGATCTGTCGTCTCGTCTCTCGTCTCATCGTCGACTCCTTCGCAGCGGTGCGGGTCAGGGGAGCTCGAAGTCCGCGGTCAGCGCGGCGCCGCGGTGCGGCTTGTACTGGTCGTAGCCCTGCGGGTTGCACTGCAGGCCGCCGTTGATGCAGTGGGTGACCAGGGCGTCGAGGATCTCCGGCTCCCAGCCGTTCATGAAGTCGTAGTGCCACGACTGGTCGGACCCGCTGACCAGGTGCACCTCGGACATGTCCCCGGAGACGGGCCAGCCGATCTTGAGCTCGAGCATCGGCACGGGCACCGGGTGCGTGAGCGGGCACTCGCCGTTCACGGGGTAGGCCAGGTGGCTCTTGTGGTTCGGCGAGTCCAGGTTGACCCCGTCCCAGCACGACGGCGCCTGGTAGCGGATGTTGAGGTCGCTGCCGGGGGCGCAGTACTCCGGGATGGACCACTGCTTGGTCAGGTCGCCGCACTCCCAACCCTCGACGGCGCCGGGGGCGTTCTCGAACGACTCCGGGGTGGCCGTCATGTCGCCGGCGATGAGCCGCAGACCCTCCGGGAACGGCTGCACGCTGCGGTAGTCGTCGATCCCCGCCTTGTAGTAGATGGTCTCCAGGTACGGCGCGACGACGGGGTCGTCACCGTTCTGGACGGCGGGGAACCAGTAGGCGGAGTGGTCGTTCGGGTTGGTGCAGCTCGTGTCCGGCTCGGCGAACAGCGACTCGATCGTGGTGAAGGCGTCGGTGCTCGTGTTGCCCATGAACGAGTGCAGGTGCGAGGCGCCGGGTCGGCCGGGGAACACGATCGGGTCGTCGGGGCCCAGGTGGCTGACCGTGCAGTTGGCCTGGAACTCGTGGTGGGTGACCTCG
>Ga0207735_100170_pt1 | contig 15048 bp, 14 predicted proteins | sample TtaePargueraPR_9_FD_187280 | JGI IMG/M metagenome (GOLD analysis project Ga0207735, IMG submission 187280) | Aerobic enrichment media microbial communities from Bioluminiscent Bay, La Parguera, Puerto Rico - Tt and E2 (1) (SPAdes) | ecosystem: Environmental > Aquatic > Marine > Unclassified ... | reverse complement strand
AGTTGTTCACGAGCCAGCCGTAGCGGTTGCCGCCGACGACGGTCGGCACGACGTCCGCGGCGTTGCCGCCGAGCGTCCACGTGGCGAGCACGGTGCCGTCCGCCGCGAGCACGGACAGGTCGGCGTGGAGCACGCCGCCGTCCTCGTAGAACGAGTGCTGGAAGGTGTACCAGCCCGACTCGGTCACCTCGAGCGGCGTCACCGCGAACGAGGTGATGTAGGGCGCCGACGTGGCGGTGTTGTTGCTCGCGCCGATGCTCCACGTGCCGGCGCCGTCGGCACCCGCGTGGAAGATGAAGTCGCGCTGGTGGGCGTCGTCGGTGCCGTTGACCGCGTGCGACCACGAGAACTGGCCGGCCTCGGCGTCGGCGTCGAGGTAGAAGTCGGCCGATGCGGTGTAGCCGTCCGCCGGGAAGGCGGTGGCGTAGCCGGCGTAGCGGGTGAACACGAAGCCGTCGGTGCCGTGCGTGCCGTAGTTGGTCACCGGCGCGACGCCGTGCCAGCAGCCGGTCGCGGCGAGCGTGCCGCCCTCGACCGCGGTGACGAGACCGAGGCCGGAGGCGTCGCCGGCCTCGAAGTCGAGCACCGACGGGGCGACCTCGACCAGGTCGGCCGCGGGCGTCGCGGTGACGGTCATGCGCAGCGTGTAGGGGTCCCAGCCGCTCAGCGGCCCGAAGGCGGAGGTGCCGTAGTAGCTCGAGTCGATCATGATCGCGTCGCGGTCGACGTCGGTGCCGATCGACGGCGCGTCGCTGACCACGTCCACGTTAAGCGAGTCGTACGGGCCCGGGTCCGCGATCTCGCCGAAGCGGGAGGTCGGGTAGGTCACCGAGACGATCACCTCGTCCGGAACCACGACGCCGTCGAGGTCGAAGTCGACCGGGAACGAGTAGCCGTTCTGGCACGAGTCGGCCGCGGCCGAGTACCACTGCGACGTCGAGCCGGAGCAGCTCGCCGGGTCGGCGCTCGGGCGGTAGGGCACCGCCACCGTCTGCGTGACCGCGGCGAGCTCGGCACCCACGGTGCCGCCGGCGGCGACCTCGTACACGTGAAGCGTGATGTCGTGGTCGTACGACGAGCCCTCGGTGGTGACGCAGTCACCGCCGTTCCAGGTTCCGGTCTCGCACGCCCAGCTGTTGAGCGAGACGGTGACGCCCTCGAGCGCGCGGGCCTCGCCGGCGAGCGCGATGTGCTCGCCGATCTCCATGGTCGAGGTGGCGGTGAAGCCGACGCTCGGGTAGCTCGGCGCCGCGTCGGCGGGCTCGGACGTGTAGACGGTGTCGACCCGCGGGTCGTCGGTGGCGGCGGCCGCCGGCGCGGCGACGGCGCCCGTGAGCAGGACGGCCGCGCCGGTCGCGACGGCCCAGGAGGCAAGGCTCCGCCCGCGGTGCTGGTGCTGATGCATTCTTCTCATTCCCTCAGTGATGCGATCCGCGACGAACGATGCCCGGGGCGGCGCTGCCCCGCGCTCTCGCGGTTGCCGTGCACCGTATCGTTTAGCGAAGCGCGAACAGTCAACGGCATGCGAGGTTCCCGTGTCCGTGTGTCCAACGCCACACTCGACCCGGGCGGATCGGCCTAGAACATCACCGTCGCGAAGGTCCCGACCGTGCGGAAGCCGACCGCCTCGTACGCGCGGATGGCGACCGGGTTGAAGTCGTTGACGTAGAGACTCACGGTGGGCGCGAGCGTCGCGTGCACGGCGTCGATGACGGCGCCGAGGCCCGCGCGTGCGAGGCCGCGGCCGCGCAGCGTCGGGTGCACCCACACGCCCTGCAGCTGTGCCACTCCCCCGCCCAGGGCACCCACCTCGGCCTTGAAGACCACCTGCCGGCGCCCCTCGACCACGCCGAGCTGGAGGAACGCGCGCCCGGCACGGATGAGATAGCGCAGCCGCTCCTCGTAGCCGGCGCGGCCGTGGCGCATCGGGTCGTAGCCGACCTCGCCGATGAACATGTGCACGCACGCGGGCAGGAGCACGTCGTAGTCCTCGAGCGTCGCGGGGCGCACCGCGGACAGGCCCAGGTCGTCCGCCTCGATGCCCGCGACCCGGCGCGGCGCGTGGTCGATCGCCATCGACACCTGGCGCGGGCGCACCTCGCGCGCCGGTCCCCACCAGGGCTCGACGCGTCCCCACAGGTCCAGCGTGGTGAACGCCGGCCCCACCAGCGCGGCCGGGCGGGTCAGCCGTGCGATGGCCGCGGCCGCGACGTCCGCGCGCAGCGCCTCGGCCTCCTCGGTCTCGTCCTCGGGGAGCACGGCGGAGAGGTTCGCGCCGTTCCAGACCAGGCCGACCAGGTCGGAGTGCAGGCCGGCGCGCCGCCGCACCGCCCACATGGCGGAGGGCATCACGCCGGAGGCCAGGGCCGTCTCCAGATGCTGGAGCGGCACCACGTGGGCCACGGGGTCCTCGCGCGTGAGCGCGAGCGCCGCCTGAAGGTCGCGCCGCTGCAGGGGCGCCAGCGAGTGCTGGGCGCGCCTGAGCAGCGAGTCCGTCATGACGCGGCGATCACCTCCGGCGCGGCTCCCTCGACGGGCTCCATCGTCTCGGCGATCTTCATCGCCTCCTCGATCAGCGTCTCGACGATGTCCTTCTCGGGCACCGTCTTGATGACCTCGCCCTTGACGAAGATCTGGCCCTTGCCGTTGCCCGACGCGACGCCGAGGTCGGCCTCGCGCGCCTCGCCCGGGCCGTTCACGACGCAGCCCATGACGGCCACGCGCAGCGGCACCTCCATGCCCTCGAGCCCGGCGGTGACCTTCTCGGCGAGCTCGTAGACGTCGACCTGGGCGCGCCCGCACGAGGGGCACGAGACGATCTCGAGCTTGCGCGGGCGCAGGTTGAGCGCCTGCAGGATCTGGATGCCGACCTTGACCTCCTCGACCGGCGGGGCGGAGAGCGACACGCGGATGGTGTCGCCGATGCCCTGGCTCAGCAGCGCGCCGAAGGCCGTGGCGGACTTGATGGTGCCCTGGAAGGCGGGGCCCGCCTCGGTCACGCCGAGGTGCAGCGGCCAGTCGCCGCGCTCCGACAGCATCTCGTAGGCGCGCACCATGACCACGGGGTCGTTGTGCTTGACGGAGATCTTGAAGTCGTGGAAGTCGTGCTCCTCGAACAGGCTCGCCTCCCATACGGCGGACTCGACGAGCGCCTCGGGGGTGGGCTTGCCGTACTTCTCGAGCAGGCGCTTGTCGAGCGAGCCGGCGTTGACGCCGATGCGCAGCGACGTGCCGTGGTCCTTCGCGGCCTGCGCGATCTCCTTGACCTGGTCGTCGAACCGCTTGATGTTGCCCGGGTTGACGCGCACCGCGGCGCAGCCGGCCTCGATCGCGGCGAACACGTACTTCGGCTGGAAGTGGATGTCCGCGATCACCGGGATGTTGGACTTCTTCGCGATCGCGGGCAGCGCGTCGGCGTCGTCCTGCGTCGGGCAGGCGACGCGCACGATGTCGCAGCCGGCCGCGGTGAGCTCGGCGATCTGCTGCAGGGTCGCGTTGATGTCGTGGGTCTTGGTGGTCGTCATGGACTGCACGCTGACCGGTGCGTCGCCGCCGACGTACACGTCGCCGACCTTGATCTTGCGGGTCGTGCGGCGCGGGGCGAGCACGGGTGCCGGCATCGCGGGCATCCCAAGTCCGATGGCTGTCACTGTTCCAGTATCTCCCAAGGTTGTTGCGGGTCCGCCGTCACACGACGGTGACGGGCGCGACGAGGTCCGCGTAGATGAGGATGACGCCCATGACCAGGAGCAGGGCGAAGACGCCGTAGGCCAGGGGCATCATGCGCGCCACGTCGACGGGCGCGGGCCGGGGCAGGCCGCGCAGGCGGGCCCAGCCGTTCTTGATGCCCTGCCAGAAGGCGGAGGCGATGTGGCCGCCGTCCAGGGGGACCAGCGGGATCATGTTGAAGGCGAAGAGCGCGAGGTTGAGGCCGCCCAGCAGCATGGCCATGTCCGCGATGCGCGCGCCCAGCGTGTAGCCGTCGACGTCGGCGGAGGAGATCTCGCCCGCGACCTGCGCCACGCCCACGACGCCCATGACGGAGTCGGCCGAGCGCTCCTCGAGGCCGAGCGACGCGCGCGCGACCTCGTAGACATGCTGCGGCAGGTGGATCACCACGTCGAACGTCTGCGCGAGGTAGTCGCCGGTCAGCGCGACGCCCGCGCCGATCTCCTGGCGCTCGATCACACCCTCGGGGGCGATGCCCATGTAGCCGACGTCCTCGGTGACCACGGCGCCGTCGGCGTCGGTGACCACCTGGCCCAGGTCGTCGTACACGGGCGCCTCGCGCAGCGCGGGCGTGAGCGCGATGTCGACCGGCGAGCCGTCGCGGTCGACGGTGATGACGATCTCCTCGCCGGGTCGGGCGCCGACATACGCGGTGAACTCGTCCCAGTCCGCGACCGCCGCGCCGTCGACCGCGGTGACGGTGTCGCCCGCCTCGAGGCCCGACTGCGACGCGGGCGACGCCGGGTCGCCGGCCGCGCAGGTCACCGCGCCGGCCGCCGGCACGCACGGGGTCACGGTCGAGACGGTCAGCGACGCGGCGGGGCTCCCATAGAGGAAGAGCACGCCGGTGAACAGCAGCGCCGCGAGCACGAGGTTCACGAACGGCCCGCCGAACATCACGATCGCCTTGCGCCACCAGCTCAGGTGGTAGAAGGCGCGGTGGTCCTCGCCATCGTGGATCTCGTCGACCGAGGCGGCGCGGGTGTCCGCGATGAGCCGGCCGATGCCGCCGCCCGCGCGCACCGGCTTGACGCGCTCCTCGGGCGGGATCATGCCGACCAGGCGCACGTAGCCGCCGAGCGGGATCGCCTTGACCCCGTACTCGGTCTCCTTGCCCTTGCGCGACCACAGCGTCGGCCCGAAGCCCACGAAGTACTCGCTCACCCGCACGCCGAAGCGCTTGGCCGGGATCATGTGCCCGAGCTCGTGCAGCGCGATCGAGACCAGCAGCCCCACCAGGAGGATCAGCCAGCCCACCACCTCAGCCATCTCTATCCTCTCCTCGCCACGATCGCGCTCCGCGCCCGCTCGCGCGCCCACGTCTCGGCGGCGTCGACGGCGTCGAGCGTGACGCGGTCGGGCGCGTCGTACTCCTCGACAACGTCTCGCACGGTGTCCACGATTCCAGGGAACGGCAGCGCGCCGTCGACGAAGGCCTGCACGCATTCCTCGTTGGCGGCGTTGAAGACCGCCGGGTGGAGCGCGGACGCCGCGACGGCGTCGCGCATGAGCCGGATCGCCGGGAACGCATCCTCGTCGAGCGGCTCGAAGGTCCACGCCTGCGCGTGCGTCCAGTCGAGCCGCGGCGCGACGTCGGGCAGCCGCTCGGGCCAGCTCAGGCCCAGCGCGATCGGCAGCCGCATGTCGGGCGGCGAGGCCTGCGCGATGGTCGCGCCGTCGACGAACTCGACCATCGAGTGGACGATCGACTGCGGGTGCACCACCACGTCGATGCGGTCCATCGGGATGTCGAACAGCAGGTGCGCCTCGACCACCTCGAGCGCCTTGTTGACCATGGACGCCGAGTTGATGGTCACCACCGGGCCCATGTCCCAGTTCGGGTGCGCGAGCGCGTCGGCGGGCGTCACCCTCTCGAGCGACGCGCGCGAGCGGCCGCGGAACGCGCCCCCGGAGGCGGTCACCACGAGCCGGCGCACCTCGCCCCGCGTGCCGGACCGCAGCGACTGTGCGAGCGCCGAGTGTTCCGAGTCCACGGGCACGATCTGGTCGGGCCGCACCATCGCCTCGCGCACCAGCGCGCCACCGGCGACCAGCGACTCCTTGTTGGCGAGCGCGAGCGTCGAGCCCGCCCCGAGCGCCGCGAGCGTGGGTCGCAGGCCCACCGAGCCGGTCATGCCGTTGAGCACCACGTCGGCGCCGATCGCGGCCGCCTCGACCACCGCATCGGCCCCTCCCCTGACCTCGACGCCGGGGAGCGCGGCGGCGACCTCGGCCGCCGCATCGTCCCGTGCCACGGCGACGTAGCGGGGACGATGCGCGCGGGCCTGGGCGACGATCGCGGCGGGGTCCGAGCCGCCGGCGGCGAGCGCGACCACGTCGAAGCGGTCGGCGTGGCGCTCGATCACGTCGAGGGCCTGCGTGCCGATCGACCCGGTCGAGCCGAGCAGGGAGACGGTGCGGGTCATCCCTCGCTCACGCCGAGCAGGATGTCGACCATGCGCGCGAGGAACGCGTCGACGGTGCCCTCGTCGTACGCGCGCGTGCCGTGGGCGGTGCGGAAGGTCGCCCCGCGGACGTCCTCCGCGGTGAGCGGGGCGCCGCGGTCGAAGAACGCGGTGACGCGGGACAGCAGCTCGTCGACGTCCGAGGCGCGGTAGCCCTTGCCCGCGAGGCCCGCAGGGTGCGCGAAGCGCTCGCCGGCGGGGCGACGCAGGCGCGGGTAGAGGGTCTGGGCGCGCTGGGCGAGGTCCTGCATCCACGACTCCTGGCCGTGACGGCGGACGTACGCCTCGCGGGTGCGGTTGACGAACGCCACCTCGAGGCGGTCGAGGGCCGCGTCGACCGCGCCCGTCTCGTAGCCGCCGTGCTTGAGGTCGAACGCGGTGCGGCGCACGTCCAGCGGCGCCAGCTCGATGTCCGTCTGGTCGGGACGCTCGTAGGCCGTCCGCGCCTCGTCGAAGAACGACTCCACCTGGGTGGGGTGGTAGCCGAGCTTGAGGGCGCTCACCTTGGGGAACAGGACCGTCATCACCTCTCCTTGATCGCCAGCTGGCCGCACGCGCCGTCGATGTCGCTGCCTCGAGTATCCCTGATGGTGGTGGGAATCCCGTGCATCCTGAGGATGCGGACGAACTCCTGCTCGACCTTCGGATCCGACGCGGTCCACTTCGACCCCGGGGTGGGGTTGAGCGGGATCGGGTTGACGTGCACCCAGCCGTCGCCGCGGGCGTTGAGCTTCTTCGCGAGCAGCTCGGCGCGGTGCGCGTGGTCGTTGATGTCGCGGATCAGCGCGTACTCGATGCTGACCCGGCGGCCGGTGGCGTCGAAGTAGCGGCGCGCGGCGTCGAGCGCCTCGTCGACCTTCCAGCGCGCGTTGATCGGCACCAGCTCGTCGCGGAGCTCGTCGTCCGGAGCGTGCAGGCTGAGCGCGAGCGTCACGGGGATGCCCTCCCCTGCGAGCCGGTCGATGCCGGTGACCAGGCCCACGGTGGACACCGTGACGTGGCGCGCGGACAGGCCGAAGCCCTCGGGAGCGGGGCTCGTGAGAGCCCGCACCGCGGTGACGACCGCCGCGTAGTTGGCGAGCGGCTCGCCCATGCCCATGAACACCACGTTGGACAGGCGCACCGGGTCGCCGCCGAGCTCGCCGTCGCGCGCGGCCTTCGCCGCGAGCCGCACCTGCTCGATGATCTCGCCCGCGGAGAGGTTGCGGGTGAGGCCCATCTGGCCGGTCGCGCAGAACGGGCACGCCATGCCGCAGCCGGCCTGGCTGGTGACGCACAGCGTGGCGCGCTCGGGGTACTTCATGAGCACGGACTCGACCTTGGCCTGGTCGATGAGGTTCCACAAGGTCTTGACGGTCTCGCCGCCGTCCGCGGCGAGCGTGGTGACCTTGGTGAGCAGCGGCGGGAACAGCTGGGTGGCGAGGCCTGCGCGGGCGGCGGCCGGGAGGTCGGTCATGTCCTCGGGATCGACCGTCAGGTGCGCGTAGTAGTGCTGGCCGAGCTGCTTGGCGCGGAAGCCGGGCTGGCCGAGCTGCTTGAGCGCGTCGACGCGCTCGGCGGCGTCGAGGTCGACGAAGTGCTTGGGCGGCTTGCCGCGGCGCGGCGCGAGCATGGGCAGGAGGTCGGGCTGAGTCATCGGGTCCCCAGGAGCAGTGCGAAGACGACGTACGCTGCGGCAGCCGCCGGGAGCATCGAGTCGAGGCGGTCGAGCACGCCGCCATGACCCGGGATGGCGCTGGACATGTCCTTGACGGAGATGTCGCGCTTGAGGGCGGACTCGGCGAGATCGCCGAGCACCGCCGCGACGACGGCCGCCGCGCCGACCGCGGCGCCCACCCACCACTGGCCGTCGAGCAGCACGTAGGCGAAGATCGCCGCGCCGGCCACGCCGAACACGGCGCCGCCGATGGCGCCCTCCCACGTCTTCTTGGGGCTGACCCGCGGCGCGAGCTTGCGGCGGCCGAAGAGCATGCCGCTGAACAGGGCGAACGTGTCGTTGAGCACCACGGCGGCGATGACGATGAGGATGCGCTTCCAGCCCTCGTCGGCGAGCTCGAGGAGCAGCATGAAGGACCCCAGGAACGGGATCCACATGAGCGTGAGGATGCTGACGAGCGAGTCCGACATGGTGTTCTCGACGCGGTCGTCGACGATGCGCCAGGCGACCACGCCGGCGCTGGCGACCAGCAGCGCGATCACGAGGCCCTCGCCGCGGCCGAACCAGGTCGCGACGCCCATCCCGGCGGTCGCGATGAGCACCGGGGTCAGCGACACGTGCATGCCGTGCTTGGCGAGCGCGTTGCGCCACTCGACCACGGCGGCGGCGCAGAAGCCGTAGATCGCGACCGCGAACGCGAGCGGGTGCCACCAGGCGGCGACCAGCGCGCCGATGGCAAGCACGAGGCCCACGACGGTCGCGAGGCCCAGGTTGCGGCCCGCGCGGCCCGCGGCGGGTGCCGGCACCGCCGTCGGCAGCGGCACCTCGGGGTCGATCGGGTCCACCGCGTCGTCCTCGCCGGCGTCCGCCGGGGCGGTCTCGGCGAGGGCCGCGGCGACCGCGGGCGCCACCTGCGCGGCGGCGTGCGGCTCGGGCGCGGTCTCGACCGGCCGCTCGACGGCGGCATCGGCCGGGCCCGGCGGCTCATGCTGCTCGGGGTCCTGGCCGGGCGGCCACGGCGCGAACGACTCGGCCTCGGGCTGCGCGGGCACGGCGCGCGGGGCAGGCGCGTCCGGCGCCGCGGCGACCGCCGCATCGTCCCGCAGGCCCGCGGGCGTGATCGGCGCCCCGTCCCCCTCCACCGTCACCGGCGCGAAGGGGAACGCGGCTCCGGGCGCGACCGGTCCCTGCGCCGGGACGCCCGAGGTGTCGGGGTCCGCCTCGCGGCGACGCCCCCACCTCATGAGACGCCCTGACGCACGGTCACAGCACTCATCAGACTGCGAGGAGCTCGCTCTCCTTGTGCGAGAGCAGCGCGTCGATGGCGTCGACGTGCTTCTTGGTGAGCGCGTCGAGCTCCTTCTCCGCGCGGGCACCCTCGTCCTCGCCGACCTCCCCGTCCTTGACGGAGGCGTCGATCTGGTCCTTCGCCTTGCGGCGCATGTTGCGCACGGTGACGCGGGACTCCTCGGCCCTGGTCTTCGCGAGCTTGACGTAGTCGCGGCGGCGCTCCTCGGTGAGCTGCGGCAGCACCACGCGCAGCACGTGGCCGTCGTCCGACGGGTTGACGCCCAGGTCCGAGTTCCGCAGCGCGGTCTCGATCTCCTTCTTGGCGCCGGCGTCGTAGGGGGCGATCACCACGGTGCGGGCCTCGGTCACGTTGATCGATGCGAGCTGCTGCAGCGGCGTGGGCGCGCCGTAGTAGTCGACGGCGATGTTCGCGAACATCGCGGAGGACGCCTGGCCGGTGCGGATGGACGCGAAGTTCTCCTTCGCGACGTCCACGGCCTTGTCCATGTTCTCCTCGGCCTCGAGGAGGATCATCTCAGTCACGCTTGTCTCCTTGGGTACGGCGCGGCCTCAGGCCGTCACCAGGGTTCCAATTCTCTCACCCAGGAGGGCGCGAGTCACATTTCCAGGGGTGTCGAGTCCGAAGACCTGCATCGGCATGCGGTTCTCCATCGCGAGCGAGAAGGCCGCCGCGTCCATCACGGCCAGCTGGCGCTGGAGCGCCTCGCCGTACGTGACGGTGCCGAGCCGCTCGGCGGTCGGGTCCTTGCGGGGGTCCGCGGTGTAGACGCCGTCGACGCCGTTCTTGCCCATGAGCACCTCGGAGCAGCGCGTCTCGAGCGCGCGCTGGAGGGACACGGTGTCGGTCGAGAAGTACGGCATGCCGGCGCCCGCGCCGAAGATCACGACGCGGCCCTTCTCCATGTGGCGGATCGCGCGCAGCGGGATGTACGCCTCGGCGACCTGACCCATCGTGATGGCGGTCTGCACGCGCGTGGCCTGGCCGGCCTGCTCGAGGAAGTCCTGCAGCGCGAGCGCGTTCATGACCGTGCCGAGCATGCCCATGTAGTCGGCTCGGGCGCGCTCCATGCCGCTCTGGCTGAGCTCGGCCCCGCGGAAGAAGTTGCCGCCGCCGACCACGACGGCGACCTGCACGCCCTGACGGACGGCATCGGCGATCTCGTTGGCGACGCGGCGCACGACGTCGGGGTCGAGCCCGATCTGGCCGCCGCCGAACATCTCGCCGGAGAGCTTGAGAAGCACGCGGCGCGCCGCCGGGGCCTCCGTGCCCGTGATCAGATCGCTGGTCTCGGACACGTAGGTACCTCCTGACGGCGCGCCGCGCCTTGCTCGATATGGGTGGTGTGAGGCTTGAGCCTTAGGCTCCCACACGGAAGCGAGCGAAGGAAACAACCTCGCCGCCCGCGTTCTCGACCACCTTGCCGACCGTCGTCTTCGGGTCCTTGGCGAACGCCTGGTTGACCAGGACGTTCTCCTTGAAGAAGCCGGTCAGGCGACCCTCGATGATCTTCGGCAGGGCCTGCTCGGGCTTGCCCTCGGCACGCGCGGTCTCCTCGGCGACGCGACGCTCGTTGGCGACGGTCTCCTCGGGGACGTCCTCGCGCACCAGGTAGGTGGGCGAGTACGCGGCGATGTGCATGGCGATGTCGCGGGCGACCTCGCCGCCGTTCGCGTCGGTGCCGACCAGGACGCCCACCTGCGCGGGAAGGTCCTTGTTGGTGCGGTGGAGGTACTCGGTGACGACCGGGGCCTCGACGCGCGCCACGCGGCGCAGCACGATCTTCTCGCCGAGCACGCCGGCGTTCTCGTCGATGACGTCCTTGACCGTCTTGCCGTCGAGCTCGGCCGCGAGGGCCGACTCCGCGTCGACCGCACCGGCGGCCACCACGGCGCCCAGGACCTTCTCCGCGAGGGCGACGAACTTGTCGTTCTTCGCCACGAAGTCGGTCTCGGAGTTGAGCTCGAGAAGGGTGCCGACCTGGCCGCCGTCGGCGTCCTGGATCGAGGTGACCACGAGGCCCTCGGAGGCCGCACGGCCCTCGCGCTTGGTCACGCCCTTGAGGCCCTTGACGCGGAGGATGTCCACCGCCTTGTCGAGGTCGCCATCCGCCTCGTCGAGCGCCTTCTTGACGTCGAGCATGCCGGCGCCGGTGCGCTCGCGGAGCGCCTGGATGTCGGCAACGGTGTAGTTCGCCATGTGATGCGTCCTTTAGCTAGTCGCTTGCGATTACTTGTCGTCGGCCGCGGCCTCGGTGGCCTCGGCGGCGGGGGTCTCGTCCGCGGGCTTCTCGTCCGCAGCGACCTCGGCGGCCTCGGCGGGCTTCTCCGCGGCGGCCTCCTCGGCCTTCGCGCCGTCGAGGAGCTCCTGCTCCCACTCGGCGAGCGGCTCGGCGCCGGCGTCGGCCTCCGCACCGGTCTTGCCCGAGTGGCGCAGGCGGATGCCCTCGGCGACCGCGTCCGCAATCACGCGGGTGAGCAGGCCGACGGAGCGGATCGCGTCGTCGTTGCCCGGGATGCCGTAGGCGACCTCGTCCGGGTCGCAGTTCGAGTCGAGGATGCCGACCACGGGGACGCCCAGCTTGCGGGCCTCGTCCACGGCCAGGTGCTCCTTGTTGGTGTCGACGATCCACAGCACCGAGGGGACCTTGCCCATGTCACGGATGCCGCCGAGGGTCTTGTCGAGCTTCTCCTTCTCGCGACGGAGGCCGAGCAGCTCCTTCTTGGTGCGGCCCGAGCCTGCGACGTCGTCGAAGTCGATCTCCTCGAGCTCCTTGAGGCGCGCGACGCGCTTGGAGACGGTCTGGAAGTTGGTCAGCATGCCGCCCAGCCAGCGCTCGTTGACGTAGGGCATGCCCACGCGCTTGGCCTGCTCGGCGATCTGCTCCTGCGCCTGGCGCTTGGTGCCGACGAAGAGGACGGTGCCACCGTGCTGGACGGTGTCGCGGACGTACTCGTAGGCGGCGTCGATCTTCGACAGCGACTGCTGGAGGTCGATGATGTAGATGCCGTTGCGCTCGGTGAAGATGAAGCGCTTCATCTTGGGGTTCCAGCGGCTGGTCTGGTGACCGAAGTGGACACCCGAGTCGAGCAGCTGGCGCATGGTCACGACGGCCATGGCATTCCTGTTCCGCACGCGCGCGGGCGCGTGCCTTGTTCTCTGGGCGCGCGGGGCGCCCATGTTCGGTTGACGATGCGGGCCGGGCGGCTCGCATCCCTGGCACCAACGCGGTCGGGCACCGATTGCTCGGACCTTGCCCTTCCGGCGCTCCCCTCTCGGGGGGCGAATGGCGCGCGATGTCATCCGGGCATGCCGGATGCGGGGTCAATGGTACCCGAGCGGGGGCGGCCGGCGCGACTCGGCGCCGTCCCCAGGCCCGACGGGCGGCATCCCCGTCCACCGGATCGCGGCCGGACGATGCGTCGCTCGCCCTTGGGGCGCATCGTCGCCCCATGAGACCAGACGTCCGAGCCTACGCCGCGCTGGCCCTCGCGGCGCTCCTCGGGGGCGCGGCGTCCGCCGCTCCCGCGGGCGCCGCGCCGTCGCCGCTGGTCGCGCCGGTCGCGCCGGTGAGGGCGGTGCGGCTGTTCGATCCGCCGCCGCAGCCGTGGGCCGCGGGTCACCGCGGCATCGACCTGCGCGCCGCGGTGGGCGCGGAGGTGCGCGCGCCGGGCGCGGGCGTGATCGCTTTCGTGGGCCGGGTCGTGGACCGCGGCGTCGTCACCGTCGACCACGGCGACGGGCGGGTCTCCTCGCTCGAGCCGGTCGAGGCGACGGTCGCGGCGGGCGACGCGGTCGCCGCGGGCACGGCGATCGGGGTCGTCGCCGAGGATCCCGGCCACTGCTCGCCCGACGAGTGCCTGCACTGGGGCGTACGGGTGGACGGCGTCTACGCGGACCCGCTCGACCACCTCGCGGGCTTCGGCCCGGTGGTGCTGCTGCCGGTCGGCGCGGACGCCGCGCCGGCCGGATCAGGAGAAGGCGCCGCTGCGGACCAGGGTCTCGCGGAGCTTCTTCACGGCCGCGGAGTGGATCTGCGAGACGCGGGACTCGGTGACGCCCAGGATCTGGCCGATCTGCGCGAGCGTGAGGTTCTCGTAGTAGTAGAAGCGCAGCACCTGCTGCTCGCGGTCGCGCACCCCCTGCACGGCGGCGGCCAGCAGCGCCGACGTCTCGCGCGCCTCGAGCCGCGAGGACGCGAGCCCCTGCATCGCCGACCCGAGCGTCGGGATCGGCTGCGTGTCGGGCTCGGTGGGCATGCCGTCGAGCGCCGCGACGTGCGACAGCGCGACCTGGGCGCGGACGGTGCGCACCTCCGCGGTGTCCCAGCCGAGGTGGGCGGCCACGTCCTCGTCGGTCACGGGCCGGAGCAGCTCCTGCTCGAGGCCGCGCATGGCGTGCTCGAGCGTGCGGGCCTTCGAGCGCACCGAGCGCGGGACCCAGTCGGCCGCGCGCATCTCGTCGATGATGGCGCCGCGGATGCGGGTGGCGGCGTAGGTCTCGAACTTGAAGCCGCGCGACGGCTCGTACTTCTCGACCGCGTCGATGAGGCCGAACATCCCGTAGGACACGAGGTCGGCGAGCTCGACCGTGTCGGGCAGCTTCGCGATCACGCGGGTGGCGACCTGCGTCACCAGCGGGGCGTAGTGCGTGATGAGCTCCTCGCGGGCCCTCTCGCGCGCGGCTCCCCCGGCGGCGAGCTCGGCCCACCAGCGCTCGGTGTCGACCTTGGGCGCCTCGACGGGCGCGTCGGTGGCGTATCCGGACAGCACAGCATCGATCTCGGTCATGACGGCGTCTCCCTCTAGGCGCGCGGGTGGGCGAGTTGATAGGCGGCGCGGAGCCGCTCGGCGGACACGTGGGTGTAGCGCTGGGTGGTGGCGAGGCTCGCGTGACCCAGGACCTCCTGCACGTTGCGCAGGTCGGAGCCGCCGGTGAGCAGGTGGGTCGCGGCGGTGTGCCGCAGGGCGTGAGGAGCGACCTCCTCGAGGCCGGCGAGCCGGCACAGCTCGTGGACGGCCTCGCGGATCTGGCGCTGGTTGGCGCGCTGGCCGCGGCGGCCGAGGAACACGGCGGAGTCCGTCTCGGCGCCGACCAGCGCGGGCCGGCCGCGCTCGAGCCACGCGACGGCGGCCGCGGCGGCGGGCCGGCCGAAGGGCACCACGCGCTCCTTGTCGCCCTTGCCGATCACGCGCACGAGCCGCTGGTCGAGGTCGAGGTCGGCGAGGTCCACGCCGGCGAGCTCGCCGACGCGCATGCCGGTCGCGTAGAGCAGCTCGACGGCCGCCCAGTCGCGCAGGTGGATCGGGTCGCCGTCGTCGCAGCGGTCGCGGGCGACGTCGAGCAGAGCGACGACGTCGCGGTCCGACAGCACCGTGGGCAGCACGGTGGCGGGCCGCGCCGAGGCGAGCCGGATGGCCGGGTTGGGGACGATGCGGTCGGTGTCGGCGGCCCAGCCGTAGAACGCGCGGGCGGCGGCGCCGCGGCGGGCGAGCGTGGTGCGGCTGCGGCCCTCGCGGTCCATGGCGGCGAGCCACGTGCGCAGGTCGGCCAGCGTCGCGGTGCGCAGGACGTTGTCGACGTCGTCGCTGTCAGCGCCGAGCCGGGCGGCCAGGTGGCGCAGGTCCCCGGCGTAGGCGCGCACGGTGTTGTCCGAGAGCCCGCGCTCGTGGCGCAGGTGGCTCTCGAACGCGTCGAGCAGCTCGCTGGGTGCTGCCTCCATGCCTGCCATGTCGCCACCCTGGCACCGTCACACGAGTCAAATCAACCCCTTGAATCACATTTGTCACATCAATCTCAGGAGTCACCCCCAGTATGTAGGGGATTGTCCGATTTATCAGGCGACTCGCCGGGCTTCCGGCGTGTCGGGACCCGTCTCCAGAGGGCGC
>Ga0207735_100167_pt1 | contig 15246 bp, 14 predicted proteins | sample TtaePargueraPR_9_FD_187280 | JGI IMG/M metagenome (GOLD analysis project Ga0207735, IMG submission 187280) | Aerobic enrichment media microbial communities from Bioluminiscent Bay, La Parguera, Puerto Rico - Tt and E2 (1) (SPAdes) | ecosystem: Environmental > Aquatic > Marine > Unclassified ... | reverse complement strand
GAGCCGCTCTCGTGCGCGGTGCGCGGGGTCGACGTCGTGAGCCCCGACCTCGCGGACGCCGTCCTGATCTACGGCGCGGGCACCATGGGGATGATGATGGCCGAGCTCCTCGCCAGGTCCGGGGCGTCGTCGGTGGCGGTGGTGGACCCGAACCTCGCCAAGCTCGAGCACGTCCGTGCGGTCGGTGCGTCGGCCGTCGCCGCATCGGTCCCCGAGCTGCCGGGTGCGCGTCAGGAGTGGGACGTGGTGGTCGACTGCACCGGTGTGCCCGCGGCGATCGCGGACGGCCTCGACCGCGTGGGTCGCGGCGGGACGTTCCTGCAGTTCGGCGTCGCGGCCACCCAGGCGACTGTCGAGATCAGCCCGCATCGCATCTATCGGGACGAGATCTCGATCGTCGGCTCGATGGCGGTGTTGAACTCGTATTCGCGCGCCGTGAGCCTGATGGAGAGCGCCGTCGTCTCGGCGGAGCCGTACGTGAGCCACCGCCTGCCGCTCGAGTCCTACGCCGAGGCGATCGAGCTGTTTGCCGCGGGCGCGACCCGCAAGGTGCTTCTCACGCCGGGTGCGTGACGAGGACGTCCGGCTCAGGAGTCGACGTCCGCGGACGCGCCGAGTCCGGTGCAGTCGACCTCCTCGGCGTGATGCGCGGACAGGAAGTGCGCGGCGCCGCGCGCGCCGCCCACCGTCGCCATCACTGCCGCGAACTGCCCGGCGCCGATGAGCACCGGGTGGCCGGGCGTCCCGTCGTCGACCGCGCGCGCCAGCACCTTCTCGTCGCCGGTCCACCGCTCCGCTACCCGCGCGACCGCCTCGGGGGCCAGGTGGGGCAGGTCGACGAGCGTGATGAGCGCCGCGCGCGCGTGCACCGCGCGGGCGGCCTCGAGGGCCACGTGGAGGCTGGTGCCGATGCCCTCGGACCAGCGCTCCGCGACCACGGCGTGCGCCCCCTTGGGGATGAGCCGGCGGGCCTCGTCCGCGCCCGCGCCGAGCACCGCGATCACCGGCTCGCAGCCCGCGTCCGCAAGCAGCCCGCACGCCCGCGGGAGCCACGCCCCCGCATCGTCCCTTGCCAGGGCCTTCGGCGCGCCGAAGCGCGATCCGGCGCCCGCCGCGAGCACCACTCCTGCGAGTCCTTCTGCCATGCTTGACATCGTAGGGAGGAACGATGATCGAACCCACTCGTGAGGACCTGCTCGCGTGCCTGCACGTGGGCCGCTGGGCCGACGCGGTGTCCACCCGCGCCTACGGCACGATGCTCGAGCTCGAGCGCGCCGCGGTGTCCGCGGCGACCCCGCTGGCGCCCGAGGAGATCGAGGAGGCGCTGTCCGCGCACCCCCGGATCGGCGAGCGCCGCGAGGGGGACGATGCGGAGGCCCGGTTCTCGCGCGCCGAGCAGTCCGCGTCGGAGGACTCCGAGGACGCCGGCCTGGCCGCGCGGCTCGCGGCGCTGAACGCCGCCTACGAGGAGCGCTTCGGCCGCGTGTTCCTGATCCGGGCGGCGGGGCGCACGCGCGCGGAGATCGTCGCGGAGCTCGAGCGCCGGCTCGACAACGAGCCCTCCGTCGAGGAGTCCGAGGTCGCCGACCAGCTGCGCGGCATCGCGCTGCTGCGCCTGCGCGCGATGTACGGGGAGGCGGCGGCATGAGCCACGTCACCACGCACGTGCTGGATGCCGCGACCGGGAAGCCCGCAGCCGGGATCCACGTGCGGCTGCTGCACCACGGCGCCGAGGTCGCGACGGGGGAGACCGACGCCGACGGCCGCATCTCTTCCCTCGGCCCCGACCGCCTGGAGCCGGGCACCTACGACGCGGTGTTCGCCACCGGCCCGTGGTTCGCCGACCGCGGCGTCGCGACCTTCTACCCGGAGGTGCGCATCTCGTTCGCCGTGGGCGACGACGCGCACTACCACGTGCCCCTCCTGCTCAGCCCGTTCGCGTACTCGACCTACCGGGGTAGTTGACACATCCGGAATTGTTCGCGGCGCCCGCGCGTTGGGCGGGCGTGACTATCGAGATCGAGATCTGGTCGGACATCGCCTGCCCCTGGTGCTACCTCGGCAAGCGCCGCCTCGAGGAGGCCATCGCGGCCTCCGGCGAGGACGTCGACGTCCGCTACCGCAGCTTCCAGCTGGCCCCCGACGTCCCGCGCGGCGAGCGCACGCCGCACGCCGAGGCGCTCGCGGCCAAGTTCGGCACGACGCCGGAGCGCGTCCGTGAGGCGAACCAGCGCCTGATCGACCTGGGCGCCGAGGCCGGCATCGCCTACGACTTCGACCGCTACATGGCCGCCAACACCCGCGACGCCCACCGGCTGCTCCACCTCGCGCACGAGCGCGGCATCGGGCCGCAGATGAAGGAGCGGCTGCTGCGCGGCCAGATGGAGGAGGGCGCGCTGGTCGACGATGTCCACACGCTGGTGGCCTTCGGCGTCGAGCTCGGGCTGAGCGAGGACGAGGTGCGCTCCGTGCTCGAGTCCGACGCGTACGACGACGCCGTCGAGGCCGACCTCGCGCAGGCGGCGGCGTACGGGGCCTCCGGGGTGCCGTTCTTCGTCTTCGACCGCGCGTTCGCGGTGTCGGGCGCGCAGCCGGTCGAGACCTTCGAACTGGCGCTGCGCAAGGCGCGCGAGGCCCGCGCCGCGGCGGCTGCGGCTCCGGAGCCGCAGCCGGCCGTCTGACGCCGGCGCCGCCTCACCCCCCGCCCTCCGCGCCCGCGTTCGGGGTAGATGGTGGTCGGTTTCGCGAGATCCCGGCGCGGCAGTGGTGACTCATGGTCGCCACCGACAATGAGCCACCCCTGTGAGGCGGCCACGCCTCAGAACCGACCACCATCTACCCCAACCGGGGGGTGCGGGGGCGCGGACATGCGAAAGGGGCCCCGGCCTCAGCCGGAGCCCCCTCGCTGGCGATCGTCAGGCCCGGTTCGCCCGGTAGTACTCGATGAGCGCCTGGGTCGAGGCGTCCTGCGTGGCGAGCGCGTCGTCGTCGCCCTCGATGGCCGGCGCGATCTCGAGCGCGAGCTTCTTGCCCAGCTCGACGCCCCACTGGTCGAAGGCGTTGATGCCCCACACCACCGACTGCGTGAAGGTGATGTGCTCGTACAGCGCGATGAGCTGGCCCACCACCGCGGGGGTGAGCGACGGCGCGAAGATCGACGTGGTCGGCTTGTTGCCGGCGAACGTGCGGGCCGGGACCAGGGCGCCGGTGGTGCCCTCGGCCTCGACCTCCTCCGCGGTCTTGCCGAAGGCCAGGGCCTTGGTCTGCGCGAGGAAGTTCGCGAGGAACAGGCCGTGGACGTCGCGGCCGCCGTCCTCGAGCGGGTACGCGGGGTTGACCACGGCGATGAAGTCGGCCGGGATGAGGCGCGTGCCCTGGTGGATCAGCTGGTAGAACGCGTGCTGGCCGTTGGTGCCGGGCTCGCCCCAGAAGATCTCGCCGGTGTCGGTGGTGACGGGCGTGCCGTCCCAGCGCACCGACTTGCCGTTGGACTCCATCGTGAGCTGCTGCAGGTACGCCGGGAACCGGTGCAGCTGCTGCGCGTACGGCAGCACGGCGTGCGACTGCGAGCCCAGGAAGTTGCAGTACCAGACGTTGAGCAGGCCCATGAGGACGGGCACGTTCTGCTCGAGCGGGGTCTCGGCGACGTGCACGTCGACGGCGTGGAAGCCGGCGAGCAGGTCGCGGAACACGTCCGGGCCGAGCGAGATCGCGAGCGACAGGCCGATGGCCGAGTCGACCGAGTAGCGGCCGCCCACCCAGTCCCAGAACCCGAACGCGTTGGCGGTGTCGATGCCGAAGGCCGCCACCTTGTCCAGCGCGGTCGAGACGGCGACGAAGTGGTGCGCCACCGCATCGTCCCTCTCCGCATCGGTGCCCACGGGCACGCCCGCCTCGCCCAGCGCGGTCCACAGCCAGTCGCGTGCGAGGCGCGCGTTGGTGAGGGTCTCGAGCGTGGTGAAGGTCTTCGACGCGACGATGAACAGCGTGGTCTCGGGGTCGAGGCCCTTGAGCTTCTGGCCCATGTCGGTCGGGTCGATGTTGGACACGAAGCGCGCCTCGATGCCCGCGGTCGCGTACGGCTCGAGCGCCTCGTAGACCATGACGGGGCCGAGGTCCGAGCCGCCGATGCCGATGTTGACGATGTGCGTCACGGTCTTGCCGGTGACGCCCTTCCACTCGCCCGAGCGGACGCGCGCGGCGAACGCGTCGATGCGGCCGAGCACCTCCTGCACGTCGAGGTCGACGTCCTGGCCGTCGACGGTGAGCGGCGGGGTCGCGCCCGCGGGGCGGCGCAGCGCGGTGTGGAGGACCGCGCGGTCCTCGGTGGTGTTGATGTGCTCGCCGGCGAGCATCGCCTGGTAGCGGTCGGCGACGCCGGTCTCCTCGGCGAGTTTGACCAGGGAGGCGAGGATCTCGTCGGTGACGAGGTTCTTCGACAGGTCGACGTGGAGGTCGGCGAGCGGGAGGCTCATGCGGTCGACGCGCGTGGCGTCGGACGCGAACCAGCCCCGGAGATCCGGGGTGAACGATGCGCGGAGGGCCTCGAGCTCGGACCAGGCGGACGTGGACGTGGGATCGATGGGTGCAGTCACGGTTGCCAGGCTAGTCCGGTTGGGGACGATGCGCCTGGGACCGTGGGCGCTCAGGCGGGCCCGAGCTCCGCGTCCACCCGCGCGCGCCAGCCGTCGTCGGCAAGGCCGGCGCGGTCGAGGAGGTCGCGCCAGTCGTCGCGGGCGTGCTCGACCGCGTCGTCGAAGAGGCCGAGGCTGCCGCGTGCGGCGATGAGGACGGCCGCCTGGACCCGGCCCGGATCGGCGTCGGCGCTCAGCGCGAGCCGCTCGAGCGCGCTCACCACGCGGGGCGCCGAGCGGCCGAAGTCCTGCGCGGCACGCTCCGCGATCCGATCGTCGACAACTGGCATGGCGGCGATCCTCTCACGCGTCGTGGGTCCTCCCGCGTGCTGGGAGGTGCTGGGTGCCCGATCGGGGCGATTCCGGGCACTGAGCGCCTCGCAGGGGGCCCAGCCGTCGTTACAGCTCGGGCGCCACCGCGCGGCGGCCCTGCACGTACACGCCCGTGATCGCCGGCTGCCGCATCCCCACGAGCAGCGTGAACAGCTCCTCGAGCGTCGCCTGCTGCTCGTCGTCGGAGCGCATGCCCTCGGACAGCATGCCCTCGAGCGGCTCCCACGCCGCGGTGTCGATCAGCAGGAAGTCCGCGTCCTTGCCCGGGTCGAGGTTGCCGAACGCGTGCTCCATGTCGAGGGCCCGCGCGCCGGCCAGCGTCGCCGCGAACAGCAGCTCCGCGGGGTGCAGCGCGGTGCCCGCGTCGCCCGGCTCGGAGATGTGCACCTTGTAGCAGTCGCCCGCGACGCGCGAGATGAGCCACTCGTCGCCCGCGCCGATGTCGGTGCCCAGCGCGATGTTGACGCCGCTCGCGACGGTCGCCCGCCACGGCATCGTCCCCGAGCCCAGGAACAGCTGCGAGGTGGGGCAGTGCGCGATCGACGTGCCGGTCTCCGCCATCCGCGCCAGCTCGCGCGGCTGGGAGTGCACGGCGTGCGCCAGCACCGACCGCCGCCCGAGGAGGGACTCGCCGCCGACCTTCGAGCCAGGCAGGAAGCGCCCGTCGTACGTGTCCAGGTAGGCCTCGACGCCGTACGTCCCGAGCACCGCGGCGATCTCGCCGTCGCCCTTGCGGTTGTTCTCGTTGAGGTGGCTGTGGAAGTACACGCCGGCCTCGCGCGCCGCCGCGTACAGCTCGCCCATGGCTCCGAGCGTGTGCGCGGTCACCGACAGCGAGAAGCGCGGCACCACGCCCACCTGGATGCGTGCCGTCCGCGGGTCGCCGGTGTCGACCGCGTGCCACCGGTCGATCTCCTCGGCGACGAGCCGCAGCGCCTCGTCCTCGCCGGTGATCAGCGCCGCGGCGGCGGGCGGCCCGACGGTCTGCACGCCTCGCCCGGAGACGATGCGCAGCCCGGCGGCGAGCGTCTCCCGGTACAGGGCGTCCTGGGCCACGGGGAAGGCCGACCCGAACACCATCGCCGCGGTGGTGCCCGCCGCGATGCGGCGGCGGTTGAAGTACTTGGCGACGCGCGAGGCGAAGGCCTCGTCGGCGAAGCGCGTCTCGGTGGGGAAGATGCAGTGATCGAGCCACTCGAGCAGCTGCCCGCCGCCGTGCGCGGCGGTCGCGTACGACTGTGGGTAGTGCACGTGCGCGTCGACGAAGCCGGGCAGCAGGTAGTCGGCCCGCGTCACGGGGGCGTCCGCGTGCTCGGCGGGCAGGTCCGCCCACGCGCCCAGCCAGACGATGCGGCCGTCGCCGTCCACGACCAGCGCGCCGTCGGGGATGGACACCAGGTGGGAGGCGACGTCGTCCTGCGCGGGCGCACCCGTGATGTGGAACACATGTGCGCGGTAGACGCGCACGTGGCCGACGTTCGCGGTCTGCGGCGGGGTTGCCATGGTCGTACCCTTTCCTGGCGCCGAGGGGCGCACCGCCACCGTAGACCGCCACGGTTTCGGCGGCGTTTCGACGCGACGAGCACGACGCGCCCGCGCCGTCCGGCGTGTCGCGGGGCGTGTCGTGACGACTTGTCCGCAACACACCATCTAGTGGTGTCGCGTTGTCGGCTCCCCCATATATGGTGGTGCCCACTCGACACCGCCCTCCGTCTCGAAAGGACGTCCCCATGACGATCTCGGTCTACTCGAAGCCCGCTTGCGTGCAGTGCACCGCCACCAAGAAGGCGCTCGAGCGCGCCGAGCTCGAGTTCCAGATCTTCGACGTCACCGAGGACCAGGACGCCTACAAGACGGTCATGGAGCTGGGTTACCTCCAGGCCCCGGTGGTCATCGCCGGCGACGAGCACTGGTCGGGCTTCCAGCCGGACCGCATCGCGGCGCTGGCCGATCGGGTAGCCTCCTAAGCGAGCCGCCTCATGGCCTCCTTGGTGTACTTCAGCTCGGCCTCGGGCAACACCCATCGCTTCGTGCAGAAGCTGGGCGTCCCGGCGGACCGGATCCCGCTGCACCCGACGGAGGCCGCCCTCACGGTCGACGAGCCCTACGTGCTCGTCGTCCCCACCTACGGCGGCGGCAACGGCCGCGGCGCCGTCCCCAAGCAGGTCATCAAGTTCCTGAACGACGAGCACAACCGCTCGTACATCCGGGGCGTGATCAGCGCGGGCAACACCAACTTCGGTTCGGCCTACTGCATCGCCGGCGACATCGTCGCCGAGAAGTGCAAGGTGCCGCACCTGTACAAGTTCGAGCTCTTTGGAACGCAGGACGACGTGGACGCCGTCCGCAACGGATTGGATGTGCTGTGGAAGCAACCGTGATCGACACGCCCCGCACGGGCATGGACTACCACTCGCTGAACGCGATGCTGAACCTCTACGACACCGAGGGGAACATCCAGTTCGACAAGGACCGCGAGGCGGCGCGCGAGTACTTCCTCCAGCACGTCAACCAAAACACGGTCTTTTTCCACTCGCTGCAGGAGCGCCTCGACTACCTGGTCGAGAAGAAGTACTACGAGCCCGAGGTGCTCGCGCAGTACGAGCCCGCGTTCCTCCAGGAGATCACCGACCGCGCGTACTCGAAGAAGTTCCGCTTCCCCACGTTCCTGGGCGCGTTCAAGTACTACACGAGCTACACGCTGAAGACCTTCGACGGCAAGCGCTACCTCGAGCGCTACGAGGACCGCGTCGTCATGGTCGCGCTCACCCTCGCCGCGGGCGACACCGACCTCGCCACCAAGCTGGTCGACGAGATCATCGCGGGCCGCTTCCAGCCCGCCACCCCGACGTTCCTCAACGCGGGCAAGGCGCAGCGCGGCGAGTTCGTGTCGTGCTTCCTGCTGCGCATCGAGGACAACATGGAGTCGATCGGCCGGTCGATCAACTCCGCGCTGCAGCTGTCCAAGCGCGGCGGGGGCGTCGCGCTGTCGCTGTCGAACATCCGCGAGGCCGGCGCGCCCATCAAGCACATCGAGAACCAGTCCTCGGGCATCATCCCCGTGATGAAGCTCCTCGAGGACTCCTTCACCTACGCGAACCAGCTCGGCGCGCGTCAGGGCGCGGGCGCGGTGTACCTCTCGGCTCACCACCCCGACATCATGAAGTTCCTCGACACCAAGCGCGAGAACGCGGACGAGAAGATCCGCATCAAGACCCTGTCGCTGGGCGTCGTCGTGCCCGACATCACGTTCGAGCTCGCGCGCAACAACGAGGACATGTACCTGTTCAGCCCGTACGACGTCGAGCGCGTCTACGGCGTCCCGTTCGGCGACATCTCCATCACGGAGAAGTACCACGAGATGGTGGACGACGCCCGGATCCGCAAGACCAAGATGCCGGCCCGCCAGTTCTTCCAGACCGTCGCGGAGCTGCAGTTCGAGTCGGGCTACCCGTACGTCGTGTTCGAGGACACGGTGAACAACGCCAACCCCGTCGCCGGCCGCATCAACATGTCGAACCTGTGCTCGGAGATCCTCCAGGTCAACACGCCCTCGACGTTCAACGAGGACCTGTCCTACGCCGAGACCGGCAAGGACATCTCGTGCAACCTCGGGTCGATGAACATCGCGACCGCGATGGACGGCGGCGACCTGGGCCAGACCGTCGAGATCGCCGTGCGCGGTCTGACGGCCGTGTCGACGCAGTCGAGCATCGACGCGGTGCCGTCGATCCGCTACGGCAACGACCGCGCCCACGCGATCGGCCTGGGCCAGATGAACCTCCACGGCTACCTGGGCCGCGAGCGGATCCACTATGGGTCCGAGGAGGGCGTCGACTTCACCAACATCTACTTCTACACGGTGCTGTTCCACGCGATCGCGGCGTCCAACAGGATCGCCGTCGAGCAGGGCACGGCGTTCGAGGGCTTCGAGAACTCGAAGTACGCGAGCGGCGAGTTCTTCGACAAGTACACCGAGCAGGAGTGGGCGCCCGCGACCGCCCGCGTCGCGCAGCTCTTCGCCGACGCCGGCATCGAGATCCCGAACCAGCAGGACTGGCGCGAGCTCAAGGCGAAGGTCCAGGAGCACGGCATCTTCAACCAGAACCTGCAGGCCGTGCCGCCGACCGGCTCGATCTCGTACATCAACAACTCGACGTCCTCGATCCACCCGATCGCGTCGCGCATCGAGATCCGCAAGGAGGGCAAGCTGGGCCGCGTCTACTACCCGGCGCCCTTCATGGACAACGACAACCTGGAGTACTTCCAGGACGCGTACGACATCGGCCCCGAGAAGATCATCGACACCTACGCCGCGGCGACGCAGCACGTCGACCAGGGCCTGTCGCTGACCCTGTTCTTCAAGGACACCGCCACCACCCGCGACATCAACAAGGCGCAGATCTACGCCTGGCGCAAGGGCATCAAGACCATCTACTACATCCGCATCCGCCAGCTCGCGCTCGAGGGCACCGAGGTCGACGGCTGCGTCAGCTGCATGCTGTAGCGTCCGGCGCTACCGAATCGCGAAGAAGGAACTGACATGACCGAGAAGCTGACCCTCGTCAGCCACGTCGACGCCATCAACTGGAACCGCATCCAGGACGAGAAGGACGTCGAGGTGTGGAACCGCCTCACCGCGAACTTCTGGCTGCCCGAGAAGGTGCCGATCTCCGGTGACGTCCAGTCGTGGGCGACGCTCACGCCCGAGGAGCAGACGCTCACCATGCGCGTCTTCACGGGCCTGACGCTGCTCGACACGATCCAGGGCACCGTGGGCGCCGTGTCGCTCATCCCCGACGCGCTCACCCCGCACGAGGAGGCCGTCTACACGAACATCGCGTTCATGGAGTCGGTGCACGCGAAGAGCTACTCGTCGATCTTCTCGACGCTGTGCTCGACGCCCGAGATCGACGCCGCGTTCCGCTGGTCCACCGAGAACCAGAACCTGCAGCGCAAGGCGCAGATCGTCCTGGACTACTACCACGGCGACGACCCGCTCAAGCGGAAGGTGGCCTCGACCCTGCTCGAGAGCTTCCTCTTCTACTCGGGCTTCTACCTGCCCATGTACTGGTCCAGCCGCGCGAAGCTGACGAACACGGCCGACATGATCCGCCTCATCATCCGCGACGAGGCCGTGCACGGCTACTACATCGGCTACAAGTTCCAGAAGGGGCTCGAGGCGGAGACCCCGGAGCGCCGCGAGGAGCTGAAGGACTACACCTTCAACCTGCTGTACGACCTCTACGAGAACGAGGTCCAGTACACGCACGACCTCTACGACGCGCTCGGCATGGCCGAGGACGTCAAGAAGTTCCTGCACTACAACGCCAACAAGGCGCTGATGAACCTCGGCTACGAGGCGCTGTTCCCGTCGACCGTGACGGACGTCAGCCCGGCGATCCTGTCCGCGCTGTCGCCCAACGCGGACGAGAACCACGACTTCTTCTCGGGGTCGGGCTCGTCCTACGTGATCGGCAAGCACGAGGAGACCACGGACGACGACTGGGACTTCTAGTCCCGGTAGACGTGACGAGAGGCGGGACCCCGGCAGGGGCCCCGCCTCTCGGCGTCTGAGGGACGAGGCGGCGGTCGCCTACACGAGCCCGCTGTACTGCTGCCACGCGGGACCGGCCGCCGGCGCATCGTCCCTGGTCACGGACGCCTGGATGAGGCCGTAGGGCCGGTCGTCGGCGTGGAACACCTCGTTGTCGTTGGCGATGCCGAAGCGCGCGAGGTCGTACGTGAAGTGGTGCTTGTTGGGCGCCGACAGGCGCACCTCGACCAGCTCGGGGACGGCCTCGAGGGCCGCCTTGCCCATCTCGTACAGCGTCTGCTGCAGCGCGAGTGAGTGGAAGCCGGCGAAGGTCTCGACCAGCGCGGCCTTGATCTCGGCGTAGCGCTCGTCGAAGTCGAAGGACTCGACGTCCACGTCCCCGAACCGCCACCTCGCGACCAGCGAGGTCGCCATGATGCGGTCCGAGGTCGGCTCGAGGACCGTGTACTCGTCCTCGAGGAAGCCGTGGAACTCCGAGCCCGAGGACTTCAGCACCACCAGGTCCTTGAGGCCGCCCGTGATCCACAGGCCGCCGTCCTCGACGGTCACCGCGACCGTGCGGACCTCCTGGCCGGAGCGGACCCACGAGAAGTCGTGCTCGGCGCCGCCCACGGACACCCGCTCCCACGCGAACTCCTCGAGCTCGACGCGGGCCTGGTCGACCGGCTCGACGTCGCGGACGAAGTGCGAGGCGAGCGCGTGCGCGTAGCGCTCGAGGCTCGTGAGCCCGACGGTCTTCGCGAACGCGTACGCGGTCTGCTTCTGCGTGTCGGTCGGCAGCACCGCGCCCTGGTCGCCCGTGAGGTGCGCCTCGTCGAACTGCCCGCGCAGGCACGACGACACGTTGACGTCCCTGATCTCGTGCCGCGGGCTGTCGCGCACGATCCGGACGATGCGGTTCTCGGCCTTGCCGTACTGGTGGTCTCCCAGGATGATCGCCATGGCGTCACGCTAGGCGATGTCGATTACATCGACATTTCGCCCGCCCCGCCTGTTCGCTCCGCACGGTTTCAGATCCGCCACGCCGGGGCAAGGGGACGATGCACGGGTGGAGTCCGGCGTGTCGCCGACGGAACCGTGCGGAGCGTCGCGGCATGGGCTTCGGGGCTAGAGCGCGAAGGCCGCCTCGAAGCCGGCGTTGATCGCATCGCCGACCTTGGCCGGCTTGACGCAGTCGCCGACGGAGACGGCGCCGCGCGCCTGGAGCGCCTCGCCGAGCGCCGTCGCGGGACGCACGCCGAAGGCGCTCACCACGGTGTCGGCCGCGACCTGCACCGGCCCGTCGGGCCCGTCGATCCGGACGCCGCCGTCGTTCACCTCGACCACGCGGTGGCCGGTGAGGAGCGTGACGCCCGCGTCGGCGAGGTCGCGCAGCAGCGTGATGCGGTTGATCATGAGGAGGTCGGGGGCGATGCCGTCGGCCATCTCGACCACGGTGACGTCGTGGCCCTTCTCCTGCATCTCCAGGGCGAAGTCCGCGCCCGACAGCCCGCCGCCGCAGACCACGATGCGGTGGCCCAGCTCGGCGCCCAAGTGGGCGTCGATCACCTCGACCACGTTGTCGCCGTCCAGGCCGGGGATCGTGGGAGCGACGGGCTCGGTGCCGACGGCGACGATGATCGCGTCTGCTCCTTCCAGCTCGGGCGAGTCCGCCGTGATCTCCGTCCCGAGGTGGACGGTCACGGGGAGGCCGTCGAGCTGGCGCTCCCACCAGAAGATCATCGAGCGCAGCTCCTTCTTGAACTCCGGGGTCGCGGCCGGCCACAGGACGCCGCCCAGCTGCGCGCCCTTCTCGTAGACGTCGACGGTGTGGCCGCGCAGCGCCGCGACGCGCGCCGCCTCGAGCCCGGCCGGCCCGGCGCCGACGACCGCGACCCGCTTGGGGTGCGCAGCGGGGGTGAGCACGCGCTCACGCTCGTAGCCGACCATCGGGTTGACGGCGCAGCCGAGCGCCTTGCCCACGAAGGCGTTGCCGACGCACAGCTGGTTGCAGCGGATGCACGGACGGATGTCCTCGCGGCGTCCCTCCGCCAGCTTGAGCGCCCACTCCGGGTCCGCGATGAGCGCGCGGCCGATGCCGGCGAAGTCCATCTCGCCGTTGGCGATGGCCGCCTCGGCGCGCTCCGGTGTCAGGTTGCCGCAGCCGAGCACGGGGATGCCGAGCGCCTCCTTGAACGCGCCGACGTGGCCCATCATGCAGTTGTCGCCCAGGTAGTACGGCGGGAAGACGTAGTCCATCGCCTCGTACGAGCCCTCGTCGATCATGAGCAGGTCGAGCCCGGCGGCCTCGAGCTGCTGGGCGATCTCGAGCGACTCGGCCGGCGTGCGACCACCCTCGAAGTGGTGGTCGACGGAGAGCCGGAAGCTCACCGGAAGCCCGGGCGCGCCCTCCTTGACCGCCGCGATGATCTCCGCGGCGAAGCGGCAGCGGTTCTCGACGGAGCCGCCGTACTCGTCGGTGCGGCGGTTCCACACGGGCGACAGGAACTGGTCGATCACGTAGCCGGTGTGGCCGTGGATGTCGATCGCGTCGATGCCCGCGGTGGCGCACCGCTGGGCGGCCTCCTTGAAGCGCCGCACGATGACCTTGATCTCGTCGGTCTCGAGCGGGCGGCACTTCACGTTCGGGTCGAGCCAGTGGCTGTTGTCCGAGGCCGAGATGGGCGGGCGCACGGGGTCGATGCTGTTGATGTTGCGCCCCAGGCCCGCCGTGAGCTGCACCGACACCGCGCCGCCGCGGGCGTGGAAGGCCTCGGCGAGCGCGGTCAGGCCCGGGATCGCGGCGTCGGTGTCAACCCGGCCGAGGCCCTCGTTGATCACCTCGTAGTCATCGGTGACGGCGTTGATGCCCGTGCACACGAGCCCGGCGCCCGCGGCGCGCTCTGCGTAGTAGGCGATCTCGCGCTCGGTGAGGTGGCCGTCGTGGTCGCCCATCTCGGTGCCCATCGGCACCATGACGACGCGGTTGCGCAGCCGCAGCCCGGCGAGCTCGACCGGCTCGAGGACGTGGGTGAATTCGGTCGACATGGGCGGTCTCCTTCGCTCGCGCGGGCGACGGTGTCATCGACGCCGCCCTTCTAATGAGCGTATGTCGAATAGATCGCGCTGCGACAGGGACCTAGGTCACCAGGCCACTGCACGGCCCGCCCGCCCCGCCTGTTCGCTCCGCACGGTTTCAGATCCGCCACGCCGGGGCGCGGGGACGATGCACGGGTGGAGTCCGGCGTGTCGCCGACGGAACCGTGCGGAGCGAACTGGGGGAGGCGCTACGGCCGGTCGATCATGACCCCCGCGGCGGTCTCCGAGCCGCCGATCCACACGCGCCGGGCCCGGCCCGACAGGTACGAGCCGTCGTACGCGCTCACCGGGTTGCGGTGCGCGAGCTCCGTCGCGTGCACCGCCCACGCCTCGTCGGGGGCGAACGCCACCAGGTCCGCGTCGCGGCCCGCCTCGATCGCGCCCTTCCCGCCCAGCCCCGCCCACGCCGCCGGCCGGGTCGCCATCCAGGCCACCGCATCGTCCAGCGAGAATCCCCGCGCCCGCGCGCCGGTCCACACCGCGGCGAGCGACGTCTGCAGCCCCGCGATGCCGCCCCATGCGACCGCGAAGTCGCCGGCACCCGCGAGCTTGAGGTCCGCGGTCGCGGGGGAGTGGTCGGAGGCCACGAAGTCGATGGTGCCGTCGGCGAGGGCCTCCCACAGCAGCTCGCGGTTCGCGGAGGACCGGATGGGCGGGCAGCACTTGTACTGCGTCGCGCCGTCGGCGATGTGCTCGGCGTCGAACGTCAGGTAGTGCGGGCACGTCTCGGCGGTGACGGGCAGCCCGTCCGCCTTGGCGGCGCGCACGAGCGGCAGCGCGGTCGCGGAGGACAGGTGCAGGATGTGCGCCCGCGCCCCGGTCGCGCGCACCCCCGCGATGACCGCCTCGATCGCGGAGGCCTCGGCCGCGTCCGGGCGCGAGGCCACGAAGTCGCCGTAGCCGCGCCCGCCCGTGCCCTCGTGCGCGTCGAGCACCGTCGGGTCCTCGGCGTGCACGATCAGGCGCCCGCCGAAGCCCGCGATCTCCTCCAGCGCGGCGCGCAGCTGTGCGCGGTCGAGGTGGCCGAACTCGTCGACCCCGGACGGCGCGAGGAAGCACTTGAAGCCGAACACGCCCTCGTCCCACAGCGCCCGCAGGTCGCCGAGGCTCTCGGGCACTGCGCCGCCCCAGAAGCCCACGTTGACGTGGGTCTTGCCGGCCGCGGCCGCCTTCTTCGCCGCCAGGGCCGCGGGCGACACGGTGGGCGGGATCGAGTTGAGCGGCATGTCGATGAGCGTCGTGACGCCGCCGGCCCGCGCGGCCCGCGTCGCCGAGTCGAAGCCCTCCCACTCGGTGCGGCCGGGCTCGTTGACGTGGACGTGCGTGTCGACCGCGCCGGGGATCAGCACCTCGTCGTCGGCGAGCACCTCGGTGCGGCGGCCGAGGATGGCGTCGGCCTCGTCGATCAGGGTGATGCGGCCGGCGTCGATCGCGACGGAGCCCGCGCGCGTGCCGGTCGGCGTGACGATGCGGCGCGCGTGGATCACCAGGTCGTGGGTCATGGGGCACCTCCGGTGGAAGACTGACGGGCATGTTCGAGATCGCGCGCGAGGCGCTCGAGGTGCTGCGCGGCGGCGACGCGCTGGGCGTCGCGGTCGTGACCGGAGTCCACGGCTCGACCCCGCGCGCGCCCGGGTCCGCAAT
>Ga0207735_100164_pt1 | contig 15477 bp, 19 predicted proteins | sample TtaePargueraPR_9_FD_187280 | JGI IMG/M metagenome (GOLD analysis project Ga0207735, IMG submission 187280) | Aerobic enrichment media microbial communities from Bioluminiscent Bay, La Parguera, Puerto Rico - Tt and E2 (1) (SPAdes) | ecosystem: Environmental > Aquatic > Marine > Unclassified ... | reverse complement strand
TATACCCATTCCGGCCTGCTGGCGATCCGCGCCTACCACTCCTCCCGCGGCGACGAGCAGCGCGACGTCGTGCTCATCCCCGCCTCGGCGCACGGGACCAACGCGGCGTCCGCGACCCTCGCAGGGTTGCGCGCCGTCGTCGTCGCCACCGCCGAGGACGGCGAGATCGACCTCGGCGACCTGCACGCGAAGCTCGACCAGCACGGCGACCGGGTGGCCGGGATCATGATCACCTACCCGTCCACCCACGGCGTCTACGAGCCCCACGTCCAGGACGTGTGCGCTGCCGTACACGACGCCGGTGGGCAGGTGTACATCGACGGTGCGAACCTCAACGCCCTCGTCGGCCTGGCCCGCCCGGGCCGGTTCGGCGGCGACGTGTCGCACCTGAACCTGCACAAGACGTTCTGCATCCCGCACGGCGGGGGAGGGCCCGGCGTCGGCCCCGTCGCCGTCGCCGAGCACCTCGCACCGTTCCTCCCGGGCGACCCCACGCCGTCGGCCACCCCGGGCGCGGACGGGCCCGCCGCCGTCGCCCCGGTGTCCGCGACGCGCCACGGGTCCGCGGGGATCCTGCCCATCTCGTACGCCTACCTGGCGCTCATGGGCCCCGACGGGCTGACGAGCGCGACCGAGCACGCCGTGCTCACCGCCAACTACGTGGCCGCCCGCCTGGCCCCGCACTACCCGGTGCTGTACACGGGTGAGGCGGGCCTGGTCGCCCACGAGTGCATCCTCGACCTGCGTCCCCTCACCGCCGAGACCGGCGTGACCGTCGACGACGTCGCCAAGCGGCTCATCGACTACGGCTTCCACGCCCCCACGATGGCGTTCCCGGTGCCCGGCACCCTCATGGTCGAGCCCACCGAGTCCGAGGACCTGGGCGAGCTCGACCGGTTCGTGGACGCGATGATCGCCATCCGGCGCGAGATCGACGACGTCGCCGCCGGACGGTGGTCGATCGACGACTCGCCGCTGCGCAACGCGCCGCACACCGCCGCGTCGGTCATGGTGGAGGACTGGGACCGCCCGTACACCCGCGAGCAGGCGGCGTTCCCCGTGCCCGGGCTGCGTGCGGCGAAGTACTGGCCGCCGGTGCGCCGCATCGACCAGGCGCACGGCGACCGCAACCTGCAGTGCTCCTGCCCGCCCGTCTCCGCCTACGCCGACTGAGAGGCCCCAGGATGACCACGACGAAGTCCCCGCTGCACGCCGAGCACGTCGCGCTCGGCGCGCACCTGACCGAGTTCGGCGGGTGGGACATGCCGCTGCGGTACAGCTCGGACATCGCCGAGCACCGGGCCGTCCGCGAGGCGGCCGGGCTGTTCGACCTGTCCCACATGGGCGGGGTCAGCATCACCGGGCCGGAGGCCGGCGCGTTCCTGGACCACGCGCTGGTCGGCAACCTGTCCGCGCTGCGCGAGATGCGTGCCCGCTACACCATGATCTGCGCCGACGACGGGGGAGTGCTGGACGACCTGATCGTCTACCACAACGCCCCCGGTGAGTACTTCCTCGTGTCCAACGCGGCCAACGCCGACACCGTGCTCGTCGCGCTGCTGGAGCGCGCGGCCGGCTTCGACGTGGCCGTCCGCGACGTCTCCGCCGGCCAGGCCCTGATCGCCGTGCAGGGCCCGCGCGCCGAGGAGATCCTGCGGGAGGTCCTGACGGAGGATCCCGAGATCTCCGGCGGCACCGCCCTGGACGACCTGCGGTACTACGCGTGCCTGGGGATGCGGTTCGGCGACGAGAGCGTGCTCGTCGCCCGCACCGGCTACACCGGCGAGGACGGGTTCGAGGTCTGGGTGGACGTGCCCCACGCCGTCCCGCTGTGGCGGGCGTTCCTCGCCGCGGGGGAGCCGCACGGGCTCGTCCCCGCCGGGCTGTCCGCCCGCGACTCGCTGCGCCTCGAGGCCGGCATGCCGCTCTACGGCCACGAGCTGGACACCACCACCACGCCGTTCGACGCCGGCATGGGACGCATCGTCAAGCTCGACAAGACGCACGACGACGGCACCCCGGTCGAGTTCGTGGGCCGCGCCGCGCTGGCCGCCCGCCGGGAGAGCGCCCCGGCCCGGGTGCTGGTGGGCCTGCGCGGCACCGGGCGACGCCCTGCCCGCGCCGGGTACGCCGTCGTGCAGCCCGACGCAGACGGCGCCCCGGGCCCGCAGGTGGGTACCGTCACCTCGGGGGCGCCGTCGCCGACGCTCGGGCACCCCGTCGCGATGGCGTACGTGACGCCCGAGGTCTCCGCGGAGGGGACCGAGCTGGCCGTCGACGTGCGCGGACGGGCCGAACCGTTCGTCGTCGTCCCCCTGCCGTTCTACCGCCGCGCCGACGCGTAGCGTTCCCCCGACCCAGACAGAAGGAGCCGACCATGGCCGACTTCCCCGCGAACCTGCGCTACTCCGTCGAGCACGAGTGGATCGACGACGCGAGTCCCGCCACGGTGGGGGTGACGTCGCACGCCGTCGAGGCGCTCGGCGACGTCGTCTACCTGGAGCTGCCCGAGGTGGGCGCCACCGTCGAGGCGGGCACCGTCATCGGCGAGATCGAGTCCACCAAGTCCGTCTCGGAGCTGTTCTCGCCGGTCTCCGGGACCGTCGTCGAGGTCAACCAGGCCGCGATCGACGACCCCGCCCTGGTCAACTCCGAGCCGTTCGGCGCGGGGTGGCTCTTCAAGGTCGACGTGACCGGCGAGGGGCAGCTGCTGAGCGCCGAGGAGTACGCGCAGCACGCGGGCTGAAGGCCCCCTTCGCGGTTCCTGCAGCGTCGTGACCGAATCGTGATGTGCGAGTGACGTCATGCTTCCCGCACCGCGTCATGCCGCGCTGACCTGCGACGACGCGGCGCGGTCGAGGGACCGCTCCGTCGCTCGGAGGTGCCGTGACGCGCCTCCGGTGTGGTTCTTCTGCGTGACCCGCGTCATGAATGCCCTCCTTCACGCTCTCCTCACCATGACGGCAGATCCCCAGGCCGACCGGTGGTGGTCGGCGGCCGTCGTGGAGGACTGAACGATGAGTGCAATCGAGATGGACCGGCCCATGATCAACCCGGGCCTGACGCGGCGTGAGCAGGTCGTGCTCTCCAACCTGTCCGAGGACGTCACCCTCGAGCAGATCGCGAGCAAGCTGTTCGTCACGCGCAACACGGTGAAGTCTCAGGTGCGCAGCGTCTACCGCAAGCTCGGGGTCTCGACCCGGGCCGACGCCGTCGCCTGGGCCCAGGAGGCCGGTTTCCGCCGGATCTGAATCCCCCACGACGCGGGCCCTGCCACCTCTCGGGGGATGACGGTGGCAGGGCGCCCGTCGGACGGGACGCCACGGCGACGTGGCGCCCCACGGTGGCAGACTCGCGACCATGACCCGTCGCCTCGTCGTCGCCGCCGCGATCGTCGACACCCTGGAACGTCCCGGACGGCTGCTCGCCGCCCGCCGTTCCAGGCCAGAAGCCATCGCCGGCCGCTGGGAGTTCCCCGGCGGCAAGGCCGAACCGGGTGAGCAACCCGTCGACGCGCTGCACCGCGAGCTGAGCGAGGAGCTCGGCGTGACGGTCACGCTCGGCGACGAGCTGTCCGGTCCGGACGACGGCGGCTGGATCATCACCGACCGGCACGTGCTGCGGCTGTGGTTCGCCACGGTCCTCTCGGGCGTGCCGCAACCCTTGGTCGAGCACGACGCGCTGCAGTGGCTCGACGCGTCCTCGCTGTGGGACGTCGACTGGCTCGACGGCGACGTCCGCATCGTCGAGGCGCTCGCCCACCACCTCCCGCCGAGGTAGGCAATCCTTCCGCGAGGTAGGCAATTCTTCCGCGAGGTAGGCGACCTCTCGCTGAGGTAGCACGCGGTCAGCCCTTCGGACGGCCCTGCCGGGTGAGGCTCTGCAGCCATGCGTCCGCCTCGCGGTGGCTGCGCAGCCGCGCGACGACGACGTGCGGCATCTCCCGGCGGACGGCAGCCATGCGCTCGGCCGGCTCGTGCCGGGTGCGCCAGGTCCACCGGATCATGTGGTTCGGCTCGGTGAGGACGGTCCACAGGGGCGCCTCCTGGTTGCCCGCCCACAGCTCGGTGCGGTGCGCCCGGCGGCTCACGGTGCGCCGTGTGACCTGCCACATGACCTGCGGCGTCGGCAGGTCGAGCCACGCCAGCACCTGAGCGCGGTCGAGCAGCACGGGCCGGGCCTGCGGGAACAGCCACTCGGTCACCCAGGCGTCCGACGCCGCGAGCGCCCGGACGTCGTCGACGAACTCCGGGCGCGGGGTCCAGTGCGGCCCGTGGTGCAGGGCGTCGATCTCGGTGTATGGCAGGTCGAGGGTGTCGGCGAGCCGCCGGGCGAACGTCGACTTGCCTGCTCCGGGTGACCCGGCGACGAGGACGCGGCGTAGCGGCTCGGACATGTCGCGAACCTAGCGGGCGTCCGCCTGTTCGGCGAGGGCGGCCTGGATCTCGCGGATGTATCCGCCGAGCGCGCCGGAGGTCAGCAACCCGGGTCCCAGGGGTCCGGACGTGCTCTGTCCGAGAGGGGGCAGCTTCCGCAGTGCTGCGCGCACCGACTCGCTCGTCCGGTCGACCTGCCAGGCGACCTCGGCGCTGCCCGCCGCCGGAGAGCGGTCGAGGGCGACGGCTCTCGCGGCGTACGCCGCGGCGCCGAGCGCGTGTGCCCCCATGTGGGCGACGGCGGCGGCCTGGCCCGCCGAGCGTGCGGCGGCCCGGCCGGCGGGTGAGATCGCCGAGTGCGCGGCGCGGCCGGCGACGAGCCGACGGCGGATCTCGCCGGCCGTGTCGATCTCTCCGCGGGCGAATGCTCGGGTGCGTCCGACGGCATCACGGACGCGGTCGTCGTCGGGGGCCTCCGCCTCGAAGAGGGGAAGGACGCGCTCGGCGCAGTCCGCGGCCCAGGCTGCGACGAGGCGACGGTCGCCGTCGCTCAACGATTGCGGGGAGGCCACGAGGCCACTCTGGCACGACGGACCGTGACGGGACGTGTGGGAGTCTCGTGGGGTGACCGCCCACGAGTACCCCGTCGAGGTGCTGCACCTGCTGCTCTCGCCCGAGCACGCCTACTTCGGGCGTCCGCGCGACGGCGCGGCGGACGTGCCGACGTCGGACCGGGACACCGTGGAGGTCGTGGCGGGCCGGGGCATCGTGGGTGACCGGTTCTTCGGCAAGGCCGCCCACATGGACGCGGCCGTGACGCTGTTCGCCGCCGAGGCGCTCGAGGCGATCGCCGACGAGCTGGGCACCGGCCCGCTCGACCCGCTGCTGACACGACGCAACGTGGTGCTGCGTGGCGCCGAGCTGGCGCCGCTGATCGGCGAGGAGGTCGTGCTGCGCTCGGGGGCGGACGAGGTCGCGCTGCACGTCGGCCGCCCGGCGAACCCGTGCGTGTGGTTGGACCGGATGCTGGCACCGGGTGTGCACGCGGCGATGCGCGGGCGCGGGGGAGTGCGATGCGTGCCGGTCTCGGACGGGGTGCTGCGGCGCGGCCCGGCGGTGCTGGTCAGTCCGGTGGAGCTCGACCCGGCGCGCGCCGGGCTGGCCGTCCGGCGTCCGCGGCTGCCGTAGGTCTGGTGGTCGACGGGGACGGCTGGTAGCGTCCGGCGGCAACGTGCCCCCCATGGTGGAGAGACGATGCCTGACCGGCTCCGACGATCGACGGCCGCGGCCGCGCTCGTCCTGATCCCGGCGGGACTCGCCGGGTGCACCGCGACCGACACCCCGCCGGGGGCAGCGGTCGACCAGCGAAGCGACCTCGTCGGGACGTTCGAGCCGGCCGGCGGCGGTTTCCAGGTGGTCCTCGACGCGGAGGAATTCACCGCCACCGACGTCCCTGCCGAGCTGCTGGGCCACGGCGACCCGCAGGACGTCTCCGGTACGTGGAGCATGCCGGACGGGGAAGGGGTCTTCCTCGAGGTGAGGGATCCGGGGTCGGACGAGCTGGTGCAGCAGATCCCCGTCGACGTCGTCGACGCCGACGAGCTGGTGATCGGCGGCGGCGCGGAGGACGCGGTGACGCTGGAGCGCGTGGACTGACGGGGTCGAGCGGCGCGGGACCGGGCTAGGCTGGCCCTCATGAGCGACTTCAAGGTCAACCCGGCACCGCAGAACGACGCCCCCGGCGCGACGCTGGGACGCGTCATCGTCTCGTTCGTCCTGTTCGCGGCCGGTCTGCTGCTCATCGGCATCGGCGCCTCGGGCGGCAGCGACCTCGCGCCGTACATCTTCACCGGTGGCGTCCTGGCGGTGTCGCTGGGCTTCGGTCTCCCGATGATCGGTGCCTCCGAGCGCTGACCTGGAGCGGAGCGTGAGGGCTGAGGGACGAGGCACTCGCGCGCAGCGCAGTGCAAGGTCGGCGCGACCGGGAGTACGAGCGATAGCCCGGAGCGAGCTTGCGAGCGCAGGGCGATCGCGACCGAGAGCGCTGTGCGATAGCCCGGAGCGAGCTTGCGAGCGCAGGGCGATCGCAGAACGGCGCCCGTCAGGTCGACCTGACGGGCGCCGTCGTGCGTCCGGCCGGTGCTCGGCGGCTCACGCCTCGATCTGGGTCGCCTCGCTCCCGGAGTGCGTGACCTCGATCTTGCGCGGCTTGGCCTCCTCGGCGACGGGGATGGTGAGGGTGAGTACCCCGTCGGCGTAGGACGCGGAGATCTTGTCGAGCGCGAGGCCGCGGCCGAGCGTGACCTGGCGGGCGACGGTGCCGGCGGGGCGCTCCCGCAGGAGCCACTGCCCTTCGGCGGAGCGTGACGTCCGTTCGGCGCGGATGGTGAGCGTCCGGTCCTCGCAGGAGACGTCGATGCTGCCGGGGTCGATGCCGGGCAGGTCGGCGGCGAGGACGAAGTGGTCGCCTTCGCGGAAGAGGTCCATGGGCATGGCGGTCGCGTTCCGCGTGTTGGCGGCGAGCGTCCCGAACAGTCGGTCCATGTCCTGGAACGGGTCCCAGTAGGTAGCCATCGCGCATCACCTCCTCGACGAGGGCCGCGACCGCGACCCTTCACGCGACACGTGCGCCGGACCGTCCGGTGCACGGTGGCTACAGGACAAGAATTAGCACTCTCGACCCGAGAGTGCCAGATCCGCCCTGTTCGCTGTCAGCGAACAGGGCGGATCTCGGTGGAAGGGGTGGTCAGAGCGTCGTGCGGACCGCCTGCGCCGCCCCGACGAGGTTCCGCAGCGACGGCTCCACCTCGGCGTAGCCACGGGTCTTGAGCCCGCAGTCCGGGTTGACCCACACGACGGCCGGGTCGATCGACTTGACGGCCAGCTCGAGCAGCTCGGTCACCTCGTGCTGCGACGGCACGCGCGGCGAGTGGATGTCGTACACACCCGGTCCGACGCCCCGGGCGTACCCCGCGGCGTGCAGCTCCGGCACGACCTCCATGCGCGAGCGCGCCGCCTCGATCGAGGTCACGTCGGCGTCAAGGCCGTCGATCGCCCCGATGACCTCGCCGAACTCCGAGTAGCACAGGTGCGTGTGCACCTGGGTCGACGCCGCCGCCCCGGCGGTCGCCAGCCGGAACGCCCCGACCGACCACTCCAGGTACGCCGGCTGGTCGGCACGGCGCAGGGGCAGCAGCTCGCGCAGCGCGGGCTCGTCCACCTGCACGACGGCGGTCCCCGCGGCCTCGAGGTCGCTCACCTCGTCGCGCAGCGCGAGTGCCACCTGGTCGGCCGTGTCCGCGAGCGGCTGGTCGTCCCGCACGAACGACCACGCCAGGATGGTCACCGGACCGGTCAGCATGCCCTTGACCGGCTTCGACGTCAGCGACGCGGCGTACCGCGTCCACTCGACCGTCATCGGCGCCGACCGGGTCACGTCACCCCACAGGATCGGCGGGCGCACGCACCGCGACCCGTAGGACTGCACCCAGCCGAGGTCCGTCGTCGCGAAGCCGTCCAGCAGCTCCGCGAAGTACTGCACCATGTCGTTGCGCTCCGGCTCGCCGTGCACGAGCACGTCCAGGCCGATGTCCTCCTGCAGCGCGACGACCCGCGCGATCTCTTCGCGCATCGCCGCCGTGTACGCGTCGTCGGCCAGCTCGCCCTTCGCCCATGCCGACCGCGCTCGGCGGATCTCCGGCGTCTGCGGGAACGACCCGATCGTCGTCGTCGGCAGCAGCGGCAGGTCCAGGCGCTCCCGCTGCGCGGCGACCCGCTCGTCGTGGGCGCCACGGCCACGGTCCTGCGCCGACAGCGCCGCCAGTCGCTCGCGCACGGCGGGCACGACGACGCCGGACGCCGCGGCGCGGTCGGCCAGCGCGGCGCTCGCGGCGTCGAGCTCGGAGCGCACGGCGTCCGGTCCGTCGGCCAGCGCACGGGCGAGCACCGTCACCTCACCGACCTTCTGGTCGGCGAAGGCCAGCCACCGCCGCAGCTCCGGCGTCCGGCCCGCGCGCTCTGCGGCTGGCCCCTCCCAGGTCTCGTCTTCGACGTCGTGCGGCACGTGCAGCAGCGAGGTGGACGTGCCGACAGCGAGCGCCCCGGAGCCGAGGCCGGCCAGCGCGTCGAGGGTCTCGAGGCGTGCCGCGAGGTCGGTGCGCCAGATGTTGTGCCCGTCGACGACGCCGGCCACCAGGGTCTTCGAGGCCAGTCCGGGGACGGCCTCGGTGGGGACCGCGCCCTTGACCAGGTCGATCGCGATCGCGTCGACGTCGGTGCCGGCCAGCAGGGCGAGGCCGTCGCGCGCCGGCGTCCCGTCGGTGCCGTCGGTGGCCAGCCCGCCGAACGGCGTGGCGACGAGGATCCGCGGGCGCTCCGGCGTCACGTCGAGCCCGTCGTCGTCGGCGGCGGGGGAGAGGTCGGTCGACAGCGCGCGGTAGGCCGACGTGATCGCGGCGTCGATCCGCGCGGGGTCGGCGTCCACGGTGTCGGAGACGAGAACGGGCTCGTCGAGCTGCACCCACGGCGCGCCGACGGCGGCCAGCGCCCGCAGCAGCTCGGCGTACGCGGCGACCACGTCGTCGAGCCGGTCGAGCGGGTGGAAGTCCGCTCCGGCGTCGTCCGCGGCCTTGGACAGCGCGAGGAACGTGACCGGGCCGACCAGGACGGGGCGCGTGGTGACGCCGGCCTCCTTGGCCTCGGCGTACTCGCGCACGATCCGGTGGTCGGCGAACGAGATCGGCGTGGTCTCGCTGATCTCGGGGACCAGGTAGTGGTAGTTCGTGTCGAACCACTTGGTCATCTCCAGCGGCGCGTCCTCACCGCGCCCGCGGGCGACCGTGAAGTAGCCGTCCAGGTCGAGCGAGCCGTCCTCGGCGTCGAGCAGGTCGCGGAAGCGGTCCGGCACGGCGCCGAGCAGCGCGACGACGTCGAGCACCTGGTCGTAGTAGGAGAACGAGCCGGGCACGGAGCCGTCGTCGGGGTCGAGGCCGAGCGCGACGAGACGTTGGACGGTCTCGCGGCGCAGCGCACCGGCGGTCACCTCGAGGTCGACGGCGTCGGTGCGGCCGGCCCAGCGGGCCTCGACGGCGCGCTTGAGCTCGCGGCGACGGCCGATGCGGGGGTAGCCGAGGATCGTGCCGCGGGGGAAGGGGGTCGTGGTCATGAGCACTCCAGAGGTCGGTCGTCCCGGCACCGGTCAGGCGGGCGCGGGGACGTCGGTCGGGATGCCCGGTACCAGCGGCCGTCTGGCCAGGTCGTGGACGACGTCGGACGCCCCGGTGGGCGCCGCCGTCCGACCGCCGAGGTGGACACCCTCGAGCAGGTCCAGAGCAGGTCGGTACTTGTTGAACGTGTACACGTGCAGGCCGGGGGCGCCGGCGTCGAGGACGCGCTGGGCGAGCTCGACGCCGTACGCCGTCCCGTAGGCGTACTGGGCCTGCGGGTCCGGCTGGGCGTCCAGCGCGTCCAGCAGGTGCTGGGGTGCGCGGACGCCGAGGAGATCCTCGACACGGCGGAGCCGGTGCGGCTCGGTCGTGGGTATCAACCCGGCGAGGATCGGGATCGTCACACCGGCCGCGCGGGCCTCGGCGACGAAGTCGGTGTAGCTGTCCGCCTCGTAGAACAGCTGGGTGATCGCGAAGGACGCGCCGGCCCGCTGCTTCTCCAGCAGGCGGCGCACCTCCTGCGCGCGGGTGGTGCCGGCCTGGGCGTTGCCGTCCGGGAACGTGGCGACGGCGACGGTCAGGGGCCGGGCGGCACCACGGACGGCGGCCGCCGGGTCGGCGGCGCAGCGGCGGGCCTCGACCTCGCGCAGCAGGGCGACGAGCTCGATGGCCGAGTGGATGCCGCCCGCGGGCGGCTGCCAGTCCGGCTGGTCCCTCGGCGGGTCGCCGCGCAGGGCGAGGAAGCTGCGGACCCCGGCCTCGAGGAACTCGTCGACGACGGTGGACACGTCCTCGCGGGACGCGCCGACGCAGGTCAGGTGCGCGATCGGCAGGACGGGGGTGCCGGCCAGGAGGGTGGAGACGACCTGACGGGCGGTGTCCCGGTCACCGCCGCCGGCACCGTAGGTGACCGACACGAAGTCGGGGCGCGCGGCCACGAGGCGGCGCGCCGTCTCCCAGAACTTGGGTGCGGCGTCGGGCCGCCGCGGCGGCATGAGCTCGAAGCTCACCGTCGGGCGGGAGGGCACGGGGCGTGCCGGTTCAGGGGATGCCTCTGCGACCATGCGTCACTCCATCGGGCCTGGTGTTGAGCACCTTCGTCCTCGGGAGGCTTCCGTCGGAGAACGGGTTGCTGCGGCGTCGTCGAGCCAGGACTCTCGGCCGCTCTGGATGGCTTGACCACCGACTCTACGCAACGACCACCCTGCGGACAACCGCGATCGGATCGTGAGACATGAGATATCAGTGATAGCTTTGGGTCATGGTCGATCTGAGGGCCGAGCGCGAGAGGGCAGGCCTGACGCAGGCGCGCCTCGCGGAGCTCGCGGGGATCGCTCCGTCGAACCTGTCCGCCTACGAGTCCGGCCGACGCCCCGCGTCTGCTGCCATGATCGCGCGGATCCGACGCGCCATGGTGCGGCCCTCGGAGCGGCTCCGGGACAAGCACGACGAGGTGGTGCAGCTGATCGCGCGCAACGGGGGCACCAACCCAAGGGTCTTCGGTTCGGTCGCCCGCGGCACGGACACGCCGGCCAGCGACCTGGACCTCCTCGTGACGGTCTCTCCGGACGCGGCGTGGACCTTCGTCTCGACGGCTCGCGAGCTGTCCGAGCTGCTGGGTGTCCACGTCGACGTCCTCAGCGACGGAGGACTCCGGGAGAAGCACCGAGGCGTCCTCGACGAGGCCGTGCCGCTGTGACGCCACCGACACGGAGGTGCCTGGCCGACCTGCTGGACCACGCGGCGGCGGCCGGCCGGCTCGTCGAGCGGGGCCGGGCCGCCTACGACGCCGACGAGATGCTCCGGTACGCCGCCGAGGACCTCCTCATCCGGCTCGGGGAGACCGTCGCCCGCATCGACCGCGACGACCCGGGGTTCGTCGACGCGCACCCACGGCTCGAGCTCCGCCGGGTCAAGGACGCACGGAACCTCGTCGCGCACGGGTACGACGTCGTCGACAGCGCCATCGTCTGGTCGATCGTCGCGACCAACGTCCCCGCCGTCGCGGCCGAGGTCGAGGCACTCCTCACGTCCGACGGCTGACCTCTGGACCGGTCCGCAGTGCGCCGCGGGCATAGGCTGGCGCGCATGGATACCGAAGAGCGCCTGGCCGTCTTCCTCGACTACGAGAACCTGGCGCTCGGTGCCCGGGAGCACCTGGGTGGGATGCAGTTCGACTTCCAGCCCATCGCCGACGCCCTCGCGGTCCGCGGGAAGGTGATCACCCGCCGCGCGTACGCCGACTGGTCCTACTTCGACGAGGACCGCCGCATGCTGACCCGACACCAGGTCGAGCTCATCGAGATGCCGCAGCGCATGGGCGCCTCGCGCAAGAACGCCGCCGACATCAAGATGGTCGTCGACGCGATCGAGATGGCGTTCGAACGCGACTACATCACCACGTTCGTCATGTGCACGGGCGACTCCGACTTCTCCCCGCTGGTCACCAAGCTGCGCGAGCTCGACAAGAACGTCATCGGCGTCGGCGTCGAGAAGTCCACGTCCCGTCTGCTGCCGTCCGCCTGCGACGAGTTCCTCTTCTACGACCGCCTCGAGGGTGTCGACGTCCCCGACGAGACCGAGCAGCGGCCCCGCAAGAAGGCCGCCACCAAGCGGTCCGGGTCCACGTCCGGCGGGCGGGGTACCAAGGGCCGCGCCGCCACCGAGGCCGAGACCACCGAGGTGAGCTCCGCGCCGTCGTCGGGCACCCGGCGCCGCAAGAAGACAGAGACGGCTCCCGAACCGGAACCGGCGACCGAGCCGTCCGAGCCGACCGTGGCCACCGCCGCCTCGCCCGCCGAGGCCGACGACGACGCCCCGGCCACCGAGGCGCCCACCATGGAGGTCAAGGTCGCCCAGACCCTCGCCGGGCTGCAGGCCTCCTCGTCCGGGTCGGTGACGGCGTCGCAGCTCAAGCGCACGCTCGTGCGCAAGGAGCCCACCTTCAGCGAGTCCGACTACGGGTTCCGCACCTTCACCGAGTTCCTGCGCTACCTCGCCGACCGCGACTTCGTCGTGCTCTCCGACGGGCCGTCCGCCGGCGACCCCGTCGTCGAGCTGCCCGAGCAGCCGGACAGCGACCGCGCGTTCGGCCTGCTGCGCAGCGTCGTCGAGGAGGCCGGCGGCACCGCACAGCTGTCCGGCCTGAAGAACCACCTGCGCAAGCAGCGCCCCGACTTCTCCGAGAAGGCGCTCGGCTACCGCGGCTTCCTGCAGTTCTGCAAGGGTGCCGCGGCCTCCGGTGCGGTGAACCTCGCCTGGGACGACGACGCCGACGACTACCTCGTGACGCTCTCCTGACGGTCCGGTGACGGCACAGGGCACAATGGGGCCGTGACGTACCGGATCCTGAAGCTCGTGTGCTCGCTCCTGGTGTACGTGTTCCTGCGTCCCCGGGTCAGCGGACTGCACAACGTGCCGCGGCGCGGGCCGGTCATCATCGCGAGCAACCACCTGTCGTTCATCGACTCGATCATCCTGCCGCTCGTGGTGCCCCGGCACGTCACGTTCATCGCCAAGTCGGAGTACTGGACCGGCCACGGGATCAAGGGGCGCATCTCGCGCTGGTTCTTCACCACGATGGGGCACATCCCCGTCGACCGCGAGGACCCCCGGGCCGGGCAGCGCTCCCTCGAGGACGCGCTGCAGGTGCTGCAGCGGGGGGACGCGTTCGGGATCTACCCCGAGGGCACCCGGTCCCGCGACGGCAAGCTGCAGAAGGGCCACACCGGCGTCGCCTGGCTGGCGCTGAGCGGGTCCGCCCCCGTGGTCCCGGTCGCGCTGCGCGGCACCGACAAGGTCCAGCCCGTCGGCAAGCGGCTGCCGAGGCCCTACCGCGGCGTCGAGGTGTCGTTCGGCGCGCCCATCGACCCCTCGCGGCAGATCACCGCCGGGACCCGCCCCGCGCAGGCGCGGCGCCAGCTCACCGACCAGGTCATGGAGTCGATCCACGCGATGAGCGGGCAGGACCGGCAGCTCTGAGACCCGCTCAGGCGTCGAGGACGCCGGGCACCCCGGCGAGAGCCACCGCCAGCGCCGAGCCGTCGCGGCCGCGGACCACGGGCACGCCGGGCGGTGTCCCCGGCGCCGGATCCCCCGCCGTCGGACCCTCCGTGACCTGCCGGATCGCGACGGCCGCCACGCGGTCGGGCCACCGCTGCACGGCGTCGGCGTAGATCTGCGGGTCGTGCTGCCCGTCGTCGCCGACCAGCAGCCACCGCACCTCGCCGAACCACTCCATGAGCAGGTCGATGCTCGCGGCCTTGTGCTGCGGGCCGCTGCGGAACCAGCCCGTCAGGGTCGGCCCCCAGTCGGTGAGCAGCAGCGGCCCCTCCGGATAGCCGCAGCGTTCTAGGAACGCACGCAGCGCCCCGGCGGTGTTCCAGGCGCCGTTCGACACGTAGATGACCGCCAGGTCGCCGTGCGCGGCCTCCAGGTCGCGGAACAGCCCCGCCATGCCCGGCACCGCGCGACGCGAGCCCGCGCGCCGCACGAATGTGTTCCAGGTGGCCAGCAGCGGCCGCGGGACGCCGGTGACGAGCGTGGTGTCGTCGATGTCGCTGATGACCCCGAGCCGCGGCGCGGCGTCCAGGACCTGCAGGGGAGCGGTGACCGTCACGGCGTCCGCCGGGTCGAGACACCGCAGCGCCACCTCCTGGCGTCCCGGGGGCAGGTGGGCGCCGGCCGGCAGGTCGAGCTCGACGTCCACGTACCCGGACCGGTCGGTGACGACCTCGACGGCGTGCCCCGCCACGGTGACGCGCACCCTGCTCTGCGGTGCGGGCACCGTCAGGAAGTTGCGGAAGCCGCGCCGCGTCGGTCGCTTGCGGTCCCGCCGTGCGGCCTTCGGCGGCGCGAGGAGCACGCGTGCCATGACGCGGACGCGATCCGGTCTGCCGTAGCCGGTGAAGGTCTGCAGCCGCGGTCGCCAGCCCACGCGGCGCAGACCGGTGCCCACGACGGCGTAGATCGCGTCCTCGACGACGGCCGCCACGTGCGGGCGCTGCGTCGGGTGCGCGGTCGGCGTCGCGCGGACGGGTGCGTGATCGGAACGGGAGCCCTCCATGGCGACATTCGACCAGGTCGCGGCGCTCGGCGCGCGTCGCGCTGCAGCCCGGGCGTCCCGGTGGAACGATCGCTGGCATGGATCTCACCGAGCTCACGAAGCCCACCAGCACCTCCGTGCCGCAGACCGTGGCGCGCGTCTGGCTCGGGCTGACGCTGGCCGGGGCCGGCATCTCGCACCTGACCGTCGCCCGCGAGGAGTTCCAGGCCCAGGTCCCGGGCTGGTTCCCCGTCGACGAGGACGTCACCGTGCTCGCCTCCGGCGTCGTCGAGATCATGATCGGCGGCTCGCTCGTGGTGCTGTCGCGGTGGAAGGTCGCCGTCGGGCTGATCGCCGCGGCGTTCTTCGTGGTGATCTTCCCGGGCAACGTGGCGCAGTGGCTGGAGGGCAAGGACGGGTTCGGCCTGGACACCGACGCCAAGCGCCTCGCCCGGCTGCCGTTCCAGGCCGTCCTCGTGGCCGTCGCCCTGTGGTCCACCGGTGCCTGGTCGGCCACGCGGCGCGCCCTGCGGACCGAGGACCGATGACCTCCGACGACCTGCCCGACGGCCGGCACAGCACCCCGCCGGGCGTCTCGGACGCGACGGTGGAGGCGCTCGGCGCCCTCAGCGAGGCGCTCGAGACGGTGGAACGTGCCCGGGGCCACCTGTACACGTTCCACCAGCTGACGGGGGAGGCCGACCTGGCGCTCGGCGACGCGGTCGACCAGCTGCGCGAGGCCGGGCACGCCGATGTCGCGGCGCGGATCTCCGGGGACCTGGTCGGCCGGAACGTCCTGCCCGGCCGGTGGACCTTCCAGATCGTCGAGGAGTACGACGACGGGTACTGGCAGGTGTTCCGCGAGCACGAGCGGCGGGCGCGCGAGGAGCTG
>Ga0207735_100163_pt1 | contig 15526 bp, 15 predicted proteins | sample TtaePargueraPR_9_FD_187280 | JGI IMG/M metagenome (GOLD analysis project Ga0207735, IMG submission 187280) | Aerobic enrichment media microbial communities from Bioluminiscent Bay, La Parguera, Puerto Rico - Tt and E2 (1) (SPAdes) | ecosystem: Environmental > Aquatic > Marine > Unclassified ... | reverse complement strand
AACGGTGCCCAGTGACGATCCGATGGCCGCCGCCCACGCCTATTTGTCGCCCAACCGGTTTGCGTTGGATCAGCAGGCCTGTGACAAGGCGCTTGGCGACCTGACCCGGATGATGGGGATCGCCTAGCGCGCGTTTATTCTATTCGCGTGTTTTGGGTTTGCCGGTGACCGGGATTGGATTGGCGGCCTCGCTATCGCCCCAGCGGGCGGTTTCGGGCAGATCAATCTCAAACAGATCAAGAATGCGTCCGCAGCTTTGTGTCACCATTTCATCAAGTGACTGCGGCCGGGCATAGAATGCCGGGACCGGCGGGGCAATGATTGCGCCGTTTTCCGTGGCCAGCGCCATGTTGCGGATATGGCCGGCATGCAGCGGTGTTTCGCGTGCCATCAGGACAAGACGCTTGCGCTCCTTAAGGATCACATCGGCGGCACGCGCAATCAGATTATCTGCGACTCCGCTTGCGACCTCGGCCAGAGACTTCATCGAGCAGGGGGCAATGATCATACCGTGGGCGCGAAAAGAACCTGATGCAATCGGGGCGCCTATGTCGGCATTGTCATGGACGACGTCTGCCATCTCCTTGATTTCGCGGATTTTAAAATCGGTCTCATAGGCGATGGTGCGCTCGGCTGCTTTGGAAAGAACCAGATGCGTCTCGGTTGGCGTATTTTTCAACAACTGTAAAAAACGTATGCCGTAAATCACACCCGATGCGCCGGTTATGCCAATGATAAGTCGATCTTTTTGCGTCATGCCAATCCTTGCCGGGCTGTGTTCTTGTTCACGTTTCTGATCGAAACACTGGAAATCATGTTACGAAATTAATACCATCTTGTTGTGGGCAATGTCAGATATAAGGAGTAGGCGAATGAGCGTTCAAAGCCATATCGAAGCTCTAACTGCCAAACATGCTGCACTAGAGCAGGAACTCCACCTCGAGACGCGCCGCCCGGCGCCCAACGATTCCGTTGTTGCAGACATTAAACGCCGCAAGCTTGAAATCAAGGACGAGATAAACCGAATAACCCATTAGCCGTTGTGGCATGGCCAAACGCGTGATCAAGAACACGCGATCCCCCATGCGAACGGTTTGACGACCTCAAAGATTTCCTAACTCTTGCTTTTGCCGCCTCATCTTAACGCCCACGCATGAGGCGGCAACTTTATGTCTGCACTTCAAATTCACGGGCAACTTCCCACATTCATAATATCGCTGCAAACAGATACGAAATCCCTGACTGAGGGGATCAATCGCGTGTCTGTTTTGAGTAATTGTAATCCGCAGAAACCAAGGATTACAGGGCGCTACCAATGTCTAAGGGGTATGTGCAAATTAAATCGGTATTATGATGCCGATTTACGAGCATATAGCTCCGCATGCGTCCGAATTCGACGCCAGACCAAACGCCGCGGGAGGGTATATCACCAATGACCGGTTGCTATCAGGAAATCTACGAACGTTCGATCGCCGACAAGGAAGGCTTTTGGGCAGAAGCTGCTGAAAACATTTCCTGGTACAAGAAATGGGATCGCGTTCTTGATGACAGTAACGCGCCGTTTTACCGCTGGTTTGTCGGTGGCAAGGTCAATACCTGCTATAACGCACTGGACCGTCACATCGAAAACGGCCGCGGCGATCAGCCAGCCCTGATCTATGACAGCCCCGTCACCAACACGGTCCATTCGATTACATATGCGCATCTGCGCGATGATGTGGCCCGCCTTGCCGGTGCATTGCATGCACGCGGGGTGACCAAGGGCGATCGGGTGATCATCTATATGCCGATGATCCCGCAGGCCGCGATGGCGATGCTGGCCTGTGCGCGGATCGGCGCGATCCATTCTGTCGTCTTTGGCGGTTTTGCATCCAATGAATTGGCAACTCGTATCAATGACGCCAAACCAAAACTGATCCTGACCGCAAGCTGCGGCATCGAAGGATCGCGCGTAATTGAATACAAACCGCTGCTGGATAAAGCCATCGCCATGGCGGATCACAAACCCGAGAGTGTCATTCTGTTCCAGCGATCACAAAGCGATGCTTTGCTAATGGATGGCCGTGATTACGACTGGGAAGTCGAATGTGCCAAGGCCGCACCGTCTGACTGTGTCCCGGTTGATGCCACTGATCCGCTTTATATTCTTTACACGTCTGGCACGACTGGTCAGCCCAAGGGCGTTGTCCGCGACAATGGCGGGCATATGGTGGCCCTAAACTGGTCGATGAAGAACATCTATGATGTCGATGCCGGTGACGTTTACTGGGCGGCGTCTGATGTTGGCTGGGTGGTTGGCCATTCCTATATCGTTTATGCGCCGCTTCTGGCTGGTTGCACGACGGTCATGTATGAAGGCAAACCGGTCGGAACGCCGGATGCCGGGGCGTTCTGGCGGGTCATTTCCCAGCACAAGGTCAAGGTGCTGTTTACCGCACCAACCGCGTTCCGTGCGATCAAACGCGACGATCCCAAGGCCGCGCATATGGCCAACTACGACCTCAGCAGTCTAAAGGCGCTGTATCTGGCGGGTGAACGTTCGGACCCCGATACCCTGCAATGGGCAGAAAACAGCCTTGGTGTGCCGGTGATTGACCATTGGTGGCAGACCGAGACCGGCTGGTCGATCTGTGCCAACCCGCGCGGGATTGAATTGCTTCCGATCAAGTACGGCTCGCCGACAGTGGCGGCCTGCGGTTGGGATGTGCAGGTTCTGGACGAGGCCGGTAAGCCGCTTGAACGCGGCCAAATCGGCGCGCTTGCCGCCAGATTGCCGCTGCCGCCGGGGACGCTTCCGACCCTTTGGCAGAATGATGACCGGTTCAAGTCATCTTATCTTGAAGAATTCCCGGGCTTTTATGCCACGGGGGATGCCGGTTTCATTGACGAAGATGGCTACATCTACGTCATGTCGCGCACTGACGATATCATTAACGTTGCCGGGCATCGCCTGTCGACCGGGGGCATGGAAGAAGTCCTTTCAAGCCATCCAGATGTTGCCGAATGCGCGGTCATTGGTGTGCATGATGATCTTAAGGGGCAATTGCCATTGGGCTTCATCGTGTTGAAGTCCGGGGTCACCCGCCCGCACGACGCGATCTTGGCCGAAGTCGTTGCCATGGTCCGCGATCAGATTGGACCGGTGGCGGCATTCAAGAAGGCAACTGTGGTCGAACGCCTGCCCAAGACCCGATCGGGCAAAATCCTGCGCAAGACCATGCGTTCCATCGCCGATGGTGAAAGCTATAACACCCCGGCAACGATTGATGATCCGGCAATCCTTCCCGAAATCGCCGAGGTCCTCAAAGAAATCGGTTATGCAAAATAGATAGACCCGTCCATCACAGATGCAAACTCCCGCTCCCATGTTAATGGAGCATCCTTGCACCCGCTTTTGCTCTCAAAAGCGGGTGCTTTTTTTGAAGGATCAAGTTTTGGGAATGATCGGGCTATCGTCGCCAAGTGGCCGTTGCATCAGAACCGAATCAAGCCAGCGGTCAAACTTGTAGCCGACCTTTTTAAACGTGCCGACCATTTCAAAGCCATGGCGTTCATGCAGGCTAATGGATGCCTTGTTCTCACTGTCGCCGATGGCGGCAACCATTTGGCGCCACGGCCCTGCTTCGCAACGTGTGATCAGAGTGGCCATCAACAGACTACCAATGCCCTGACCAACGCAATTGTGGGCAACATAGACCGAATTTTCCACCGTATGTCGATAGGCCGTTCGGGGACGATAGGTGCTGGCATAGCAATAACCGACGATCGCGTCGCCGATGGTTGCAACAAGGTAGGGCATCGACTTTTCCCGAATGGTGCGAAAACGGTTCCCGATTTCGGCTTCGTCGGGGGCCACTTCCTCGAATGACGCTGTGCCGTTCAATACATGGTGGCGATATATCGCGGTGATGGCTGGAATGTCTGCAAATTCAGCGTCGCGAATGGCTAGGTCGGATGACGGCGCGGTCTTAATGCTGTTGTCGATGGTATTGGGGCACATGTTCATATCCAGAAAGATGACGTCTGATCGGAGATTGCACATAAACGCTGCACAAGGAAAAGTTTTATGTGCATCTGCGATCCCAAACAGCGTTATGCCTGTTCTGATTTGCAAACATGTTTGATGCTGACCCATGCGGCATCGGACTGCGACCCAAACGGCGGAGAAACCTCTGCTAATCGTCGTCAGTGATAAAGAAGGTCGGAAAATCCGCACCAGGTTCTGGCGCGTGCAGGGCAACACCGGCTGTTGTGATCATCTCGGCAATGGCATCTGGCGGCGGGCAATCGGTGAAGAACGCGCTGACATCGCGGATGGAGCCGCCGCGCACAACGGCGTTGCGGCCAAACTTGGTGTGATCGGCAACCAGATAGGATTTCCGGGCGTTTTTCAGGATGGCAGATCGGGCGCGGACTTCCTGTTCATCGAAATCAAGCAGGCTGCCATCCGGATCAATCCCGCCGACGCCAAAGATGCCGTAATCAACCTTGTAGCTGTTAAAGAACGCCTCGACCTCAGGACCCAGAACATCTCGGTCACGGTTGCGCAGGCGTCCGCCAATCAGGGTCACCTCAAAGCTGTCATTGGTGGCCGCGACATAGGCGACATTCAGGTTATTGGTGAAAATCCGAAGATCGCGGTGTTGCAACAGCGCATTGGCGACAAGTTCCGGGGTGGTACCAATCGAAAAGAACAGTGACGCCCCGTTGGGAATTTCGCGCGCCACCAGGGCAGCGATCTTGCGCTTGTCATTGACGTTCAGAACCTTGCGCGCCCGATAGGCGATGTTTTCATGCTCAAGCGCTGGTTCAACACCGCCGTGGCGACGGCGTAGCAGGCCCTCATCACACAGCGCATTCACGTCGCGCCGGATGGTTTGCGGAGTGACGTCAAAGCGTTCGGCAAGTTGTTCGATGGTGCGAAAGCCATCCGCACGGACAAGTTCGACAATCCCTGCCTGGCGTTCGGTTGGGCGTTTTTGCATGGAAATGTGTCTTCGGTGTTGTTCATTTGAAAAGCAGCCGAATGGTATGTCGCGACCATGTCGGTTGCGTTACCGTTTCGCTGCATTACTGTGAAACAAACCTTACGCAAGCAGGACGTAAACCCCAACTAAAAAGGCCGCCCAGTGGGCGGCCCTTTGAATTTTGATCAGGATTTGAAGAGGTTTTCGGCCGCTTCCATGTAATCGGAAGTTTTCGGCTCGTCTTTCTTCTCGTCCTTTTTCTTGCCGGGATAATCCGGTTCTGGATTGATCTGCAATTCTTCCGGAAGTGGATCCGGCTCGACATCCTTGGCGATCTTTTCCGGGTTCTTCGATCGCGCGATCACGACCTGTTTTTCAAGGTCAAGCTCGGTGCAAAGGCCCATGGTGACCGGGTTGCGCGGCGTTAGGTTGGCCGAGTTCCAGTGTGAACGATCACGGATCTTGCCGATGGTGTCCTTGGTGGTACCGATCAGCTTGCAAACCTGCGCATCGGAAAGTTCCGGATGGTGTTTGAGAAGCCACGCAATCGCATTCGGGCGGTCCTGACGTTTGGAAACCGGGGTATAGCGTGCACCCTTCGACTGCGCGCGCGGGCGCGGCAGGTCGGATTTCGCCATTTTCAGAAATTCGCGCGGGTCTTTTTCGCAACGCGCGATTTCTTCTTTGGTCAGCTGACCATTGGCAACCGGATCCAAGCCGACGATACCCTGGCCGACGTCGCCGTCTGCAATGGCCTGAATTTCAAGCTCATGGAGTTCGGTAAAGGCAGCAATCTGCCGGAACGACAAGCCGGTATTGTCGATAAGCCATACAGCGGTTGCTTTGGGCATGAGGGGCTGTGCCATATTTCCTCCTGTTTCCTTCTTTCTCTCTGGAGACCGGCGATGGGTATAAGGCCCAAAAAGCGCGGGAATGTCTGCCCCAGAATATAATCTCTTTAGGTGGTCCGGCAATGCAGCAAGGTCAACCGCGGGGGTTGCTGCGCATCATCGGATCCGCCATTGCGTTCTTTTCGATCAATGTGCGGGTAAATGCAACAATCTGTTGCGGCGTTCTGAAAAGAATATTTCTTTCAGGACCGCAAGCATAGCAATGTTGCCTTGGATCGGTCAGATAAAACTTATCAGACCTTCGTCCATACGCGATCAGTCGACTTCCAGTATCACTTTTCCGATGTGTGCGCCACCCTTCAATGTGGCATGTGCCTCTGAGGCCTGTTCAAGCGGGAAGGTCTTGTAAATTACGGGCGCAACTTGACCGGATTCCAGAAGCGGCCAGACTTTTTCGCGCAACGCATTCGCAATCGCGCCCTTGTTGGCAACCGGCTGCGCACGCAACGTTGATCCCATCAGCGTCAGACGTTTGAGCAACAGCGGGGTAAAGTTGGTTTCCGCCTTGGGTCCGCGCAAAAAGGCAATGATCAGAATGCGCGCTTCAAAGGCAGCTGCCTTGAAATTCCGACTGACATAGTCGCCTGCGACCATATCCAGAATAACATCTGCGCCTTTGCCATCGGTTGCGGCTTTGACCTCTTCGACAAAGTCCTGGCTCTTATAGTTGATCGCGACATCCGCGCCAAGGTCACGGCAGGCCTGACATTTTTCGTCCGTTCCGGCGGTGGCAATAACCGTGGCGCCAAATGCCTTGGCAAGCTGGATGGCGGTGGTGCCGATCCCCGATGTGCCACCATGTACCAGAAATGTCTCGCCCGCCTTCAGCTGTGCCTTGTCAAAGACGTTATGCCAGACCGTGAAAAAGGTTTCGGGTACCCCGGCGGCGGCTGTCATGGACATGCCTTTGGGTACCGGCAGGCATTGCGCCGCTGGCACTGCGGCATATTGGGCATAGCCGCCACCGGTAACCAGTGCGCAAACCTTATCCCCGCATTTCCAGTCGCTGACGTTTGATCCAACGGCAACAATTTCGCCCGACAATTCAAGCCCCGGGATTTCCGATGCACCGGACGGGGGCGGATACATGCCGGCAACTTGCATCAGGTCTGGTCTATTCACCCCACTTGCCGCAACCCGCACCAAGACATCATCCGGGCCATGGTCGGGCACCGCGACATCACCAAGCACGAGGGCAGGGGTGTCGGTGTCTTTCGTGATCTCGACGGCTTTCATCTTTTCGGGAAATTCTGGATTGGACATCGGGACCTCGTTGGCGAAAATAGCGTTTTATACCTATCTAGGACATGAAGGAAATTCAATGCCCCTGACCTGACAGGGAATAATGGAGGATGATTGTGGACGAAGAAGAGTTTGCTGTTCTCAAATCGGGTGAATTTGGCTTGCCGCGCAATCTTGAAGGAATGTCGGTCACCAGTCTGAAAGACTATCGCGCCGCGCTGGAGCGTGAAATTAAACATGTGGATGAGACGCTCGAACACCGCAAAGGTGTGACCGAGGGTGCAGAAGCATTGTTCAAGAGCTGAAACCCCATCTGGATACTTCGGAGCGGCGTGTTCGGTTACTAGACATGAGGATGGTTTTTTTAAACCTGAGGTTAATTGAAAATTAAACTTGCCGTCTTATATGTGGAATAGAGGGTCATATGATGGCTCTCTTGTCGAACGTGATGTTTCGATGCCTCCCTGTTAAACTGAGCCGCCCTTTTTCGGGCGGTTCTTTTTCTTTATGATTGATTTTTAGCGACTTACTGGCCTGCCAATTAAGGCAGTGTGCATCTGCGTGTCCGGATTAATCTGCAAAAAGGTACGGGTTAATACGTATTGTCACATTTGTGCCATGAATAGCCTTGACCGCCTCTTAAGCGCTGGCTAAAGTTCGCACACAACAAAAACAAAACCAAAAAAAGTCCGGCAAGTTTAGCAGGTTGAGGTGAGACCGCCCCGAAAGTGGGCGGTCTTTCTATTTGGCAATTCCCGTCTTGAAGCCGCTCAAAACCTTCCCAATATATTCAGGATGACTCACGAGCATCCCCCGACGTCAAAGGCGGCGTCGTATCAAAGCAATTTCTCGGTTGTTCATTTTTCGCGTACCTACGATGAAGCCTTTACGCTGCTGATAGAGGCACGGAATTACCTTTCCGCCCATCGTGGCCAAAGCAAGAAACAGGGCAGTCGCGAAGCCGTTGCACAATGCGTCGAAGAGATGCGCATGACCACGCGATTGATACGGGCAATGGCGTGGCTTCTTGCCGTGCGTGCTGTTGAAGAGGGCGAAATCCCCTGGGATGAGGCTGTCGATATTGATGATCTGATGGTCGATCTTCGGGTCTGTACGGTCAATCCGCACGAGGAATATGGCTTCCTCTCGCCCGGTCTTCTTGATCTGATGGGGCGTGCCCATTCACTTTATATGCGCGCCGCCCGTATGGAATTGCAGGTCGCCGCGCGCTGCAACGGCTAAAAGACTGCAGCCTTACCCGAACATCATTTTGCCCATGGCTTTTTGCAGCGCGGTTGGTTGATAGCGGTTCACAATGCATTCCGGTGATCACGGGATGTAGAGGATGGGACAAAGCTCAGCTGCGGGCTTGAACCTGGAAGACCTCAATCGGGTCGGAAAAGCCCTTCATCTGACGTGTGCCTTGCGAGACAAAGCTTGCCCGGCTGCCGCTATAGGTATTCTTGACGTTTTCCGAAACGAGTGTTTCGTCACCGCCTGCTTGGGCACAGACACGCGCGGCCAGCTGCACCACACTGCCAAACAGGTCGTTTTCCTCGGCAATTGCTTCGCCGGCATTGATGCCGATACGGATCTGGAATTTCAAATCCTGGCTGGCATTGTGGGATGCCATGTTTTTCTGGATTTCAATGGCGGCTTCTACCGAACTCGCCGAAGACGGGAATACGGCCATGATCCCGTCGCCCATATGTTTGACTTCCTTGCCATAATTGTTGATCAGGGCCGTTCGCACGATCTGGTTATGGATATGCACCATCTGCTGTGCGCCATGATCCCCCAGTTCCTGGGTCTTGGCTGTGGAATTGACGATGTCGGTAAACATCAGCGCATGAAGCTTTTTGCCACCAGCACCTTGTGGGCCCGCGGCGGGTTTGTCGCTCCAGTCATTGATCGCTTTGGCAACCGATGAAGTGATGCTCTTTTCATCTTTGATATAGGCGTCCATGGACTGGCGGCCCGCGCCATACATATCCTTGTATTTCGGTTCAAGAATATAGTCGTCGACATTCTTGCAGAATGTCTCGGCCATGCTTTTGTTTGCGCCCATCGCCGAAATGCAGTCCCGCAAAATGACGCGCCCGTCCTTTTGATCCAGTGCGTGTTTTTCACTGCATGCGTCACAGGCCCCGGCAACATAAAGGTTCACGCCAAACTTGTGATAGGCATCAAGCGAGGTCACTTTACGCTGAATGGCTTCGATCGATCCGGTGATGAAGTCGCGCATCTGTTCGCGCGTCGCCCGCATTTCGCGTGTTTCGACCAACGGTTTTTCCGGCGTATCGTCAATCGGCTCCGGTGCGGCCTCTGCCGGTGTGTCGTCCTGCGCGTCTTCTGCGACCTCTACGTCCGTGTCGCCATCCTCACGGGCCATCTCGGCCGCCATCTCCGCGGCTGACTTGCGCCGCACATCCGAATCAGATCCCTGTGCGACGCCCGGGCGACTGCCGGCGCGGGCCGTTTTGGAACCTGTCAAACGAAAAGACGCCATCGAAGATCTGCGGGCACGTCCCTTGAACTTTTTGGTCAGCGCCATCAGCATCGGTACGACGCTGGCCAAAAAACCAACGGTAAAGGACAGGAAGTTGGCCTTGTCATAAAAGCCCTGACTGATCTTGAGCCCCATCCCCGGCAGGAATTCAAGCCCCTTGGCCGCAAGCAACATGGTCGCAAGGCCAACTGCAATCGCAACGCAGAAGGCCACCATCATCTTAAGGCCAAGGCCAATAAGGGTCTGGCTTTCTGCAACCGAAGCAATTGGGCGAACAGCTGCGGGCTTCTTTTCGCTCGCAGGTGCCGCATCGTTGGGCTTGTCGGCAGATGTATCTGCCTTTGGCATCATTGGGGCGGGGGCAGGACGCTGGGCATCGGCCTTGGGCGGGGCTGACCGCTTTGGCTTTGCCTGCGGGTTGGTGTTTTCCAGTCTGCCCTGACCGCGCGTTTCATAAATCACATATTCGTCAGAGCTGTTGGTTGCGTGGTCGTAAACCTCGCGAATGACTTTCACGCCTGACACGTGATTTGCGCGCTCGATCTGTTTGGCTTCTTCTTCTGCTTGCTTTCTTTGCGCACCAGTAAAGTGACCGTGGATCTGCCACCGGCCTGAACGGTCTTTAACATAGACCTCATAGCTAACCTGGTTACGTGCTGTCACTTGATTCATCTAAGAGCCTGATCATGCGTGCAAGCAGAACAGGGCAGCAGAATCGGTGCCGCCTTATCCTAACGAATGGGATTATGGCAAAAAAATGCCGAAATCACCATCAGATATGCTGGGTAACAGCCAAGAGTTGTTCCAACCATAGCTTTTTACCGACGGCAGCTATGCAAATTCACGGTTTAGACAAAGAAAAACGCCCGCGGCATCAAGAAGATGCGACGGGCGCTGATCCCACAGAACACAGAAGCGTGTTCTTTGCTTAGTTGCCGATATTGAAACCAGCGAAGCGCTTTTTGAACTTAGCAAGCTGCCCGCCGCTGTCCAGAAGACGGTGAACACCAGTCCAAGCCGGGTGGCTTTTCGGATCGATGTCGAGCTTCAACACGTCGCCCGGATTGCCCCAGGTCGACTGTGTGGTGAAGGTGCTGCCGTCAGTCATCTGAACGGTGATCTCATGGTAATCGGGATGGATATCTTTTTTCATCGCCTATCACTCCGGAATTTGAAGCGCGGTGTATAGTGTAAAAAATCGGCTCGCGCAACCCCTGTAACCGGTAATTATCCGATTAACGCCAAATGAGGGGAGTGCAGTAGCGATCAGGCGGTCGTTTAACAGTGGTTGACCCATGTTTCAAGCTTTTCTCGCACCCGTGCTTATGCATACTTGCACAGGCCTCTTTATATAGTATGGTGCGCCAACAATTGATTGTCGCCTTGCCGGGGCATTGGACCCCGATGATAGACGGAGAATATGACTGTGGCCCTTGAGGAAACCCGCTTCCATCAGCTTGCAGACGAAACCATCGAAACGCTGTCTGATGTTATTGATGATGCCTTGGGCGATGACCTTGATGTTGATCTGCAGTCCGGCATACTGACCATCGAACTCGATTCGGGCGAACAATTCATCATCAACAAGCATGGTCCGAACCGTCAGGTCTGGCTTTCTTCGCCGGTCAGTGGGGCAAGCCACTATGACTTTGATGAAGACAACGAAACCTGGACCTCGACCCGCGGTTCGACCACGCTCCATGATCAGCTTTCGGCTGATCTTGCTGTCAAAACCGGGAACAAGCTTGATCTTGGCTGATCTCTTTCTATCGGCCGCGTGGTTACCACTGCATACGGAATAAAGTGCCTTGGCGCGTACACCGACTTCTTCTGCAAAACTCACCGATCGTGAAACCAGCCGGAACCTCTCGTCGCTCCGTGCCATTGTCCCGTTCGTCACAAAATACCGTTTGCAGCTGTTCGGCGCGCTGATCGCACTGGTGACCGCTTCTGGAACCGTGCTTGCGCTTGGCAATGGGCTGCGCATGCTGGTTGACGAAGGCTTTGCCGAAGGTGATGGCTCGCTGCTGGACCGGGCACTGTTCGTTCTGTTTGCGGTAACCCTGTTGCTGGCGGGCGCAAGTTATATGCGCTTCTTCCTGGTTTCCTGGATCGGGGAACGTGTCGTTGCCGATATCCGCTCCGCCGTATACCGCCATATCATCCGACTGGACTCAGCCTTCTTTGAAGTTACAAGAACCGGTGAAGTGCTTTCGCGCCTGACGACCGATACCACATTGCTTCAGGCCGTCATTGGTTCAAGCGTCTCGATCGCGCTTCGCAATGCCCTGATGTTTGTCGGGGGACTGACGATGTTGGCCATCACCAGTCCAAAGCTCACAGCACTTGTCTTGCTGGTTGTGCCGTTGGTGGTCATTCCGATTGTCGGGTACGGTCGGCGCGTGCGACGTTTGTCGCGCGAGTCCCAAGACAGAGTGGCGGATGTCAGCGCCTTTTCCGAAGAAACCCTCAATGCGCTGCGCACGGTGCAGGCCTATACCCACGAAGAAATCGAAAGCCAACGTTTTAGCGGCCATGTCGAAGGAGCCTTCAGAACGGCGGTTGCGCGTATTTCTGCCCGCGCCCTTCTGACCGCGATTGTTATCGTCATGGTGTTTGGTGCGGTCGGCACCATCCTGTGGATTGGTGGTCATGATGTGCTTGATGGCACGATCTCGGCCGGGGAACTTTCGGCCTTTGTCTTCTATGCCGTCGTGGTTGCCGGTTCCGTTGGCGCCATCAGTGAAGTGATCGGTGATTTGCAACGCGCGGCCGGTGCGGCGGAACGCCTGGTTGCGTTGCTGTCGACTGAACCAGAAATCAAGGCGCCGGAAAACCCCGTCGCGTTGCCGGTGCCCCATCAGGGCCATGTCAGTTTCGAAAACGTTACCTTCCATTACCCGACCCGCCCGGACCGCTCGGCTCTTGAGGGGCTCAGCCTGTCGGTCAAGCCGGGCGAAACGGTTGCGCTTGTTGGCCCTTCGGGGGCAGGCAAGACCACCGTGTTCCAGCTGTTGCTGCGCTTCTATGATCCGGCAAGTGGCGTGATCAAGGTTGACGGAATCGATATCAAGACGGCCGATCCGGTCGCGGTGCGCGAACGCATTGGTCTTGTCGCACAGGATCCGGTGATCTTTGCTGCCAGTGCATGGGACAACATCCGCTATGGCCGTCCGGGGGCAAGTGATGCCGATGTGCGTGCGGCTGCTGACGCCGCGCACGCCAGCGAGTTCCTTGATCGGTTGCCGGATGGCTTTAATACCTTCCTTGGTGAAAAGGGTGTGCGCCTGTCGGGCGGTCAGCGTCAACGTATTGCGATTGCGCGCGCGATCCTGCGCAATCCGGCCATCCTGCTTCTGGATGAAGCCACCAGTGCGCTGGATGCTGAAAGTGAACAGGTTGTTCAAAAGGCACTTGAAACCATCATGAAAGAACGCACCACGCTTGTGATTGCGCATCGTTTGGCAACGGTTCTGCATGCAGACCGGATTGCTGTGATTGATGATGGCAAGCTGGTAGCAGTCGGGACACATCAGGAACTACTCGAAAGCTCCCCACTGTACGGGCGTCTGGCCAAGCTGCAGTTTGAACGCGACGCAGCCTGATCTCAGGATAAAGCCGAAGCGTGCTATATAGCGGTCCTCTCTCCGCTTTCCTTATCTCCACATTCTTCAGACCCTAAATTCTGAGCCTAGGCTTTCAACAGCGCAGACATCGGTCTCGGTGTCTCAGAAACAAAAAACCCGCCACAAGGGCGGGTTTTTGATTTTGGACCAATCGGGGTCTTACTCGGCGCTGGCGATCTTGCGGTTGCCGATTGACAGTTCAGCATATTGTTTGCGCAACACATCAGAATCCGCAAGGAAGCGATTAAGCTCGTCACCCTTAAGCGTCTTGCCACTTGGCATCTTCACGCGGATTGGGTTGACCTGTACGTTGTTTTGCAGGATCTCGTAATGCAGGTGCGGACCGGTGGAGCGTCCGGTAGTACCAACATATCCGATGATATCGCCCTGCTTGACCCGCGATCCCTGCTTCAATCCCTTGGCAAAACCATTCATATGGGCATAGGCGGTGGCATAGGAATCATTGTGGCGAATCTGGATGTAATTTCCATACCCGCCATTGCGGCCAATCTTGGCAATCGTCCCGTTACCGGCTGCAAAGATCGGTGTGCCGGTCGGGGCTGCAAAGTCGATCCCCTTATGCATCTTGGTATAGCCAAGGATCGGGTGCTTGCGTTTGCCATAACCCGATGACAAACGTGCGCCGTTGATCGGTGTACGCATCAGTGCACGGCGATAAGATTCGCCCTTCTGGTTATAGAAGTCAGTTTCGCCGTTGCTGTCGGTATAGGAATAAAGCCGAACCTCATGACCGCTCAGTGTCATGCTGGCATATAGCACATCTCCATAGCGCACCCGTTCACCGGCATCGTTTTTCAGTTCCTGATACATGATCTCAAAACTGTCGCCCGGTTGAATGTCGCGCTGGAAGTCGACTTCATAGGAATAAAGTTCGATCAGTTCCATCAGAACCGGGATCGGAACGCCGTTGCGTTCCGCTGCCAGAAACAGGCTTTGCTCGATCGTGCCCGACGCAACATTGCGCGAAGGTGTCAGTTCGATTTTGTCCGAGGATGCCTGATAGCCGTCATCAGTGCGCGAGACCGAAACAATGGTTTCCGGGTCCGGCTGGAAGCTCATCTGATCAAGAAGTTCGATATCGTCCTGCCCGTCAGCAGCATAAACAAGGTCGAATTCCTGACCGGCGCGCAGTTTGCGCGGGTTGAAGACATCGCGTAGGGCTTCGATCGCGTTATAGGCAGATGTCCGCTCAAGGCCTGTGGCGGTCAGTGTCGCCATCAGGTTGGATCCCTTTTCAAGGACAACCGTCTCGCGGCGTGGTTCAAGATCAGGGATACTGGCGGTTTCGGTGACGTCGGCGTCACCACCCATAACGAGGCTCTCTGCAGCGCTGGCAGACAGGGCAGTATCCGAGGCGTTCGAATAATGATCAGATAGCAGATATCCGGTTGTTCCCCCCAGAATTACCATCACGCTCGCAATAGAAACCAAGTCTCTTCCGGCCATTGCCGCAGAACTCCCCTAAAAGCCATTTGTCAGTTCACCCGGGCCGTCGCTCTTGTTGGCAACATCGCCAAGAACCTTATACATAAAAGATTTGGCGATGTGAAATGCGAATTGCCGCAGGTAAAAGTGGAACCCGTCCCGACATAATGGCGCGATTTCCTTTACGAACCGTTGAGGGAATCCTGCTGCCTTGGTCACGATGGGCGGCGATCATGTGCCAGCCCACAGTGGCAAGAACATGGCAGCCGAAAACAAAATGAAATCCAGTTCACAGGGCCGCCGATCAAGCGCGCGATATGACATATATATATGTGTCGCTCTCTGGCTGTGCTCGATCTGGGAAAACGACGGCTTCTGATGTGGCAAATGGGCTATATGTAATGACGTGCATGTCGACCGGCCTGATCCATGTTCAACCATGGTTTCTCAACCACGGGATGAAGGGTGAATTCCCCCGGTTCCGGCCAGTTTTGGCCCTTTTTACAAAAATGTCTTTTTCTGACGTTTTTTCTCAAAAAAGGGTTTGACAGTTTTGGGAGTGGGGCCTATAACCCGCCTCCACCGACGGGGTGCGGCGCCAACGAGACGGCGACGCGGACTGAGCGGTTCGGGGCTTCGGTCCTAGAGTTCTTTGACATTGTAGATCAGAAGGAAGGGATGCGCGGGCAGCGTTATGGCGCTAAAGTCTGTGCATCCTGGAGACGACGGATCGATTTGAATTTATTCAGATTGATTTGTGGTAACCACCAAAATGTGCAGACGTTAATTTTGAAGAGTTTGTCTATGAGACAAGCTTGGATTGAA
>Ga0207735_100161_pt1 | contig 15574 bp, 9 predicted proteins | sample TtaePargueraPR_9_FD_187280 | JGI IMG/M metagenome (GOLD analysis project Ga0207735, IMG submission 187280) | Aerobic enrichment media microbial communities from Bioluminiscent Bay, La Parguera, Puerto Rico - Tt and E2 (1) (SPAdes) | ecosystem: Environmental > Aquatic > Marine > Unclassified ... | reverse complement strand
GTCCGGACCGTCCGGGCGCCCGCCGTCGGGTGTGACGTGGCCCACGTCACAGGTCACGGTCTCGTCTCGGAGGGGCCCGCGGTACAGCGCTCCACGGGCTCTGTCGATAGCGTGCGGTGAGCGCACTCGCCACCGGCAGCGGTCGGGCGGCACCGGTGCGCACACCGTCGTCGTGGTAGGGGGAGTCCGTGCAGGTCCGTGGGAACCGACCCGTGGGGCGGGCCGCGGCGCGCCTCGGTGCCGTCGCTGTCGCCCTCGGGCTGGTGGGCGCGGTGTCCGTCGCCCCCGCCCAGGCCGTCGTCGAGCGGTACGACCCGTTCGACGTGAACCAGGGGTTCTCCGCGGTGGCGACGGGCGACATGGCTCTCAACAACGGCGAGTTCGAGGGCTCGGTCGCGACCTTCGGCAGCCTGTCGACGACGAGCCAGAACTACCCCTTCATCCACCAGGCCGCCGGCAACCCCGACTACACGGTGCCGACGGTCGACGGGGACCCGGTACGGGTGCTCGCCGACCGGTTCGTGGGGACGGGCGAGTTCGACGTCACCGACCGCGACGACTCGGGCACCATCGCCCCCGACTCGCCCGAGGCGAACGCGATCGCGAAGTTCGCCGACCTGGGCGGCGTCTCGGCCACCGAGCGCGGGTCCGGGTTCACGCGGCTGACCAACGCCGACGGCGGAATCTTCGACCTCGAGCGTCTGCCCTACGATGCCGCGACCTGGCAGGACGACGTCCGGACCGCGCAGCCCGCGGTCGCGGACTACTTCGACGACCTCGACGCCCACGTGGCGCAGACCAACCAGTGCCTGGCCGACATGTACGGCGACCCCGAGCTGGCCAACGAGGTCACCGTCACGGGGGACGCCAACCAGAAGTTCGTCTCCGGCTTCTCGACGACGATCCCGAACTGGATCGACTACGAGGACGTGGCCGGTGCGGTCATCAAGCTGGACCAGGCCGGCGGCTACGTGCCGACGGCGCAGGCGCCGCTGGTCGTGCGCGTCTCCGACCCCACCACGACGGTCGGGCCGCTGAACTTCGAGGGCTGGAACGACCAGGACCTGTCGGCCTTCATCATGCTCGACCTCTCCGAGGTCACGGGCCCGGTGACGATCGACGGCCTGGAGTACGGCGCCGTCTGGGCCCCCGGCGTCGACATGGTCTACACCTCGTCACGCACCACGAACGGGCAGTGGTTCACCGACGACTTCACCACCGGCGGCGAGAACGGCGGTGGTGGCGGCGAGATGCACCACCACACCTTCCGCGGACAGCTCCTGTGCGACGTCGACGCCGCACCCGACATCACCTCCCAGGCGGCCGTCGCCGACTCCGACGACGGACTCCTGCCCGCAGACGGTGGCACCGTGGTGGACACCGTGTCCTACACGGGGCTGGAGCCCGGCACCGAGTACACCGTGACGGCGACCGTCGTGACCGCCGACGGCACGGACACCGGGATCACCGCGACCACGACCTTCACGCCGGTCGCCTCCAGCGGCAGCGTCGACGTGTCCGTCGAGATCACGGCCGAGCAGGCCGTGCTCTACGCAGGTCAGGACCTGGTGATCTTCCAGGTGGTGACGCTCGACGGCTCCGAGGTCGCGGTCCACGAGGACCTGGAGGACCCGGACCAGACGTTCTCCGTGGCGCCGATCCCCGCCACCGGCGGGTTCGACGTCGCCAAGGTGGTCGACGGCAGCGGTGCGGCGCAGGTCGACCCCGACACCACGTTCACCGTCGAGTGGGAGGTCGTCGAGGGCCCGTCGGCACCCCGGTCCGGCACCCTCGAGGTGCAGGCCGACGGCGTCGTGGTCCCCGGTCCGGACGACCTGACCGAGGGTGACGTCGTCGAGTTCTCCGAGGTGACCCCGCCCGTCGTCGACGGCACCGACCCGGCGACGGTCGCGATCGACCCGGAGTCGATCACCATCGACCCCGCGGCCCCGACGACGCCCGTCATCACCGTGACGAACACCTACGAGGCCGCAGAGGCGGGCTTCACCATCGTCAAGGAGCTCACCGGCGACGCGCAGGACCTGGTCCCGACCGACACCCAGTTCACGGTCGGCTGGGAGGTCACCGCCGGCCCGGACGCCGGGCAGACCGGGGAGGTGACGTTGACCGTCGGCGAGGAGGAGACGGTCGACGGACTGTCGCACGGCGACTCGATCACCTTCACCGAGCCAGACTTCCCGTCCGTCCCCGGCGTGACGTGGGGCGCCCCGACCATCACACCCGACCCCCTGGTCCTGGACTCCGACGAGGTCGTCGAGGTGGTCGTCACCAACCCTGCCGGCGCCACCCGCGGTGACGGCGGCTCGCTCTCCATCGCCAAGTCTCTCGACGGCGAGGGCGCCGCGATCATCTGCGGCGACGACGGCAACAACGGGGGCGGCAACGGCGAGGAGTGCGCCGACCCGCCGACGTACGCGTTCAGCTGGACCGTGACCGACTCCGAGGACCCGGCCAACGTGGGCCGGACCGGCACCGTCGACGTCGTGGCGGACGGCAGCGCGGTGGACATCCCCGGCCCCGGTGAGGAGCCCTTCGACGTCGGCGACGTCGTGGAGCTCGGCGAGCTGGACTGCGTCGAGAACTGCCCCGACGGTGGCGTCGACCTGTCGGGCGTGTCGTTCTCGCCGGCGCAGGTGGTGATCGTGCAGGACACCGCCGACATCACCGTGGACGTCACCAACACCTACGACATCGCCGACGCCACGTTCACCGCGCACAAGGAGCTCGCGGGGCCGGGCGCCGACCTGGTGCCGGACGACGCCGAGTTCTCCCTGCACTACGAGGTGGTCGACGGACCCTCGACGGGAGCCGCCGGCACGCTGGACCTGCCCGCCGACGGGACCGTCGTGGACGGTCCGACGCTCAAGGACGGCGACGTCCTCGAGCTCTCCGAGGCGACCCCGCCCGTGATCGACGGGATCACGTGGGGTGACGTCACCGTCGACCCGAGCGAGCTGACGCTGGACTCCGAAGCCGAGACCGTCGACGTGACCGTCACGAACACCGCCGAGGTGGTCCCGACGCTGTCCTCGCAGGTCGCCGTGGTCGACCGGACCGGGGCGGGGCGGCTGACGTACTCCGGCGGGACGGTCGTGGACACGATCCGCTACACCGGTCTGGAACCGGGGGTGGAGTACACCGTGGCCGGGCTGCTGGCCACGCCGGACGGCACGTCGACCGGCATCACGGCCGGTCCGGTGGCGTTCGTCCCGGAGTCCTCGAGCGGCACGGTCGAGGTCACCTTCGAGCTGACGCAGCAGCAGATCGACGAGTATGCGAACCAGCAGCTCGTGGCCCTGCAGGCCGTGTGGCTCGACGGCGAGGTCGTGGCGGTCCACGCCGACCCGACCGACGAGGCGCAGACGTTCACGGTGGCGGTCACCCCGACCCTCTCCTCGCAGGTGACGGTCGTCGGCTCCGACGACGGGACCGTGGGTGTGCGCGGTGCCACCGTCGTGGACACCATCACCTATACCGGCCTGACGCCGGGGCTCGAGTACACGGTCGCCGGCGCGGTGGTCACCGACGGGCCGGCCTCCGTCGGCCCGGTCGGGGCCACGGCGTTCGTCCCGGACAGCCCGGACGGCACCGTGGACGTGACCTTCGAGGTCACGGCGGCGCAGGCCGCCGCGTACGCGGGGGAGTCGCTGGTCGCGTTCCAGGCGGTCTTCCTCGACGGAGAGCTCGTGGTCGGGCACGCCGACCCGGCCGACGCGGCGCAGACGTTCGACATCGCGGTGCCGCGGCCCACGCCGTCGCCCAGCCCGAGCACCCCGGCGCCCACGCCGAGCCCGAGCACACCCGGCGGCGGCGAGCTGCCGGTGACCGGGCCGGAGATCGTCGGCGCGCTCCTGGCGGTCGCGGTGTTCAGCCTGATGGCCGGTGCGTCACTGCTGTGGTGGCGCCGTCGGTCGACGCTCGGCTGACGGCCGCCCGTGCTGATCCCCGGCCCGGTCTGATCGCTCGGGCGGGGGTCAGCGCCCGAGCATCGCCTTGAGCACCCGGACGACGCCGTGCTCGGTGTTCGACGGCGCGACGTACCGGGCGCGGTCGATGACGTCCGGGTGCGCGCCGGCCATGGCGTAGGACCAGTGGGCGGCGTCGAGCATCTCGAGGTCGTTGAGGTAGTCGCCGAACACCATCGTCTGCTCGGGCCCGATCCCGGCCAGCTCCTGCAGCCGGCGCAGCGCGACGCCCTTGTTCACGCCGGGGTTCATGACGTCGACCCAGTGCGGGCTGGAGACCACCACCTGCAGCGAGTCCTGCAGGTGGGCGAGCGCGGGGAACGTGCCGGTGGCGGAGTCGACGTCGTCGTGGACGGCGACCTTGAGGACCTGGTCGTCGACGCGCGTCAGGTCGTCGACGACCTCGAGCTCGGCGTAGTAGGTGCGCACGTGGTCGACGAACGCGGCGTCGGCGCGCTCGACGTAGGCACCGCGCAGGCCGGCGACGACGGCGCCGCCGCGGACGGGCTCGATGCTGCGGACGGCGTGCACGACGGCGGTGACGGCGTCGGGCGAGAGGGCGTCGGTGGAGACCGGATTGCTGCCGCGGGTGACCAGCGTGCCGTTCTCGGCGATGATCACGAGCTCGTCGTGCCCGGGGGTCCGGTCGGCGGGGAAGTCGGCGGCGATGGTGGCGTGCTGACGTCCGGAGGCGGGCACGACGACGATCCCGGCGTCGTGCAGCCCGGCCAGGACCGGCCACAGGTCGTCGGGGACGCGACCGTCGGCGTCGAGCAGCGTGCCGTCCATGTCGGTGACGACGAGGCGCACGTCGGCCAGGGCGGGTGTCGGGGGGAGGGACATGGCTCCATGATCGCCGACGTCGACGGGCATCGCGGCGGTCACCCGGGTCAGGCGGGTCGGCGCCAGCGCGCGGCGATCAGGTCGACGACGAGACGCATCTGGGCGGCGAGGTCGAGCGGGACGCCGGTGTGGTCGGGGGTGGCCGTGACCTCCCGGCCGTCGGCGGCGGCGTCGGCCCGTGCGCAGAGCCACTGCAGCTGCATGCCGTCCGAGAGTGCGACGACGGTGCGGGCCAGCTCGTGGGACGGGGCGTCCGGGTGCACGGTGCCGGCCGCCTTGCCCTGCTCGAAGGCGTCGGCGGTGGCGTCGACCGCTCGGGCGAAGTGTTGGTGCAACCAGCGGTGCGCGGGGTGGTCGGCCTCGACGCCGTCGACCGCCATCGCGCTGTACAGGCGCACCATCTCGGGGGCGCGGGTGTTGTCGCGGGCCAGGTCGACCCACGTGTCGAGGTAGGCCCAGACGTCGTCGCCGATGTCGGTCATGCCGACGAAGTCGTCGGCGTCGCGCTGCTCGAGGACGGCGGTGTAGAGGCCTTCCTTGGAGCCGAAGTGGTGCAGCAGACCGGCCTTGGAGATCTCGGCGGCTGCGGCGACGTCCCCCAGTGACGTGGCGGCGAACCCCTTCTCGGCGAAGAGTCGGAAGGCTTCGGCGAGGATCCGGGCGCGCTTGTCCTCGCTGCCGGCGCGAGGGCGCCCGGGGCGGCGCTGCGGGGAGGAGGGGCTCGGCACAGGGGCACTCTACCGAGCATCGAGCGAATTTATCGACCGAACGGTCAATAACTTGATACGCTGACCGCGGCCCACCGACGAAGGAGTTCCGATGACCGCCTCCACCCACGCGCCGCTGACCCTCGGCGACGTCCCCCGCCTGCTCAGCGAGCTGACGCTCGAGGAGAAGGCGTCGCTGTGCTCCGGCCAGGACTTCTGGAACACGCAGGCGGTCGAGCGGCTCGGCGTCCCCGCCGTGATGGTCACCGACGGCCCGCACGGGCTGCGCAAGCAGGCCGGCGCCGCCGACCACGTCGGCCTCAACGACTCGGTCCCCGCCACCTGCTTCCCGACCGCGGCCGGGCTCGCGTCCACCTGGGACCGCGGCCTGGTCCGGCGGGTGGGCGAGGCGCTCGGCGTCGAGACCCGCGCCAACGACGTCGCCGTGCTGCTCGGCCCGGGCGTCAACATGAAGCGCAGCCCGCTGTGCGGCCGCAACTTCGAGTACTTCAGCGAGGACCCGCACCTCGCCGGCGAGCTCGCCGCCGACCTCGTGGACGGCATCCAGTCCCGGGGCGTCGGCACCTCGCTCAAGCACTTCGCCGCCAACAACCAGGAGACCGACCGCATGCGCGTCTCGGTCGAGGTCGACGAGCGCACCCTGCGCGAGATCTACCTGCCCGCCTTCGAGACGGTCGTCACGCGCGCCCAGCCGTGGACGGTCATGTGCGCCTACAACAAGATCAACGGCGTCTACGCCTCGCAGGACCCCTGGCTGCTCACCCGCGTCCTGCGCGACGAGTGGGGCTTCGAGGGGCTCGTCGTGTCCGACTGGGGCGCCGTCGACGACCGGGTCGCCGGCGTCGACGCCGGGCTCGACCTGGAGATGCCGTCCTCGGGCGGCGTGAACGACGCCCGCATCGTGGCCGCCGTGCGCGCGGGCGAGCTCGACGAGGCAGTCGTGGACCGGGCCGCCGGTCGGGTCCTGACCATGGTCGCCCGGGCCCTCCAGCACAGCGACGCCGTCACGTTCGACGCCGCCACCCACCACGCGCTGGCCCACGAGGTGGCCACGCGTACCGCCGTGCTGCTGAAGAACGACGCCGACGTGCTGCCCCTCGACCCCGCGACGGCGGGGGACCTCGTCGTCGTCGTCGGGGAGATGGCCCGCACCCCGCGCTACCAGGGCGCAGGATCCTCGCAGGTGAACCCCACCCGGCTGGTCAGCGCGCTGGACGCGTTGGCCGAGCGGGACCTCGACGTCGACTTCCACCCCGGCTACGTGCTCGCCGAGGCCGCCGGGAAGCCCGGGCAGGACCGCGACGACGCCGCGCTGCGGGCCGAGGCGGTCGCCGCGGCCGCCGGCAGGACCGCCGTCGTCTTCGCGGGTCTGCCCGCCGCCCACGAGTCTGAGGGCTACGACCGCGACCACATGGAGCTTCCTGACGCGCACGTGGCGCTGATCCGCGAGGTCTCCGCCGTCGCCGCGCGCACCGTCGTCGTGCTGTCCAACGGCTCGGCCGTGACCGTCTCCGGCTGGCAGGACGCCGCCGACGCGATCCTGGAGACGTGGCTCGGCGGTCAGGCGTCCGGCTCCGCCGCCGTCGCGCTGCTGCTCGGCGAGGCCGCGCCGTCCGGCCGGCTCGCCGAGTCGATCCCCGCCGCGCTCTCCGCCGTGCCTGCCCAGCTCGGCTTCCCGGGCGAGCACGGCACCGTGCGCTACGGCGAGGGTCTGTTCATCGGCTACCGGGGCCTCGACGCCACCGGAGCCGCGGTGTCCTACCCGTTCGGGCACGGGCTGACCTACACCTCGTTCGCCTACACCGACCTGGTGGTCGACGCCGAGGAGGTGACCGCGACGACGGCGCAGGGGGCCGGCGTCGTGCGCGCCACCTTCACCGTGACCAACACGGGCCCGCGCGAGGGTGTCGCGGTGCCGCAGCTCTACGCCGGTCGGCCGCGGTCCGCCGTCGCCCGTGCGCCGCGTGAGCTGCGCGGGTTCACCAGCGTGCCGCTGCAGCCCGGCGAGTCGCAGCAGGTCGAGCTGACGCTCACGCGCCGCGACCTGTCGCACTGGGACACCGAGCTCCACGGCTGGGTCGTCGAGCCGGGCGCCCTCGAGGTCGCGGTGGGCGCCTCGTCCCGCGACCTGCCGCTCGTCGCGACGGTCGACCTCCCCGCGCCGACACCGGTCGCCCCGCTGCACCGCTACTCCACCGTGGCCGAGTGGCGCGCCCACCCGCAGGCGTGGGACGCGCTCGTCGCGGCGATCGGCCCGGCGGCGCAGATGTTCGACGAGTCCGCGGGGGACCCGGCGCACGCCGCGATGTTCTCGGCGATCCCGGTGATCAAGGTGACCACGATGGGGTTCTCGGAGGGGCTCACCCCGGAGCGGTTCGAGGAGCTGCTGGCCACCTACGGCGAGGCCTGAGACCTCAGGCCGAGGGGTCCGTCGAGCGGCGCACCACGAGCTCGGGCTGGTAGACGGTCTGCCGGGGCACGGGGTCGTCCTGCTCGGCCTCCTCGAGCAGGATGCGCAGGGCCGTGGCGCCGATGGTCGTGCTCGGCTGCCGCATCGAGGACAGGGGGACCGCGGCGGCGGCGGCGAAGGAGATGTCGTCGAAGCCGATGATGGCGACGTCGTCGGGCACGCGCAGGCGCCCGTCGCCGACGAACGACTGCAGGAGCCCCAGCGCGAGAAGGTCGTTCGCGGCGAACACCGCGTCCGGGCGCTCGGACGGCGGCCGGGCCAGGATGCGTTCACCCGCGACGACGCCCGCGGCCACGCTCATCGTCGGGGTGGCCACGACCTCGACGGAGACGGGCAGCCCGCTCTCGTCGGCCGCCACACGGGCTCCGTCGAGCCGGTCGGTGACCTGACGGAGGGTCAGCGGCCCACCGACGAAGGCGATCCGGCGGCGGCCGGTGGCCAGGAGGTGGTCCACGGCCATGCGTCCGCCGGCGACGTTGTCGACGGAGACGGAGGAGAACAGCTCCTCGCCGCTGAAGCGGTCGACGAGCACGGTGCGGATGCCGCGGTCCTGGAGCGCGCGGAGGCGGCGACTGACGTCACCGACGGGGGCGATGAGGAGGCCGCGGACGCGGTGCTCCTCGAACAGGTCCAGGTACATGCGTTCCCGGGCGGGGTCCTCGGCCGCGCTGCCGTACAGGAGCGCGATGCCGCGCTCGGCGGCCTCGTCGGCGGCGCCGCGCCCGACGTCCTGGAAGAACGGTGCCTGGCTGTCGACGACGATCAGCCCGATGCTCGCCGTGACCCCGGAACGCAGGTTCCGTGCGGCCTCGTTGCGCACGTAGCCGAGGGCCTCGATCGAGAGGCGGACACGCGCCAGCGCGTCCGGGGAGACGGCGTCGGGCTTGTTGAGAGCGTTCGACACCGTCCCGACGGACACCCCGGCGTGCCGCGCGACGTCGCGAATGCTCACGCTTCCCACTGGACTCCTCACTCCTCACCGAGCAGGTCACAGTCTCGCATCGCTCTTGACCGCTGCGAGATCGGTCCGTAGATTGTCACTGAACGGTGTTGAAACGTTTCAGGTATCGTTCAGTGAACACAGCATAGTCCGCCTCGACGAGGAGGTTTCGGTGCAGTCGGACACCACGTCGGCGACGACGCCAGCGCTCGAGCTGTCGCGTGTCGTCAAGTCGTTCGGTGCCGTGGTGGCGTTGCGATCGGGGAGCCTGCGGCTCGAGAACGGATCGATCCATGCGCTCATCGGTGAGAACGGGGCCGGGAAGTCCACCCTGGTCAAGATCATCGCCGGTCTCTACCGGCGTGACGGCGGCGACTTCCGCCTCCGCGGCGAGGAGGTGGACTTCCACACCACCGCCCAGTCGAAGGCGAACGGCATCGCCGTGATCTACCAGGAGCCCACGCTCTTCCCCGACCTGTCGGTGGTGGAGAACATCTTCATGGGGCGTCAGCCCACCGGCCGGCTCGGCCGGATCGATCGGGCCGCGATGCACGCGGAGGCGACCGAGATCTTCGACCGCCTCGGGGTGCGGATCGACCCCGACCGCCCCACCGACGGTCTCTCGATCGCGGACCAGCAGATCATCGAGATCGCCAAGGCGATCTCGCTGGACGCGAGCGTCCTGGTCATGGACGAGCCCACCGCGGCGCTGAGCGGCGTCGAGGTGGACCGGTTGTTCTCCGTGGCGCGGAGCCTGCGCGACGAGGGCCGCGCACTGGTGTTCATCTCCCACCGCTTCGACGAGGTCTTCGACCTCTGCGACACCGTCACCGTGATGCGGGACGGCGCGCACGTGGACACGATGCCCATCTCCGACACCACCGTCGACGACCTGGTGCGCATGATGGTGGGCCGCGACGTCACCGAGATGTTCCCGAAGCTCCCGGCCGAGATCGGTGACGAGGTGCTGACGGTCGACGGGCTCACCCAGCCCGGCGTGTTCCACGACGTCTCCTTCTCCGTGCACGCCGGGGAGATCGTCGGGCTGGCCGGGCTCGTCGGCGCCGGGCGCAGCGAGGTGGCCCGCGCGGTCTTCGGCGTCGACCCCTACCGGGACGGCTCCGTGCACGTCGACGGGGCGCCGCTGCCGAAGTCGCGACCGAACGCCGCGATGGCCCGCGGCCTCGCGCTCGTGCCGGAGGACCGCCGTCGTCAGGGGCTCGTGCTCGACCTGCCCGTCACGCGGAACATCACGCTCGCCGTGCGGAGCCGCCTCGCCCGGTTCGGCCTGATCTGGGGCGCACGGGAGAACGAGTCGGCCCGGGTGTGGGCCAGCCGGCTCGAGGTCAAGACGGCCGCGCTCGACACCGAGTCCGGGACGCTCAGCGGCGGCAACCAGCAGAAGGTCGTGCTGGGCAAGTGGCTCGCGACCGACCCGAAGATCCTCATCGTCGACGAGCCCACGCGCGGGATCGACGTCGGGACCAAGGCCGAGGTGCACCGGCTCCTGTCCCAGCTCGCCCAGCAGGGGATCGCGATCCTCATGATCTCCTCCGAGCTGCCCGAGGTGCTCGGCATGGCCGACCGCGTCCTGGTGATGCGCGAGGGGCGACTGACCGGGGAGTTCAAGCGCGAGCAGGCGACGCCCGAGGCCGTGATGCTGGCCGCGACCGCCGACGAGGAGGCCGCACGATGACCACCACGACCACTGCACCGGCGCACCCCGTCCTGGCCGGCCTCGGACGGCTGGTCCGGGCGCGCGAGACCGGCATCGCGATCGCGATCGTCGCCGTCGTCGCGCTGGCCACGGTCCTCAACCCCAGCTTCGTCTTCTCGAACGACGGCTTCCGGGACCTGCTGCTGACCCCGTCCCTGCTCATGGTCGTCGCCATCGGGCAGGCGATCGTCATCATCACCCGCAACGTCGACCTGTCGGTGGGCTCCGTCGTGGGGCTGACCGCCTACCTGACCGGGAGCCTGTTCGCGGACGTCCCCGGTCTGCCGATCGTCGTCGTGTTCGTCGCAGGCATCGCCCTCGGCGCCGTCCTCGGGCTGATCAACGGTGCGCTCGTCGCCTTCGCGAAGGTGCCGGCCCTGGTGATCACCCTCGGCACGATGTACATCTACCGCGGCATCAACGTGGCCTGGACCGGATCGGACCGGATCAACGCCTCGGACCTGCCGGCCGCGTTCCGCGAGCTGGGCACGGGCACCGTCCTGGGCATCCCGTTCCTGTTCCTCCTCGCGGTGCTGGTGCTCGTGTACGCGGCATGGCACCTGCGGAACCTGCGCAGCGGGCGCGAGCTCTACGCGATCGGGTCCGACCCGTCGGCCGCACAGCTCTACGGTCTGCGCGTGACACGGCGTGTCCTGGCGGCCTTCGTGGTCAGCGGGTCGGCAGCCGGCCTGGCCGGCGTCCTGTACGCCGCGCGGTACGGCACCGTCAGCTCCAACGCCGGGTTCGGGTGGGAGCTCGAGGCCATCGGCGCCGCCGTCATCGGCGGTGTGGCGATCTTCGGCGGAGTCGGCACGGTCTGGGGCGCCGCCCTCGGCGCGTTCCTGCTGCTCACCATCAACCGGGCGTTGCCGATCATCGGCGTCGACGACTTCTGGCAGCGCGCCGTGGTCGGCGTCCTCATCATCGGCGCGATCGTCCTCGACCGCATCGCGGCGCAGCGCCAGCACCGACGACTCGTCGCCCAGAGGGAGGAGACCCGATGACCGCCACCTCCGAGGCCGCGGCGCCCCGGACGTTCGCCGCGCACGCCCACCCGCTCTGGCGTCGCCTCCTCGTGACCCGGGAGGCGTCGATCATCGGGCTGCTGCTCGCCGTGATCGCCGTGGCGATGGCGACCGTCCCGAACTTCGACAGCCCGCTGACCGTCACCTACCTGCTGCGCGAGATCGCGCCGATCCTGCTCATCGCGCTGCCGATGACGCTGATCATCATCACCGCCGAGATCGACCTGTCCGTGGCGAGCGTCCTGGGCCTCGCGAGCGTGGTCACAGGACTGGGGGTCCAGGCCGGGTGGCCCGTGCCCGTCGCGATGGTCGTGGCGATCGGCGTCGGCGCACTGGCCGGTGCGATCAACGGTGCGCTCGTCACGGTCGTCGGGCTGCCCTCGCTCGCGGTGACCATCGGTACGCTCGCGCTGTTCCGCGGCATCGCCGTCGGACTCCTCGGCACCACGGCCATCAGCGACTTTCCCGACGCCTGGACCGACCTGGCGCGCACCAACATCACCGGGACCCCCGTCCCGGTCATCATCATCGCGTTCGCCGTGCTGGCTCTCGTGTTCGCCGTGCTGCTGCACTTCACCCCCTTCGGCCGCTCGCTCTACGCGATCGGGCTGAACAAGGAGGCCGCGGCGTTCTCCGGCATCAACGTGGGCCTGTCCAAGTTCTGGCTCTTCGTGATGAGCGGGACCGTCGCGGGGTTCGCGGGCGTCTACTTCACGCTGCTGTACAACAACGCCCGCGGTGACAACGCCATCGGCATGGAGCTGCAGATCATCGCCGCCGTGCTGCTCGGCGGCGTGTCCATCTTCGGCGGCCGCGGTGCCCTGCACGGCGTGATCGCCGGTGTCCTGCTGATCGGCACCCTGGCCAGCGCGCTCCGCCTGGCCGGGGTCACCAGCGACATCATCAACGTCCTGACCGGCCTGCTGCTCGTCCTGTCGGTCGTCTCGGCCAGCTTCCTGAACTGGTTCCACCAGCGTCGGGTCGCTGCCCTGGGACGCCGGCGAGGCCGGTCGCCCGGGACCTCGTCCTGACCGACCCACCATCCAACGATCCCGACGAAAGGAACGACGATGTTCTCCATCAAGCACCGCGCCCGGCGCGGAGCCGCGCTGACAGCCCTGGCTGCCAGCACCGCGCTGGTCCTGTCCGCCTGCTCCGGGGGTGACGACGCCGGGGGCGACGGCTCCGACGGCGGCTCCGACGGTGGCGGGGAGGCCGCCTCGATCACCTTCCTGCCGAAGAACCTGGGCAACCCCTACTTCGAGACGTCCAACTCCGGCGGCCAGACGGCCGTCGAGGAGCTCGGCGGCACCTTCGAGGAGGTCGGGCCCTCCGAGGCGAGCCCGACGTCGCAGGTCAGCTTCATCGAGACCGCGGCCCAGCAGGGTGTCGACGCGCTCGTCGTCTCGGCGAACGACCCCGAGGCGATCTGCGACGCCCTGAACGAGGCGCGCGACGTCGGCGTCGCCGTCGTCACCTTCGACTCGGACACCAACCCCGACTGCCGCGACCTGTTCGTCAACCAGGCGACCTCCGAGGGCATCGCCCAGGCGCAGGTGGACCTGATCACCGAGCAGATCGGTGACTCGGGCCAGATCGCGATCCTGTCCGCGTCGGCGAACGCCACGAACCAGAACGCCTGGATCGAGCTGATGGAGGCCGAGCTCGACGCCAACCACCCGGACGTCGAGCTGGTCGAGGTCGCCTACGGCGACGACGACGACCAGACCTCCTTCGACAAGACGGCGGCGCTGCTGCAGACGTACCCCGACCTGAAGGGCATCGTCTCGCCCACCACCGTGGGTATCGCGGCGGCCGCCCGCTACCTGTCCACCTCGGAGTACCAGGGTGAGGTCGCCCTGACCGGCCTCGGTACCCCGAACCAGATGCGCGAGTACATCGAGGACGGCACGGTCGAGGCGTTCGCGCTGTGGAACCCGGCCGACCTCGGCTACCTGTCCGCCTACGCCGCCAACGCCCTGGCGACCGGCGAGATCGCCGGCGAGGCCGGCGACACGTTCGAGGCCGGCGACCTGGGGTCCTACGAGGTCGACGAGGGCGGCACCGTGCTGCTCGGCGACCCGTTCGTGTTCGACGCGGACAACATCGACGACTTCGACTTCTAGGAGTCCACGACCTCGACGTCGACGACGTCGATCAGGAAGCCGGTGCCCGGTAGTTCACGTGGCAGTGCTCCGGGCACCGGCTCCGACGAGGCGGCCGCAGCTGCGGCCGCTCCGACCCCGTCCACGGAAGGAGGGGTACCCCGATCTTAGGACGCCCGGCAAGGACGCCGGGTGGGAGCTCGTGGCCGGAGTCCCGGACCGAGAAGGTCCGGTGCGACGGCCGGTCATCCCGGCTCGACGAAGAGCCCGATGTTCAAGAACGGAGTGTGACTCAGCATGTTCTCCACGCACGTCATCCCCGCCCCCTGCGCACCGTCGGTGCCCAGGGAGGCTGTCGCCCACACGGAGGTGGGTCGACCATGAACCGCATCGTCCGAGGTTCGATCGTCACGGCCGCGGCCGCGGCACTGACCATCCCTCTCGCCACGGTGCCGGCCTCCGCCGCCCCTGGCGACTATCCGGTCACCGTCTCCGGTCTCAGCGTCGACGGACGCGACGACGGACCGCTCGACGTCGGCACCGACAGGCCGACCTTCTCCTGGATGATGTCGTCCGAGGACGTCGTCGGGAATCCCTGCTACGACGGCTCGGCCGGCGGGACCTGCGCCCTCGATGCGCAGACCGCGTACGAGATCGAGGCGGCGTCGTCGGTGGAGGATCTCGAGTCCGGCGACCTGCTCTGGGACACGGGCAAGGTCGAGTCCGGTCGTCAGCTCAACGTCGCCTACGGCGCCGAGGACCCGCTCGGGTCGCGCGACACCGTGGCATGGCGGGTCCGTGTCTGGGACGCGCTCGGCCACCGTTCGTCCTGGAGCGACCCGGCGACCTTCAAGGTCGGCCTGCTGGAGCAGGACGACTGGGGCGACGCCCGGTGGATCGAGCAGGTGGACCGCGACCCGGCGGACCCGTTGCCGATCTTCGCGCGTCAGTTCGACGTGGCCGAGGACAAGGAGGTCGCCTCGGCGCACCTCTACGTCTCGGGCGCCGGCCTGCACCACGCGACGATCAACGGCGAGGACGTCACCGACGAGCACCTGGCTCCGGGTAACACCAACTACCAGCTCTCGACCGAGTACCGCACCTACGACGTCTCCTCGGTGCTCGAGGCCGGTGAGAACGCGGTCGGTGTCGAGCTCGGCAACGGCACGGCGTACGTGCGCCGCTCCATCCACAACGAGGAGGTCGGGCGCACCGACCCCTACGCCTGGTGGCAGAGCCAGATCAAGGGCAGCGGTGAGCTCGTCGCACCGGTCGAGGCCGGCGCGACGACCGTGCTCCTCACCAGCACCGAGGACTACCACGTCGGCGGCACGATCAACATCGACACCGGCGACGGCGGAGACCGTCTCGAGTCCCGCGTCATCACCGAGATCGGGACCGCGGGGGAGGACGGGACCGGCATCTCCTTCGAGCCGGGTCTGGACGCGGCGCACGCTGCGGGCGCGCAGGTCACGGCGTCGGGCAACAACATCGCCGAGACCGACCCGAGCGCGGGTGCGGCGGTGACGCCGCGGATGATCGCGCGCCTCGAGGTGTCCTACGCGGACGGCTCCAGCGACGTGGTGGTCTCCGACCGTGACTGGCGGGCCGCCTCGGGCGCGCTCGTCACCGACGCCTGGTACGCGGGCGAGGACTACGACGCCCGTCGCGAGCAGGTCGGATGGAACGAACCGGGTGCCGACCTGACCGACTCGGCCGAGCGCCGGGACGGGTCGGCCATGAACTGGACATCGGCGGGT
>Ga0207735_100159_pt1 | contig 15611 bp, 14 predicted proteins | sample TtaePargueraPR_9_FD_187280 | JGI IMG/M metagenome (GOLD analysis project Ga0207735, IMG submission 187280) | Aerobic enrichment media microbial communities from Bioluminiscent Bay, La Parguera, Puerto Rico - Tt and E2 (1) (SPAdes) | ecosystem: Environmental > Aquatic > Marine > Unclassified ... | reverse complement strand
TCTCCGTGGGCGACTTCCTCGAGGAGTGCGCCGAGGCGGTGTCCATGGTCGACGCGGCCAAGGGCCTCACCTACGTCGTGGACGTCACGCCCGAGGACCTCGTGCTCGAGGCGGACGTGGAACGCCTGCGGCAGGTCGTGACCAACCTGCTGCAGAACGCGATCCGGCACTCGCCGCACGGGGGCACGGTGCGTCTCGACGCCTACCCGGTCGACGACGACGTCGTGGTCGAGATCGGCGACGAAGGTCCCGGCATCGCCCCGGAGGACCGCGACCGGGTGTTCGAGAGGTTCGCCCGGGGCTCCACGAGCGGACGAGCCCTGGCCGGCAGCGGCGGCACCGGGATCGGCCTGGCGATCGTGCGCTGGGCCGTGGACCTGCACGGCGGGCACGTGGAGGTCGCGGACACCGAGTCGGGCGCGACGATGCGGGTGACGCTCCCGGCGTCAGCCCGGCCCGCCGCCGGGGTGACGACCGAGTCCGCCCGCTGACCGCGTGAGATCCGTCACACGAGTCGTGCGTCGCACGACGGGCGTGGGGCGGCCATGACGCCGCACGACACAACGCGACCCTGGGCTTGCCTCGCCTATTACCCGAGGACCACGCGGGGCAGAAGCTGGCGGCCCGAGCGCCCGCGCGGGCGACGGCGTCGGCTCTGCGGGCCCGCTGTGAGGGCCTACCCTGGAATGGCCCGAACATCGGGTGCAGTACGACGAGTGCAACGTGGGAAGTGGGCGATCCGGGCGTGGTGTCCCCGAAGGCTGGGTCAGAGTCGATCAACGCCGAGAGTGCGTCGTTCGGAGCCAACGAATGGCTCGTGGACGAGCTCTACGAGCAGTACCTGAAGGACAAGAACGCGGTCGATCCCGCGTGGTGGGACTTCTTCGAGGACTACACGCCGGACGAGTCCGCCGACGGTGCGGCCGACCGGTCGTCGGCACCCTCGTCACCTGCCGAGGGCAGCCCCGCTCCGGCGTCCTCGTCGGGCTCCGCGGACGCGACGCCGCAGGAGACCCGCACGGAACCGACCCAGGAGTCGGGCACCTCGACGCCCGCGACCGGCACGGCCGCGGCCGAGGAGCGCCAGGGCAGCGCCGAGCCGCCGGTGCCCGCCGACCCTGTCGTCTCCGCCGCCGACGCGCCGGTCGCCGAGGCCCTGCCCGCGACGGCCCCGTACGCAGAGGTCGCACGCTCGACCCCGGAGTCAGGCGACGACGAGGCCACCGACGACGTCAAGAAGCTGCGCGGCCCCGCGGCGCGCGTGGTCACGAACATGGAGGCCTCGCTCGAGGTCCCGACCGCGACGTCGGTGCGTGCCGTGCCCGCCAAGCTCATGGTGGACAACCGCATCGTCATCAACAACCACCTCAAGCGCGGCCGCGGCGGGAAGATCTCCTTCACCCACCTGATCGGCTACGCGCTCGTCGAGGCGCTGGCCGACATGCCGGTGATGAACGCGCACTACGAGAGCACCGACGGCAAGCCCCACGTCGTCCAGCCCGCGCACGTCGGGTTCGGCCTCGCGATCGACCTCGCCAAGCCGGACGGCTCACGCCAGCTCCTCGTGCCGAGCATCAAGAAGGCCGAGGAGATGGACTTCGCCGAGTTCTGGGCGGCGTACGAGGACCTCGTGCGCAAGGCCCGCGGCGGCAAGCTCGGCATGGACGACTTCGCCGGCACCACGATCTCGCTGACCAACCCGGGCGGGATCGGCACGGTCCACTCGGTACCGCGCCTCATGCAGGGCCAGGGCACGATCATCGGTGTCGGTGCGATGGACTACCCGGCGGAGTTCGCCGGGGCCTCGGACGAGCAGCTCGCCCGCATGGGCGTCTCGAAGGTCATGACCGTGACCTCGACGTACGACCACCGGATCATCCAGGGCGCGCAGTCCGGCGAGTTCCTCAAGATCCTGAGCAGCAAGCTCCTGGGCCTGGACGGCTTCTACGACCGCGTGTTCGCGGCGCTGCGCGTCCCCTACGAGCCGGTGCGCTGGGTGCGCGACAACACCGTGGACGCCGAGGTCGAGGCCGCCAAGCCGGCCAAGATCGCCGAGCTCATCCACGCCTACCGCTCGCGCGGTCACCTCATGGCGGACACCGACCCGCTCGCGTACCGCCAGCGCAAGCACCCGGACCTCGACATCCAGAACCACGGCCTGACGCTGTGGGACCTGGACCGCGCCTTCCCCACCGGCGGGTTCGGCGGCACGTCCAAGGCGACGCTGCGCGACACCCTGGGCCTGCTGCGCGACTCGTACTGCCGCTCCATCGGCATCGAGTACATGCACCTGTCCGACCCGGCACAGCGCAAGTGGCTGCAGGACCGGCTCGAGCACGGGTACGCGCGCACGCCCCGCGAGGACCAGCTGCGCATCCTGCGCCGCCTCAACTCGGCCGAGGCGTTCGAGACGTTCCTGCAGACCAAGTACGTCGGCCAGAAGCGCTTCTCGCTCGAGGGCGGCGAGTCCGTCATCCCGCTCCTCGACGCCGTGCTGTCCAAGGCCGCCGAGAACGGCCTCGACGAGGTCGGCGTCGGCATGGCCCACCGCGGCCGTCTCAACGTGCTCGCGAACATCGCCGGCAAGAGCTACGCGCAGATCTTCCAGGAGTTCGAGGGTCAGCTCGACCCGAAGTCCGTGCAGGGCTCCGGCGACGTGAAGTACCACCTCGGCACCGAGGGCACGTTCACCGCCGAGTCGGGTGCGACCACCAAGGTCTACCTAGCGGCGAACCCGTCGCACCTGGAGGCCGTGGACCCGGTCCTCGAGGGCATCGTGCGCGCCAAGCAGGACCGGATCGACCTGGGCGGCGACGGCTTCTCGGTGCTGCCGATCCTCATCCACGGGGACGCGGCCTTCGCGGGCCAGGGCGTCGTGCCGGAGGTGCTCAACCTCGCCCAGCTGCGCGGCTACCGCACCGGCGGCACGATCCACGTGGTCATCAACAACCAGGTGGGCTTCACCACCGGACCGTCGTCCTCGCGCTCCACGACCTACTCCACCGACGTCGCCAAGGGCTACCAGGTCCCGGTGTTCCACGTGAACGGCGACGACCCGGAGGCGTGCGTGCGCGTCGCCGAGCTGGCCTTCGCCTACCGCGAGCAGTTCGACCGCGACGTGATCATCGACATGATCTGCTACCGCCGCCGCGGTCACAACGAGGGTGACGACCCCTCGATGACGCAGCCGCTGATGTACAACCTCATCGAGGCCAAGCAGTCGGTGCGCAAGCTCTACACGAAGAACCTCGTGGCCCGCGGCGACATCACCGTCGAGGAGGCCGAGCAGGCGCTCAAGGACTACCAGGCGCAGCTCGAGCGCGTCTTCACCGAGACCAAGGGCTCGGGGTACACGGCGCCCGCCGGCACCGAGGAGATCGCCGGTCTCGAGCGGCCCGAGTCCCAGCGCGAGGACGCAGGCACGATGGTCGGCTGGCATACGGCCGTGCCGCACACCGTCCTGGAGCGCGTGGGCGAGGTGCACGTCTCGCAGCCCGAGGGGTTCACCATCCACCCCAAGCTCGGCAAGCTGCTCGAGAAGCGCCAGCTCATGGCCAAGGAGGGCGACATCGACTGGGGCTTCGGCGAGCTGCTGGCCTTCGGGTCGCTGCTCATCGAGGGCACCCCGGTGCGCCTGGCCGGCCAGGACTCGCGTCGCGGCACGTTCACCCAGCGCCACGCCGTCCTGCACGACCGCCACACGGGTGCCGAGTGGACCCCGCTGCTGTACCTGTCCGGCGACCAGGCCAAGTTCTGGGTGTACGACTCCTCGCTGAGCGAGTACGCGGCGCTCGGCTTCGAGTACGGCTACTCGGTCGAGCGGCCCGACGCCCTCGTGCTGTGGGAGGCGCAGTTCGGCGACTTCGTCAACGGCGCCCAGACGGTCATCGACGAGTTCATCTCGTCGGCCGAGCAGAAGTGGGGGCAGAACTCCTCGGTCGTCATGCTGCTCCCGCACGGGTACGAGGGGCAGGGTCCGGACCACTCCTCGGCCCGCATCGAGCGGTTCCTGCAGATGTCGGCGGAGAACAACATGACGGTCGCCCAGCCGTCGACGCCGGCGTCGTACTTCCACCTGCTGCGCAAGCAGGCGTACGACCGCCCGCGCCGTCCGCTGGTCGTGTTCACCCCCAAGCAGCTGCTGCGGCTCAAGGCGGCGGCCTCCGACGTCGCCGACTTCACGTCGGGCACGTTCGAGCCGGTGCTGCCGGACACCGCCGTCGAGCGTGGCGAGATCACGCCGTCCGACGTCGACCGGCTCGTGCTGTGCACGGGTCGCGTCTACTACGACCTGGTCGCCGAGCGCGCCAAGCGTGAGGACGCCCGGACGGCCATCGTGCGGGTGGAGCAGCTCTACCCGTTCCCGGAGGAGCAGATCCGCGCCGAGTTCGCGAAGTACCCGGACGCCGAGGTCCTCTGGGTCCAGGACGAGCCCCAGAACCAGGGCGCCTGGTCGTTCCTGCACCTGGCGATGCCGGAGGACCTGCCCCGCGTGGGCGTCGTCTCGCGCCCGGCGTCGGCCTCGACCGCCGCGGGCACCGCGAAGCGGCACAAGGAGGAGCAGCAGATCCTGCTGAACCAGGTCTTCGACCGCTGACACCGGTACGACGAAGGGCCCGGGAGGTTCGCCTCCCGGGCCCTTCGTCGTACCGCGCCGACCCCTCCGGGGCCGCGCTCGTCACCAGCGGTCGTGCACGTGCTCGCGGACCAGCTCGTCGTACAGGTCGCGCACCTTCGAGGTGAAGAGCGGCCCCAGGGATGTCGCCGACCCGGCCGCGGCGTTAAGCCGCGCCTGCTCGGGGTTGCGGGCACCCGGGATCACGGTGGAAACCCCGGCCCGCTGCCAGACCCACGCCAGCGCCGCCTGGGCCGCGGTGAGGTCCTGGGTCAGACCGCCCGCGATCTCGGTGAACCGTGCAGCGGCCTCGACCCCCGTCTCGAAGGGGACGCCCGAGAACGTCTCGCCGACGTCGAACGCCTCGCCGGAGCGGTTGAACGTCCGGTGGTCGTTCTCGGCGAACGTGGTGTCCTTGGTGTAGCGCCCGGACAGGAGCCCGGAGGCCAGCGGGACGCGGGCGATGATGCCGACGCCGGCCTCGGACGCTGCCGGCAGCACCTGCTCGAGGGGCTTGTGCCGGAACGCGTTGAGGATGATCTGGACCGTCGCCACGCCGGGGCGGGCGATCGCCGTCAGGGCCTCGTCGACCGTCTCCACCGACACGCCGTAGGCCGCGGTGACGCCGTCGGCGACGAGGGTGTCGAGCGCGTCGTAGACCTCGTCGTCGGAGTACACCGCCGTCGGGGGGCAGTGCAGCTGCACCAGGTCGAGGCGGTCGACCCCGAGGTTGCGGCGCGACCGGTCGGTCCACTCCCGGAAGTGGGGCAGCACGTAGTTCTCCGGCACCTGGTCCGCCCGGCGACCCATCTTGGTCGCCACGGTGATGCCCTCGCCCTCGTGGTCGGCGAGGAAGCGCCCCAGCGCCTGCTCGCTGCGACCGTCCCCGTACACGTCGGCCGTGTCGAAGAAGTTGACCCCGGCCTCCAGCGAGGCCTCGAGCACGGCGCGCGACTCGTCGTCGCTCACCTCGCCCCAGTCCGCGCCGAGCTGCCAGGTTCCCAGGCCGACCACCGACACCATCCGGCCGGTCCGACCGAGCACCCGCTCTTCCATCTGTCCTCCAAGTCAGGGTTGACCTGCCCACGCTACGCGGGACGCGGCCCGCTGGCCTTCCGACTACGGTGTGAGCGTGAACACGACCTCCCGCACCCCCACCGTCCCCGCGCCGTCGGGCGCCCAGCACGTCATCCGCGCCGGCGAGCACACCGCCACGATCGCCGAGGTCGGCGCGATGGTCCGCGAGTACACCGTGGGTGGTCGCGACGTCTTCGTGCCGTTCGACGCCGCCGAACCCGCCCCGGTGTTCAACGCCGCGGTCCTGGTGCCGTGGCCGAACCGGCTGCGCGACGGCCGCTACCGCGTCGACGGGACCTCCTACCAGCTGCCGGTGAGCGAGCCGGACCGCGGCACGGCGCTGCACGGCCTGGGCTGCTGGTACCGCTGGACGCTCGTGGACAGCGCTCCGGACTCGGTCACCCTGGAGCTCGCCCTGCCCGCGCAGAAGGGCTGGCCGTTCCAGCTGGTGACCCGCGTGCGCTACACCGTCGACGCCGGGTCGGGTCTCGAGGTCGTCGTGCGCACCACGAACGTCGGTGCCGGCACCGCGCCCTACGGCGTCGGCTTCCACCCGTGGCTGTCCGCCGGGGGCGCCGACCTCGACGACTGCACGGTGCGGCTGGACGCCACCGAGCACGTGACGGTCGACGACCGTCTGCTGCCCACCGGGGTCGAGCCGGTCACCGGCGACCACGACCTGCGCGAGCCGCGGTCCCTGGCCGGTCTGGACCTCGACGACGCCTGGGTCGGGGCCACCCGGGACGCCGACGGCCTGGCCTGGTGCCGCCTGGGCTGCCCCGACGGCAGCACGCCCGCCGTCTGGATGGACGGGACCATGGACTGCTGGCAGGTCTGCTCCGCGGACCACATCGACGGCCACGAACGGTTCGGCCTCGCCGCCGAACCGATGAGCTGCTACGCCGACGCGTTCAACACCGGCGACCGCCTGGTGCGCCTCGCGCCGGGCGACTCGCACGAGGTCCGCTGGGGCGCCACTCTGCTCTGACCGGTACCCGTCGACGATCCATCCCGGACAGGACGTCACGAAACCGACCTTCGGCCCTCTTCGTCCACGGGACCGGGTACGGCGTGGGATCATGCCATGCCGTACCCGGGCACGGGACAATGACGGCGCAGCACAGCAACAGGGCAGGGGACGGTGAAGGTTCGTGACGGACCGCGAGGTGCGCATCTGCGTGGTGGGCGACGAGCTCAGCGTGGGCGTCGGGGACGCCCGCGCCCTGGGCTGGACGGGGCGCGTCCTGGCCCGGACGCGGTTCGAGCGACCCGCCATGACGTTCACCCTCGCGGTGCCCGGCGAGACGACGTCGGCGCTCGGCGCCCGCTGGGAGGGCGAGACCGAGCAGCGCTTCGGTCCGGAGGCCACGACCGACAACCGCCTGGTCGTGGCGCTCGGACGCCACGACCTGGCAGCAGGGCTGTCGGTGGCACGTTCCCGCCTGAACCTGGCCAACATCCTCGACCAGGCGGACAGCCGTCGTCTGCCGGCGTTCGTGGTGGGTCCCCCGCCGGGCCGGGCCGAGGACGGCGGGCGCATCGCCGAGCTGTCGGCGGCGTTCGCGGACGTCGCCAGCCGTCGCCGCGTGCCCTACGTGGACACGTACACCCCGCTGGCCCAGCACGAGCAGTGGCTGGCCGACCTGGCCACCACGGGGTCGACGTTCCCGGGGCAGGCCGGGTACGGGCTGATGGCGTGGCTGGTCCTGCACACGGGCTGGCACTCCTGGCTGGGCCTGCCCGGCGAGAACGAGTGAGGCGCGCCTCAGCCGCGTGAGACGACGACGCGCGCCGAGGTGACGTTGGCCGTGACGTAGGCCGTGGGGCGGCCGTCCTCGCCCGGGGCCGCCCGGTCCACGCTCAGCGTGCGCGCCGCCGACTCGACGGACTCGCCGTCCAGCACGACCTGACCGGCCGCCCCCCGCACCTTGAGGCTGACCGGGGTGCCGGCGTCGAGCCGCACCGCCACGTCTCCGGAGACGGTCTTGGCCGTGACCATCGGTGCCGTCCCGGCCGCCGTCACGACGACCGCGCCGGACACGCTGGCCGCCGAGACGCGCCCCACCGCTCCGTCGACGGCCAGCGAGCCGGAGACCACCTGGCCCGAGACGTCGCCGGTGTGGTCGCCGGCGGCGACGTCGCCGGACACCGACCGCAGGTAGAGCGATCCCCGGGTGCCCGCCGTGTGCACGCTCCCCGTGACGGTCTTGACCACCGTCCCGGCCGTGCCCGCCACGTCGATCGCGGCGTCGACGCTGCCGAGGTCCACGCTGGTACCGGGTGGCACGGTCAGTCGCACGACGGCGCGCTCGGACTCCCCGAGGGACCGCACCCGGGCGACGAACGCGTCGACCCGGGAGCGCTCGTACGCGATGCGCAGGCGGTCACGGTCGCGGGTGACCTGCAGCGGCTTCTCCCCGACCTCGTCGACCGCGACCTGCACGGCGGTCGCGTCGTCGTCCGTGACGACCTCGACCCGCCCGGACTGCAGGCGCGCGGACACGGCGGTGACCCCCGGGACGTCGAAGGTCTGGGGGGCGGCGACCGCCCACGTCTCGGTGCTCATGGCGCCTCCGTGCCGATGGTGCGTGGACCGCGGGATCGTGGGGCACCGCCGCGGTGTGGGATCATGGGTGCGACCCCTGTTCACCTTCTCGTGAGGAGACCGCCATGAGCAAGCGCGGCAACAAGCGCCGGGCCCGCAAGGGCAAGGCCGCGAACCACGGCAAGCGTCCCAACGCCTGATCCTCGGGCAGCGACGACTTCACGACGAAGGGCCGGAACCCGTGGCGGGTTCCGGCCCTTCGTCGTCGCGTGCCACGGGGGCAGCGCTCACTCGTGCACCGACATGACGGTGATCTGCTGGCGGATGCGCACGAGGAGCGTCTCCGGCGCCTGCTCGGCGCACGAGCGCTTCACCAGCTTCTTGACGAGCTCCTCGATGCTCAGCTCGGCCAGGCAGGGCGAGCAGTGGGCGACGTGGGCGCGCATGCGCCGCTCGTCCGCCTCGGTCATCTCGGAGTCGAGGTACTCGTACAGGTGCACGAGCGCGTGCTCGCACTCGCTCTCGCCCTCCGCGGGTTCGTGCGGGATGGGCGTCAGGTCGCCGCTCATGATTCTCCTCCACGCGCTGCGGCGAGTCCGCGGTCGGCCGCGTAGTCGGCGAGCAGCTCGCGCAGCTGGCGCCGGCCACGGTGCAGCCGGGACATCACCGTCCCGATCGGTGTGCCCATGATCTCCGCGATCTCCTTGTAGGGGAAGCCCTCGACGTCGGCGTAGTAGACGACCATCCGCCGCTCCTCGGGCAGCTCGGCGAGCGCCCGCTTCACGTCGGAGTCGGGCAGCCGGTCCAGGGCCTCGACCTCGGCGGAACGCAGACCCTGGGAGGTGTGGGTCGCGGCGCGCGCGATCTGCCAGTCCTCGATGTCCTCGGTCTGCGCCTGCTGGGGCTGGCGCTGCTTCTTGCGGTAGTTGTTGATGAACGTGTTGGTCAGGATCCGGTACAGCCACGCCTTGAGGTTGGTGCCCGGCCGGTACTGGTGGAACGCGGCGAACGCCTTGACGAACGTCTCCTGGACGAGGTCCTCGGCGTCGGCCGGGTTGCGGGTCATGCGCAGGGCGGCCGAGTAGAGCTGGTCGACGAACTGCAGCGCGTCCCGCTCGAAACGGGCGGCGCGGTCGGCGTCGGACTCCTGCTCGGGCGCGCGCTCGGTGTCCTCGCCGACCTCGTCCTGGGGGGTCGCGGGGGCGGGTGCGCCGGTGTCGTCATCCTGGGTCATCGCTCTCGAGCCTAGCCCTGTCGGCCAGGCCGTGCGGGTCGTGCCCGGCGAGGCGGAGGTGTCCATGGCGTCGCGCGCGAGGCCGAACAGGGGCACCTCGGCGGCGGGCGCGTCGGGTCGGGTCGTGCAGGCTTCCACATCCGCGTGCAACGACGTGTCCGCCGCGCGCATTCCCGGCGGGCCGCCGGGCCGTCGGGCCTCCGGCGTCCCGCCCCCGGTCCGTCAGGGGACGACGGCGGGGACGCGGTCCCCGAAGCGGCGCCGGTAGGCGGTGGGGCTGGTGCCGAGCACGCGCGTGAAGTGGTGCCGCAGCACGGCCGCGGTGCCGAACCCGACGGTGTCGGCGATCTCGTCGATGCTCGCGGCGGTCGACTCGAGCAGCTCCTGGGCGCGGGCGACGCGCTGGCGGGCGATCCAGGCGGCCGGGGTGGTCCCGGTCTCGGCGGCGAACCGTCGGGCGAAGGTGCGCTCGGAGAGCATGGCGCGGCGGGCGAGGGAAGGCACCGTGTGCGGCTCGGCCAGGTGCGCGCGGACCCAGGCGAGCAGCGGCGCGAGCGAGTCGGCGGCGTCGGGCACGGGGTCGAGGACGAACTGCGCCTGCCCGCCGTCGCGCTGCGGCGGGACGATCATCCGGCGCGCGACGGCACGCGCCGCCTCGCCGCCGAGCTCGGTGCGGACCAGGTGCAGGGCGGCGTCGATGCCGGCGGCGGTGCCGGCGCTGGTGAGCACCCGCCCGTCGGCGACGTAGAGCACGTCCGGGTCGACGTCGGCGTCGGGCACGAGGGCGGCGAGCCGGTCGGCGAACATCCAGTGGGTGGTGCAGCGGCGTCCGTCGAGCAGTCCGGCGGCGGCCAGGACGAAGGCGCCGGAGCACAGCGACAGGATCCACGCGCCGCGGGCGTGGGCGCGGCGCAGGGCGTCGAGGTACGACGGCGGCACGTCCGGGACGCCGTCGCCCGACAGCACGTCGTAGGCGACCACGACGACGACGTCGGCGTCCTCGGTGGCCTCGAGCCCGGCGTCGACCTGGAGCGCGAACCCGCCCTTCGTGGGCACCGACCCGGGCACGGGGGTGCAGAGCGTGAACTCGAACGTCGGCCCGCCGGTGTCGCGGCGGTCGATGCCGAAGACCTCGTAGGCGATCCCCATCTCGAACGGCGCGACGCCGGGGACGACGACGGCGGCCACCTTCTCGATCATGGGTTCAGCCTGGCACACCGGTGGCAGGATGTCGATGAAGCATGGCATCTCGGCCACTCGTGGCAGTTCCTCGATGGTTCAAGAATTACTGCCATGACCCTTTTCCTGCTGCTTCTCGCCCTCGCGATCGGCACCGCCTGGCTGGCCGCGCTCGCCCGCACGGTGCACCGCGACGGCCTCGGCACGCGCCGTCCGCCCCGGTCCCACCGCGACTGGTGGGAAGTCGGCGCCGGTTGACCCCGCCCGCTACCCGACGATCCGCACGACCTCGACGACACACCGCACCGGGGAGGATTCCTCGCACTCGTCCGCGACCCAGACCTCGACGTCCGCACCCGGCTCGAGGGACTCGGGCGGCGCCTCCCTGCCGTCGGTGCCCACGACCATCGTCTCCTCGCTGAGCAGGGCCATGCCCTCGTAGTAGTCGTCGCTCGCGCCCGTCAACGCGGGACCGGCGGAGCCGACGTCGGACACCACACCCGTGACGTCCGCCGGCGGGTCGGGCACCGCGCCGCCCCGGCCGCCGGAGCACGCCCCGGTCACCAGCACCACGACGGTGAGCAGGGCAGCGGTGACCGGGCCGGCACCCCGCACGCGAGCAGACATGCCCCCATCCGAGCGGACCTGCCGCCCGGCGTCAACCGGCGCGTATCGGTAGGCATGCACGGCGCCGCTCTGCCACAGTGGGGCCATGCTGCTGCGACGTCTCGCCCGCCCCCTGCTGGCCGCCCCGTTCGTCTACGACGGCGTGTCCACCGCGCTGCGACCGGCCGAGCACACCGACGCCGCCCGCCAGGGCGCCGACACGGTCACCGACGCGCTCGGCGTCGACAAGCTCGACGACACGCAGGTCTCGCTGCTGGTCCGCGCCCACGGCACCGCCACCGCGCTGGCCGGCGTGCTCCTCGCCGTCGGACGTGCACCCCGCACGGCCGCGCTCGCGCTGGCCGCGCTGTCCGCGCCCCTGGCCGTGGTCAACCAGCCCTTCACGAGCAAGGGCGACGAGCGCAAGGACAAGACCGCCAAGTTCGTCCGCAACCTCGGCGCCGTCGGCGCGGCGGTGATCGCGGGGATCGACCTCGAGGGTCGCCCCGGCGTGAGCTACCGGATCTCCCAGAAGCGCACCGCCGCCCAGCGGTCCGGCAAGCACGCGATCGAGTCCGCCGAGAAGTCCGGCAAGCACGCCGTCGACACCGCCAAGCGGTCGGCCGAGCACGCCGGCAGGTCGGCCACGGCGTCGGTCAAGCACGCCCGCAAGTCCGCGACCGCGTCCGCCAAGCACGCCGCGGCCTCGGCCAGGAAGTCCGCAGAGCACGCGACCCGCGCCGCGAAGCACGACGTCACGGCCACCGCCAGGAGCGCCAGGGCCACCGCCGAGAAGGCCGCCGCCACGGTGTCCTGACCCCCGGACGGGCGCTCCGCCGTCGGACCGGGTCAACTAGTCTCGGAACCATGACGACCGCGCCTGCCTCGACCGACCTTCCCCTGTGGGACGCCCCCGTCGCCGACGGAGCGCTCGCCGCCACGGTCGAGGTCCCCGGCAGCAAGTCGCTGACCAACCGGCTGCTGGTGCTCGCCGCCCTGGCCGACGGCCCCGGCACCCTGCAGGGCGCCCTGCGCTCGCGCGACGCCGATCTGATGATCGCCGCGCTGCGGTCCCTCGGCGCCACCGTCACCGAGGGCGACTCCCCCAGCACCCTGCACGTCACGCCCGGCCCCCTCACCGGGGACGTCGACGTCGACTGCGGGCTGGCCGGCACCGTCATGCGGTTCCTGCCGCCCGTGGCCGCGCTGGCCGACGGCGACGTCCGGTTCGACGGCGACCCGGAGGCCCGCGTCCGGCCGATGCAGCCGGTGCTCGCCGGCCTGCACACCCTCGGGGTGCGCGTCACCGGCCCCGAGGGCGACCGCCCGGCGCACCTGCCGTTCACGGTGCACGGTCGCGGCCACGTCGCCGGCGGTGCGGTGGACATCGACGCCTCGGGCTCCTCGCAGTTCGTCTCCGCGCTGCTGCTGGCCGCCGCCAGGTTCGACCGGCCGCTGACGCTGCGCCACATCGGCACCACCCTGCCGAGCCTGCCGCACATCGACATGACCGTGGCCACCCTGCGCGAGGTCGGCGTCGCCGTGGACGACTCCCGCGACGGCATCTGGCAGGTCACCCCCGGCCCGATCGCCGCCCGCGACGTGCGCGTCGAGCCCGACCTGTCCAACGCCGCGCCGTTCCTCGCCGCGGCCCTCGTCGCCGGCGGCACGGTGCGCGTGCCGGGCTGGCCGACGTCGACCACCCAGCCGGGCGCCATGGTCCCCGCGCTGCTGGAGCGGATGGGTGGCACGTCGTCGCTCGACGACGGCGTGCTCACCGTGACGGGGACCGGCGAGATCCGCGGCATCGACGTCGACCTGCGCGCCGCCGGCGAGCTCGCCCCCACGTTCGCCGTGCTCGCCGCGCTGGCCGACTCCCCCAGCCGCCTGCGCGGCATCGCGCACCTGCGCGGCCACGAGACCGACCGGCTGGCCGCGCTGGCCGCCGAGATCACACGGCTGGGCGGCCGGTGCGAGGAGACCCGCGACGGGCTCGTCATCACCCCGCGCCCGCTGCACGGCGGCGTGTTCCGCACCTACGCCGACCACCGCATGGCCACCTCCGCTGCCCTGCTCGGGCTGCGGGTGCCGGGCGTCCAGGTCGAGAACGTCGCCACCACCGCCAAGACCCTGCCAGGGTTCGACCGCATCTGGGCGCGCATGCTCCGCCGCACGGAGGACCCGGCCTGATGGCCCGGCGGGTCCGCGACGAGCACGAGCGCTTCGCGCGCCCCTCCAAGCACGGCTCGCGGCCGCGCTCCAAGCAGCGACCCGACCACGCCGACGCCGTCCCCGCCCTGGTCACGGGCATCGACAGGGGGCGGTACACGCTCGTGGTGGACGACGGCGGGCCCGACGAGCGCGAGATCCTCGCCATGAAGGCCCGCGAGCTCGGGCGCACCCGCACGGTCGTCGGCGACCGCGTCGACGTCGTCGGGGACACCACCGGCCACGAGGGCACGCTCGCCCGCATCGTGCGCATCACCGACCGGACCTCCACGCTGCGACGCACCGCCGACGACACCGACCCGTACGAGCGGATCGTGGTCGCCAACGCCGACCAGCTCGTCGTCGTCACGGCGCTCGCCCAGCCCGAGCCGCGCACCGGCATGATCGACCGCTGCGTCGTCGCCGCCTACGACGCCGGCATGGACGTGCTGCTGTGCCTGACCAAGGCCGACCTCGCCTCCCCCGACGAGCTGCGCGGGCTGTACGAGCCGATCGGGGTGTCGGTCGTCGTGACACGCCGGGACTCCCCCGAGACCGTCGAGGACGTGCGCTCGCACCTGCTCGGGCGGACGTCGGTGCTCGTGGGCCACTCCGGCGTCGGCAAGTCCACGCTCATCAACGCGCTGGTGCCCGACGCCCTGCGGGCGACCGGGGACGTCAACGACGTGACCGGACGAGGGCGGCACACCTCGACGTCGGCGGTCGCCCTGCGGCTGCCCGTGGGGCCGGACTCCTCCGTGGACGACGACGGCCACGACGGCTGGGTGATCGACACCCCCGGCGTGCGCTCCTTCGGGCTGGCGCACGTCGAGACCGACCACCTCCTGGCCGCGTTCGAGGACCTCGACTCCGCGGCCGCGGAGTGCCCACGGGGCTGCACCCACGCCGAGGACGCGCCGGACTGCGCGCTGGACGACTGGGTCGCGGCCGCCGACGGCGAGACCGAGCGAGAGGCCAGGGCAGCGCGTCTCGCGTCGTTCCGCCGCCTGCTGGCCTCGCGCGACTGAGGGGGAACGCCCCGCCTCATCGCGAGAAGGAGCCGCCCGCCGCACGGCGGAACCTCGAGACGAGTCGATCGAACGCGAGCGCCAGCTCGTCGCCATCGATCACCTCGACGTCCGCATCGAGCTGCGTCAGCCAGAGTGCGAGGCCGTCAGGGTCGTCCGACCCCAGCTCGAGGCGACACGTCGACGCGTCGACCGCCTCGACGTCCGCCGGGATGCGGAGCTTCGCGACGACGACGGCAGAAGGGGCGTGCACCAGGACCCGAGCGCGATAGGTCCACGCCTCCTTGCTGACGCGGCGGACCACGAAGGCCACCGCGTCACCCCCCGGGATCTCGCGCGGCCGGAACCGTGCCCCGGTCGGGGGGCTCGGGACCAGGCGGTCGACGCGGAAGACACGCCAGTCGTGACGGTCGATGTCCCATGCCAGCAAGTACCAGAGCGACCCCCAGCTCACCAGCCGCCGTGGCTCGGCGTGCCGCACCGTCTGCGCTCCACCACGGCTCGTGTACCCGAAGCGGAGGCGCTCGTGGCCGCGGACCGCAGCCGCGACCGTACCGAGGACCGCGAGGTCGAGAGGCGGCTGGTCGCCCGGGACGGTGCTCGTCGCCTCGCGGACCGCTTCGACACGGCGGCGCAGCCGCGAAGGCAGCACCTGCTCGAGCTTCGCGAGCGCGGTGAGCGACGTCTCCTCGACGCCGAGCCGGCCGGTCGCCACCGCACCGAGCCCGGCGGCGACCGCGACCGCCTCGTCATCGTCGAGGAGCAACGGCGGCATCGCCGTCCCGGCGGCCAGCCGGTACCCACCCGCGACGCCTGGCCGCGAGTCGACCGGATAGCCGAGCGACCGGAGCCTGCCGACGTCGGACCGCACCGTCCGGGTGCTCACGCCGAGCCGCTCGGACAGCTCGGAGCTCGTCCAGTGGCGCCGGAGCTGAAGCAACGAGAGCAGCTCGAGCAGGCGTGCGGAGGTCGCGAGCATGTCGTCGATCATGCCAGCGATCGCGGAATCTCTTCTTCCGCATGCGATGCCACCGTGAGGACATGGACGAGAACACCACGCTCACCCCGTTCCGCATCGACATCCCCCAGGCCGACCTGGACGACCTGCACGACCGGCTC